>Ga0209471_1000401_pt1 | contig 30218 bp, 30 predicted proteins | sample GraSoiAngelo_128_FD_185885 | JGI IMG/M metagenome (GOLD analysis project Ga0209471, IMG submission 185885) | Grasslands soil microbial communities from the Angelo Coastal Reserve, California, USA - 14_0927_12_20cm (SPAdes) (version 2) | ecosystem: Environmental > Terrestrial > Soil > Grasslands ... | reverse complement strand
CGACGCGGGCCTTCAATCCGCGCTTTTCGATCCAGCTCGCCAGCTTCTCGATCTTGGGCAGGCACGCCTCGATGAAGCTCTGGCCGCCGAAGCCAGGGTTGACGGTCATCACCAGGACCAGGTCGAGGCTCTCCAGCACGTACTCGACGTGATCGGGCGGCGTGTGCGGGTTGAGCGCCACGCCCGCCATCGCGCCGGTCGCCTTGATCTCCTGCAGCGTCCGATGCAGATGCGGGCTGGCCTCGACGTGCACGGTGATGTTGGACGCGCCGGCTTTCGCGAAATCCTCGACGTATCTTTCCGGCTCGACGATCATCAGGTGGCAGTCGAGCGGGGTTTTCGCCACGCCCTTCATCGCCGCCACCACCGGCGGGCCCCAGGTGAGGTTGGGGACGAAGCGCCCGTCCATCACGTCGACGTGGATGAGGTCGGCGCCCGCTTTCTCGACCGCGCGGATCTCCTCGCCGATGCGCGACAGGTCGCAGGAGAGCAGGGAGGGAGCGATGAGCACGTCTTTCATGGTGAATCTCCCGAACGAAACCGCGCGGCGTAGAAGCCGTCGGTCCCGGTCCGATGCGGCAGGGTGCGCAGGCGGCCGCGCGAATCGAGGCAATCGGCGTGCGGCCAGCCCGGCGGCGGCCCCTCGAGTTGGAAATGCGAAAGGGATTTCAGGAATCGATCGACTTGCTCGTCACACTCCTCCGGCGTGAGGGTGCAGACGGCATAGACGAGCAGGCCGCCGCGCTTGACGTAGCGCTGCACGGAAGCGAGCAGCCGCGATTGGAGTTGCGCCAGCTCATCCACTTCGGCCGGCGTGCGCCGCAGTTTTGCCTCCGGATGGCGGCGCAGCGTTCCCAGGCCCGAGCAGGGCGCATCGAGCAGCACCAGATCGAAGCTGTGCGGCTCGACGCCCGGCAGCGGCAGCGCGACGTCGGCCGCCCGCGCCTCGACATTCGACAGTCCGAGCCGCCGCGCCGCCTCGGCGATCTGCTGCGTCTTGCGCGCGTGCCGGTCCACGGCCAGCACGCTGCGCGACATCTCTGCCAGATGGCAAGCCTTGCCGCCCGGCGCGGCGCAAGCGTCGAGCACGTTCGCGCCGGCGGAGGGCGCGGCGTAGATCGACACCAGTTGCGCCGCCTCGTCCTGCGCCTGGAAGAGGCCCTCTTCATGGCCTTCGATGTCGAGCGCGGGCGGAGCACCCGAAAGGACGAGCGCATCCGGAGAATATCTTCCCGGCCGGGGGTCGTAAGGCGCCAGCGCCTGCAGCGCCCGCTCGCGTGCGCCTCGCCTGACGCGCACCGTGGCCGGCGCCTGCTGCTGGTTGGCCTGGCAGAGCTTCTCGGCCTCGTCGGGGCCGAGCCACTTGATGAAGCGCTCGACCATCCAGCGCGGATGCGCGAAGCGCGCGGCGATGTTCCCCACCGGATCGGTCTCGCGCGAAGGCGGCTCCGGCGCAGCCCGCGTCTCGGCCACGCGGCGCAAGACCGCATTGACGAATCCCGCGGCGCGCGAGAGCTTGAGCTCCTTCACCAGCTCGACCGCTTCGTTCACCGCTGCGCGCTCGGGCACGAGGGGGTGATGGAGCAGCTCGTACGCCGCCAGCCGCAGCACGACCCGCGCCGGCGCGTCGAGCGCATCGAGCGCCTTGTCGCTGTGCGCGACCAGCGCGCGGTCGAGCTCGATCTGCCAGCGCAAGGTGCCGTACGACAACTCGGTCGCCAGCGCCGCCTCGCGAGGCTCGAGCACGCCGGCCTGGCGAAGCGCCGCATCGAGCGCCAGGTTGGCGAAAGCGCCGTCCTCTTCGACGCGGAGGAGGACCTCGGCAGCGATGCGGCGCGCGGGCGTGGCCATCGGCGCGGCTTGTATCACTTGATCCTGGCGGGTGTAGCCCGTTACTGTGCGGGTCCATGAAGCCTTTGACCCGGAGTCGGCTTTGGAACGGCAGCCGTAGAGCTGCCCGGTGATCTGCTGACGCCGTTCGGCGTCTTCTGCCTCCTCGATCAAGAGCAAGAGCCCGGCGGCGACGCTTTCCTCTTCGAGGGAGCGCTCGGCCGCTACAGCTACGTGGGCGTGGGCGGGTCGCCGCGCGACGGGCGCCGCGCCTCGGGACTCGCCGCGCCGCGGATCACCGTGCGCCAAGGAGCGCAGCGCGCTCTGCCGGAGTTGCCGGAAAATCCGCTCGAGGCCATTCGAGCGGCGCTTCTGGAAGCGCGCTGTGAACGCGTCGCGGATCTACCTCCGTTCTGCGGCGGCTACGTCGGCTACCTCGGCTGGCCGGCAGCGGCGTGGAGCGAGCGGCTCCCGCAGCGGCTCGGTCCCGATCCGCTCTTTCCCGACGCCGACCTGCTGCGCGTGCGCGAGCTCGTCGCTTTCGATCACCGGCAGGGCCGCACCTGGGCCATCGCCGATTCTCTCGAGGCAGCGCAGTCGCTCGCCGGCCGCGTGCTGCGCGGATTCGCCGAAGGACAATTTCCCGGCGCGCTCCGGCGTCCGGCGGCGCAGTCCTTGGGCGCGCGGCTCTTCGGCGACACGCGCAACGGCGCGATGATCTTGAAAGGCGGACTTCCGGTCGGCGGCGGCGAGCGGCACTTCAAGGCGGCGGTGAAGCGCGCCCTCGAGTACATCCGCGCGGGCGATCTCTTCCAGGTCGTCCTCAGCCAGCGCTTCGAATTGCCCGACTGCGACGGCTTCTCGCTCTACCGCACGCTGCGTGCCGCCAGCCCCGCCCCCTACCATTTCTATCTGCGCCTCGGCGGCCGCGAGCTCTTCGGCGCCTCGCCCGAGCTGCTGGTCGAAGTCGCGGCGGGCAAGATGACGCTGCGGCCCATCGCCGGCACGCGCCGGCGCGGCGCGAACATGGAAGAGGATCTGCGGCTCGAAGCAGAGATGCGCGCCGATCCGAAGGAGTGCGCCGAGCACGTCATGCTCGTCGATCTGGGCCGCAACGACGTCGGCCGCGTCTGCGAGATCGGCTCGGTGCGCGTCGAGCGGCTGATGGAGACCGAGCGCTTCAGCCACGTCATGCACATGACCAGCGAGGTGAGCGGGCAGCTGCGCAAGGGGCTCACCGCGGTCGACGCCTTCGCCGCCGCTTTCCCGGCCGGCACTTTGAGCGGCGCGCCGAAGATCCGCGCGATGGAGATCATCGACGAGCTCGAAGGGGTGCAGCGCGGACCTTATGGCGGCGCGGTCGGCTGGTTCTCCGGCGCCGGCGACGTGCAGCTCGCCATCGCCATCCGCACCTTGTTCCGCTCGCGCGGGCGGCTGTTCGCGCAGGCCGGAGCGGGCATCGTGGCCGACAGCAATCCCGCCGCCGAGTGGCGCGAGTTGCTGGCGAAAGTGCGCGCCTCGGTGGGCGCGGCGTACGGCGCGGCGGCGGGGCGCAAGCCGCAGATCGAGGCGGCCCTGTGAAGCGCCTTCTCGTCGTCGACAACTACGACTCCTTCACCTTCAATCTGGTGCAGCGCCTCGGCGAATTGGGCGCGCGCTCGGAAGTGATCCGCAACGACGCCCTCGGCGCGGAGGAGATTCTCGCTCGCGAGCCGGAGCGTATCGTGCTCTCGCCGGGTCCGTGCACGCCGGACCAGGCCGGCGTCTGCCTGGAATTGATCCGCCTCGCCTGCGGACTGGACGGAAAGCCGGCGCGGCGCATTCCCATCCTTGGCGTCTGCCTCGGCCATCAGAGCATCGGGCAGGCCTTCGGCGGCAAGGTTGTCCGCGCTCCCCAGCCGGTGCACGGCAAGGCCGACGAGATCGTCCACGACGGCTCGACGCTCTTCCGCGGCGCGCCCAAGAAGCTGCGCGCCGGGCGCTATCATTCGCTGGTGGTCGAGGAGCGCTCCCTGCCGCGCGAATTGAAAGTGAGCGCGCGCAACCGCGAGGGCATCGTCATGGCGCTGCGCCATTCGCGGCTGCCGGTGTTCGGCGTGCAGTTCCATCCCGAATCGATCCTCACCCCCGACGGGCAGACGCTTTTGCGGAACTTCCTGAGGATCTGATGCTGATCGATTCGCTCCGGATGGTGGTGGAAGGGAAGGACCTCACCCGCGCGCAGGCGGCGGAGGCGGTGGACGCCATGCTCGAGGGCGGCGCGCCGGTGGCGCAGATCGCCGCCTTGCTCGTCGCGCTGCGCATCAAAGGCGAGACGCCCGACGAGATCGCCGGCGCGGCCCAGGCGATGCGGGCGCGCGCGCGGAAAATCGAAGTGCCGCTCGATCGGCTGATCGACACCTGCGGCACGGGCGGCGACGGCTCCCACAGTTTCAACATCTCCACCGCGTCGGCCTTCGTCGCGGCGGCGGGCGGAGCGCGCGTGGCCAAGCACGGCAACCGTGCCGTCTCTTCCAGGTGCGGCAGCGCGGATGTGCTTGCCGCGCTCGGCGTCGAGGTGGAGCTCGAGCCGCAGGCAGTCGCGGCCTGCATCGACGAGTGCGGCATCGGCTTTCTCTTCGCCCCGCGCCATCACGCGGCCATGCGGCACGTGGCGCCGGTGCGCAAGGAGCTGGGGTTGCGCACGCTCTTCAATCTGCTCGGGCCGCTGGCGAATCCGGCGGGGGCGCGGAGGCAGCTCCTGGGCGTCTATTCGGCGCATCTGGTGCCGATCATGGCGCGCACTCTCGCGGAGCTGGGCTGCGATCGGGCCTTCGTCGTCCACGGCGACGGCGGCCTGGACGAGATCTCCACCAGCGGGCCGACGCGCGTGGCGGAGGTGCGGGGAACGAAAGTGCGCGAGTTCGAGATCCTGCCCGAGCAGGTCGGGGTGAAGCGCGCGCCGCTCGAGGCGCTCAAAGGCGGCGACCCGGCCCAGAACGCAGACATGCTCCGCGGGGTCCTGCGCGGGGAGGACGGCGCGCGCCGCCAGGCCGTCCTGCTCAACGCCGGAGCAGCGCTGGCCGCGGCGGGAGTCTGCGAGGAGGTCGCCGAAGGCGTTTCGCTCGCGGCGAAGAACATCGACAACGGCGCTGCGCTCGATCGGCTGGAGCGGCTGGTGAAGTCTTCGCAGGCGCGCGCGGTGCCGCAGCCGGCGGGCGGAGGCACTGCAAAGCCGTGACCCATCTGCAGAAGCTGGTCGAGCAGGCCGTCGCCGATCTGAAGGAGCGGCGCAAGTCGCCGCTGCCGGAGCCGCTCGACGATGTCCGCCCGTTCAAGACGCGGCTCTTGCAAGCGGCGGGCAATCCGCTCATCGCCGAGGTGAAGCGCGCCAGCCCTTCGCGCGGCGCGATCAATCCGCAGCTCGATCCCGCGCAGCTCGGCAAGGCCTTCGAGCGCGGCGGCGCGGCCTGTCTTTCGGTCCTGACGGACCGCGTTCATTTCGGCGGTTCGCTCGAGGATCTGCGCGCCGCCCGCGCGGCAGTCTCGCTGCCGGTCCTGCGCAAGGACTTCATCGTCAGCATCTTCCAGGTCTACGAGGCGCGCGCTTTTGGCGCCGACGCGGTGCTGCTCATCGCCGCCGCCGCGCCGCCCTCGCTGCTCGAGGAGCTCGCTTCGCTCGCCCGCGAGCTGCAGATGGCGGTGCTCTGCGAAGTTCACCAAGAGAGCGAGCTCCAGACGGCGGCGCTCTGCCAGCCGGATCTGCTGGGCATCAACGCCCGGGATCTGAAGACGCTCGAGGTGCATCCCGACACCTTCGCGCGCCTTGCGCCAGAGGCGCAAAAGATCGCGCCACTCGTCGCCGAGAGCGGCATCAAGTCGGTCGAGGACGTTCGCCGCTTCCGCTCGCAAGGCGCCGCCGCATTGCTCGTCGGGGAGGCGCTTTCCTCCGCCGCCGATCCGGAGAGCGCGACCCGCGCGCTGGTGCAGGCATGAGCGAAGTGCGCATCAAGCTCTGCGGCGTGCGAACCGTGGGCGACGCGCTGCTGTGCGCCGAGGAGGGCGCCGACGAGATCGGCGTCGTCTTCGCTCCGCGCAGCAAGCGACGAGTCAGCATCGCCGAGGCGAAAGCGATCCGCGATGCGCTGCCCTCCGGCCTGCCGCTCGTCGGCGTCTTCCTCGACGCGCCGCTCGCCGAAGTCCTTACGACCGCGAGCGCGGTGGGGCTTGCGGCAGCGCAGCTGCACGGCGCCTGGCCGGCAGAAAGAGCCGACGTGCCGCTCTACGCGGCGCTGCAGATCACCGGCGAGGCCTCGCTCGCGAAGCGGCCGGGCGCGGCGCGACTCCTGCTCGACGGCCCGAGCGGCGGCTCGGGAAAGAGCTTCGACTGGTCGCTCGCGCGCAAGGCTCGCGCGCTGCAAGACGCGCCGGTGTTCATCGGCGGCGGCCTCACTGCCGAGAATGTGGCGCAAGCGATCCGGGAAGCGCAGCCTGCTGGGGTGGACGTCGCCTCCGGCATCGAAGGTCCCGACGGCTACAAGGACGCAGCGAAAGTGCGCGCCTTCGTGAAGGCGGTGAGGTCCGCATGAGAGGGCTCCCGCCTCTTTTCGCCGAAGAGCCTGTCGATCCGCCCGATGCGCGCGGCCGCTTCGGCCAGTACGGCGGACGGTTCGTGCCGGAGACGCTGATCCCCGCGCTGGACGAGCTGGAGGCCGCGTGGACGGAGGCGCGCCGCGATCCGGCATATCGCGAGGAGTTGTCCTCGCTGCTGGTGAACTACGCCGGCCGGCCGACGCCGCTCTTTCGCGCCGATCGACTGGCGCGCGCGCTCGGACTTTCCGGCCGCATCTACCTGAAGCGCGAGGACCTCCTCCACACCGGCGCGCACAAGCTCAACAACACCTTGGGCCAGGCGCTCCTGGCGCGGCGGATGGGCAAGAAGCGCGTCATCGCCGAGACCGGTGCGGGCCAACACGGCGTCGCGACCGCCACCGTCTGCGCGCTGCTCGGCCTCGATTGCGTCGTCTACATGGGCTCGCTCGATGTGGCGCGGCAGAGCCCCAACGTCTCGCGGATGAAGCTGCTCGGCGCCGAGGTGCGCAGCGTCGTGGCCGGCTCGCGCACCTTGAAGGACGCGATGAACGAGGCCATCCGCGACTGGGTCACCAACGTCCGCACCACCTACTACTGCATCGGCAGCGCCGCCGGCCCGCATCCGTATCCCTTCCTGGTTCGCGAGCTGCAGAAGGTGATCGGCGAGGAGATCGCCGCGCAGGTCCTCGCCGCCGAGGGCCGCCTGCCGGACGCGGTGGTCGCTTGCGTGGGCGGAGGATCGAACGCCATCGGCGCGCTGCACCGCTTCGTGCGCGAGCCGGCCGTCGCGCTCTACGGAGTCGAAGCAGCGGGGCACGGCCTTACGAGCGGCAAGCACGGCGCGTCGCTCAGCCGCGGCCGGCCTGGCGTGCTGCACGGCGCGCGCTCCTATCTCTTGCAGAACGACGAAGGGCAGGTGAGCGAGGCGCATTCGATCAGCGCCGGGCTCGACTATCCCGGCGTCGGTCCCGAGCTGTCGCACCTGCGCGACCAGGGGCGGCTCAAGGTGCTCACTGCCACCGACCAGGAAGCGCTGGAGGCCTTCCAGCAGCTCGCCCGCGCCGAGGGAATCCTTTGCGCGCTCGAATCGGCGCACGCCATCGCGGCGCTGCGCGAGATTCCGCCTTCGCCCTTGGTCGTGGCGAACCTCTCGGGCCGCGGCGACAAGGACCTCGACACCATTCTCGGAGCGCTCAAGTGAGCCGCCTCTCCGACGCCTTCGTGAAGGGGCGCACCGCGCTGGTCTGCTACACGATGGGCGGCGACGGCGACACCGCGGCGCTCTTGCAAGCCATCGACGAGGCGGGCGCGGACGTCATCGAGCTGGGCCTGCCCTTCTCCGATCCCATCGCCGACGGGCCAGTGCTGCAGGAAGCCGCCACGCGCGCTCTGGGTGCCGGAGCGACGCTGCGCGGGCTCCTCGATCTTGCCAGAGGTCTGCGGCTGCGCGCGCCGATGGTCGCCATGGGATACGTGAATCCGATCGAGTCGATGGGAGCGCAGTCGTTCGCCCGCGCGCTGCGCGAGGCCGGGCTGTGCGGAGCGATCGTTCCCGACCTGCCCTTCGAAGAAGCGGGACCGCTGCGCGATGCGCTTGCGGCCGAGCGGCTCGATCTGGTTCCCTTGGTTGCGCCCACCACTCCGGCGGCGCGCGCGGCAACCATCGCCCGGAGCGCGCGCGGGTTCGTCTATTACGTCAGCGTCACCGGCGTCACCGGTTCGCGAGCGGCGCTGCCGGAGGATTTGCAAAACCGGCTTGGCGAATTGCGCGCCGTCTCTCCCGTTCCGGTCGCGGTTGGGTTTGGAATTTCCCGGCCCGAGCAGGCCGCGGCGCTCAAGGGCAAGGCGGACGGAGTCGTCGTCGGAACGGCGCTGGTCGCGACCCATCACGAGAAGGGTCTTCAGGCGGCCGCCGATCTGGTCCGCTCACTGCGCGCCGTGCTGCAGTAGCCACTCCAGCGCCTCGACATATCCCGCGGCGCCTTTGCCCATGATGCGGTGGGCGGCCACCTCCGCGATGACGCTCTGTTGCCGCCACGGTTCGCGCTTGGAGAGATCGGAGAGATGCACCTCGACGACGCGCAGCCGCGTCGAGGCGATGGCGTCGCGCAGCGCGTACGAATAGTGCGTGAAGGCGCCGGGATTGAAGATCACGCCCTGCGCCCAGAAGCGCGCCTGGTGGAGCTCGTCGATCAGCGCGCCTTCATGGTTGGACTGGAAGGCGCGCACGCTCGCGCCCAACGAGCGCGCGCGCGCCTGGACCATCTGCTCGATCTGCGCCAGCGTGGTCGTCCCGTAGATCTCGGGCTCGCGCTCGCCGAGCAGGTTCAGGTTCGGTCCGTTGAGCAGGAGAACATTCACGAAAGGGCCTCCGCCAGGGCGCGCGCGCATTCGGCTGGCGAGACTTCCGTCAGTCGAGGCGCGCCGAGCGCATCCAAGACCACGAAGCGGATGCGCCCCGCGCGGGCCTTCTTGTCGCGCGACATCGCTTGCAGCGCGGCTTCGCGCCGGTCGGCGTCGAGCGAACGAGAGGCGGCGACACGCAGCCGCTCCACCAGCCGCAGCGCGCGCTCCTTCTCGGCCAGCGGCGAAAGCGCCAGCGCGCCTTTGAGCCCCAGCGCCACGGCCTCGCCGTGGGTGAAATGCGTGTACTCCGTCGCGGCCTCGAGGGCATGTCCCACGGTATGGCCGAAATTGAGGAAGGCGCGGACTCCCCCTTCGCGCTCGTCGGCCGAAACGATTCGCGCCTTGACGCGCACCGCGCCTTCGACGAGCGGCGCCAGGGCCGCCGGATCGCCGGCCGCGGCCTTCTCGAGATCGCGCTCGCAGCGGTCGAGCAGATCGCCCGGCGCGATCAGCGCGCACTTGACCACTTCGGCGAGACCGCTCCAGCGCTCGCGCTCGGGCAGCGTCGTCAGCAAGAGCGGATCGCAGACCACCAGCCGCGGCTGATGGAAGGCGCCGATCAAGTTTTTTGCGGCGCGAAGGTTGGCGCCCGTCTTTCCGCCGAAGCCGGCGTCGACCTGCGCCAGCAAGGTCGATGGAACGCTCGCCCAAGGGACGCCGCGCAGGTAGATCGCCGCCGCGAAGCCGGCCAGATCGGTGAGCACTCCGCCGCCGATCGCGACGACGAATCCGTCGCGCTGCACGCCGCGCGCCGAGAGCGTCTCGCAGATCGCCTCGACCTCGGCCAGCGTCTTGCGCGCCTCGCTCACCGGCCGCGCCAGCGGATCGCCGAAGGCCGGCCGCAGCGCGAGGAGCGCCTCGCGATGGAGCTGCATGAGCCTGGCGTCGCAGATCAGTCCGGCGGTGCCTTTGAGTCCTGCCTGTGCGCAGAGCTGCGGCAGCCGCGAGAGGGCGCCGGGCTCGATCACGCAGGTGGTTCGCGCGCCAGAGGCGAATTCGACCTCAAGCATGGGCACGCTGTGCCTCCAGCGCCGCCACCGCCGCAGCGGCCTGGGCCGCGAGCGGGTCAGGCGCGAGGCCCGGCACCACCTCGAGCACGGCGTCGGCCAGCCGCGCGTAGAGCGGCTCGCGCGCCGTGGCGAGAGCGCGCATTTTCGCGGCGGGGTCGCCGGCGAGCAGCGGCCTTCCCGTCCCGGCGCGCTCGATGCACAGCTCGACGGGCGCGCGCAGCCAGAGCAGATGGCCGCTCCTCCGCACGAAGTGCCGCACGGCGCGCGTGGTGATCGCTCCGCCGCCGAGGGAAATCACGCAGCGCGGAGCGCGCACCGCCGCTCGGAGCGCTTCCGCTTCCCGGTGGCGAAAACCCTCCTCGCCTTCCGTAGAAAAGATCTCCGCCACGCGCTTTCCAGCGGCGCGCTCGATCTCGTCGTCCAGCTCCACGCAGGGCAGCCCCAGCTTGCGGGCGAGGATCGGCGCGAGAGTCGTCTTGCCTGCTCCCGGCAATCCGCAGAGGAAGACGTGTCCGGCGAGCGGCCGCGCCCGCCGCCAGGCGAGGCGATGCGCAGCGAGCAGCTCGTCCATCGAGTCGCCTCCCAGCTTGGTCAAGAGCGCGTCGGCGATCGCGAGCGCGATCACCGCTTCGCCGATCACCGCTGCCGCCGGCACGGCGCAGGTGTCGCTGCGCTCGACGTGCGCCGCGTCGGGCAGCCCACTCGCGAGGTCGACGCTGCGCAACGCTGCCGGCACGGTGGCGAGCGGCTTCATCGCCGCGCGCACGATCAGCGGCTCGCCGTTGCTGACGCCGCCCTCGAGCCCGCCGGCGCGATTCGTCTCGCGCGTGATCCCGCCGCCGGCGCGCCCCATCGCGTCGTGCACCTGCGAGCCGAAGAGCGCGGCGTTTCGCCAGCCGTCGCCCAGCTCGACGGCCTTGATGGCGGGAATGCTGGCGAGCGCGCGGGCGAGGAGGCCGTCGAGACGCAGGTCGTGCTGCGTGTAGCTGCCCAGCCCGGCGACGAGGCCGGTGACGCGCACTTCGAAGATGCCGCCTACCGTGTCGCGGCGGGCCTGCGCTTCTTCGATGGCCACCTTGAAAGCTTCCTCTGCTTGCGCATCGAGGGCGCGCACCGGCGAGGCATCGGCGCGCAGCGCCAGCGCTTCGGCGTCTTCGCTGGCCTCGACGAGATCGATGTCGCGCGCGTGGGCGGCGCCGATTGCGGTGACCCAGGAGCCGACGCGCACGTCCAGCTCGTCGAGAAGCCTGCGCACGGCGGCGCCGAGCGCGACGCGCATCGCGGTCTCGCGCGCGCTGGCCCGCTCCAGGGAATTTCGCAGATCTTCATGCCCGAACTTGATCGACCCGGTCAGGTCGGCATGCCCTGGCCGAGGCAGCGTCACGAGCTTGCCCGGATCGGCGACAGGCTCGACCGCCATGCGCTCGGCCCAGGCTTTGGGATGATCGGCGTTCTCGATCAGGACCGCGAGCGGCGAGCCCAAGGTGCGGCCGTGGCGCACGCCGGCGAGGATGCGCGGCTTCTCCGGCTCGATGGCCATCCGCCCGCCGCGGCCGTAGCCGAGCTTGCGCCGCTGCAGGTCGCGCTCGAGATGCGAGGCCAACAGCTCCAGCCCCGCCGGCAGGCCGTCGAGAATGCCCACCAGGGCCGGTCCGTGCGACTCGCCGGCTGTGAGAAAGCGCAGCCGGCTCATGCCAGCGCCGCCTGCCGCAGATCGCGCGCGAGAAAGCCGAGATCGGGCCGCTGCAGCCAGATCTCCAGCGAGGCGATGGCTTGATGGACGAGCACGGTCAGCCCGTCGACGACGCGAAGGCCGCGCTCGCGCGCGCTTCGGACCAGCGCCGTCTCGCCGCTCGGGCCGGCGTAGACGAGATCGACGAGGGTGGTGTCATCGCGGAGGCGCTCGACCTCGACGGGCATCTCCGCACCATCCATGCCGACCGGAGTGCAGTTGACGACGAGCCTTGCGCGATAGGCGGCGTCCTTCCCGGCCAGCGGCACCCGCAGCCGCTCGGCGCGCGCACGGTTGCGGCTGACGACGCTGACCTCCGGCCCGATGGCGTCGAGGACCGCGCGTGCTGCCCCTCCCGCGCCGAGCACGACGGCTGGCCGGGGAAGGTCCTCGCCGACCGCGCGGAGAAAACCTTCGCGATCGGTGTTGTGGCCGTGCAGCGCGCCGCCGAGGTTCGAAATGCAGTTCACCGCGCCGATGCGACGGGCCGTCTCGTCGAGCTGGTCGAGGTGCGCGGCGACGGCCTCCTTGTGCGGCACGGTCACGTTCGCGCCAGCCACCGAGAGCGCGCGCAGCCCGCGGATGGCGGCCGGGACATCGGTCACCCTGCAGGGCGCGTAGACGGCGTCGATCCCGAGCAGCGCAAAGGCCCGGGCGTGGATGGCGGGCGAGCGCGAGTGGGCAACGGGATCGCCGAGGAGGAGATAGATCGCGCGCATCAGGCGAGGATCTCCACCTCGGCGCCGAGCCTTTGCAAGAGCGCGAAGAAGCCGGGGAAGGAAACGTCGGCCCACTCGGCGCCAGCGATGGTGGTCGGCTTCTCGGCGGCGAGCGCGGCCACGGAGAAGGCGAGAGCGATGCGATGGTCCATTGCCGAGTCGATCTGCACGCCGCCGGGAAGGCTGCCGGCGCCTTCGATGCGCAGACCGTCGGGCAGCTCTTCGACTTTGGCGCCCATCGCCCGCAAGCCAGCGGCCATCTGCGCCAGGCGGTCCGATTCCTTGATGCGCAGCTCGGCGGCGCCGCGGATGACGGTCTCGCCCTCGGCAAGCGCGCCGAGCACGGCGAGGATGGGGACTTCGTCGATCGATCGCAGGATCAGCTCGCCGTCGAGGTGCGCGCCCTTCAGCTTCTGCCCCGATGCCGTCAGCCGCGCCGTCGGTTCGGCCGCCTTCGATTGTCCGCCCAATTCAAGCTTCAGACGCGCGCCGAAGAGCGCAAGCGCGTCGAGAAAGCCAGTGCGGGTCGGATTGACCCCGACGTGCTCGATCTGCAGCGACCCGCCCTCCGGGGCGACCAGCGCCGCCGCAATCAGGAAGGCAGCGGAGCTGAGGTCACCAGGAACTTCGAGCGCAAAACCGGGAAGCTCGGCCGGCCCGCGCAGGGTCACCGTACTCCCCTGCACACGCAGATCGGCGCCCAGCGTGCGGAGCATCCGCTCGGTGTGATCGCGGCTGCGCGCCGGCTCGGAAAAAATCGTCTCGCCATCGATGAACATGCCGGCGAGCAGCACGGCGCTCTTCACCTGCGCCGAGGCCACCTTCGTCTCGATGCGCGCGGGGTGCAGAGGATGGCCGCGCCGCACGGTCACCGGCGGCCGCCCGTTCGAGGCGGTCTCGACCACCGCGCCCATCTCGCGCAGGGGCGCGGCGACGCGCTCCATCGGGCGCCGCGAGAGGGATTCGTCGCCCATCAAGGTCGCCTCGAGGCCGGCGCCGGCGCAGATTCCGGTGAGGAGGCGGAGGGACGTTCCCGAGTTGCCGCAGTCGAGCGGGCCGTTCGGCTCGCGCAGGCCGCGCCGACCCTGACCGACGACGATGGCGTCATCGGGACCCATCCCTGGGTCGCCCTCGCCCCGCGCCAGCTTCACTCCCAACTTCGAAAGACAGCGCGCGGTGGAGCGCACATCATTTCCCGGCGCGAGCCCGCCGATGCGGCTCTCGCCCTTCGCCAGCGCGGCGAGCATCAGCGCGCGGTGCGAGATGCTCTTGTCGCCGGGCACGCGCACTCCCGCGGCGTCGATCCTGCGGCGCAGCGGTGAGATGCGCGCCTTCACGCCCTGGCCACCCGATGCAAGCCGCGCCCCAACGCGGCGGCAATCTTCTCCACTTCGCGCATCAGCTTTTCGAACATGGCAAGGTTGAGCGACTGCATTCCGTCGCTCAGCGCGCGGTCGGGATCGGGATGCACCTCGATGATCAGGCCATCCGCTCCTGCCGCGGCCGCGGCGCGCGCCATGGGCAGGACGGCGCTGCGGATGCCGATCCCGTGCGAAGGATCGACCACCACCGGCAGGTGCGATTCGCGCTTGAGCATCGGCACGGCGTTCAGGTCGAGCGTGTTGCGCGTCATCGTCTCGAAGGTGCGGATGCCCCGCTCGCAGAGGATCACCTGCTTGTTGCCGCGCGAGACGATGTACTCGGCGGCCATGAGCAGCTCCTTCAAGGTGCTGGACATGCCCCGCTTGAGCAGCACCGGCTTGCGCAGATCCCCGACGGCCTCCAGGAGCGAGAAGTTCTGCATGTTGCGGGCGCCGATCTGTAGCAAGTCCGCGGTCTCGGCGACCGCGGGGAGCGTCTCGGTGTCCTTCACTTCGGTGACGATCTTGAGGCCCGTCTCGCTGCGCGCCTTGGCGAGGAGCTCGAGGCCTTTCTGCTTCAGCCCCTGGAAGTCGTAGGGGCTGGTGCGCGGCTTGAAGGCGCCGCCGCGCAGGAGAGATGCGCCGGATGCGGCCACGCCGCGCGCCGCGCTGAGAATCTGGTTCTCGTTCTCGACGGCGCAGGGCCCGGCCATGACGACCAGATCGCGGCCGCCCACCGGCACGCCGGCGACGTCGACGACCGTGTCCTCGTGCTTCACCTCGCGGCTGACCAGCTTGTAGGGCGCGGTGACGGGGATGCAGTCGGCGACGCCCTCCATCTCGCGGAAGGGGCCGGGATCGATGGCGCCTCTGTTGCCGGTGATGCCGATGGCGGTGCGGCCGGCGCCGCTGATCGGGTGCGGCGTGAAGCCCAGCTCGCGGACGCGGCCCTCGATGGCCGCCTGTGCCTCGGCCGAGACGTCGGGGTGGAGCACGATCAGCATGGGGCCGAATATCTCATGTTCCGAGGCGAAAACCCGCCTCTGGCCGCAGGCCGGCGAGGAAGGGCCCGGCAGAAAGGCGCTTCTTGCCCTCGAGCTGCACTTCGAGAAGGCGCCAGATGGTGTTCTCGCCGCAGGCGACGTCGAGAGCGGCGAGGACTTCGCCAGGGTTACGGCCGTGCGCTATTTGCAGGGGCTGCGCGAGGTGGATCTTCAGCGTCTGACCCGAAAGCGTTGTCCACGCGCCCGGCCAGGGAGTGAAGCCGCGCCGGCGCGCGTCCAGCTCGAAGGCGCTCTTGCTGAAGTCCGCGCGGCCGTCCTCGCGGCTGAGCAGCGGCGCCAGCGTCGCGCGGGAGTGGTCCTGCGGGATTCGCGGCAACTCTTGCAGGCGCGGCAGCGCTTCGAGCAGCGCCTCGGCGCCGAGAGGAGCGAGCTTCGCCAGGAGCGACTCGCCGGTCTCGTCGGGAGCGATCGCCAGCTTCTTCTGTAGAATGATGTCGCCGGTGTCGAGCCCCTCGTCCATCTGCATGAGGGTCACGCCCGTCTCGCGATATTGCCGCGCCACCGCCCATTGCGCCGGAGCCGCGCCGCGCAGCTCGGGGAGCAGCGAGGCGTGCACGTTGATGCATCCCTGAGCCGGTACGCGCAGCGCATCGGGGGGGAGGATGCGGCCGTACGCCGCCACCACCGCCACGTCGGGTCGGTGTTCGGCGAGCAGCGCCGCCAGCCGCCCCTGCTTGACCTTCTCCGGCTGCAACACCGGGATTCCCTGCTGCTGCGCCCAGATCTTCGCGGGTGGCGCCTTCAGCTTCGCGTGCCTGCCGGCGGGGCGATCGGGCTGCGCAATCACCGCCACGAGGTCGCCGGCGCGCGCGCAGGCCTCGAGCAGCGGCAGCGTGAACTCCGGCGTGCCCAGAAAGACGATGCGCATCCCGCCGCGAATGTAGCGCATCCGCTTCCTCGATCCGCGCAACGAGCCGTGATAGGCGAGGGTGCGTGCGCCATCCCGCTCTTTGTCTGGCCCTGCTCTTGTGCGCGTGCAAGGGAGGGGACCCGAAGGATCCGCAGACCTGGATCAAGCAGCTGCAGGACGGAGATCCCAAAGCGCGCGTCAAAGCGGTGCAGGAGCTGCGCAAGCTGAAGGCGAAGCAGGCCGCGCCGCAGATCGCTGCGCTCTTGAAGGACCCGCTGGTGAAAGAGGACGCCGCGCTCGCGCTGGAGGATCTGGGCGGCCCCGGCGAAGTGCAGCCGCTCGTCGAGGCGGTCGACACCACCGTGGGGGCCGGCAGCGATCAGGCCGCGCGCGCGGCCAACCGCACCAACGCCAGGATCGCCGAGGCATTGGGCAACATCGGCGACTCGCGCGCGGAACCCACGCTGCTGCGGCTCGCCCGAGCGAGAGACGATCTCGTCCGCCTCGCCGCGGTCCAGGCGCTAGGACAAGTGCACGCTCGCGAGGCCGTCCCGGAGCTGGCGCACATCGTCGACGACCCGGCAGCTCCGCCTCTCTTGGTGAAGAAGGCCATCATCTCGCTGGGCCAGATCGGTGATCCGGCCGCGATCCCCGCGCTCGAACACGGCCTCGTCCTCGAGCGGCAGGGAGTGAGCTTCCTGCCCGAGAGCTCTTTCGCGCTCTTCCTCATCGGCGCGCCGGCGGTCGAGCCTTTGCTGAAGATCGCCCAGGACCAGGACGCGGCGTATCTTGCCTGGGCGAAGGAGAACAATCGCGCGCCGGCCGGCACTTATGCGAAGGCGGCGCTGGTTCTGGGAGATCTCGGCGACGCGCGCGCCATCCCGGTGCTGCTCGCCAAGCTCAAGTATACGGACCCCGATCCGGTTCCTTCGACGGCGCGCCTGCTCTCCAATCTGGTGCGGCAGTTCGCCGCCAACGCGCTGGGAAGGTTGCGCGCCAAGGAGGCCGCGGCGCCCATCCAGACGCTGGTCACGACCCGCGATGCGCAGGACGAGGATCTGACCACGTTCTCGGCGGAGGCGCTGGTCTGGATCGGCGACCGCTCCCAGGCGCGCGAGCTGATGAAGAAGGCACAAGGAGGAATCCTCAAGCTGCGCCTCATCGTCGCCCAGGCGGCAGCGCTCTTCGGCGAGCCGGCGCTGGGCAAGGACGTGCTCGCCATCGCCAGCAGGGAATCGCGCGGGAGCAACTCCACCTGCCTGAAGCAGCTGATCGAGCTGACCATGCCGGTGGACGATCCGCGCACCGCCTGCGATCTGCTGGCGACGCAGTTCGGCGAGCTGTCGCAGCCTCTCGAGGCGGCGCGGGTTTGCGCGCAAGATGCCCCTTGCTGGCTGCCCAAGCTGGCGGACAAGGACATCGTCGTCCGTGCCCGCGCTGCGTACGAGCTGGGCCGGCTCGGCGCTCCGGAGGCGGTCGGGCCGCTGGTGAAGGCCCTCTCCGAAGAGCAACTCCTGGTGCGCGAGGCGGCGACGCGGGCGCTCGATTGGCTGGCGGAAAATCCGGCGGCCAGGGGCGTGCTCAAGTCGTCCTCGGCGCAGATCGCCTCCCAGCTGGCCTCGGAGCAGGGAAAAATGCAGTACGTAAAGGTGAATGAAGAGCTTCGCCGGCTGCAAGTGAAGCTCTCCCGGCTGTGATAGATCTCAGGGGGCCTTGGCGAAGCTGACCGGCATCCCCGCCTCTCCCGGCGTCGCGATCGGGCGAGTGTTCCCTGTCGACCGCCGGCGCGCGCGCGTCCCGCGCTACCACATCCAGCCCGACCAGATCGAATCGGAGATCGCGCGCCTGGATGAGGCGGTGCAGGAGGCGGTGAAGCAGCTGGCGCAGATCAAGCAGAGCCTGGGGGAGGGCGAGCAGGAGGAAATCCTCGACGCGCACGGGATGATGGCGAACGACCCGACAATGCTGGAAGGCGCCAAGCAGCTCATTCGGGAGGAGCTCCTCAACGCCGAGTGGGCCACGCGCCGCGTCGTTCGCGAGATGAGCGAAAAGATGGGCGCCGACGGCTATCTGGCCGAGCGCCGCGCCGACCTCGACGAGGTCTGTGACCGCATCGTCCACAACCTCATCGGGGAGAAGCCGATGAGCGCCGTCCTTCCCGCCGAACCGTCGGTCATCGTCGCCTACGACCTCGCCACCGCCGACGCAGCCGTGCTGCTCGCCTCGGGGAAGGCCCTCGGGCTGGTCACCGACTTCGGCTCGAAGACTTCCCATACCGCCATCCTCGCCCGCGCGATGGAAGTTCCCTGCGTCGTCGGGGCGGGTCAGGCGAGCGAGATCGCCAAGGCCGGCGACCTCATCGCCGTCGACGGCGGGACCGGCGAGGTGCTGGTCTCGCCCGACAAGGACGAGGTGCTGCGCTTCGAGATGGCGCGCGCCGAAGCCGAATTCCGCGAGGCCTCGCTGCTCGAGGACCGGGACCTGCCGGCGGTGACGCTCGATGGGCGCCGGGTATGCCTCTACGCCAACATCGAATTTCCCGAGGAGGTCCCCTCCGTCCTGGCCCATGGCGGCGAAGGAGTCGGCCTCTATCGGACCGAGTTCCTCTACCTGAACCGCGAGGAGCTGCCCACCGAGGAAGAGCACTACACGGCCTACGCGGCGATCCTCGAGCGGATGGAAAAAAAGCCGGTGGTCATCCGCACCGTCGACCTCGGCGGCGACAAGCTCCCGGTCGGCCACCGCTCGCACGAGCCGAACCCCGCGCTCGGGCTGCGCGCGGTCCGCTTCACGCTGCGCCATCCGCAGCTCTTCCGCACGCAGCTGCGCGCGCTCTTGCGCGCCTCGACGCACGGCGACCTGCGGATCATGCTGCCGATGATCGCGGCGGTCGGGGAATTGCGCGAGGCCAAGGCGCAGATCGAGTCGGCGCGGCAGGAGCTCCTGCGCGAGGGCAAGAAGATCGCGGAGCGGATTCCGGTCGGCATCATGCTCGAGACGCCTGCCGCGTGCCTGGCCGCCGATCGGCTCGCGCGGGAGTGCGACTTCTTCTCCGTCGGCACCAACGACCTCATCCAGTACGCGCTCGCCATCGACCGCGGCAACCGGGAGGTGGCCTATCTCTACCGCCCGCTGCACCTCGGGGTGCTACGGCTCATCCAGAGCTCGGTGGACGGAGCGAAGAAAGCCGGCATCGAGATCTCCATGTGCGGCGAGATGGCGGGCGATCCCGCCTATGCGCTGGTCCTGCTCGCGCTGGGGCTCGACACGCTCTCGATGAATCCCGCCGACATCCCGGCGGTCAAGCGCGTCCTGCGCTCGGCCCGCGTCGCCGATGCCCGGCAGCTCCTCGACGAGGCGATGAGCTTCAGCTCGGTGGACGAGATCGAGGGTTACGTGCTGGCGCAGATGCAGAAGCGCTTCCCCCAGCTGGTGACGCCGGCGGGCCGCGCTGCGAGCGAGCGGGGCGCGGCGGAGACCTATTGACAACCGCCGCCAAACGACGAGATTCTCCGCGCCTTTTCCAAGACGAGGCTTTCTGAATGCAGCTGCGCGATGCGCTCTTCAGCTCCGAATCGGTCACCGAAGGCCATCCGGACAAGATCTGCGATCAGGTCTCCGACGCGGTGCTCGACGACTGCCTGCGCCAGGACAAGCAGAGCCGAGTGGCGCTGGAGACGGCGGTCAAGACCGGCCTCGTCCTCCTCATCGGCGAGATCACCACCCGCGCCAACCTCAAGTACGCCGAGATCGTCCGCCGCACCGTGGAGCGCATCGGCTTCAACGACGGCTCGATGGGGTTCGACGCGCGCAGCTGCGCGGTGATGGTCGCGGTCGAGCAGCAGTCGCCCGAGATCGCCATGGGAGTCGACTCCTCCGCTTCCAAGGAGCAGGGGGCGGGCGACCAGGGGATGATGTTCGGCTACGCCTGCGACGAGACGCCGGAGCTGATGCCGCTGCCCATCGCGCTAGCGCACCGGCTGACGCGCAGGCTGGCGCAGTGCCGCCGCGGCGAGCTGAAGTTCCTCCGCCCCGACGGAAAGAGCCAGGTGACCGTCGAGTACCGCGGCGGGCGGCCGCACAAGGTGCAGGCGGTGGTGATCGCGGCGCAGCACGAGGATTCGGTCTCCACCGAGCAGCTGCGCGAGGCGGTGAGCGCGGAAGTGATCGACAAGGTGGTGCCGGCGGAGCTGCGCGCGCCGGAGATGAAGCGGATGATCAACGCCACCGGCCGCTTCATCATCGGCGGGCCGATGGGCGACTCGGGCGTGACGGGCCGCAAGATCATCGTCGACACCTACGGCGGCATGGGCCACCACGGCGGCGGCGCTTTTTCCGGGAAGGATCCCTCGAAGGTCGATCGGTCGGCGGCCTACGCGGCGCGCTGGGTGGCGAAGAACGTCGTCGCGGCCGGCCTCGCGCGGCGCTGCGAAGTGCAGGTTGCCTATGCCATCGGCGTGGCCGAGCCGGTTTCGATCATGGTCGAGGCTTTCGGGACGCACCGGGTGCCGGAGGAGCAGATCGAACGGGCGGTGCGCGCGACGTTCTCCTTGAAGCCCGCCTCGATCATCCGCGAGCTCGATCTGCTCCGGCCCATCTACGAGAAGACGGCGGCATACGGCCATTTCGGCAGGAGCGAGCCGGAGTTCACCTGGGAGCGGACCGACCGGGCCGAGGCGCTCCGGCAGGCGGCGGGGCTCAAGGGCGCGGCGTAGGTCGGGACTCCTCTAAGAGCGAAGGTTCGGGTTCTCGTTCTCGGGTTCTCGTTCTCGGGCTGTCGTTCTCGGGTTCTCGTTCTCGGGCTGTCGTTCTCAGCTTCTCGTTCTCGGTTTGGCAGCCTCGCGCCAGCGCCTGCGGCGCTGTCACTGCGGCTGCAGCTTTCTCGCTGGCTCTTCCTTCTAGCTCGCTGCGCTCGCGCGGACTTGGGATCGTCGTCCGTTCGCCATTCGTCGGCCTCCTCGCTGCGCGTTTGTGAAGGAGGCCGACGAATGGCGAACTGGACGGCTTTGCCTCACCAAAATCTCATCGCGTATCAGGTCGCTCGCGAACTGGTGGTTCTCGTGCGCGCAGCGAAGATCGCCGACTCCAAGCTGCGGGACCAGGCGATGCGCGCTGCGATGAGCGTGTGCCTCAACATCGCAGAGGCGGTTGGCCGCGTCAGCAACGCGGATAAAGCCCGCGTCTACGGGATAGCGCGCGGTGAAGCCTGCGAGGCTGCGGCGGCAATCGATGTCGCGGCCGCAGCAGGATATTGCAGTCCGGAGTCCGCAAGCGGCATTTCGTCTGTCGGACTTCGGCTCTATGCGCTGCTCACTGCGCTGAGCCGCAAATCATGTTGACGCGGTGGTTCAGCGGCCCTGCGCGCGCTTTTCCGAGCGGACCGGCCAGACGGGGGCGCCCTCGTCGAAGGAAAGGGTGCGGCGCATTCCTGCCGGCGAGACCAGCTCGATGTGATCGGCCGCGATCACGGCCAGCGTCTCCTCGCCGATGCGCTCGCCCTCCGCGTAGGCATGGCCGTTGACGATGGCCACCTTGCGGCGGCCGTCGCTCGGCACCACCAGCGCTTCGACGCGCAGCGCTGCGCGGACTGCCTTGGGAGGCTCGGGCACTCTCGTCAGCGCCGCCTCTTCCGCGGGAGTGAGGAAGGGATCGCGCAGGAGCTTGGGCAGCATCCTCGCGGGCCGCGGGGCCGGCGCGGCGGCCGGCGGGGGCAACTGGCGGGGCCGCTGCGGGCGAGGCCGGTCGACCGCGAACCGCAGCGCGGTCACCAGGATCGCTCCCCCGAGGAGCAGCCAAAGGAGCCGCTTGTTCACCAGTGGGCCGCTTTCAGGGTGAGCCTCCAGGAGACGCGGGGCGGCCGGCGCTCGAGCGAGACCGACTCGAGCGAATGCAGTCCCGGCTCGTGCGCCAGGCGATCGAGGAAGGCGAGGAATTCGCCGTAGTGGCATTCGCCCGCCATCGTCATCACGGCGGTGTGCAGCTGGGCGGGCTCGCGGGTGAAGAGCGTCGCGCTCTCGAGCCGCTGCCGCGGGGGCGCGACGCGAGCGCCGCCCTCGGCTGCGACCTCGACGTTGAGCGCCCCGGCGTTGCGGGCGGCGGCGCGCAGGCGATCGAGCACTTCGAGGTCGCGGCGCTCGGCCGGCACCGCAGCTTCCAGCTGCCGGAGCTGCGCCTCGACGTCCGCTTGCGCGGGCAGGAGGGAACCGGGATCGTCGGAGCGAAGCCTTTGCTCGATCTCGGCGGCGCGCTCGAGGGCGCGCGAGTTGCGCCAGAGGGCAGGACCCACCAGCGCCGCCGCGCCGAGCAGCGCGGCGAGCAGCGCCGTGCCAAACGCCTGGACCGCGAAGTTGCGCAGCGCCTCGGGCATGGCTTCACCTTCCCCGGCCGGCGGGCGAGAGCGCGCTCTCCGCCAGCGGGGAGGGGTTGTCGAGCTCGAACTCGATGCGCGGCCCGGCTCGCCCGCGCAGACCGGCGATGATCACTTGTTTGACGTGGGGCAGCCCGCCCACCTGGCCGGCGAAATCGCGCACGCTGGTCTCGTCGGCGGAGCGCAGATCGACCGCAACCGTCCAGCTCTCTCCGCGGCGCACCGCCTCCAGCCGATCGAAGACGACGGCCGGCGGGGCTGCGTTGGCCAGGCCCACCGCCATCTGCGCCCAGCGATCATGGCTCTCGGCGAATCGGTCGAAGACTCCGCGCCAGCGCGTGGCCCAGCCGAGGTTCCGCTCCACCGCCTGCGCCGAGGAGATCTGCTCCAGCCGCGATCGCCGCAGCACTTCCAGCTCTGCGACCTTCTTCTCGGCGGACCGGGCGGCGACGAGAGCTTGCGGCCGCGACTGCCAGGCCGCGGCCAGTGCGGCGAGCGCCAGCGCGATCGCGGCCGCGGTGATCGATCGCCGCTCGCGCCGGAAGCGCAGCCTCGGCGGGAGCAGGTTGGGCACTCGCGGCCCGCGATCTCCCAGGGAGAGCCCGAGGGACACCGCGTAGCGGTTCGCCGCGGTCGGCAGGATCTCGGAGAGCTGCTTCACGGGGCAGGCGATGGCGTGGCGCAGGGGAGCGAGGCTGCGGTCGATGAGCTCCTGCTCTCCGGCGAGCACCGCGCGGCCCACCGGCTGCGACTGCGCGAAGTGGCGCACCGTGCGGGCGATCTCCTGCGCCAGCGCGTCTCCCGTCTCTCCGAGGAGGGCCGGGTCGAACTCGCGCACCAGGCGGACGCGGCCGTTCTCGACGACCACCACCGTCGCGCGGTCCCTGAAGAGCAGGGCGAGGGCCGTGGCGAGGGCCTGCTTCGGCAGGAGCGCCTCGACGCGAGCGAGGCCGAGCGGAATGCTGGTCGCGAGCCGGAGCTGGACCGGCAGCGACCTGGCGAAGCGCAAGATCTCGGCGAGTTGAGCGGGCGCGAGGCTGACGGCGAGCAACTCGACCCCCGCATGTTCGCCGATGCGCGCGGGCCCCAGCTCCTCCAGCTCCGCGTCGTCCGGCAAGAGAGCGCGCCGCTTCAGATAGCCGACCTGCTCCACTCTGCCGAGCGCTGGCGCGGTGAGTATCTGATGGAAGGCGCCCTCGCCCCAGGCGAGGAAGCAGTCCTGCCGCGCGGCGCCCATCTCGCGCAGCGCCCCGGGCAGCGCCTCGAGCCGCACCGAGCGCATCGCCCGCACCGCGCCGCGTTCCCTCACAGCGATGCGCGCCTCGCCGCCGCGGATCTCCAGGCCCACCGTCATCGCTGCACGCCCGTGGCGCTGGCGTAGACGGGAAGCAGGATGCCCAGCCCCATGAAGAGGATGAGGCTGCCGAGGATCAGCACCATCACCGGATAGAGCGAGGCGAAGATCCGTTGCACCTTGCCCGGCAGCTCGCGGTCGTAATAGTCGGCCACCCGGCCGAGCATCTCGGGCTGGTTGCCCGTCTTCTCCCCCACCGCGATGGCTCGGAGGAGGAGGCGGGGAAGCTGCTCGCTGCGGCCGAGAGCGGCCGAGAGCTGGTCGCCGCGCAGCACCGACTCGCGCGCCTGCACCACCAGCCTGGCCAGGGTGCTGCTGCCCATCAGGCCCTCGCAGAGCTGCAGCGAGGTGACCAGGTCGATGCCGGTGGCCAGCATCAGCGCCAGCGAGTGCGCCAGCCGCGAGGCGTTGAGCTGCACGATGATGGGTCCGGCAACCGGCAGGCGGAGGAGCCTTTTGTCGAGCCAGGGCCGCGTGCGCGGGTAGCGCCAGGCGAGAAGGAGCGCGGCGAGAGCCAGACCGGCGACGAGGGCGGCGAGGGCGGGAAGGGGCCCGTTCATCCTCGCTCCGAAGGCGATGAGGATGCGCGTCGGCAGCGGCGGCTGGACGTCGAGAGACTTGAGGAAGGGCGCGAGCCGCGGCAGCACGAAGCCGACGATGAGGCAGAAGAGCCCCAGCGTCGCCGCGATCACCACCGCCGGGTAGATGCTCGCGCCGAGGAGGAGCTTGGCCACCGAATCGCGCCAGCGCAGGTGCCGGTAGAGCTCGTCACAGACCCTGTCCAGCCGGCCGGTGCGCTCGCCCACCTCGATGAGCGCGGCGAAGTAGGAGGGAAACGCGCGCGGGAGCTTGCGCATCCCCTCGGCGAGCGTGGTCCCCGTCCGTACGCTGCGCGAAAGCGAGGCGGAGGCGTCGCGCAGCGCTGCCGGGTATTCGCGGGCCGCGGCGACGTCGTCGAGCGCGGTGAGCAGCGGTACGCCGGCGCTCTGGGCCACGCCCAGCTCGCTGAAAAACTCGGCGAGGACGGCCGTGCCGATCCGTCCCTCGGCCGGCGCGCGACGCCGGAAGAGCGGCTTTCGCTCCTCGCAGGTGACGAGCAAGAGGCCGCGGGCCGAGAGCGCCGACTCGAGCCCGTCGGCCGAGCCCGCCTCGAGAAGGCCGCTCTGGCGGCCCCCTTCGCGCGTCTGGGCGAGATACTGGAAGGTCGGCATGGCGTCCTAGGAGCGGTCGACCAGCTCCGGCTCCAGCGTACGCTCCAGCTCCGCCAAGCTGGTGAGGCCGTGCAGCGCCTTGGCGAGGCCGTCCTCGAAGAGGGTGGGGCGGCCGAGCGCGCGATGCTCGCTCATCAGCGCGGGACCGAGCTCGCCCTCGAGGAGCTGGGCGCGCTGCTCGGCACCCATCTCGACCAGCTCGAAGACGCCGATGCGCCCGTGATATCCCGTCTGCCGGCAGGCCGCGCAGCCGCGCGCCCTCCACACCGAGATCTCCTCCCGGCCCAGGCGGCGGGCGACCTCGAGCAGGCGCGGCATCAGCTCGACCGGCGGCGCTTCCTCCTCGCGGCAATCCTCGCAGAGCCGGCGGCAGAGCCGTTGCGCCAGGACCGCCTGCAGCGTGGAGCTGAGCAGCGCCGGCGTGAGGCCGAGATCGACGAGCCGTGGAATCGCTCCCACCGAGCTGTGCGTGTGGAGCGTGGAGAAGACCAGGTGCCCGGTCAGTGAAGCGCGCATCACCAGCTGGGCGGTCTCCGCGTCGCGGATCTCGCCGACCAGGATGATGTCAGGATCCTGGCGGAGGATGGCCCGCAGCCCGGCCGCGTAGGTGATGCCCGCTTTGCTGTTCACCTGCGATTGGCGCACGAGCTGCAGCTCGTACTCGATGGGCTCCTCCACGGTCATGATGTTGACCTCGATGGAGTTGAGCCGGTTGAGCGCGGCGTAAAGGGTGGTGGTCTTGCCGGCGCCGCTCGGGCCGGTCACCAGCACCACGCCGCTGGGCCGGCGGAGGATGGTGCCCAGCCGATCGAGGTCTTCCGGCGAGATCCCCAGCGCCTCGAGCGAGAGGGCTTGCGCCGTCCGGTCGAGGACCCGGAGCACGACGTTTTCGCCGTGCTGGGTGAGGAACGTCGAGACGCGCAGATCGACGGCCCGGTTCTTCAGCTGGAAGCGGATGCGCCCGTCCTGCGGCAGGCGGCTCTCGGAGACGTCGAGGCCGGCCATCACCTTGATGCGGGCGGCGACCTGCGGCGCGAGCTTGCGCGGCACGACCGGCCCGGCTTGGAGAAGGCCGTCGATGCGCAGGCGGATGCGGAGCAGGTTCTCCTCCGGCTGCAGGTGGATGTCGGTCGCCCGCTCTTCGACGGCGCGGGTGACGATCTGATCGACCAGCTCGACGATGGGATCGCCGCTCGTCCCTGGCGACCAGGCCGCGGAGATGGCGCGCTCGAAGACCGCCTCGAGAGCTTCCTTGCGGCGGTAGCTGCGCTCGATGCAGGCCTCGATGGCGCTTTGGGGCGCGACCACGCGGTCGAGGACCAGGCCGGTGGCGGCGCGGACGGCGTCGAGCGCGGCGAAGTCGCCGGGCTGCGCCATCGCCAGCAGCAGCGTGTTGCCGCGTTTCCCCAACGGCACCAGGCGATGCTCGCGCGCCAGCGGCTCGGGCACGAGCGAGAGCACCTCGGGATCGAGCGGCTCCCGCGGCAGCGCCGAGAATGGGACGCCTTCCTGGATCGCGAGGTGGGCCGCGACCGTCGCCTCATCGGCGAAGTTGAGGCCCACCAGCACGGCCCCGAGTGGCGCCTGGGTCCGCTTCTGCTCGGCGAGAGCGCGCGCCAGCTGGTCTTCGCTGAGCACGCCGGCCTCGACCAACAGCTGGCCGAGCGGAACATGGCGCGGCCGCGCGGCGAGCTTCGGCTTCGGCTGGGTCAGAGGCGCGCTGGCCATCGCAGTCAAGTATCCCCGACGCAACCGCGTAGAGTCCACGTCAGGGGTCGTGACCGACGTGGATGCGCAGGCAATCGCGGACCAGCCGCGCGCCGCCGGTGGCGAGATCGCCGTCGTCGTAGGCACGGTCCACCTTGGCCATCAGCTCCATCTCCGGAGCGTTGCGGTGGCAGACGGCGACGCCCCACGAGGGAGAGCCGTCGAACCAGGTCTGGCGCTCGTAGCTCCAGATCGCGGCGCGGTCCCAGGCGGCGCCGGCGGGCCAGCGATCGAGATAGGGGCCTTTCCAGCGGGGGGCGTCGGCCGGCTGGGTGGTCAGGTCCTCGACGGCGGCGGGGAAGAGGCCGACGTCGATCTGGTACTGGCGAAGCGCGTTCACCACCACCCGCACGTCCGATGCGGTCCGCGAGATGCGCGCGCGCTCCAGCACCGCCTCGCTGCCGGTGACCGCGACGGTGGTGAGGACGGCGACGACGCCCAGCACGGTGAGCACCTCCACCATGGTGAAGCCTCGCCTCATCGCGCCGCATCCAGGGCGATCCGCGCCGCGGCGGAACCTCCGCGCGGAACCACGGCCGCGCTGAATCCGCTCAAGCCCGCGCCGCTGGCCATGACCAACCTCTTGCCGGCGGGCGCCGCGGCAAAGAAGAACGCGCAGTCGGGCCGCGAGCTCGCCGCGACCCAGGCCGGACTGCCCGAGAAGTCGGGGGAGAAAATCTGCACCGAGGCCTCCCCCGCCGTCAGGGCGCGCTTTCCCAGCAGCACCTCGACGCAGAGCGAGCCGAGATTTCCCCGTGGCAAGGGCGGCGCGGCGGGCGCGACCAGATCGTCCTCGTCGTCGAAGATGCCGTTCGCTCCCGCGCTGCGCAGGCGGCCGTCCGGGTCGAGCCGCAGCGGCCGGCTCCATCCGTCGGTGGGGAGCGACTCGAGGTAGGGGCCCGACCATCCCGCCGCGATCCCTTGCGCTCGCTGTGCGGCCGGGAGATCTCCGCGGCCGACCAGCTCTTCGAGCGCGGGAAGCCGGCCTACGTCGCCGAGGAAGCCGCCCGCGCCGGACCCATTGCCATAGATGGCCTCGAGGGTGCGCCGGAGCGCGACCCGGGTCTCGACCTCGGTTCCGGCCTGCGAGGGAAGCTGGGCCGCGAGTGTGGCGGCGGTCGCGCCCATCAGTCCGAGCACGACCAGGAGCTCGAGGAGCGTGAACCCCCGCGGCCGCATCAGTTCACTCGCGGAGGAAAGGGAAAAGCGAGGCTGGCGCTGTTCACTGCGCGCGTCACCGCGACGTTGCGCCAGAAGAGCGAGCCGCCGTCGAGCTGGACGCTGACCGCATGCGTGCCGAGCGGAATCTGGCAGTCGGCGCCGGAGCAGAGGAAGGAGACGAAATTCCCCGCGGCCGTGCCGGCGAATGACAGCTCCTCTCCGTCGAGTGCGGAGTAGAGCGTCACCGCCAGATTCCCGCCGGGAGCGGCGAGTGCGCCGCCAGCGTCGCGCAGGATCTCAAGGCGCAGCGTCCCGGTGGAGGGGAAACAGCCCTGCGGCGGAACGACCAGATCGTCGTCGGTGCTCTTCGAGCCGTCGGGGCCGAGCGATCGGAGTCGCCAGCTGCCCGGAGCGCTGCAGGGATCGAGGAGGTAGGAGCGCCCCCAGCCATCGCGGAGCGGATCGGGACTGCCGCTCGAGAGGTAGGGCCCTACCCAGCCGACGGGCAATCCGCCCAGGCCGGCGCGTCCTTGCTGCGGCGATGCGAGCAGCTCGTCGAGCGAGCGCGGCAGCCTGCCCATGCTGGCGATGAAGCCGGCGGAGTCGGGCGTTCCGGCGATCGACTCCTTGAGCGCGAGCATCCCCGCGATCGACTCCTGCTCGCGGGCGCGATTGCTGGTGCGGCCGAGGAGCGGCACGAGGCCGGCGAGGAGAATCGACGTGACGGCGAGCGCCACGATCGTCTCGAGCAGCGTGAACCCGCGCCGCTTGGACATCCCCCCTCCCGGGCGCGATCAGTAGAGCCGATGGAGGGCAGGGTCAAGGGGGGGCTTGACACGAGCCCCGTCCGCGACGAGGCTGGCCGTCGTTGTAAGACGTACAGCTCCACTGTAGGGGGGAAAATGAAAAGCGCAGCGCGGGGCTTCACCCTGCTCGAGCTCATGGTGGTGATCGCCATCGTGGGCATCCTTTCGGCCGTCTCCATTCCGACCTTCCTCAAGTTCCAGGCCCGGGCGAAGCAGTCGGAGGCCAAGTCGAACCTCAAGGCGCTCTACACGTCCGAGAAGGCCTACTTCCAGGAGAAGGACACCTTCTCCTCGAGCGTGGCGAAGATCGGATTCTCGCCCGAGCGCGGCAACCGCTACCAGTACAACCTCAACGGCACTGGTTCGGCGAACACGGATAGTCGCACAGGCACGTTGGCCAGCACGGCCGTGGGGGCCGACGCGATCATGATCGACACCTTCAAGTTCCCCAACGCGTACACCGACGCTACGCTCGCGAACCTCAAGTGCGGGATGAGCGCAAACGTAGTGATCGGCAGCCAGGGCAGCTTCCTCGGCTCCGCGCAAGGGAACGTCGACTCCGACGCCACGCCCGACCAGTGGACCATCTCCAGCTACAGCCGCACCACCACGGGCTGCGACGCGGACGCCAACGTGGTGTCGGGCGAGCCCGCCAACGATCTCGACGACGTCCTCGAGTAAGCCGTCTTCCGGGTGGGAGCGATGCGGGTGCCGAAGGGCTTCACCATGCTGGAGCTGATGGTGTCCATCTCCATCGTCGCGCTGCTCTGCGCGGTCTCGGCTCCGGGATTTTCCCGGCTGCAGGGCAGGGCCCGCCAGTCGGAAGCCAAGACCAACCTGCGCGCGCTCTGGGCGTCCGAGCAGGGATATTTCTACGCCTTCGGCGCCTACAGCGCGTCGGTCTCGAAGATCGGCTTCGAGCCTCTGGCCGGCAACCGCTACCAGTACAATCTCAACGGCACTTCCTCGCAGAACGCCGACAACCGCACCGGCACCACCCCGACTACCACCGCGGGCGCCGACGCGATCATGATCGACCTCTTCAAGTTCCCCACCGCGTACCGCGACGCTCCGCTGGCGCCGATGAAGTGCGGCCTCGCGCCGGCGGTGAAGACGGGGACGGTGGACGGGTCGTTCGTCGCCGGCGCCCAGGGGAACATCGACGAGGACAGGCCCGTCGACCAGTGGTCGATCGCCAGTTTCGGGCGGACCACTTCGGGCTGCGACGCCCCGCCCCATGTGCCCGCGGGCGAGCCCGCCAACGATCAGAACGACATCAACGCAATCGAACCGAACCCAGAACGAGAGCCACCGGAGGATTAGATGATGCGGAAGATCATGAAAGGCTTCACCATGCTGGAGCTGATGGTGTGCATCGCCATCATCGCCATCCTCAGCTCGATGTCGATCCCCAGCTTCATGAAGCTGCAGGCCCGCGCCAAGCAGGCCGAGGCGATGACCAACCTGCGCTCGCTCTACAGCATGCAGAAGGCTTATCTGCAGGAGTTCAGCGTTTACAGCACGAACGTGTCCAATGTGGGCTTCTCGCCTGAGCGAGGGAACCGGTACCGCTACTATCTGTCTACCGCAGGGAGCCTGGAAGACCGCTCCGATACGCAGGCGACCAACACGCTCGGCGCCGTCGGGATCGACGTCGACACCTTCAGATTCGGCGCCCAAGCGACGGTCGGTGTCACCCAGGGGAATACCAGCTGCAGCACTGTCTCTCTCACTCCCGGGCCATCGGGCGCATCGTTCCTCTCCGCCGCCCAGGGCAACATCGACGACGACCCGACCATCGACACATGGACGATCGCCAGCTTCAGCCGCAGGATGGGTAGCTGCGTAGACGTCGGGGCGAACATCGTCTCCGGAGTTCCGGCGAACGACGTCAACGACACGGTCGAGTAGCCCGGCTTTCCCGCTCGCCCAACGAGCAGCGCTCCGAGCGTCGCCAGGAGCCGCGCTCGCGGTCGGTGCTGGCCTTGCTGCCCAAGGCGTGCGACGT
>Ga0209471_1000399_pt1 | contig 30364 bp, 26 predicted proteins | sample GraSoiAngelo_128_FD_185885 | JGI IMG/M metagenome (GOLD analysis project Ga0209471, IMG submission 185885) | Grasslands soil microbial communities from the Angelo Coastal Reserve, California, USA - 14_0927_12_20cm (SPAdes) (version 2) | ecosystem: Environmental > Terrestrial > Soil > Grasslands ... | reverse complement strand
CCGACGATGCCGGGCTCGTTGTCGATCGCGGCCTTGAAGCTCTCCACCGCCTCGTCGACGCGGTTGCGCTCGAGCGCCGACTCGCCGCGCTTGACCTGCGAGAGAGCGACGGCGTGGATCATCTCGGCCCGGGTCGCTTCCTGATTTCGGCGCCGGACCAGCGGAGGCGCCGGCGGCGGCTTCGCCGGCGGAGGCGCGGCCTCGGCCACCTTGACCGGGCCGGCATCGACGGCGATCGCCGCGCTGGCGTCGGGAACCGAAGCGTCGATCGCCGCCGCGGGCGCACCGGCATCGATCGTTTTTTCCTCTCGGGTCACCCCGGCATCGGCCGGTGCAATCGACGCGACCGGAGGCGCCGGAGCGGCAGTGGCGAGCGGCGGCGATTGCTGCTCGGACCCGGTGCGCTCGAGGCGCAGCGGCACGGGAAGGAAGACCATCGCAGCCGCGCCGACCGCGGCGCCCAGGAGGCCCATGGCGAGGACCGGCAGCGCGATGGAGGGCCTCTGCCGCGACTTCTCGAGGCGCTCGAGTCCGCTCTCGAAGCGATCGAGCCGCTCCAGCGCCTGGCGCTGCGTCACGTCGAGCCGCGACAAGGCCTTCCCCGAGAGCGCCAGCTGCGACTCGAGCTGCGTGACCTTCTCGATCACCTTGGCCAGCGCTTCCTTCTCCATGCCGGCGCGCGCCGCGCGGGCGCGGATGCCGTTCAAGAGCTGCTTCTCCTGCTCGACCGGCAGGCGCTTCTGCACACCCTCGACGGCGTCGTAGAGCTGGGTGAGGTCGCCGAAACGCTCGCGGCGGTCCGCAGCCAGCGCCACGAGCACGATGTCGCCGAGCGGGCCCGACAGCTCGGCGGGTGTGACGCGCGCGTTTTCCGCCAGGCGCTTCCCGGTGAGGAGCTCGTAGCCGAGCGCCCCAGCCGCATATACCTGCACGCGCGGTTCGCTCTTCCGCGGCGCGTCGGCGGCGAGCAGCTCGGGCGCGAGATATCCAGGCTCCTCTTCCGGAGCCTCGTCGTCGAAGGGCGCGAGGTGCAGTCCGCCGTTGTCGTCAAGCTCCACCAGACGGCCGCGCACCGTCGCCCCCTGGTTCGCGGCCAGCCGGATCGCGGCAGCAAAGAGCACGGCGGCCTCTTTTTCCGACAGCCGCTGTCCGGAAGCGCGCGCCCTCTCCAGGATCTCGTACACGTTGGTCATGGGCCGCGGTACTGTACCCCCTCCGGAGATTTACCATGTCGGCTTCCCTCCTCGAACAGCTGAAGTCCATGACGGTGGTCGTCGCCGACACCGGCGACATCCATTCGATCCGCAAGTTCACGCCGCGCGACGCGACCACGAACCCTTCGCTGATCACCGCCGCCGCCCAGATGCCCGAGTACCAGGACGTGGTGCGCGCGGCGCTCGACTGGGCGCGGCGCGAGCGCGGCAAGGGAGCCCTGCGCGAGGAGATCGCGCGGCTGGCCGTGGACCGGCTGGCGGTGGAGTTCGGCCTGCGCATCCTGCGCATCGTGCCGGGCCGCGTCTCGACCGAAGTAGACGCGCGCCTCTCGCACGACACCGGCAAGACCCTGGAGAAGGCTCGCTTCTTGATCGAGCTCTACCAGGCGGCAGGCGCGAAGCGCGAGCGCATCCTCATCAAGATCGCCTCCACCTGGGAAGGGATCCGCGCCGCCGAGGTGCTGGAGAAGGAGGGCATCCACTGCAACTTGACGCTGCTCTTCGGCATGCATCAGGCGGTGGCTTGCGCCGAGGCGGGCGCCACGCTCATCTCGCCTTTCGTCGGCCGCATTCTCGACTGGCATCTGAAAGAGACGGGCAAGACGGAGTTTGTCCCCGAAGAGGATCCCGGCGTCGTCTCGGTCACGCGCATCTACAATTATTACAAGAAGCACGATCATCGAACGGAGGTGATGGGCGCTTCCTTCCGCAACATCGGCGAGATTCTCGAGCTGGCTGGCTGCGACCTGCTCACCATCGCTCCCAAGCTCCTCTCCGAGTTGGCGACCTACGGCGGCGAGCTGGAGCGGAAGCTCGATCCCAAGGCGGCGCAGTCGATGGACCTCCCGCAGCTGCCGATGAGCGCGAAGATCTTCCGCGAGATGCACGAGAGCGATCGGATGGCGAGGGACAAGCTGGCCGAGGGCATCGAAGGCTTCGCCAAGGCGCAGTCGGCGCTGGAAGGGATGCTGATGGAGCGGATGAAGGACGACTCCGCCAACGCCGCGCGCGATCTCTTCCGCGTCTTCGACCTCGACGGCGACGGCTTCATCACCCGCGAGGAATGGAGCGGCACCGACGCCGTCTTCGACGCGCTCGACGAGAACGGGGACGGGCGCATCACGGCGGAAGAAATGGGCGCAGGGCTGGGCGCGGCGTTCAGGCTGCAGTGATCATCGACTGGCGGTGCGGCTCCGCTGCGCAACCGTGCCGAAGCCGGCGAACAATTCCGCCATCAGATGCGGAGTCGCCGCCCGATCTCGCCGCCCCTTGGGACGGAGCGCGGCATTGACGCTCGCGTCGTGCGGCCGCAGCAGATTCATCGGTTCGCGGACGATGCCGTGGTTGGAGCTGTGGATGATCTGCAGCGTGCCGTCGGCGCCGACCTGCTCGACGATGCCGACGTGGGTGAGCCGATCGTCGAGCCTTCCGTTGCCGTTCATGTCCCAGGTGTTGTCGAAGTAGACGAGATCACCCTTCTGCGGAACCTTGTAGAAGTGGATCTGCCCGTGCCTTTCCACGTAGCGGAAGATGGTGCGCACGCCGTTCCCGTCGTTGGCGCTGCCTTCCGACATCAGATCGATCCCGGCCGCCCAGAACATGCCGCGCACGAAGTTGGAGCAGTCGGTTGCGAAAGCGCGGCCGCGGACGCGCACCGCGCTCCTGCCCAGATGCGCGCGCGCCGTGTCGAGGACGGCATCGATGTCCGGCGCCTCCGTCTCGCGCTCGCGGCGCACCTGCGTCCCCGCGGCGCAGGAGCAACAGAGCAGCAAGAGAACGGCGCCCTTCATGGGTCCTCAAAGTGTACCCGGTATTGGCGGCGCGCCAGAGTCTCCGTTGCACAGGCCAGATCGGCGGGTTAACTTCGCCTGAGCGTGAGGCATGGTGCCCACGCCTACAGTCCCCGCCGGGAGCGAATGGGCCCCGGCGAGTCGGAGGAAGAGATGCACCCAGGCATGATGTGGTGGTGGAAGCGCGCGCGCCGGCACGGCTGCGGCCCCGGAGCACATCCAGGTGAGGGCGGCGAGTCCGGCGATTGGCAAGCTGGTGGGTGGCGCCACGGCGGCGACGACTTCGGCGGAGGCGGCGCTTTCGGCGTGCGCCGGCCGCTGCGGTTTCTCGCCTACAAGCTGAACCTCAAGGAGGACCAGGTCGAGGAGCTGGCGCGGATTCTCGACGAGCTCAAGACCGAGCGGGCCCAGGCGGCGGTCGACGATCGCCGCACCGTGGCCGCGTTCGCCGACGCGATCGGCCTCGACAAGTTCGACGAGGCGCGCGCCCGCGAGGGTGGCGACCTGCGCGTCAAGAGCGCCGAGCGGCTGCGCGACGCGGTCGTCAAGGCGCTGGGGAAGATCCACGCCCTGCTCGACTCTGGCCAGCGGGCTCAGCTGGCTTATCTGATCCGCACCGGCGTGCTTTCGATCTGAGAACGGGCCTCGGGCTTCGGACGGCCGGATCCAAACCTGGCCGCCCGATGCCCGGATCTACTTCAAGACGTCGTTCTCGTACTTGCCGGCGGCGATCACTGCGTCGGCCACGCTCTTGATCTCCTCGTCGTTGTTCCGCCCGGTGCCGGCGCGCAAGTTGGCGCGGATGCGATGGCGCGCGTCCGAATAGAAGGCGAAGGTCATGTTCAATTCGGTGCTGCACTTCTCCAGGCCGCGGCGGTCGATCAGCCGCGTGGTGCGCGCGATGGCCGTGCAGAGCGCGAGCAGATCGATCGCCACGTCCGCGATGCGGGTGGTGGCGAACTGCATCTCGGCGATCTCGCGGCCGTGCCGGCGCAGCACCGTCTCGCACAGCGACGCCAACCCCTGCACCGCATCCTCGACGTAGGCCACCTGCTCGCGCATGCTCTCGTGCGCCTTGGTGATCTGCGTGCGGCCGTAAGGCACCGTCTGCTTCGCCTTGCGCACGGCGTACTCGCGCAACAGTCCGAAGCCTTTGATCGGGTCGGCCAGCGAATTCGCCAGCTCCTTGCCGAGCCCCTGCAGATACTCGCCCGGCTTCTGCAGTCCGGTGAAGCCGACGTAGAGGCGGAGGATTTCGTTCGTGCCCTCGAAGATGCGGTTGATGCGCGAATCCCGCACGGCCTGCTCGTAGGGCTGCTCGCGCATGTATCCCATGCCGCCGGCGATCTGCAGCGCCTCGTCCGCGGCGGTCCAGAGCGCCTCGGAGTTGAAGATCTTGGTGGCCGCGCCCTCGATCGAATAGTCCACGCCGCCCCGATCGATGGTGGCCGAGACCAGGTAGCAGAGCGACTCGCTCACGTAGAGGTTGGTCGCCATCCGCCCGAGCTTTTCCTTGATCTTGCCGAAGCTGGCGATGGGCCGGCCGAACTGCTTGCGCTCGCCGGCGTGCTGCACCGCCAGCTGCAACAAGCGCCGCTGGCCACCGACGGCGCCGGCGCCAAGTCCCGTGCGGCCGTGGTTCAAGATGCTCATCGCCACCTTGAAGCCCTTGCCTTCCTCGCCGAGCACGTTCGCCGCGGGGACCCTGACGTTGTCGAAGAAGACCGCGGTCGTGTTCGAGGCGCGGATGCCCATCTTGTCTTCGTGCGGGCCGTGGGTGATGCCGCCGAGATCGCGGGTGACGATGAAGGCGGTGATCTTTCCCTTCTGGCCGGGCGTGTCCGGCGTCGTCTTGGCGAAGACCGTGTAGAAGTCGGCGATGCCGCCGTTGGTGATCCACAATTTCTGCCCGTTCAAGAGATAGAAGTCGCCCTCGCGCCGGGCGCTGGTCTTGATGGAGAAGGCGTCGGAGCCGCTGCCGGGCTCGGTCAGGCAGAAGGCGGCGATCATCTCGCCGGTGGCGAGCTTCGGCAGATATCTCTTCTGCTGCTCCCTGGTGCCGAAGAGGAGCAGCCCCTTGAATCCGATGCTCGAATGCGCGCCGAGCGTGACCGCGATCGAGCCGTCCCACGAGGAGACCTGCTGCATCACCCGCGCATAGCCGCTGTTGGAGAGGCCCAGCCCGCCGTGCTCCTCGGGGACGATGACGCCGAAGAGACCCATCTCGCGCAGCGACTGGATTAGCTCGGCGGGCATCTCGCCCTCGCGGTCGAGCTTGCGCCGGTCGATCGACGACATGTACCGATCGATGGTCTCGACGATGGGCGCGACCAGCTCGGTCTGGTCGCGCGGCATTTCCGGATAGGGAAAGATCTGGTCTTCGAGGATCTCGCCGAAGAAAAGCGACTTGCCGAAGCTGGCGTTGGGATCGAAGGGCATGCCGCCCAGACTAAGCGGCTTTGAGCGCCTCCGCCACGATGGCTCTCGCCTCCCCGACGATCTGCTGCAAGTGCGCCTCGTCGCGGAAGCTCTCGGCGTAGATCTTGTAGACGTCCTCGGTGCCGCTCGGCCGCGCGGCGAACCAGCCGCTCGCGGCTACGACCTTGAGCCCGCCGATCTCGGCGTTGTTGCCGGGCGCCTTGACGAGCTTGGCGAGGATCGGCTCGCCCGCCAGCGTCGAGGCCTTGACCGCCTCCGGCGAGAGCTTCTTCAGCGCATTCTTCTGCGCCGGCGTGGCCGCGGCATCGATGCGCGTATAGACGGGACTCCCCAGCTCCTCCGCGATCTCCTGATAGAGCACGCCCGGGTCCTTGCCGGCGCGCGCGAGGATCTCCGCCGCGAGCAGGTCCATGATGATGCCGTCCTTGTCGGTGCACCAGACGGCGCCGTCGCGTCGCAGGAAGGAGGCGCCCGCGCTCTCCTCGCCGCCGAAGCCGAGAGCGCCCTCCAAAAGCCCGGGTACGAACCACTTGAACCCCACTGGCACCTCGACCAGCTTCCGGTCCAACCGCTTCGCCACGCGATCGATCAACGCGCTCGAGACGAGCGTCTTCCCCACTGCCGCGCGCGCAGGCCATTCCGGCCGATTGCGGAAGAGCTGATCAATCGCGACCGCGAGATAATGGTTGGGATTCATCAGTCCCACGCCGGGCGTGACGATGCCGTGGCGGTCGGAGTCGGTGTCGTTGCCGAAGGCGAGATCAAACTTGTCCTTCAGCGCGACCAGCGAGGCCATCGCGTAGGGCGAGGAGCAATCCATGCGGATCTTGCCGTCGTAGTCGAGGGTCATGAAAGAAAAGGTCGGATCGACCTTGCGGTTGACGACGGTGAGGTTCAATCCGTATTCGCTCGCGATGGGGTCCCAGTAATCGAGATTCGATCCGCCCAAAGGATCGACGCCGAGCCGCAGCGAGCGCGCGGCAGACAGATCGACGACGTTGCCCAGGTCGCGCACATAGGGCGCGACGAAATCATGGACGCGGAGCTCGCCGCCGATGCCGCCGCGCCGGATGCCATCGGCCTTGGGCAAGAGCGCGTTGGCGCGATTCTCGATCGCGGTGGTGGCCGCCGTATCGGCAGGCCCACCGTGGGACGGGTTGTACTTGATGCCGCCGTCCTCGGGCGGGTTGTGCGAAGGGGTGATGACGATCCCGTCGGAAAGTCCCGAGCGGCGCCCACGGTTGAAGGAGAGAATCGCGTGGGAGACGACCGGCGTCGGCGTCGCGCCGTGCGAAAAGAAGACCCGCAGGCCGTTCGCGCAGAGCACTTCCAGCGCCGTCTCCTGCGCCGGGTCGGAGAGCGCGTGCGTGTCCTTGCCCAGAAAGAGCGGCCCGTCGATGCCCTGGGCCTTTCGAACTTCGCAGATTGCCTGGGTGACGGCGAGGATGTGGGCTTCGTTGAAAGCGCGCCTGAGCGAGCTGCCGCGATGGCCGCTGGTGCCGAACGCCACCCGCTGCTGCGGGTCGGAGACGTCCGGCTTCTCGGCATAGTAGAGCGACCGCAGCCGCGCGACGTCGACCAGCACCTCGCGCGGGGCAGGTTTTCCGGCCAGCGGGTGCACCATGCCGGCAAGATACTGCGGCTGGATTCAAAAGGCGCCGGCGAAGCCGACCATCGGAGCGCTCGTTTGCGCGCTCACCGAGAGCGCATTGCCGCGCTTGTGCAAGAGCGGAATCACCACGCCGCAGGCCGCGCCGAGCGCCGCCCCGGTGGCCACATCGGTGAAGTAGTGCTTCTCCGCCATCATCCGCAGCGTGGCGGTGGTCACCGACATCGCCGCGGCCGCTCCCCACAGCCAGGGCGCGGCCGGCGACTTCTCCAGCGTGGCGGTCATCGCCACTGAGATCCCCAGCGAGGTGGCGAAGGAGATGTGACCCGATGGATACCCGACGTGGCTGTCTCGATCGTTCACGTCGTAGGCGCCGCTCTCCTCGCCGTGGCCATAGCGCACGAACGGGCGCTTGCGGGCGGCAGCGAATTTCACCGCCTGCACCAAGACAGACGAGACCGCTGCCGACTCGGCGACGATGACGACGGCGCGCAATCCGGCGCCGTCGCTCGCGTGCGGGCCGGTGGCGGAGAGCGCGCCCGCGATCGCGCCGGCGGGCAAGAGCGCGAAAGCCCAGATGCTGCTCACCGTATCGGCCGTCTTGCGCGAGACGAGCCATCCGCTGAGCTGGTCATGGAAGAAGGCGTCCACGCCGTTCAAGGACCCGGGCGATCCCGTGCCGGGCAGGCCGCTGTTGTCGTCCCCGTCGCAGAGGTTGCAGCGCGCGGGGGCGAAATGCTGCTTGAGCAATTCGGGCACCACCCATCCGGCGATCCCGATTCCGACGATGGCCGCATCGGCGGCAGGCCGGAGAGCGACCTTGTCGTTCGGGCCGGCGTCGCTCCAGGAGGCAGCGGCCAGGACGAACGCGACGATCATTTCGCCGCGTAGCGCGTGCGGACGGCGCTCAGCTCCGCGCCCAGCTCGCGGCAGCTCTGGTAACGGCGCGCCGGTTCCTTCTCCAGCAGCTTGAGGATGGCCGAGTCGAGCTCGGCCGGGAGCTGCGGATTGCGCTCCCGCGGCGGCTCGGGTGCGTCGTTGACGTGCATCATCAAGAGCGGCACCAGCTCCTCGTGATTGAAGGGCAAGGAGCCGGTGAACATCTCGTAGGCGCAGACGCCGAGGGCATAGAGATCGGTCAGATGCGACACGGTGCTGAAGTTGGAGATCTGCTCCGGCGACATGTAGAGCGGTGTACCGGCGATCGACCCTGCCACCGTCACTCCGGGCGCGGCGTACTGCTTGGCGATGCCGAAGTCCATCACCTTGAGCACGCCGGAGTCGGCGATGAAGAAATTGTCCGGCTTGACGTCGCGATGCACGACGCCTGCGTCGTGCGCCGCCTGCAGCCCCAGGCAGGCCTGCATCAGGTAGTCGAGCGCGCTGTCGATGGTGAGCCGCTCCCGGAGGCGTTCCTTGAGGCTCGTGCCGACGAGCAGCTCCATGCTGATGTACCGGTGCCCCTGGTGCACGCCGATGTCGTAGAGCCGGATGATGTTGGGATGAACCAGCTGGCGCGAGAGCTTCAGCTCCTGCTTGAAGCGGGCGACGAGCACGTCCTTGCCCTTCTCCGCTCCGAAGACTTTCAGCGCGACGTGCTCTTCCAGCTCGAGATCGAAAGCCTTGAACACCGCCGCCATGCCGCCCTGACCGATCTGCTGCTCGATCCGGTAGCGGCCGGCGATGGTCGCGCCCGGCGCGAAGTCGGGCTCTGCCGCTTCCGCCTGCGGCGCAGTCGCCTTGCGCAAAAGGTTCGGATCGTGCCGCATCAGCGTTGCGTCCGGCTCGAGATCGGGCAGGTCGCCGAGGTCGAGCATCGTCTTCTTCTTGCGCAGCTCCGCGTCGCCGAGGAGGCTGCGCGCCACCGCCGCGGTCGGGCGCAACGCTTCGTCGACCTGCGCCAGCTTCTCGCGCGCGCCCGGGAACTGGGGATCCTTCTCCAGGATCTTCTCCAGCGCCTCCTTCGCGTTTCCGGGAAAGTCATGTGCGAGATAGAGCTGGGCGAGAAGATCGAAGGCCGCCAACTCCTGCGCCTCGCGGGGGCCCGACTTGACGAAGGGCCCGAGGAAATGCTCGAAGCGAAAATCGAGCGCGCCGAGGTTGCTCGCCAGCCGCACCGCCATCACGGCGGCGGCGCGGTACCGCGGATCGTCGCGCTGTACGCGCGCGAGATTCTCCAGCGCCTTGCCGGTGTCGCCCGCCGCGAGATACGCCTCGGCAGACTCATAAGGCATTCCTGCATCGGCGTAGAGCTGCGCCGCCTGCGCGCTCTGGCCGAGCTGCTGCGCCATGCGGCCCGCATCGCCGAAGCGCTTGAGCTGCAGGTAGGCCTCGAGCGCGAGCTGCAGCTTTCCCTGCTGCTCCAGCTTCTGCGCGGCGAGAAAGGAGATGGACTGCCCGCCCACGGCCTGGGGCTTGGCGATCATCGGCGCCGACTCGAACTGTCCCGGCTTCATCGACGACAGCCGCGCCGCGCCCAGGTGATCTCCCGCGCGCTGCAGCAGCTCGACCGCGCGGGCCTGTTCGCCGAGCGCCATGAAGAGCTGCACGGCCAGATCGTTCTCGCCCGCCTTGCTGAAGAAGATGGCCGACATCAGCGCGCGCTTCTTGCCCGTGCTGTCGAGCTGCCCCACCTGCGCGGGCTGCACCCGCAGGCTCTCGAAGAGGAGCTGCCCGGCGTCGCGCGGCCGCTTCGATGCGCCGAGGAGCCGCGCCGCGTCCTCCAACGCGCCTGCTTCGCGAAAGGCCTTGATGGCCGCGTCGGCCTGGCCTGACTTCTCCAGAGAGCGGGCCCGTTCGAGAAGCTGCTTCTGGCCCTTGGCGTCCATCAGGCGTCTTCGGCCAGCTCCGCGGCCAGCCGCTTGAGCGATTCGGGCTGGTTGGCGAACTTGAGCGCCTCTTCCAGCGTCACCGTGCCTTCCTTGACCAGGCGGAAGAGGCAGGCGTCGAGGCTCTGCATTCCCGAGCCATCGTACGAGGCGGTGTCGAGATAGCCGTCGATCTGGAAGACCTTGTTCTCGCGGATGAGGTTGGAGACGGCGTAGCTCTGCAAGAGCACCTCCATCACCGCCACGCGCCCTTCGCCGCTGGCATGCTTGGCGAGGTGCTGCGAGAGCACGCCGCGGAGGAGCACGCTGAGGGTGCTGCGCACCTGGTCGCGCGTCTCCTCGGGGATGACGTCGATGATGCGGTCGATGGCTTTGCTCGCAGAGCTGGCATGGAGCGTTCCGATCACCAGCACGCCGGTCTCGGCGGCGGAGACGGCGAGCATGATGGTCTCCAGGTCGCGCATCTCGCCGACCACCAGCACGTCCGGGCTCTCGCGCAAGGCCGAGCGCAACGCGCCCGCGAAGCTCTCGGCATGCTTGCCCACCTGCCGCTGGGTGATGGCGCCCTGGATGGGCTGGTGCAAGTACTCGATGGGGTCCTCGATGCTGATCACGTGGCGCGCCGAGCTCTTGTTGATCTCGTGGACCATCGCCGCGAGCGAGGTCGTCTTGCCCGAGCCGGTCGGGCCGGTCACCAGGACGAGGCCGTTGGCCAGCTGCGTGAGGCGCTTCACCGCGCCGGGCAGGTTCAGCTCCTCGATGGTGGGCACCTCGTTGCGGATGACGCGGAAGACCGCGCCGAAGCCATGCGTCTGCACGAAGACGTTGGCGCGGAAGCGGGCCGCGCCCTCGACCGCATAGACGAAATCGACCTCCTGCGTCTTCTCGAACTCGGCGCGCTGCTCCTCGGTCATGATCTCGAGGAGGAAGCGCGAGGTCTCCACCTCCGAGAGGATGCGGAAAGGCAGCGGCATCAGCTCGCCTTCGTGTCGGATGATGGGCACGTTGCCGGCGTGGAAATGCAGATCGCTTGCGCCTTGATCAGCCACCAGCCGCAAGAATGAATCGATGCGCGCCGCCATCTAGTTCTTCCTCGCGGGGGCGCCGTTGCCGCCCGCTGCAGGTGGCCGGCTGGCGGGCGCGGGCTTGGGCGGCGGCGTCTGCGCTGCCGGCGGCGCCTGCGTCTTGATCGGCACGCGCAGCGCCTTCTGCGCCTGCATCCGCTTCTCCTCTTCGTCGACGAACGGCTCGAACTCCTTCTTGCTCACCGCCTTCACGTAGGCGTCCTCGGCGGTGATCTTTCCCTCCTTGAGCAGCCGCATCAGGTCAATATCCATCAGCTGCATGCCCTGCTCACGCGAGGTGGAGATGACCGAGGGGAGCTGGAAGGCCTTGCCCTTGCGGATGAGGTTTCCGACGGCCTCGTTGTTGATGAGCAGCTCCACCGCCAGAACGCGGCCCGCGCCGCTCTTCTCGCGCAACAGATACTGGCAAACGACCGCGCGAAGGCTGTCGGCCAGGGTCGAGCGGACCTGCTGCTGCTGTCCGGGGGGAAAGGCGGCGACGATGCGGTCGACGGTGGTGGCCGCCGAGACCGTGTGCACCGTGCCGAAAACAAGATGTCCCGTCTCCGCCGCGACGACGGTGAACTCGATGGTGGGCAGGTCGCGCATCTCGCCGACGAGGATGACGTTGGGATCCTCGCGCAAGGTCGAGCGCAGCGCGGCGGCAAAGGAGCGGGTGTGCGTGCCCACCTCGCGCTGGTTGACCAGGCTCTCCTTGCGCCTGTGGATCACTTCGATCGGATCCTCGAGCGAGATGATGTGCCGCGAGGAAGTGCGGTTGATGTAATCGATCAGCGCCGCGAGAGTGGTCGATTTGCCCGACCCGGTCGGGCCGCCCACCAGCACCAGGCCATTCTTCAGATCGCCGAACGTGCGCACCAGCGGCGGCAGACCGAGCTTCTCGAACTCGGGCAGCGTTCCGCGGATGCGGCGGAAGACACCCGAGAGCCCGCCCAGCTGCTGGAAGACGTTGGCGCGGAAGCGCAGCTCTTCGCTCTTCACTTCATGCGAGTAGTCGACGTCCTGCAGCGCCTGCAGCGCCATCACCTGTTCGTTGGTCAGGTGCGGCAGGAGCAGAGCCTTGACGGCTTCCTCGGAGAGCGGGCCGTCGGTGACGGGGCTGACCTGGCCGACCTTCTTCATGAACACGGGCTTGTTGGAGGCGACGATCAGATCATCGCCCTCCTCGATCGCCAGCTTCACCAGCAGCCGATCGAGCAATGGCACCGGCACGGCTCCGCCCTGCGCGGTGATCCGCCAGCGCGCGCCCAGCTCTCGCGCGGCCGCGCGCACCTTGAGGTGCATGTCGTCGTGCAGCTTGGCGATGGTGGTGGCGTGCTCGCGGCAGTCGAACTTCTCCAGGAACTTGATCGCCAGGTAGCGGACATCGGCGTTTTCCGAGCTGCACAGCTGCGCCACCTGCGGGGAGGCGCCCTTGGCGCTCATGTCGATGAGCGCCGGCAAGCAGATGGGCTGGAGGTCTGGTTCGGCGGTCATGATGTGCACGATGTACGGCACGGCGCGCGCGTCGTTGATCATCGCCACCGCTTCGATGGCGGTTTCCTTCACCCACCAGTCGGAATCCTGCGAGGCGGTCTGCACCAGCGAGCGCAGCGCCTTGGGGTCCTTGAGCCGGCCGAGCACGCCGACGGCGAAGCGGCGGATCACGTCCGACTTGTCGGTGAGCAGCGGGACGATGTGCGGGGTCAGCCGCAGCCCGCCCAGCTCGACCAGCGCATCCATCACCCGCTCGCGCACCCACCAGTCTTCGTCGCGGAGCATGGCCATCAGCTTGGGCCAGAGCGACGCATCCGGATCGGGCACCCCGCGGATGACTTCGGTGGCCATGCGCCGCACGTTCACGTCGCGGCTGCGCAAGAGCCAGATGACCGTGCGGGAGATGTCGAGCTTGCCCTCCATCGAGAGCTGCTTGAGCACCTCGGCGGCGCGGTTGCGCACCGGGACCTGCTTGTGGGCCAGCGCATCGACCAGGGGAGGCAGCACCGCATCGGAGCCGATGGCCTCCAGCGCGTTGAGCACCGCCAGGCGAATGGCGCGAGGTCCCGCGCGCATCTTGCGCTCGAGCGCGGCGATCACCCGCGCCGAGGAGAAGCGGCGGAGGCCGTCGACTGCGGCTTTGACGAATCCGACCGCGTCGGAGTCGAGGAAAGGTCCGACGAATTCGAAGTAATCCTCCTCGGCGCAGAGCGCAGAGAAGGAAGTGATCGCCTGCATCGCGATCGTTTCCGGCAGCGATCCGTCGAGGAACGGCGCGATCACCTTGAGCGCCGAGGCGGGGTCCTTTCCCATCGCCTTGGCGTCGCCCAGGTGCTTCAGTGCGTGGACCTTCTCCGCGGTCGTGCCCACCGCCAGCGCCGCATGCAGCGCCGGAACCGCCTGGTTCTTGGCGAAGCTGACCAGCACGTCGAGCGCCTCGACGCGGCCGGCGAATCCGCTCTCCCCCGCCGCCTTGCTGAGCATCTCGAAGACGGTCTTGCCGCCGCCGATCTGCATCAGCGCGCGCGCCACGGTGGCGCGCAGGCCCTGATCGCTCGAACGCAACAGCTCCACCAGCGCGGCGTGCTCGGTGGCGCTGTTCACCTTGGGGAGCAGCGAGGCCAGCGTCGTGCGCAGGCTTGCATCGGCCGACTTGAGCGCTTTGACGAACGGAACGAAGAGCGCCTTGTCGGGATTCTTGTCGATCAGCCGCGCGAAGACGGTCAGCCGCGAGCGATGCACGGCCGCGTCGGAGGTCTTGCCGGTGACCACCTCCAGGAGCTTGAGCAGGTCGGGTGTCTGCGGCGCCTCGACGGCGACGACGAAGGACTCCACTTCCTCGGGCGCTTTCCATGCGGCCGACTTGAATTGAGCGAGGAGGTCCTTCCCGGAGAGCATCCGGTTCCAGCTTAGCATCGAGGTCGCTCTTCGCAGCTTTACGGCTGGCCGCCCGCCTGCCGCGGGTAGACAGCGTGACTACGTTTCCTCCGTGCTCTATCTTGCATTGGGAGATTCGACTGGTCTGGGCGTCGGCGCGCGCGAAGGGGGCGGCTATCCCGACCGGCTGGTGCGCCTCCTGCGGCCGGCGCATCCGGCGCTGCGGCTGCAGAACCTTTGCCGGAGCGGCGCCATCACTGCCGACGTTCTTTCCGATCAGCTCCCCGCTGCGATGGGCGCTCGGCCACGATTGATCACTCTCGGCATCGGCATCAACGACGTCGGGCTGCAGTTGCCCGACGATGCCTTCGCGCTCAACCTGGAAGAGCTCGTCGTGCGGCTGCGCAGGCTCGCGGCGCCCATCGTCATCGCCAACATCCCTGACCTGTCGCTGGCGCCGGCACTGGCGGGCGCCGTGCCCCGCGCGCTCTACGAGAAGCGCATCGAGATGTTCAACCTGCACGTCACCGCGACCGCCGCGCGGCACGCGCTTGCGCTGATCGATCTGCATGCGCTCAGCCGCGAGATGTTTCCCGGCCGCGCCGGGATGTTCTCCGCCGATGGCTTTCATCCCAGCGACGCCGGCTACCAGACCTGGGCGGAGCGGATGCTGCCGGTGGTCGAGCCGCTCCTGCGCCCAGAAGCGAGGCCCTGAAACCAGGGCTGAAATGCCGCCACTTCCAGTGCGTAAGGGAGACGCAGGGCCAGGAGGCGGCCATGAAGACTTTCTTTCCGATCGCGCTGATGACGACATGGGCGGTGATGGTGGCCCTGACCCTGGCCGACTTCGCCGGCTTCTACAAGGCGGTACACGCGGCCGAAGCGCCCACGGTCCAGGCGGTGGAATTGATCAACGCGATGGGCAAACGGCGCAAGACCCGGACCGCGGCCGACTGCACCGCGCTCCCCGACCTTCAAACTGCCCAGGCGGCGCACGACTGAAACGATCGCGTCACTCGAGCGAGGGAATGCGCACCAGCGCCGCGTTCTCCTCGACGTGGGCGGGCGTCTTCATTCCCACCAGCGCGCACGTCACCGCCGATCGGGCGAACTGCAACGCGCGCTGCGCATCGGTCTGGAGCGCGCCGGGCTGATCGCGCATCTGCCGCAGCAGCTTCTGCGCCAGCCGTCCTTGCAGCAGGCTCGCCGAAGCAAACACGGCGACGCCGTTGTCGTGCGCCGCCTCGAGCAACGACCTGCCACCCTGGTTGCGGAAGACTCGCGCCTCGTTCATCTCGACGTTGAAGGGCAACTGCACGGCGCGGAAATGGTGCGAGGCGCCGCCGGCCTCGCGCGCCGCGGCGAGCATTTCGTCGAGCGAGAGGTACTCTTCCTCGCCGGCGGCGAGACGAAAACCGCCCCAGGTGGCGACCCCGTAAGCGGCGATGCGCCCCTCCGCGCAAGCGCGCTCGAGCGCCGCGAAGGCCGCGCGCAAGCGCCGGAGAAACTCGGCCCGCGTCACTTCGCCGAGTTGCGTCTCGGGATTGTGGAGGTAGTAGAGATCGATGCACGCCACGCCGAGGTTGCGCCGGCTGCGATCGATCTGGTCCTCGAGATAGCGCGGCGCCAGCGAATGGCAGCCCGCGACGATCTCCTCCGGCTCGAGCAAGCCGGGCTTGATGAAGGTCTCCTCGAAGTAGGCGCGCACGTCGCGCGGGCGCGCGCCGTCGAAAGGCAGGTAGCCGCCCTTGGTGCAGAGCACGAACTGCTCGCGGGGCAGGCCGCTCTCGCGCACCGCCGCGCCCACGGCGCGCTCGCTGCGCTGGTTGCGATAATTGATCGCGCTGTCGACGACGTTGATGCCCAGCTGCAGCGCGCGCCGCACCGACCGGGCGTAGAGCGCGTCGGTGGCGTCGTCGTCGCGGTCGAGATACGTGCCGATGCCGAGCGAGGAGAGCCAGAGGCCTGAACCTTCGCGGAAGTGGCCGGGCGCGCCGCCGCTCGCGTCGCGAAAACGCGCAGTGCCTTCGAGAGTGGCGAGGCCGGGAAGCATGGGCGCATCCTAGGCTCGCGCGCGGACCAGCGCGAACGCGAGCGAGGGTTACGCACCTGCGCGCGAGCCGACACCGACCGGAAGGGCGCTTGCCAAGTCGCCCGATCTTTGCTCTGCATCGCCCCGTCCCGAGAGATCGGAAATGGAATGAGCGCACTCTTCAAGCCGGGCGCCAACACTTCATTTCGCGTCACGCTCGTAGTGCTCGCCTTGCTGCTCGGTGGGGGGTTGGTCGCCGGCCCGATGATCTACGTGCGCTCGCCGTACTTCACGCAGCAGCAGGATCCGGTCGATCAGCCAGTGCAGTTCGATCACCGTCATCACGTCGGCGACGAAGGGATCGACTGTCGCTATTGCCATTCGCTGGTGGAGAAAGCGCCCAATGCCGGAGTACCTCCAACCAGCGTCTGCCTCAATTGCCACGAGCAGATCTGGAACAAGAGCCCCAAGCTCGCGCCGGTGCGGGAGAGCTATTTCGCCGACCGGCCCATCGTTTGGAACAAGGTCAACAAGCTGCCCCACTTCGTCTACTTCAACCATTCCATCCACCTGAAGCAGGGTGTCGGCTGCGTCACCTGCCACGGGCGCATCGACGAGATGGCGTTGGTGGAGAAAGCGCAGCCCCTGACCATGGGCTGGTGCCTCGAGTGCCATCGCAATCCGGAGCGCTTTCTCCGCCCGCGCGAGGAAATCACCAGCATGACGTTCCGGCCGCGCGATCAGCTCGCGCTCGGCCGCGCGCTGAAGGACCAGTACCACGTCCACACTCGCGTCTCCTGCACGACCTGCCACCGATGAAGCTTCCTCTCGCCGGACAGAGCAGGCCCTGGCGCAGCGTGGAGGAGCTGCAATCTCCGCCGGCGCCGTCGCGCGAGCTGGGGCCTGCGGAGCCTCCCTCGCGGCGCGAAGTGCTGCAGCTCCTCGGCGCGAGCGCGGCGCTGGCGACGATGGGCGGCTGCCTCAAGCCGCCCGACGAGAAGATTCTTCCCTATACGAAGCAGCCGCCGGAGGTGACGCCGGGCAACCCGCTGCATTACGCGACCTGCTCGACGCTCGACGGCCGCGCCACGGGTCTGCTCGTCACCGCCAGCGAGGGCCGTCCGACAAAAGTGGAGGGCAGTCCCGAACATCCTTCGAGCAAGGGCGGGATCGGCGTGCTCGAGCAGGCGCAGCTGCTCAGCCTCTACGATCCGCAGCGCCTCAAGGTCGTGCAGTACAAGAGCGAGCTCCGCTCGTGGCGCGATTTTCTCGCCACCATGATCGCCAAGAGCCGCGTGCTCCGTGACCGGCGCGGCGAAGGCTTGCGCTTCCTCATGGAGCCGAGCTCGTCGCCCCTGATCGCGCATCTGCGGCAGCGATTGCTCGAGGTCTATCCGCGCGCGCGTTTTTCCTCGTGGAGCGCGATTCCGCTGCAGCAGATCCACGACGGCGCGCAGCTCGCTTTCGGATCCGCCTACGAGACGCGGATCGATCTGTCTCGAGCGCAGGCCGTGGCGTCGCTGGATGCGGATTTCCTTTCCGCGATGCCGGGCAATGCGCGCCCGATGAAAGACTGGGCAGCGCGCCGCGTGCCGCCGAACATGGCCCGGCTCTATGCGGTCGAGGCGCACCTCTCGGTCACCGGCATGAATGCCGACCATCGGCTGCGGTTGAAGCCGAGCCAGGTGCATCGCTTCGGGCTGGCTCTGCTGGGGCGGCTCGTCCCCCGCCATGCCGCGCTCGCCAAGCGCTTTTCATTCTCGGCGGAAGAGCTGCGCTTCGCCGACGTCCTGGCGAGAGATCTGCAGCGCGCCGGCGCGGGCGCTGCAGTGCTGGTCGGCGCCCGGCAACCGCCGGTCTTGCACGCGGCAATGCACGCCATCAATGCCGCGTTGGGCAGCAGCGTCGTCTCGCAAGCGAAGCCGGTGCTCCACGAGATGGACGCGGGCCCTCGAGCGCTGCGGGTGCTCGCCGAGGAGATGCGCCGCGGAGCCGTCGATACCTTGATCATGACCGCTTACAACCCAGTCTATGGCGCGACCTCGGACATCAATTTCGCCATGGCATTGTCGCAGGTCAATACTTCGGTCTATCGGACGCTCTATGCCGACGAGACCGCGGAGCGCGCCGGCTGGGTCCTTCCCGCCGCGCACCCCTTGGAGAGCTGGGGCGACGCGCGGGCGCACGACGGGACCATCAGCTTCCAGCAACCGCTCATCGCTCCACTCTATGCGGGCGTGAGCGAGGCGGAAATGCTGGCCGCTCTTTTCGGGGAAGGCGACCGGACCGCATACACGCAGCTGCGCGAATTCTGGCAGGCGCGGGCGCCCGAGCTGGGGCGCTTCGACCTGACCTGGGAGAAATGGATCGCGGACGGCTTCATTCCCGGAACCGCGGTCAAGGCCGAATCGCCCGCGGTCAATCATGACGCCGTTCTTGCCGAGGCGATGAAAGTCCCGCCCGCGGAAAAGCCCGGTCTGGAGATCAATGTCGTTGCCGATACCAAGGTCCTCGACGGGCGTTTCGGAAACAATGGCTGGCTGCAGGAGCTGCCCGATCCCGTCACCAAGCTGACCTGGGAGAACGCCGCGCTGCTGAGCCCGGCGACTGCGGCGGAGCTCGGCGTCGAGCAGGGCGACCTGGTCGACCTCACGCTGCGCGGCCCGCCTGCGCGCGCCCCGGTCGTGATCGCTCCGGGTCACGCAGACGGCGCGGTGACGGTCGCCATCGGCTACGGCCGGCGCAGCGACGCCGAGACGCTCTGCAAAGGAATTGGCTTCGACACCAGCACGCTGCGCCACAGCGACCTTCCCTGGTTCGCGCCCGGCTTGGCCCTGGTTGCGACCGGCCGCAAGGCGCGGCTGGCGCAGACGCAACAACATCACTCGATGGAAGGGCGGATCATCGCCGTTTCCGCTGCGCTCCCGAAGCTGCGCGAGACCGAGGAGATGCTCGAGGAGCAGCGCGGCGCGCCTCTCTCCTTCCACCGTCCCTGGGATTACTCCAAGGGATACCGTTGGGGAATGGCCATCGATCTCTCCCGCTGCACCGGCTGCAGCTCCTGCGTCGTTGCCTGCCAGGCGGAGAACAATGTCCCCGTGGTCGGGAAGGATCGGGTCTGGCGCAGCAGGGAAATGCACTGGCTGCGGGTCGATCGGTATTTTCTCGGCGAGGACGCGGCGAACCCGGGAGTGGTCTTCCAGCCGCTCATGTGCGTGCATTGCGAGAGCGCGCCCTGCGAATACGTCTGCCCGGTCAATGCCACCGTCCACAGCGACGAGGGGCTCAACGAGATGGTCTACAACCGCTGTGTCGGGACACGATATTGCTCGAACAATTGCCCCTATAAAGTGCGGCGATTCAATTTCTTCTCCTATACCTCGGAGTACAGCGACCAGGAAAAGATGGCCTTCAATCCCGACGTGACCGTCCGCTCGCGCGGCGTCATGGAGAAATGCACGTATTGCGTCCAGCGCATCGAGCGGGCCCGAATCCATTCGCGGGTCGAGGGACGCGAGATCCGGGACGGCGAGATCCAGACCGCCTGCCAGCAGGCCTGTCCCGCCGACGCCATCGTCTTCGGCGATCTCAACGATTCCGGCTCGCGCGTCAGCCGGCTGCTCTCCAGCGAGCGCCGCTACGATCTCCTCCACGAGCTGGGCACGCGCCCGCGCACCGGATATCTGGCCCGCGTCATGAATCCAAACCCGGAGCTCGCCTGATGGCGGAAAGCGCCCTGCAAGCGCGGCGCGAGCTGGACCCGCTCCCTCTCATCGAGGGCCGCCACGACGACGGCACGCTCAACAAGACTCTGCTCGATTACGTCTGGCAGCGCCCGCAGCCGGGCTGGCTCACGCTCTTCTTCATCGGCATGGGCGGCACCGGTCTTCTCCTCGCCGGCATCGCCGTGACTCTGGCCAAAGGCATCGGAATGTGGGGCAACAACATTCCCGTCGCCTGGGCCTTTGGCATCATCAACTTCGTCTGGTGGATCGGAATCGGACACGCCGGCACGCTCATCAGCGCCATCCTGCTCCTCTTCCAGCAGAAGTGGCGCACCAGCATCAACCGCTTCGCCGAAGCGATGACGCTGTTCGCAGTCATGCAGGCCGGATTGTTCCCGGTGCTCCATCTCGGCCGGCCCTGGTTTGCCTACTGGTTGTTCCCCTATCCGTCGACGAACTCGATCTGGCCGCAATTCAAGAGCCCGTTGATGTGGGACGTCTTCGCGGTCAGCACCTACTTCACCACTTCCTTGCTCTTCTGGTACCTGGGGCTCATTCCCGATCTTGCCTCTCTGCGCGACGCATCGGCCAAACGCAGCACCCGCTTCATCTATGGCGTGTTCGCCATCGGCTGGCGCGGTTCGGCGCGGCACTGGCACCATTACAAGATCGCCTATCTGCTGCTCGCCGGCCTGGCGACACCGCTGGTGCTCTCGGTCCATACCATCGTCTCCTGGGACTTCGCTCTCTCCATCCTGCCGGGCTGGCACACCACCATCTTTCCGCCCTACTTCGTCGCCGGAGCCGTCTTCTCCGGCTTTGCGATGGTACTGACGCTGATGGTTCCGGCGCGGCGCTTCCTCAAGCTCAAGCACGTCATCACGCTCCGCCACCTCGAGGCGATGAGCAAGGTGATGCTGCTCACGGGCCTGATCGTCGCCTACGGCTATCTGATGGAGCATTTCATCGCCTGGTACAGCGGCGATGAATTCGAAAGCCACGTCTTCTTCCAGACCCGAGCAAGGGGTCCCTATCGCGGCATCTATTACCTGATGATCTTCTGCAACATCGTGGTCCCGCAATCGTTCTGGTTCCCCTGGGCGCGGCGCAACGTCTTCTATCTGTGGATTGCGTCGGTGCTGATCAACGTGGGCATGTGGTGCGAGCGCTTCGTCATCGTGGTCACCTCCCTGCACCAGGATTTCATTCCTGCGAACTGGGCGATGTATTACCCGACCTGGGTCGATTTCAGCCTCCTCTTCGGCACCATCGCTTTCTTCGGCACGCTGTTTCTTCTCTTCCTCAAATACCTGCCGGCCGTGGCAGCGACCGAACTGAAGGAGCTGCGCCACGAGCTCGAGCACGAGTGGCTGGAGGGCGCAAAGCGATGAAGCGCTACGTCCTCGGCGAATTCGGCGAGCCGGAGGATTGCGTGGAGGCATTGCGCAAGCTGCACGAGGCCGGAGTGCAAGGTCTGGATGCCTATTCACCCTATCCATTGCACGGCAGCGACGAGGCGCTGGAATTGCCGCGCAGCAAGGTTCCGCTCGTGGCGCTGACGGGCGGCGTCTTCGGAGCGCTGGGCGGCTACGTCATGCAAGCGTGGATGAACGGCGTCGATTTCGCGATCAATGTCGGCAACCGCCCGCCGCACGGATTCTGGACCAACATTCCCATCACCTTTGAATCGGGGGTGCTCCTCTCGGTCTTGAGCATCTTCTTCAGCGCCATCTTCTACTTCTTCGCCTTGCCGCGCCCCTATCATCCGGTCTTCGAGTCGGAGCAATTCCGCACCGCCTCTCTCGACGCATTCTGGGTGAGCATCGAGACCGAGGAGGAAGAGCCGGTCGCCGATCTGGAAGAGAAGCTGCGATCGACCGGCGCGCGCCGTGTCCACACGGTGGTGGAGAGCGCATGAAGACTCTCGTCCTCGCCGTGATCTTCGCCGCGGCGTGCGGCGAGACGACTCTCTTCGATCCGATGGAGCGGCAGCCGAAGTTCAAACCCTTTTCCGCGAATGCCTTCTATGACGACGGGCGCGCCATGCGCGTTCCTCCGGCGGGAACGGTCCCGCGGGAGCGCCTCACCGATCGCCCGGAGATCGCGCAAGGCAAGGATCGCGACGGTCACGACGTCACCGTCATCCCCATCCCGGTCACCCGCGAGCTGATGAGCCTGGGACGAAAGAAGTTCGACATCCATTGCGCGGCGTGCCATGGCCTGCTCGGCGACGGCGTCAGCCCCGTGGCTGCGAAGATGTCGCTGCGGCCGCCGCCCTCGCTGCTCCTGCTGCACAATGATTCCGTGGGGCACTTCTTCGAGGTCATCTCGCAGGGCTACGGATTGATGCCCTCCTATGCCGCGGAGCTCGACGCGCAGGATCGCTGGGCCGTCGTCCTCTATCTGCGCGCGCTGAGGCGCAGCCAGGCCGTGGCCCTCGCCGAAGTGCCGGCAGATATCCAGAAGCAACTGCGCGAGGAGCCCCGGTGATGGACGAGCGATCGCTCCCCGACGCGAACCTGCCGCCGTTCGAAGGCGGCCGCTCGCTCCTGCTCGGCGGCGCGGCAGCGGGCGCCGCGGGCCTTCTCTTGACGCTGATCGGGGGTTTCATTGCGCCCAAGGCCGCGCTTTATTCTTATTTGATCGCATTCGATTACTGGCTCGGTCTATCGCTCGGCGCGCTCGCGCTGGTCATGGCGCACAATGTCGCCGGCGCGCGCTGGAACGTGGTCATCCGCCGTCTGGGCGAAACGATCGCCGCCGCCGTGCCGCTCTTCATCGTCCTCTTCGTTCCGCTCCTGCTCGGCGCGCGGTACGTCTGGATCTGGATCGACCCGCCGCAAGAGCTGGCGAAGGAGACGCTGCGCCTGCTGCAGTACAAGAAGCCCTATCTCAATTTCAACTTCTTCCTCGCCCGCGCCGTCATCTATTTCGTCGTCTGGTCGGCCCTCGCCCTTCTCCTCCGCGCCTGGTCGGTGCGGCAGGACGAAAGCGGCGAAGCGCTCCTCACCCGCCGGCAGCGCAAGCTCTCCGCGCCCGGCCTGGTCCTGCTCATTCTCACCGCGACCTTCGCTTCCTTCGACTGGCTCATGTCGCTGCAGCCGGCGTGGTTTTCCACCATCTTCGGGCTCTACGTTTTTACCGGTGGATTCGTCGGCTCGCTCGCGCTCCTCTGCCTGATCGTCACCGGCCTCCGCTCCGGTGATTCGGCGCTGGGAAAGATCATCAGCGCCGATCATCAGCACAATCTGGGCAAGCTCCTCCTCGCCTTCGTCTGCTTCTGGGCCTACATGGCCTTCTCGCAATACATGCTCATCTGGGCGGGCAATCTCCCGGATGAAGTGACCTGGATCGTCGCGCGCAGCCGCGGCGTCTGGCGACCGGTCGGCATCCTCATCTTGCTCGGGCATTTCCTCGTGCCTTTCTTCCTGCTTCTTTCGCGCGACCTGAAGCGGAGCCGTCAGGGCCTGGCGGCGGTCGCCGCGTGGATGCTCGTCATCCATTACATCGACCTCTATTGGATCGTCATGCCTGCTTCCAGCCTCGATGGACTGGGGCTGCACTGGACGCATCTGACCGCGTTCATCGGCGTCGGCGGCGCCTCGGTGGCTGCCGCCGTCTTCCTCTTGCGCGGCGTGCGGCCGCTGCCGGTGCGCGATCCTTACCTGGAAGATTCCTTGAGGTACGTGCAGCCGTGACCTATCAGCCCTCCCGCTCGACCGAGACCATCTCTCCGCCCGCGGCGCAGGCAGAGGAAGCGATCCACTGGGGCAAGGTCATCGCCATCGGTGCCGGCTCGCTGGTCGCTTTTGCCATCGCCATCTGGATCAGCTGGGGCTACATGCGCGCCCGCGAAAAGCTCTTGCAGCCACGCGGGCCCGATCCGATCCCCCTCGATGTCGGGAAGATCGACATCGGGATCGTCGAGCAGGTCCCCTTCGACATCACCCGCTCGTTCGCCGCCTATCGCAGGGACCGGATGGACCGCCTCGAGCACTGGGGATGGGTCGATCGCAAGCAAGGCCTGGTGCACGAGCCCATCGCAAAAGCGATGGACGAGGTCGTTTCCGAGCTGTCGGGGAAGAAGAAATGACCGCCGCGCTCCTGGCGATCCTCCTCGCGCAGGCCGAGGTCGACGTGGTCGAAAAGCTGGGCGAGCGCCCGGCTGACGCGGTGTTCATCGACGCACAGGCGAATCGCGTTTCGCTCCGCCAGCTGACAGCGCGCGGCAAGCCGGTCTTGCTCACCTTGGTCTATTTCGATTGCCCGATGCTCTGCAGCCTGGTGCAGAAGGGCGTGATCAAGGCATTGAATGAATCGGGGTTGCGCCTCGGCGCGGACTACCATGGATTGACGGTCTCCTTTTCCCCGCGCGATACCGCCAAAGAAGCCCAGCTTCGGCAAGGCGGATATCTGCAGACACTCGCCAATGCCGAGCGTGCTGCGCCGACCGATTGGCCTTTCCTGACCGGCGGGGAGACTGCCATTCGCGCTCTGGCCGATTCCGTCGGCTTCCACTACCGCTGGGATGCCGAGTCGCAACAGTTCGAGCATCCCGCCGTCAGCGTCATCCTCGGACCGGACGGCACGATCTCCCGCTATCTCTATGGAATCGAACTATCGCCCCGCGACCTGCGGCTCGCCATGGTCGAGGCCTCGCAAGGCAAGGTGGGCACCGCGCTCGACCGGGTCATTCTCCGCTGCTTCAAATATGACCCCGCCTCGCGCAAGTATCATTTCTACCTGATGGGCGCATTGCGGCTGGGCTCGGGCGCCGCTGCGCTGGCCCTGCTCGTCATGCTCGGCGCGCTCTGGCGGCGCGAACTGCGAAAGGGCTCGGCATGAACGAGCTCTTGCGCCGGCTGCTCTTCCTGCCCGACCAGGCGTCGACGTTCGCGCGCGACATCGATCAGCTGCACTATTTCGTCATCGTCACCACCTTCGTGATGTCGACCGCGGTGGGGCTCACCACTCTCTTCTTCTTCGTCCGCTACCGGCGCCGGTCCGAGACGCAAACGACGCCGCACATCGAGCCGACCTGGTGGATGGAGCTGGGTTTCATCGGCACGCCGCTCTTCTTCTTCATGCTCTGGTTCTTCCTCGGGTTCCGCGAGTTCGTCCGACAGCAGACGCCGCCCTCCGACGCCATCGATGTCTACGTGATGGCGAAGAAATGGATGTGGAAGTTCGCCTATCCCGACGGTCCGAACGCCATCAACGTCCTGCGCGTGCCGGCGGGACGCAACGTGCGCCTGTTGATGACCTCGCGCGACGTGATCCATTCCTTCTACGTTCCCGAGTTCCGCATCAAGCAGGACGTCTTGCCCGGCCGATACACCCAGACCTGGTTCAATGCGGTGCAGCCGGGCCGCTATCAGATCCTCTGCGCCGAATATTGCGGAGCGGGACACTCGATCATGCGCGGCGAAGTCATCGCCCTCAAGCCGCAGGAGTTCGAGGACTGGCTCAGTCAGCAGAGGCGCGGACTGGTCGCCAGGCAGGACAGCTCGCCGACCGGCCTGGATTTCGCTCCGGCCCTGGGAAACCTGGTCGATCAGGGCCGCCGCATCGCCGCCGAGCAAGGCTGCTTGAAGTGCCATACCACCGACGGCACGCGGCACATCGGGCCTACCTGGCTCGACCTCTATCATCGCAGGGAGAAATTGCAGGACGGCAGCATCATCGACGCGGACGAGGCCTATCTGACCGAATCGATGATGGAACCCACCGCCAAGATCGTCGCCGGCTTCCAGCCGGTGATGCCCAGCTTCCAGGGGAAGATCGCTGGTCCCGAGGTGGCCGCGCTGGTCGAGTACATAAAATCACTGCAGAGCGACGTGGTCCGCACCGGACCGTCGGAAGGACCCGCATATGCGCCTATCCGAGGCCGATAGCGCCCGGCTCGCCGGGGCATTGCCGCAGGCCCCGACCTATTTGCAGGACGGCACTACGGTGCTGTCGTGGCTCAATACCCGCGACCACAAGCGCGTCGGCGTGATGTTTCTCGCCTCGGTGATCTTCTTCTTCTTCATCGGCGGCATCTTTGCGCTGGCGCTGCGGATGAAGCTGCTCCAGCCCGGGCCCTATCTCATCGACGCCGTCAGCTACAACCGGCTGTTCACGCTCCATGGCGTGGTGATGATCTTCCTCTTTCTCATTCCCTCCATACCTTCCGCCTTCGGAAATTTCGTCCTGCCCCTGATGATCGGAGCGCGCGACGTCGCATTCCCGCGCCTCAATCTCGCTTCCTTTTATCTTTATCTGGCGGGAGCCGCGATCACCATCTGGGGAATGCTCCAGGGCGGCGCCGACACCGGATGGACCTTCTATACCCCTTATTCGAGCACGACGCCGACGCAGGTATTGCCCATCCTGCTCGGCGTCTTCGTCGTCGGATTCTCCTCCATCTTGACCGGCCTCAACTTCATCGTCACCGTGCATACGCTGCGCGCGCCCGGGATGACGTGGATGCGGATCCCACTCTTCGTCTGGGGCATCTACGCCACCAGCATCATCCAGATCCTTGCCACGCCGGTGCTCGGCATCACCGTCTTGATCGTCGCGGTGGAGCGCTTCGCCGGATTCGGAATGTTCGACCCCGCGCGCGGCGGCGATCCGGTCCTCTTCCAGCACATGTTCTGGTTCTATTCGCACCCCGCGGTCTACATCATGATCCTGCCGGCGATGGGGGTCATTTCGGAAACGGTGAGCGCTTTCTCGAGGAAGAATACCTTCGGGTACAAGGCCATCGCGATGAGCTCGCTGGGCATCGCCTTCGTCGGCTTCTTCACCTGGGGCCACCACATGTTCGTCGCCGGGCAGAGCACCTTCAACGCCGGCGCCTTCGGAATCCTCTCCATGTTCGTGGGGGTCTTCACCGCCATCAAGGTCTTCAACTGGGTCGGGACGATGTATCGCGGCGCAATCGCCTTCAAGACCCCCTTCGCCTATATCTGCGGATTCCTCTATTTCATCGTCTTCGGGGGGATGACCGGCGTCGCGCTCGCCACCACTTCCTTGGACATTCATTGGCACGATACCTATTTCGTGGTGGCGCATTTCCATTTCATCATGGTGGGCGCCTCGGTGATGGGTTTCCTGGCCGCGCTCCATTACTGGTTCCCGAAGATGTTCGGCAAGACGTATCCCGAGGGATGGGGCCTGGTGGCGGCCTCGCTGATCATCCTCGGCTTCAATGCCACCTTCATTCCGCAATTCCTGCTGGGCAATTACGGGATGCCGCGCCGCTATTATCAGTACCCTGAGCATTTCCAGGCGTTGCACGTTGCTTCCACGGCCGGCGGGACGCTGCTCGGGTTCGGCTTCCTCATCATCCTCATCTACCTGACCATCGCTTTGATCTGGGGCCAGCGCTCGGAATCGAATCCCTGGGGCTCGAAGGGTTTCGAATGGCTGAGCGCTTCCCCGCCGCCGACCCATAACTTCGACGAGCTGCCCACCATCACCCAGATGCCGCACGACTATCGGACGCACGAGCCGCCGGGAGTCCTGCATGTCGCATGAGGCGGCGCAAGGGCTGCCGGAAGGCATCCTCGCCCATCACTTCTCCTCGCTCGAGCGGCAGAACGAGGCGATGCGCCTCGGCATGTGGCTCTTCCTGGCCACCGAGATCCTGCTCTTCGCCGGCCTTTTCACCGGATACGCCGTCTATCGCTTCCAATTCCCGCTCGCCTTTGCGGAGTGCAGCCGCCATCTGGAGATCGCGCTTGGCACGCTCAATACCATCGTCTTGATCACCTCCAGCTTTACCGTCGCGCTGGCCATCCATTTCGCGCGCACCGACCGGCGCCGTGCGGCCGTCATTTGCCTGGTGCTGACCATCGGCTTCGCGCTGGCGTTTCTCGGCATCAAGGCCGTCGAATACACGGCGCACTTCCACGAGCGATCGCTGCCGGGAAAGTACTACGCCTTCGAGGGGGTGAAGATCCTGGGCGCGGCGATGTTCTTCACCATGTATTTCCTCATGACCGGACTGCACGGAGTGCACGTCGTCGCGGGAATGAGCGTGCTCTCCTGGCTTTTGTGGCGGACTCTGCAGGGGCGCTATTCGTCGAGGTACTACACTGGCCTGGAGATGGGCGGGCTCTACTGGCATCTCGTCGACCTCGTCTGGATCTTCCTCTATCCGCTGCTTTACTTGATCTAAGGAGAAGAAGTGGCCGAGAGCGCGACCCAGCATCAGCACGAGACTCACGACCAGCATTCGGCGGTGCCCTATGTCGTGGTGTGGATCGCGCTGCTCGTCTTTACGGCGGTCACCTATCTGACCGGCATCCAGCATTTGGGGAAATGGGCCTTGGCCATCGCGCTCGCCATCGCCTGCACCAAGTCGGCGCTGGTGGCTCTCATCTTCATGCACCTGCGGGAATCGAGCGGCGCCACGCGGCTGGTGTTCGTGACCTCGCTGGTCTTTGTCGCGCTCCTGCTCTTCTTCACCGTCTCCGACGTCGCCACGAGGTTCACGCTGGCGACGCCGGCGGGGGCGCCTTTCGGCACAGAGCGATCGCAGCCCGAGGGCCTGCTCGAGCACGAAATGCCGGCGGAAGAATGAGCGCGCTCAGGGATGCCGCTTCGGGTCTTCGTCGACGTGATTGATGTTCGGCCGTGCGGGACCCTCCGCGGTACCTGCGCCGAATCTCCGCTCGGCCTCGGCGAAGTCGCGCAGCACCTCCTCCTGCGACTGATAGCGCTCCTTGGGAAGCGACTTGAGGAAATTGATCACTTCTGCCGGAGCCTCACTGTCCTCCGCGGTTTCGATGATTTCATCGCGGGCCGCGGGAAATTCGACCTGTGCAACGTGCCAAGCCGGGCTCCGCGCGGGGTTCTCGCCGATTCCTCTCGCCATGCACTCAACCTAGGCTGTTCCTTCCCTGGTGGCTCGCTCCTGCGCCGGGCGGCCCTACAGGCAGCCGAAATCGAGCAACGGGCAGCGGAAGTCGAAGGAGCAGTTCCGCCGGTCGGGCATCTGCACGGCGAGGCTCGCCCAGGCCTCGCCGCCCCGCCCGTCGCGCGCAACGAGCCAGAGGCGGCTGCTGGCCGCCGCCAGCGCGGTCAACGTGACGAGCCCGCGCTCGGGCACCGGGTCGCCGGGGGCTGGCTCGTCCGCCACGTCGCTGCCTGCGACCGGACGTCCGAGCGGCCCGTATTGCGCGTGCGGCATGGTGAAGAATGAATAGCTGATGCGCTCGGTCAGCTGGACGGTGCGCCCGGCGAGATCGGTGACTTGATAGGTCTCCTGCGCGCCGGGGGAAAGAAGAGGGCGGAGCCAGACGGTTTCTGATACCGGAAGCTCGATGAATCCCTCGTCGGCAACCACGCGATCGCCCCCGGATCCGCTCAGAGCGAATCCGGTCAGGGAAAACGAATGATTGGGAACGACTCCCGGCAATGCGGGGCTGAAGAGCAGCAGCTTCGACGCGGTGACCGAGACATTTCCTCTTTCCACGAGCACTTCGACCTGCACCCTGACTCCGCCATACCCGGCCAGCGGGTCCGCCTGCAGCGCAGCCCGAATCTTTTCTGGAAGGACCTGCAACTGCATGTCCGAGCTGCCGTCCGCGGTCACTTCCCAAGGCTGGTCGGGCGGACAGGGACCCTCTGGGTGCGGAACGCAGGCGCGCAAGTGCACCTGTTGCTCCGAAGGACCACCGGGATAGACCACCAGCGCGCGCAGTGAGACGGGCGGCGCCACGAAGGTGACCGGATCGTAAAGCACCTCGGGCGGATCGGCCCGCACCGCGAGGATGCGCAGGTCGCTCACCACGCTCGCGGGTGAGAAACAAGGGTCATAGAACGAATTGCACGCCGCCAGCGCAGCGCATGTCGTCAGCGCGGCCCGCTTCAAAACGAGACCTTCGCCCCGACCGAGGCGAGAAAGGGCAGTCCATGCACGGTATCCGATTCCTGGAAGCGAAAATCGTAGAGCGTCGCCTCGGGATTGCGCCGCCCCAGCACGTTCTGGAAATCGACATAGAGCTGCAATCGCCCGTAATCGCCGACCCAGATGTTGTTGAGCTCGAAATCGATCTGCAAGAAGGTCGGCAGCCGCGTAGCCCCGAATGGCAATGTTGCGGTCACGTAGTTGCCGCTGTCGGCATTGAAGGTGACCGGGCCGACCGGCTCCGCGACCGGATTGCCGCTGGCGATGCGCACGCGGGTGGCGAATTCGACATAAGGCGAAGGCCGCCAGCCGACGAGGAGCGTGAAGATGTGCGGCTGATCGAAAGCAGTGGGACGCCACGACTGCCACGGGCCCGGCAGCTCGCGAGAGCGAGAGAGCGTATAGGCAAGCCAGCCATAGAGCCGTTCGGTGAACTCGCGCCGGATCAACACCTCGAGACCGAGTGAGCGGCCGATGCCTGAATTCAATTGTAATGGATTGTCATAGGTGCCATCACCATTCGCGCGCGGCTGGGCAGGAAAGACCAGCGAACGGCGCCTGCTCAGATAACCTTCGACCTTGATCGACCACAGATCGCCGAACTTCCTCTCCACGCCCGCGCCCATCTGCTCCGCCGCCTGTGGCAAGAGCCCGGGATTGCCGATCACTTGATCGACTTGCTCGGCCGTCGGCGCCTGGTGATAGAGGCCGGCATAGGCATAGAGCGCGGTCGGCTCGTTCAATTCGAAGCGCGCCCAGAGGCGCGGGTCGAGCACCGCGTAGGTATGTCCGAGCCAGTGCATCTCCTCGAGGCGCAGTCCGGACGTGAGCCGCAGCCGGCCGCGGCGCCATTCCACCTCTGCGTATTCGCCGAGGCTGGAGAAGACC
>Ga0209471_1000398_pt1 | contig 30378 bp, 32 predicted proteins | sample GraSoiAngelo_128_FD_185885 | JGI IMG/M metagenome (GOLD analysis project Ga0209471, IMG submission 185885) | Grasslands soil microbial communities from the Angelo Coastal Reserve, California, USA - 14_0927_12_20cm (SPAdes) (version 2) | ecosystem: Environmental > Terrestrial > Soil > Grasslands ... | reverse complement strand
TTTCTGCTCAAGGATGCGGTTGAAAGCGCCGGCGATCTACTGCTCGGTTCCGACGTCATGGAGCGTGAAAAGGGCTGGAATCTGCTCTGCAAGTTTTTCGACAACATGGGCCCGATTCCGCACCACATGCATCAGAGCGACAAGTTCGCCAAGCTGGTCGGACACAAGGGCAAACCCGAAGCCTACTATTTCCCTCCGCAATACAACCAGATTAGCAATAACTTTCCCCACACCTACATGGGCCTGGAGCCGGGAACCACAAAGGAAGACATTCACCGCTGCCTGGAGAACTGGAACCGCGGGGACAACGGAATCACCTTCCACGCCCGCGCTTACCGTCTCGAGCCGGGCAGTGGATGGCAAATCGACCCAGGCATTCTGCATGCTCCCGGGTCGCTGGTTACGTATGAGCCCCAGGTCAACAGCGATGTGTTCGCGATGTTCCAGTCGGAGGTCGAGGGACGCATCGTGGATTGGAGCCTGCTGACCAAGGACGTGCTGCCCGAGTACCATCACGATCTCGACTATCTGATCAGCATGTTGGACTGGGACGCCAACGTGAACCCGGAGTTCGCCAAGAGCAACAAGCGGCACCCGGTGCCGGTTCGTCCGATCAAGGAAACCGAAGAAGCGGGATACCGCGAACTGTGGATCACCTACGGCGGCGGATACTACTCCGCGAAGGAACTCACCGTCTTGCCCGGCCGCACCGTCACGATCAAAGATGCGGCTGCCTACGGGTTGATTCTTACCCAGGGATACGGCAAGCTCGGCGCAACTCCGGTTTCCACGCCGTCCATGATCCGCTTCGGTCAACTGACAGAGGATGAACTGTTCGTGACCGCCGCCGCAGCGAAGGAAGGTGTGCGCATCGAAAACCCGAGCAGCACCGACCCGCTGGTGATTCTGAAACACTTTGGTCCCGGCAATCCGGACGCCGAACCGTTGCGCAAAGACCGCTGAAAAGGGCATCCGCTATGAGCACCTCTAAACATAAGTCCCCGGCCCTTCACAACGCGATGTGGCCGGGCGTTGTCGGGAAAGGCTCTGACTCCGAGCCTTTCATTGACCTCGACACCATGCTGAGCCTCACCGCTGCGGCCGAAGTAGATAGGACGAAGTTCGACGGCGTGGACCTGTTCCTGTCGCTGCCTCACACAGACATCGATTCAACGGACGACGATCTCAAGCTACTCGCGGAAAAACTGGCTGCGCACAACCTCGTAGCCGGCTCGCTGGTCGCGCCGGTTTGGCCTCCGGTCGGCGGAGGGTCCGCCATGGGATCCGAGGAAGAACGCAGCGCCTTTCTCACCCAGGTTCGTAAAGCCTGCGCCATCGGCAAGAAGCTTCGAGACCTCGGCGTTCGTAAGTACGGAGTTGTACGCATTGACTCCGCCGTGGGCCCCGCATCCTGGGCCGAAAATCCAGCCGCAAACACGATGCGAATTGCAGACACATTTCGCGAGGCGTGCACCGTTGCCGAGGGATACGGCGAGCGGCTCGCCGCCGAAGGTGAAATCTGCTGGGGCGGCATGCATGGATGGAAGCACATGGTGGAGCTTCTGGAACAGGTCGGACGCCCCAGGACGCTTGGCTTTCAGGCCGACATGGCGCACACCATGCTTTATACGCTGGGCTACAACTCTCCCGAGAGCAGAGTCCTTCCCGCAGACTATGACTGGTCGGATCGCGGCGTTCTGGTCGAAGCGCTTCGTCAAGTCGCCCAGGCATTGCGTCCTTGGACGATAGACTTCCACGTGGCGCAAAACGACGGCACGGTCAAAGGCTCGGGCTCGCACGATAAGACCGGACGCCACTGCCCGCCCGACGATTCCAACGGCAAGATGGATATCGTCAAAATTGCCGGCCTGTGGATGCGCAAAGACGATGGAACTCCGACTCGGGCCTACCAACATATCTGCTGGGACGGCTGTATGTTTCCTAACGCCATGATGACCTCGCCCGAGACATGGGTGAAGATTCTGGCGACTCTGATTCGCGTGCGCGATGCGCACGGGTGGGACTAACACGCGGAGGCTACAGCTGTGTCGAAGAAGAAAGACTTGAATGTCGGGATCGTCGGCTACGGATTCATGGGGCGCACCCATTCGAATGCGTACCTGCAGGCCCCCCGTTTTTTCGATGTGGCCTACCGTCCGGTGTTGAAAGCAGTCTGTGCGCGCAACGCGGACCGGGTAAAGGGATTTGCTGAGAACTGGGGCTATCAATCGGTAGAGACCGACTGGCGCGCTCTGGTCGCGCGTAAAGATATTGAACTCATTGACATCGCCAGTCCTAACGACACTCACGCCGAGATCGCGATTGCCGCGGCCAAGGCCGGCAAGATGGTCCTCTGCGAAAAGCCCCTCGGCCGAACCGCGGAAGAAGCCAAAGCCATGGTGGACGCGGTAGAGAAAGCGAAAGTCCCGAACATGGTCTGGTACAACTACCGGCGCGTTCCCGCCGTGGTGCTGCTGAAAAAGCTTCTCGACGAAGATCGCTTCGGCCGCATCTTTCACTATCGTTCCCAGTTCTTGCAGGATTGGACCATCTCGCAGGATCTGCCTCAGGGCGGCGAGGGTCTGTGGCGATTGGACAGCGCGGTGGCGGGAAGCGGTGTCACCGGAGACCTGTTGGCCCACAACATTGATATGGCGCTGTGGCTGAACGGCCCGATCACAGAGATCTCCGCAATGACCGAGACGTTCGTCAAGCAGCGGAAGCATAACCTCACCGGCCAGGTCGAGCCGGTGAAGATTGACGATGCCAGCGCCTTTCTATGCCGCTTTCAAAACGGATCGCTGGCGCTGTTCGAAGCCACCCGCCACGCTCGCGGCCATAAAGCGCTCTTCACCCTGGAGATCAACGGTGAGCGCGCCTCCGCCGCGTGGGACCTACACGACCTGCACCGGCTCAATTACTTCGACCATTGCGATGAGGGGCAACTCCGCGGCTGGAAGAGCGTTCACATCACGGACGGCGACCATCCGTACATGAAGAACTGGTGGGTTCCGGGACTTCAGATCGGATATGAACACACCTTCATTCATCAGATAGCCGATTTCCTGGTCGCCCTGGATGGCAATCGCACCGCGGCCCCGACTTTCCGCGATGGATTGGCCACCGACTACGTAACCGACGCCGTGCTGAAATCCGCAAAGACCAAGAAATGGGAAGCAGTACCGGTCGCCTGAGAATCAGCCGCGGCGCGCTTCAAGGAGGAGATATGCCGTTTGGACTTCGTGGTCAGAACCGGCCCGTGCGGACAGGTTCTTTGCTCTCAGTTGCTGTGGCTGCAACGCTTTTACTCTGCCTATTCTCCTCGCTGGCCATCGCGCAGCAACCGGCCGCGAAGCCCCATCCCCCGGCGTTCCGCGGCTTTGTGCAGCCAGAGCCGATCAACTTTGACGATCATGACGGCTGGACGCAGATCTTCGACGGCAAAACGCTCAAAGACTGGGATGGCGACACGGACATCTGGCACGTCGAAGACGGCGCGCTCGTTGGAGTTTCGACCCCCGAGCATCCTTCCGGCACTACAAACATCATCTGGCGCGGAGGCGAGCCCGCAAACTTCGAATTAAAACTGGAGATGAAACTCGAAGGAACCGGCGCCAACGGCGGCCTGCAATATCGTAGCTATCACGTTGAGCCGAACCTTGGTCCGCCGCCCGCGGACTTTACTCCCGAGCAACAAGAACAGTGGAAGAAAGGGCAGGAGCGTGATCGCAAGCACGCCAAGTGGAATCTTGGCGGCTACCAGGCGGACTTCGACTACAAGAACAAATATACCGGCCAACTCTACGAGCAAAGTTCGCCTCGTGGAATCATCGCGTGGCGCGGCCAGGTGGTTGCCACCGAAGCGGGAAAGAAGCCAACTCTGCTCGCTAACCTGGGCACCTCGGACGAACTCAAATCGGTTATCAAACCCGGCGAGTGGAATCAGGTAGAGGTCATCGCGGACGGCAACACTCTGATCAACATCATCAACGGGCATATTCTGTCTGTCCTGGTTGATACGGATCCCGAATTCAGCAGGACCAAAGGGTTGATCGCCGTTGAAATCGAGGGCTCCGGCAATGTCAAAATCTCGCACCGCAACATCTGGTTGAAGAAGCTTCCCTAGCTGCGGCCGATATTGTAGGAATCGCGATCTTGACCAACGCCATCTTTAAGGGCCGTCGGGCCGCCCATCTCGAAAACGACTTCTTACGTGTGACGGTCCTCGAGGAGGGCGGCCACATCGCCGAGGTCCTCGATAAGCGCGCCGGCGTCAGTCCCCTCTGGATCCCGCACTGGACGTCGCTCGAGCCCTCCGACTTCTCACCCGACCAACACAGCAACTTCGGAACAGGCGCCGATGCCAAGCTCCTGGCAGGCATCATGGGCCACAATTTGTGCCTCGACTTGTTTGGAGGGCCCTCGCCCGAAGAAGCTGTCGCGGGCTTCACTGTTCACGGCGAAGCCTCGGTGGATCGCTACGACATCACGGAATCTTCCGGGCAACTGCTTCAGCGCCTGACGCTTCCCATGGCTCAACTCAAGTTCGAGCGGTCCGTTCAACTGCACGGGCAGTACGTCAGGATTCGCGAAGTCGTGGAGAATCTCAGCGCGATGGACCGTCCCCTCGCCTGGACGCAGCACGTCACGCTGAGCCCGCCCTTTCTCGATCCCGCGACAACGCAGTTCCGCGCCTCTATGACCCGTTCGGTCGTCTCGCAAGCGGATCCAGGCTTCAACGCTTACCTGACTCCGGGGAAAGAGTTTTCATGGCCAATCGCTCCTCGCCGAGATGGTGGGGAGTCGGACCTGCGTCAGATGCACAAGACCGCTCCCGCCAGCGGCTATACAGCCCATCTCGCTGACCCACAGCGCGACCATGCGTACTTCGTCGCTTTCACGCCACAATTCCGGCAGGCCTTCGGCTACGTCTGGAAGCGTGCGGATTTCCCCTGGCTGGGTATCTGGGAAGAAAACTGCAGCCGCCAGGCTTCTCCGTGGGACGGCAAGACCGTAACCCGCGGGATGGAGTTCGGTGTGTCGCCCTTTCCGGAAACCAGGCGAGAGATGGTGGATCGCAACCGGCTACTGGATGCCGCTGCTTACAAATGGATTGCGTCCCGCGGACGGCTGGACGCTGAGTACTGGATCAGCAGCCAGGTGACGGAGGTGATTCCGGAATCGCTCACCTGGCCTAAGGTTTTCTGACTCCGGCTCCGAAGACAAGTTGATCTTTCTTGGCATCAATCTTCTTCGCGTCCACGTTGGGAACCGCCTTCATGTGTTCGAGAGACTTGAATCCCTTGACCTTATCGCGGTAAGCGACGATCGCCTTCGCATCGTCCAGGCTGATTCCCAGAACGTCCGAAATTTGCTTGTCTGTAGCCATGTTTACGAAAACTTTCTTCACCGCAGACGGAGGGAAATTTGCCGTGAGATAGTCGGCGATATCGGTGAAATCTTCATCCGAGCCCTCGGCCCCCTGCCGCGCCATCTTGGTGATGGTGTTCTCCCAACCCCTCCGGTCCTGTCCGGAGGCCAGAATGATGTTCGGAGAATGACACTTAACGCATAGCCGAAGCACGGCATCTCGCCCCTGGCCGGGAGGAAATTCGGGGTGTGTGTCAGCAGCAGCGCTTGAGTCCGCAGTTTGAGCCGCTGAACCGGGCGTTTGCGCGGACATTGCGATCGCAATCACACCCACGCAAGCAGAGAGAAGAATCAACGAGTACAGATCGCGAAAGATGACCGTTTTATTTGGCCCAGGCTTCACGTGTTCTCCTGAATCAGTATGACGTAATCTGCCTTCTCAGCAGAGGGTCGGGAGTTCGAGTCTCCCCGGGCGCGCCACTTTCTCCTTCTCTTTTATCTAGTTACAAACCTCTACTTGTTGGACTGCTCTTCACGCGAGCCACTGTCACGAATTTGTAAAGAGTCGCGTTCCTGCTCCGTTTTTCGGTTCACGCGTTCGAGGTGCTCTCGAACCTGGTGAGCCAACCCCAGCTGATAAAATCGAGTGCAGAACACATGCCGCAGGTTGTAGATCGGAAAATATGAAACACCCGCTCTCCTGAGAGTGGCCTTCCAAGCTGTCTTTACCGATCCGATCGGTTTGTCGAGATTGTACGGGCTCGGAAAGACAAACGGACTTTGTCTCGTCTGACCCTTCCTCCACTCTCGCAAAACGTCGCAAGCGAGCCGGGTTAATGGAACGGGTTGCGCGGAGTCTTTGGTCTTAACATCGCCGCAAAGGTGAATGACGAGATTTTCCAGATCCACCTGTTCCCATCGCAATGACAGTCCCTCGCTGTACGTTCTTCCGCCCGTTTGCACAAGCAGAATGATCGCCACGCGGAGGTGCGGCGGTGCTGCTTCAAGAATCCGCTGCTCTTCTTCTACGGTCAGCATTCGCTTTACAGGTCGCTCCCGGCGTTCATCAAAATGCTTAACACCGGCAGCAGGGCTCTCGGTGATGTATTTCCGAGTGATCGCGAACTGGAACATGCGGTGAAGACACTGAATCTCCCGGTTAACGGTCGCTCCTTTGACGGTAGCCTTTGGGTTCCGCTGGGATGGCTGGCGGCGTCCTGTGGATCTCCGTCAACTTACGGATTCCAAAGTATCCATGCGCTCGCCCGGCAGGCCCACCGTGAACAATCCCAGTGCGATTTCGCCTTCCCGTTTCTTGAGTATTTTCATGGCGATTTCTTTGCTGGAAGTCTTGGTCGACTCAAATGAGCGTTCCTTGTCCGCCGTATAGCTCATCCACCAGAACCTCGAACCGTTTCTTCGATACAGGCCCATTCGTCGCTCTTTCTACTTGCCAGAGGAGCGAGCCGACGCAATTATACGCGCGGAGCTTGAGCGATGGCTAGCGGGCTGCGTGTGATCTTCTTTAAATTTTATCGAGCACGCGGACCGGCGATATTCGAGCCGTCCGCCAAGCTTACGGCGCTAGATTTGCTCGCCGCTTGAGTAGTGGTAAAGCGTGCTTTTAGATACACCGAGATAGGCGGCAGCTTCGGAGTGGCCTAACCAAGAATCCTCAGGCGCTGACTGCATGGACGTATTGCCGTCAATTGCGGGTCTATCAGGAGACTGATCGCGACCGCTCACCACGAGTTTCTGCAAGAAACTTAAGATGGCCTGAGCGTCTTCCGGTACAAGGAGCAGGCAAACGACCAACTTGGGAGCATCCGTGTTATTGCGAAGATCGCCTTGGGTGCTCCGGCCACGCTCGGAGCCGGGTGATTCCTTCCCATCAGTTGTAAACGGAATTGCGCGATTCATAAAGTCTCCAACCGTCGTCAAGTCTTTCCACGGGTCACACAGACGTCCTCAATGATCCAAGGCGATTTCCTTAGCTGTCGTTCGCTGATCTTCACCAGCTTGTTCACCACTGCTTTGTCGTTGTTGCTCTGCTTGAGCCTTCATGACGGTGTGCCGTGCGTAGTAAATCGGATCCTCTTTGTCGGCGCCGCGATAGTCTTCGTCGCGATAGGCCAAAATCTGCTCGGCGAAGGGGTACATGCAATTTGCCGTTTTTCCAGAGCCGACCGCGCCTACCATCGCGATGCCCGTGAAGAGCCCTCGTTCCGGGATGACCAGCCAGCGCGGCGTTTCCGAAGGCCTTTGCTTACGGGGGTGATGTGCCTCGCCCGCCACGAGAGAAAGGTCTGCCCTTTTCCGAGGGGCAGGATAAAGAGGTAGTTTGCCTGCCCGAATCTTGCGGCCTGCCTTGAGGGCGAAAATGTAGATGCCGGAAAGCAGGATTGAATAGGCGATGTAAGGCGTCGTATAGAGAAAGAGGGCGTAGGAGTACTTGAAGAAGATGAAGGCCGGCGGAGAGCGAATGGCCATGACCCGCAGAAAGATATTGTCTTCCGGGAATGGCGTCCTGAAGTAGAGCGCCATTCCCGTGACAGGCGAGGAAATGCCTCGAATGGAGGATTCGTTCATACCCGCCCCGCCTTTGGCGCGGCATGGCCATCCTTCCTGTCAGCCTGCGTCTGCTTGCGCCAGCGGCGGAACTCCACATCTCTCCAAATCACGATCTTCAGTGCGGAATTGACGACGTGATCGGGCGTACTCTGGATGAAGGTCGCGTACTTCTCGACCGCGACTGCAATGGGTTCCCGCAGTTCGTATTCGCGCTTCACCATTTCCGGCGGTCTATTAATAATGGACATGATTTCTCCTTCCCTTTTTCTTTCTTCCTGGCCTTACTGGACGCGGGCAAAACACATGGTGAACAGAGAATCATCCTGTTCACTGGGCTGGAGCGACCGCCACGGTTCCCGTGGCAACGAAGTGGGGTCGCTCCAGCCCATTCCGGGGTTTTGCCTGCGTCCAAATTGATCGTCGCGCCTTGCGCAACCTCTATGCTCCCAATAACTTCGTGTCACCCCGGGGGTGACGCGAACGGTGACGAGGAGAGTTACGTGTGTCTTTCACGCACCCGTCACCGCGACGAAGGAGCTCTGCCACTGGGGAACTGTATTCCTGCACCAGGAAGGTCCCGAAAAATACGGGCCGGTCGGGCTTGAGTTGCGAAAACTCCAGCCGTAAGTCGCGCTCCGTGATCGTCCCCGCGCTCCATGCCTGATAGAGGCTGTCGAAGCGATCGCCATGGAAACGCCGCCGGGCATCTCTGAGGAATTCCAGGTCGTCCGCGATCGGCACGACATACTCGTGGCGCTCCCACTTCATGCGCACTTGGAAGTAGCGGAGGATCTCGCCCGAGACGTCGGATTCGAGTGGTCTCTTTACCAGCGAGCGGAAACGCTCCTCGGCATTTGAAAATAGGCGTCCTTCGCGGAGATATAGAGAAGCGGGAAACTCTTGAGCTGCCGAGAGAGCCCCTGGTAAGCCCCGAGATGCGAAACGAAATGGGAATTTCAAAGCCGGAATCCACGTAACTCAGGGTGACCACAGGAGAGCACCTGAGAAAGGCGAAGAAAGAAACAGGGGAAACTTGTCGACGAAATAGCGGAGTGTCGGCTTGCTTTCGTGGCCGCCCTCGTAAACCTTGGCTGGCAGAGAGTCCTTGGGGACCCCCAGTTCATCACAAAAGAAACGGACCTTAGCACTATTGGGAAAATGAGGATGTATGTTTTTGGTACGGACAAGGTCAAAATTCCGCTGGATAAGACCAAGCTATTATGCACCTTTCCTTTGATCCTTAAGCGTGGTAGAATCGTGGGGAAATAATGGTTGAACTGTGGAAGGAGTATGTTGGTGAATAGAGCTGCACTGTTTGACACAGTACCCAAAGATGACCCCCTCCTGTTGTTTCCAGGCGGGGATACTGACTATCAAAGGGTAGTGAAGCTCTTGGATTTCAAGAAAAGAGATGTAGCCAAAGCGTCCCAAATTTCCATACAGTCAGTTCGATACGATCAAAAGATTCCAAAGGAACTGGAGGAACGTGTCCGAGAATGGGCGGTCGCCCTCTCTCTCGTTGCGCAGTATTTCAAAAACGAACATAAGACGGTTCTCTGGTTTAAAACTCCGAATCCCCTCTTGGGAAATATCGCGCCACGAGACATGATACGGGTTGGTCGCTTTAAAAAGCTCTACCAATTTATCTTGAATGCTCTGGGCGAGAATGAACTCCCTACAAACCCATGAACGACCCGCACGACGGCGGCGAGGTCCTCGACTACGGCCTAATTGCTGACATTCCGAAGTCCAAAGAACTTTTTGAACAGAAGGCGCAATTCCACTGGGAGTTTTACTCCGAACTTGCGTACCTCAGAAATCAGATCTACGACGCATTAAAGACTTCCCTGCGCGAAGTGGCCGCGCCGTTTGAGTTTTCAGCGTGGCAACGCGCAGTAAAGTACAAGTACAGCCTTGCGCCGCTAAGCACCAAGGGAAGTCTCGTGGACCCAGGGGGTCGGTTCAATATCGGTGCAATTGACCCGTCTCGTTTTCCACTGTTCCCGGCTCTGTACTTGGCTTCCGATAAAAAGACTGCCCTTGCCGAACTCCTCGGGCGAGATGGACCTGTGGACTCCCTGACTCCTGAAGAGTTGGCTCTTACAAAATCAATATCCATCACGGTTGTATCAGTGAGTGGAAAACTGGAATCCGTACTGGATATACGCGACTCGAAGAACTTGGCGGGTTTCGTCAACCTGATAAAGGATTTCAAGCTATCGAGCAAGTTGGTCACGAAAGCCAGAAGGGTAGGGTTGTTCCCAGTAAAAATTGTTAGAGGCACCAACCAACTAGTAAAGGAGCTCCAGTCGCCCAAGTGGCGCGAATGGCCAATGGGCTACGACGTGCCGGCATCCCCGCAAATTTTCGGCCGCATTGTGCTGGACGCTGGGATCGAAGGAGTCTTGTACGATTCAGTATTGACGCACAATCTCTGTTCTGCCATCTATCCTCAAAATTTCCAAAACTCTGCTTCCTACATCGAACTAGATGGCCCTTGTCCGCCTGAAACCATTCACAAGCAAATTGACTCCACGACGTTCAAGAATTTCATTTGATCGTGGGCCGGATTGAGGAACGAAGCGATACGGCCCTTTCTAGAAGCTTGGCCCGGACAGTAGCCCTGCATTTGCGCATGACGGAGCCAGTTGTAAACGGAGGGATTAGACAAATCTAGCGAGGGGGGATTCGGCCCCGAGGAGGTTTCGCCCCTAACACTGCTTGGCAAACCGTCGCTTTCAAGTGTCCATGCAGGAGGCGCGCCGCTTCCTCGGACCGTCACTCAACAGACGCGCGAAAATCGCTTCAAATCGCGCTTTTCACTCGAACGGAACGTCCACAACCTTGCTATCGGTCACCCCAGTCGTTTCAGGTCGCGGTAGGGACGCCAGTTGACCTGACGCCCCCCGCACGGATCCGCACGTGCAGAATTGCTGCATGCGGCTCTTACCGCGGATGTGTGGCGTCAAAGCGCAAATTGGGATAAGGATGAAGGATGCTAGGTTTGGGGAGCCAGCGCTTCGCGAGAGCCCCAAGTCGTTGCCAAGTCATCCGACTCTTCTGGCTGCGACGCCGTAGCGCGCGCATCCAGCGTCGGATCACCTGTAACCGAAAACTTCGAAGACTGGCCAGATTCCCGGGAACCGCATGATAGTTGAATTGAAGTATCCCTGTACAACGGACCTCAACCATTTCCCGAGCTCCGCCACGGACAGATGTCTGCGTCTTCGAAGCTCCTCCTTCAGCGCTCTCAATTTAGCAGAGAGCCGCTGGCGGATGGTCTTGCGTAGAACGAGGAATTTGCCGGACTTCCACCTTTGCCCACAAATGTAGGTGAAACAACCACTTGCCGATGAGGCGAAGTATCCGTCGATGTCCACACAAATCGACAGAATATCCGAACTAGCCAAGGAGGATCCGAAGCGACAATTCTTTTCGATCGCTCATCTGTGTATGCTTCGCACCCACCAGTCGCCCGGTGAATGGCAACACTCGCTACCGGCCTGCATGCTCGCTTTGGCCGTGCGGGACTTGCACCCGCTGGACTCCTTCAAGGGGTTTTACCGTCTCATCTTCGGTTCCTCCTCTTCCAAGCTTTCCCAGCGCGATAACAATGTCGGCCCGGTCAAGTCCTTTTTTTAATTTTTTCTGTTCCTCTTTTCCTTTTTCGAGCACACTTCTCCGTTCACTCCCGCGAGTGGTCTTGTTCGTTTCCTTCACCTCTGCATCGACGATCACGGCTCGCTCGTAATCTTTCGGTCGGCTTCAGTCCGACCCAAACATCTCATCGATCCGTACTTCGACCAGGATTACTTGTTCGAACTCCCTTTGCAGGGAGCGGGATGCTCAATCACCAGCGCGGTGTTCTACTTCCCACCTTGTCGCTTCTCGAGCTGTCCCGCGTACGAACCGAACTCTAACGAAGGCAAATACTCACATCCGTTTCGCCACGTCCAGTACAAACGAATCGCCATCCTGCGACCCATCGCTACCTTGGCAATGCTCCTGTGCCGACGCATCGCCAGGTGCAGGTACCGACGCCGCCAGTGGGGGTTGAAGCGCGTGGCCGCCTGCGCGGCCTCCACCAACAAGTAGCGCAACAAGGAATTGCCCTGTTTGCTGATGTGCCCCAGCCGTTGCTTGCCGGCACTGGAGTCCTCCGTCGGAATCATCCCCACGTACGTACCGATCTGCTTCCCGCGGTGAAACCGCTCGGGAGTTCCGATGATCAACACATAGGCGAGTGCAGTGATCGGGCCCACGCCGGGATGGGTCATCAATCGCAGCGCTTCGGGTCGCTTGTTGGCTTCCTCCGCCAGCAGCCGCTCGAACCAGCGAGAATATCCGGTAGCCTCCATGCCTACCCGCACGCAGATCCCTCTTTGCCTAACGCCAATTTCTCGAATTCTGCTCGTCCCGGTTTGCTCCACGGCTTCGACAAAACAGCCAGCGCGACCGTGCCGGTAGGGTCCAGCAGCTCCAACAACTCGCTCCGGCGTCGACTGGCCTCGGCGGGATCGCCGATCCACAACTCGAAACCAAGAGCGAAACGCGCTTGCAAGACTATGCCGTTGCAAACAATCCCACGCCTCGCTGTGAACCACGCGATCCCCGAACTCACTCCGGCTAAACCGCCACTCGCGTCAACTTGGTAATCCTGCCGACGTGATTCCAATCCGACACGTAAATATTCGCCTGGTGGTCTATATAGCACCCATGCGCTGCACTGAAAACGTTTGTGGAAATATTGTCGGGACTGAGCTGGTAATTCGCCCACTGGCTCTGCTGCGGGTTGTCGCCGATAAACGCGACCGGCACATTGTTCTTGTCGAGGATCGTAACCCTGCCCTGCAACTCCGAGACGATGGCGTAGTCCCCATGAAAACTAACCTGGCACGGACGCCGCAAATGCTGCGTGACGTGGCCAACGAACGTGCCGTCAAAGTCAAAGTGGCTGAGGCGAAAGTTTTCCCGATCGCAGACAAGCAGCAGCGGCTGATCGTAGCGCTTGTCCACGGCTAATCCGTGACTGCAATCGCACTTCCCGTCCTCGGTGCCCTTCCCCGAGAAGCTGGATTGGTAGTTTCCGTGTTTATCGAACCGGAAGATGCGGGAGTCACCGTAGCCGTTCGCGATATAGATCGAACCGTCAGGTCCGGGCACAACGGCTGTCACTCTCCACTCATTTGCCTGTTTGAATCCCGCTTCGCCAGGGGCGGTGATTTTCTGCACTACCGTGCCGTCCGTCTTCATCTTCAGGACCAGCCAGTTCTCCGCCGGAGTTCCCTTCTGCACGGTGGCGTAAAAGAATTCCTCGCCACCTTCGGCGCTCCAGTGCAGTGAGTGGATCTCGGGATATTCCATGGCAATGGTCTTTACGAGACGTCCGCCAAGTTCGTACACGAGAACGCCAGTTTCACTCTGGGTGCTTACATACACATTGCCGGCCTTGTCGCTGGAGATCGCGCCGTGGGTTCCGCCGAACTGCTTGCCTGCCGGAAGCTTTCCCCACTGCGGCACAACGTCATAGGTCCAGGCGCCGTTCCCCGTCCGATACGGGGATCCGCAAGCGCTGTCGTCGGGGCTCTCGGCTCGAACAGGCGAATCTCCGCCCGCAAACGCGGCAAGCGCAGAGACCGCGGCCGCCCTGCCGAAGGCGCGCCGATTCAATTTGGTGAGCTTCGAGGTCTTGGGATCGGGTTCCATAATGTCTTCTCCTAAAAAACCGCGGGCAAGCTGGTTACGCCAAACTTGCAATCGAACGCGAGTTCAGCCGAATCGTCCGCTGGCTAATTCAGCTTCTTGATCCAGATATTACGCACCGAAACCTTGGGTAGGCGTACCCTCGATTTCGATTCCTACCAACCCCAGGCTTTTTTGTTGGACGAATCCGGATTGTCATCCACATAGACTGCCATCAACTGCCCGTTGATTACGCGGATGAATGTGCCGCCCCTCGCCATGATCAGGTACTGGTTCCAGTCGTTGACCTTAACGTAGCCCCGAGCGCGTCGCGATTCCCGATGTTGCCTAGCAACTTTGGATGGCTTCCCGGCGCTGATTCAACCCGCCAAGCGAGCATGCCAAGAGGCTTGTGCTCCGGGTAAACTGCCCGGTCCACTCCGATTGCCTGGGTGTCACCGAGAACCAGAAATCGGCCTGCGGGCCGGTCATCACCTTACTCTCTTTCATAAACTTCAGGCCGTCACCTGAAAGGGTTGCTGCTCCTGGATAAAGGCATGGATAACCATTTCAGTGCCCAAATTCACGACAGCAGCGCTCAAATGAGACGTCTCAATTGCGAATTCAATCTATGAGTTTAAGATGAGGATGTCAAATTCTTCTGTTTCGTTTTCCTGCCGTCCACGCACACGGAATCTGTATTCAAGCCTTCCGGGAGACAGTCCACGCAGACAACCGGTGGACCCGAGGCGATCGCCGCCGCATTCTCAGCTGACCACTTGTAGCCCCCGGTTGTGACCAGCAGGATGCCGTCCACACGCGGCCGGAGCAGGGCCATCATGTCTATCTCGGTATCGTGACTTCGCTGCGAGTCCAGCACGATCAGGAAATATCCGCGTTCCCGGGCGGCATATTCGGCTCCGCGCACGATCTTGGCGTTCTAGAAGCATGACAAGTGGGTCCGGCGATCACGGAAGGAGCCATCGTGAAATCATCACCCAGGCCGAAAAGTTGGAAAAGCGGACGTTTCGGCCGTCATTGCTGCCTCTTGGTCTCAAGCCGATCATCATTCCAACTCCAAACCAGATGAAGCTAATGCGAACCCACCAACCATTCGCTATACTTCATGTTGCCGCCGTTGAATTCGTCTGTCACATCTTGGAACGTTGACCGAATCAGATGAATGTTGCGAGGCACGAAGTGATGTCCGGCTCGGACCTTCTCCTCAAGGCTGAGGGGATACAAAAGTCCTACGGCGGTGTGCTGGCGCTGCATGACGGCTGCATTGAGCTGTGTGCGGGCACCGTTCACGCCCTGTGCGGTGGTAACGGCGCCGGCAAATCGACGTTCCTGAACATCCTGATGGGGCTGGAGGCGCCCGATAGCGGGCGTATCTGGCTGAACGGGAGCGAAACCCGGTTCGCCTCTCCGGCATCCGCCTTAGCGGCCGGCATCGCGATCATTACGCAGGAGCTTAGCCCCGTTCCCGACATGACAGTTGCCGAGAACATTTTCCTTGGGCGTGAATCCCGGCGTGCCGGATGGTTCGTCAACCAGACGGTGATGCGGCGCAAGGCCGCAGAGCTTCTGGAGCGCCTCAATTTCGCTGTCGATCCGCGCGTCAAAATGCGCAGGCTGTCGCTGGGGCAGATCCAGTTAGTCGAGATCGCCAAGGCAATTGACCAGCGCAGCTCGGTTCTCATCATGGATGAGCCGACATCTGCGATCGGAGATAAAGAAACCGCGGTCCTGTTTGACGCGATCCGGCAGTTAAAATCCGCAGGCGTCGGCATCATTTACGTTTCACATAGGCTGTCAGAACTGTTCTCAATTGCTGACGAATACACAGTATTTCGCGATGGCGGCTTTGTCCGGACTGGCTTAATGAAGGACATTGATCGCGACGAGTTGATACGCCTGATTGTAGGGGGAAGCCTTATTGACCAACAATGCGCGGCCACTGAGCCTGAAAAGGCGACGCTGCTCGAAGTGCAAGGGTACAGCCGTGCTGGCGAGTTTGAGGACATCAATCTTTCTTTAAAGTCCGGAGAAATTGTCGGATTGTACGGACTCATGGGCGCAGGACGGAGCGAATTTGCGAGTTCGCTATATGGAATCTCCCGTCGGAATCGAGGCCGGTTGGTGATGGACGGCGCAGAAGTTGAAATCAATTCGCCAGGCGACGCATTGAAGTTTCGCATCGCGATGATCACCGAAGACCGCAAAGCCTCGGGGCTATTCCTGAGTCAAAGCGTACGTAAGAATATCTCGCTGACGTCTTTGTCGAGTCTATCCCGCCGGAGTTTCATCAATGAACGGAAAGAGAAAGCCGTCGCCCAGCGAATGATCGAACGCTTCCATATCAAAGTCCGTACCCGGGATCAACCAGTCCGGCAGCTAAGCGGGGGCAATCAGCAGAAGGTGCTGTTTGCCCGTTCATTGACGACCTCGCCCCGGATCCTGATCTGTGATGAGCCAACCCGTGGCATCGATGAGGGTGCAAAGCGTGAGATTCATGCTTTTCTGGCGGAGTTTGCCGCTCAGGGGAATGCTGTGCTCATGATCTCCTCGGAGGTTCAGGAGATTCTCGCGAGTTGTAATCGTGTCGTCGTCTTTCGCCACGGCCGACAAGTTGCAGAATCACCGGTTACGAGGATCACGCCGGAGCTCCTGCTGCATTGGGCCTCGTAGTGTAGGTTGATTGAGCGAGAGTACAATTCTTACCCGCGATGACCACTTCTACCAAGCAAATGGGTCGGGCCGGCGCGAGATCAAGGACTCTCGGATCGCTCGGACAACTCTTCGCACGCTATGGAATCGTGATAGCCCTGGGGCTCATCGTTCTCGCGCTGAGCGTTTTGAGCGACAACTTTCTCACTAGCGGCAATCTGACGAATGTCCTGCGCCAGGTTTCGATCAACGGCATACTCGCCGTCGGGATGACGTTCGTGATTTTGACCGGCGGAATCGATCTTTCCATCGGTTCCGTCCTGGCGCTCACTGGCATGGTCGGCGCCAGCCTGGTCGTGGGGAGCAAGCCCCACTCTCCTATCCTCGCCATCCTGGCTGCCTTGGCGGTAGGCGTAGTCGCCGGGGCTTGCAGTGGCATTTTCATTGCGTGGGTTCGATTGCCTGCGTTCGTCGTTACGCTCGGCATGCTGAGCGCGGTGCGTGGGCTCACGCTTATATACAGCCAAGGAATGCCCATTTCTAATTTGAGTTCCGGTTTTAAGTTTCTTGGCCAGGGAACATTCCTTGGAATACCGGTGTCGGTAGTGCTCTTTGGAGCGACTGCATTGGCCGCGTGGGTCGTGCTCGCATACACCGTCTATGGCCGGCGTGTTTATGCTGTTGGCGGCAACATGCGCAGCGCGCATACTTGCGGCATCAACGTGCGGGGAATTATTTTCTCGGTTTACGCGTTGATGGGCCTCCTAAGCGCGCTGGCTGGGGTAACGCTCACCGCACGCACGACCGCTGCCCTTCCCCAGGCAGGTGTCGCGTACGAGTTGGATGCGATTGCAGCCGTGGTGATCGGCGGCACCAGTCTCACCGGCGGTATCGGCGGCATCCCACTCACCGTGGTAGGCGTTCTCATCATTGGTTTGCTTAACAACGGACTCGACCTTCTCGGTATCTCTTCCTACTACCAGCAGGTAATCAAAGGATTAATGATCGTCGCGGCCGTTCTCATTGACAAAGCGAGGCATGCCGATGCGGCTTGAGGAGTTGGCCACTACACCTAAACCGGCGGTGACCAGTTCCTTGCTGACGCGGCGGCAGATATTGAAAGCCGGGCTGGCTGTCACAGGGCTCGGCTTCGTGACCGGATGCCGCAATCAGAGCGGTAAGTCCGTTCATCGCATCGCAGTCCCACTTCAGGGCATGACCGCTGAATTCATGCAGTTGTGGGTTCGAGGCGCGCAAGCGCACCCGGCGATCAAGAACGGCCTCGCAACCTTTACCGTCTTTGATGGCCGCATGGATGCGCTGACACAGGCGAATCAGTTCGACACGATCATCACCCGGCGCTATGACGCGATCATCTTTATTCCCGTGGACGTTCAAGCCGGCGTCGGCCCGGCCACGCAAGCCAAGGCCGCTGGCATTCCAGTGATCGGCTCCAACACATTGTTGGCAGACCGTTCCCTCTATGTTTCATATATCGGGTCAGAATCCGTGATCAGCGGCGAATATGTGGCCCACGGTGTGATTGACAGGCTGGGTGGCAAAGGGAATGTCGTTGTCTTGGAGGGGTTGATCGGCCAATCGGCGCAGGTCGAGCGGCGCCAGGGGATCAACAAGGTGCTGGCCCAGTCGCCAAACATAAAAGTCCTGGAAACAAAATCCGCCAACTGGTCGCGGGCTGAAGCACAGTCGCTGATGGAGAACTGGCTGACATCGCATGGCAACACAATCAACGGGGTAATTTCCCACAACGATGAGATGGCTTTGGGCGCGATCGAGGCAATGAAAGCACGTGGAATCGACTTCGCAACTCATCCTGTGGGCGGCATTGATGGGCTCACCGATGCCCTGGAGGCGGTCAAACGCGGCGAGATGTCCACCACTCTTCAGGATGCCAATGCCCAGGCACAGGGTTCGATAGACCTGGCATTGAAAGTTCTGATTGGGCCCTCCTATAAGCCAATGTCCGATATATGGAATCAATATCCCGGACAGCTATCGTGGGATGACGGGAAAAAGACCGAGTATCTCGTTCCTTGGACGCCCGTGACTGGTGAGAACGTCGATCGCTTACTGGCGATTCGGCGAGCAGGATAGGTGTGGCAGTAATGCCCAGAAAACACTTGCGCGTCATTGCACTCAGGTTCGTTTCTCCGAATTCGCCACGGCTCGTCGGGAAAGCTGCGCTTCCATGCTTTTAGGTCTCTTCTTATATCACTTCCATCTCGAACCGGCACCCGGTGGCACCTTGGAGCTACCTTGGAGCATCCTTGTGGAATCCTTGTGGGCCCAAACGGATCAGAACAGAATTCCGTCCTGGAGGCAACAGCAGGGCTTGCTTTCTCAGTCCCAAGTGGCCGCGGTTCTCCGCAGACAGTGGCGCTCTTGCTTCATGAGACCAAATGTCCGTGATTGCCGGTGGAATTCACTGTCCGCAGGAGCCGCGAGCCAGAAAACAAATCAGCAGCCAGTGTTGAAGGTATGGGCGGGGCTGCGTTGGGGAGCGAGGATAGGGCCGTAGTGGCAAGCGGCTCATCCACCCGCAGGAACTGGTCGCTCTTTACGTTTTTCAATGTCTGGACTTTCCCGCTGGGCCAGCGAATGTGAATCTCCTGCACTACGGCCTCCGGTCCCAAGCCAAAATGCACGCGCTCGTCGCTGGAAGAAAGATAACTGCCCGCCGTGGTGACAGTTGCGAATTGACGGCCTTGGCCCGTGACCAGGCTTACTTCGGCGCCAATCGCGTCGCGGTTGCTCTTATGTCCTACAAGATGCAGCGTCAGCCAGTGGTTCGAGCCCGACGTCCGGTTGTGGAGCACGTATGCTTGCCCGTCATTGGTGGTGATCACAGCATCGAGCTTGCCATCGTTATCGATATCGCCGATGGCCATTCCCCGGGCCGCCCAGGCCGTCTGAAACAGCGTTCCGGAAGCGGCGGAGACGTCCACAAATCCGTGACCGGTGTTTCGTGCCAGCAGCATGGGTTCGCGGTAGCGCAATTGTGGATAAGTCAGCTCCACTGTGTCGAGAACGTGGCCCTGTGCTATCAGCAGGTCCTTCCAGCCATCGTTGTCATAATCGAGGAAGCGCACGCCCCAGCCGGAATGCAGCAGGGTCATGCCTCCGAGGCCGGAACGGTGCGAAACGTAACCAAAGGTTCCGTCGCCATTGTTCTCAAATAGGGCGTACATCTGGTAGGCCAGGGTCGTGACGACCACGTCGGGCAAACCATCGTTGTTATAATCGGCAAAGTCTACGCCCATGCCAGCAAAGGTGCGGCCATCGGCATCCAGGGCCGCTTCAGAAAAAAGCGCCACCTCCTCGAACGTCCCGTCGCCCTTGTTTTGAAACAGGAATTCAGGAATGGAGTCGTTCGCGACGAAGACATCGATGTGGCCATCGCGATTGTAGTCGGCAATCGCCACGCCTAAAGCCTTTCCCGGTTTCGAGAACCCGATCTTTTGCGAGACCTCCGTGAAGTGGCCATTGCCGTCGTTGTGATAGACGAGAGGCGCGACGGCTTCGAACTGATCGGGATGGCAGTAGGAGCGAAAGCCTCCCTTGCGTTCTCCGCACCAGATATCGTCAAAGTCCCATTGCAAGTAGCGCAGCACCACCAGATCCAGAAGGCCGTCGTTGTCCAGATCCACCCACGCGGCGCTGGTGGACCAGCCGCCGCCGGCGACACCAGCTCGCTGCGTCACGTCGGAAAACGTGCCGTCGCCGTTGTTGTGGTAGAGCGTATTACCTCCATACGCGGTCACGTATAGGTCCTCGAATCCGTCGTTATCGTAGTCGCCAACCGCCACGCCCATGCCGTAGCCGACGCCCTGCAGCCCGGCTTTTTCTGTAACGTCTTCGAATTTGCCGTCTGCTTTCTGATGATAGAGGCGGTTCCAATACCTCGGTCCCGTCTTCTGCGGGATCGTGCCCTTGGAAGTGGGGTCACTGATGGGCGCCCCATTCACCAGGAATAAATCCAGGCGGCCATCATTGTCGTAATCGAACAGCGCCGCGCCCGAGCCCATAGTCTCAAGCAAATATTTCTTTGAAGTATGGGAAGCGGCGTGCTGGAAGCGCACCTCTAGCGCGGAAGTCACGTCTGAAAACCTGCCCGGAATACCCGCCGGCGCTTCTCTACCGTGGCCCTGCCCGAAGGCAGCAATTGCGGTAAGATAGATGGATACCAGCAAACGCGTCGTGAAGTTGTGTTGCATGTTCATTTGCTTTTATTTGCAAAACGCTTTGCCCAGCACCGCTCGACGGCAGCCTTGACACCGCCTGTCACGTCTCTCATACTTGCCGCAGGGCCGGAGTATGACGCGATTGCTCGGCGGAGTCATTGTTTTTTGCGCGTTGTCGCCCTTCCCTGTACCGGCTCTTGCTCAGATCGCTCATCCCCTCTCTCCATCAAGAGAGGCTTCCTTAGAAAAAGGCATCAATCTTTTTGAAGAAAAACGGTATGCTCAGGCGCGTGACGAGCTATTGCGCGCGGTCCGTGCTGACCCGCGCTCGGCACGGGCCTTTTTCTACCTCGGTCTCACCGAACTCCAACTGGGGGATGTTTCTTCGGCCGCGGAATCATTCCGGCAGTCCACAGCTCTCGACCCTCAATCATCAAATGCTTTCTACAATCTCGGCGTCCTCTTGCTAGAGAACAAAAAGGCCCGGGAGGCGATCCCATATCTCGAAAGGGCAAATCAGTTAGGACCGGCGAGCGCGGCTCTTTCTGTTAACCTGGTGAGGGCTTATCTTCGCGCGGGGGAAACGGACCACGCGGTTGAGGTTGCGCGCACTTCCGCCGCCCGATTCCGAGACTTACCGTCGTTCCATCTGGGCGCCGGAGAGGCGTTCTTGGACCAGGGCCTGTCGAGCCAAGCCAGAGGCTTTCTCGAGGAGGCTAACCGCCTGGCGCCTTCGGAACTGGAAATCGTGCTGCCTTTGGCAGAGGTCTATTTGAGACAAAGAGACCCAGGCCGGGCTCTTGCCGCACTCCACACCATAGAAAAAAAGGCCCAGCGTATCGCTCAGTACCATTATTTGCTGGCGCAAAGCTATTTCGAGGCCGATCAAATCCCGAGCGGCAAGACAGCCGCGGACAGACCTGAGGAACAGCTGGCAACGAGCGAGCGCACCTTCTCTGAAATCGACCAAGCTATTCGATTGGATCCTCAAAATGCGCTTTACCTATTGACCCTCGGGCGCTTTTACCAAAAGGATGGCCGCCAACAAAAGGCGCTCAATATCCTTGAACAGGCCGAGAGCCTCAGTCCCAAATTGCCTGATGTCCCCTACAGCATTGCGGTCAGCTACTTCATCGCCGGCGACTTCCAACGGACGAAGGAATACGTCCAACGCGCGCTCGCCCTCGACCCCGCATATGACCGGGCCGTCTTCCTCCTGGGAATTTCCGACTTCGCTTTGTTTCGTTACGAGGACGCCGAGCGGGTTCTGAGCGAAGCGCTCCGGTTGAACCCCAAGAATCATTACGGTGAGTGCTTTTGCGGGATGGTGCTGCTTTCCGAAGAGAAGCTTGCGGAGGCTGAGAAGCACCTTCGGAGATCTCTTGCGCTCGAACCGTCGTACGCGTTGGCCCATTACCAGTTAGGCCGGTTGCTGGCCCGCGAGGGCCACGATGAAACTGCCCGAACCGAACTCGAGCAAGCAATCGCCCTCGAGCCGAACTTGTATGAAGCCTACTATCCACTGGGCCATGTTTTGGAGCGGCTAGGCCATAAGGCGGAGGCAGCTCAAGCCCTCCAAACGTTTCAGAGGTACCGCGCCACAAGTTACTCCGAAGGGCAAGAATTGTTGAGGCAAATGCGGGATGCCATCCAAAACCAGCCGTGAAGATCCGGGGCTGCGAGCAAAAGAGCGACCCCGCACATCGCGCGGCCCGAACTCGATTCCTTCCGACCTCTTGTTTGCCCAGAGGCAGGGGCGAGGCTCGGATCTCGCTACGGTGGTATCGGACCCGCGGAAGGATTGAAGTCGTCGGGCACGGGCGCTTGCCGCATCAGGCCATCGACCTTTTGGTGCTGCCGGCTGTGAATGGCCTGCACCCTTGCCAATTCCTTTTTTCCTTCCTCGGTCTTGCCGAGCTTCATTAAAGTTTTGCCGAGCCAGTAATGCGGTTCAACGCGGTCGGGCATGAGTCTCGCGACCTCGCGGAGGAAGGGGAGCGACTTTTCATACTGTCCCGATTTGGCATAAGCCTCGCCGAGCCCAAGGCGGGCCTCACCGTAGGACGGCGCAAGACGCAAAGCCTCCCGGAAGTAAGCAATGGCCGGTTCAATCCGACCCTGTTTCAGGGCGATATCGCCGAGATAGAAATAAGGCGCAGTAAAGGTTGGATCGACGCGAGTCTCGGTCTCCAGCGGCCCGATGGCCTTCTCGTATTGCCCCCACCTCCAATAGAGGTAACCCAGCAGGAAATGGAGTTCGGGCGCATCGGGATAAGCTCGGATGGCCTGCTCGAATTCGCGTTCGGCTTCGCGCGGCTGGCCTGCGGCGTCATGTGCTTCGCCGAGCATCTCGTACATGAAGGCGGAATCGGGATGGCTCTCGAGAAGCTCCGCCGCTGCGTGAAGTGATTGCGTCCGGTCCCCAATATTTCGGTAGCTGTTGAACAGCAGGAAAAGAATCTTCTCGTCATCCGGGCGCGCCTTGCGGGCGGTCTCAAGTTCCTGGATCGAAGTTTGCCATTCCTTCCTCTCATAATGGCAAGCTCCCAGGAGATAATGCGCATCCGCCATGTGTTGGGGAGATGCCGCGCCCGCAGCCAACGGCGCGATCGCGTCCTTGCAATTTCCTGTTTTGTAGAAGGCCAAGCCTAAATTAAAGTTGATGTCTGCATCGCCCGGCCGCAGACGGCGGGCTTGAAGGAAAGCGTCCACAGCCCGGCGAAAGTCACCGCTTTCGAAGTAGATCACTCCGAGGTTGTTATAGGCGGTCACCGACCCGGGGTCGATCTCAAGACCCGCGCGGTATTCCCGTTCTGCTTCCGGCAGCTTGTGCTCTTTGGCCAGCACGCCAGCCCGCTCAAAATGTTTCGCCGCACGCTGGTCAGGAGTGAGTTGAAGGCCGTAAGCGGAGACGCTGAAGGCGACCAACACAAGAACTGTCCCCAATCGATAATGGCCACACTTCCTGGTCATCATATAAAAAAGGCGATGCGTGCTCGGATCCCGTATTGCTCCCTCAGTTCAGAGACGATTTCCGAGACAGCCCCTGCCATTCTCGCTGTTGCGTCGCCGTCCTCCCTAGCAGCTAGCATAGCTCGGCGCTCGGGGCAAGGCCGCTTCAAGGCAGGTCACGCCACGGTTCTTTAACGGAAGCCCAGCGGACGATAGTAGCGGCGGCGAAGAGAGGCCTCGCGGAGCACAATCGCCTGAAGAAAGAGGTAAACATCCGCCAAATAACCTTCGTACCCGCAGGGTTTGCCGTCCCAGGTTGTCCAATCGACTCCCTCAGGAAACTTGTTCCGCACCCCATTCTCGAATTCGCCCTGCACCTCGCGGCGCAGCATGGCGCGGAGAATAGGATCTGCTTTTTCGGGCTCGCCGATGACGTAATGAGCTGCGAGGAAGTGCAAAACCTGCCCTGCCGTGATTCCACCGTTCATGTAGGTACCAAAAGTGTCCGCTCCGTCCTCTTTCTTGGGACATCCTAAAGAGTCCGGAAGTAAATAATCACTGCGATGAACGGGAACCAAAGCGCACGGCAAGCCGAGCTCGAAGTGATGGAACCCCGCGGTATGGATCCTCTTCCACAGCCGGTCCAGAATCCTTTTACCTTCTTCCGGCGGAACCAACCCGTACTCCACCGCCATACCGTTCACCACGGGTGTGGCGTAATCGTGCAACTGGCCATCGGCGCTCCTCCACCAGGCGAACCAACCTGTCTTCGGATTGTAGAGCGCACTGGCATAAGCGGCTTTCAGACGGTCCGCTAAGCCATCGTAGCGGGCTTGCTGTGCCCGGCGACCCAATCGGGATTCGAGGTCGGCCAAGCATCGCCAAGCCCGGTAGATCACTGCGTTCGTGTAGCCGTCCTTGTGGCCGGAGTTCAAAGCATCCCACCACGAGCAGCCGCGCGCGGGCTGGGAAAGCGTATTGGGATTCCCGCTCTGCGTCGCCTCTACGAGGCCATCACCATCCGCATCGCGTCGCGCCAGATAATCCGCAATCAGCTCCAGCCGATCCACCCACCGTTCGAGCCAGCCGTCATCACCGGTTGCCTCAACGTAATCCCAGGCAGTGAGAAGGGGTCCTGTGTTCGCGTCCAGGAAGGTCTGGTAATCCCAATAACCGGTCACAACGCCCTCGGTGGAAGTGCCGCGCTCCATCCACCACTCCGCAGACTGACGCGCCAGGCGGACAATGGAAATCCCCCGGGCTATTTCAGGAATCCAGTATGCTGCGTCGGCATAGAACGGCAGCGACATGCTGCACGGATCGCTGATGACGTTGTTGGCAAGAATTCCGGCGGGACTGTTGAAAGCTCTTCCCTCTCCGCCCCACTTTGAGCTTGATTGCCAGGCGTTGAACCAACCCCGGCGGGCCAGCCGCCAGAGCTGTTGGTCCTCCATTCCTTTTGGCGGCTGCAGATGAACGGGGGTGAGGCCGATTTTACAGGGCGCGCCGACCTGCAGCAGGGGTAGTTCAAGAACCAGATCCACGGTTTGGTTTTCGCGGCTCCCGATCAACCGGCCCTTTAAGTCGGGGTGGGTCTCGCTTTCGAGCAGCATCTGGCCGAAATCCGGAGCGCTGATAACAGCGGGTAAAACGAGATTCCGGTCCTCCGTCCACGCGCTCGGAAGCGCTGTGGTTGGGGTTACCCGCGGGTCAAAAGGGAAAACCAGTTCGATTCCCGTTGCGCCGTCCGGTTCCGCAGCCTCAGCTGACAACCGAAGCGCGAGTTGGCCTCCGCTCGGGTGAATGAACCAGACCAGAAGAGAGCCTGCCGCAATGCTGACGCGATAGCTTGCGCCTCCGTCAGCATAAAGCTGAGGTTTCGTGACTAACTGCTCCGCCGGACGCCACTGCTCGCCAACTCGGACGCGCAAGCTCACGCCGGAGCCGTGCCGCAGCAAGTTGATGCGAGCGCGGTCACCTCCTTCGGTGTCCCAGGATAAGAAGGGAATGGCCGGACGCTCGAGGTCGGTACGGATCCGCAAAACGGGGCTGTCAGCGGATGTTCGAAGAACTCCGCTCCAGTCCATTGTGCGACTCGGTTCGAAGAGCGCACCTGTGACACCGGACAGGCTTAAGCTCATAAAATCCCGGCGATTCACGGAGCGGTATCTCCATTCTGCTCTCCGGTCCCGATTCTTCGAACGGGACCGCTCATGTTGATTCCTTCATTCCTATCGGCTGTTTACACGGCCGGCTGCACATGTAGTGGGCCATTCCAAGCGAGGCCTTCTCGCCCGCCAGAAAGTGAAACGGCCCGGAGAAAAACCTCGCGTTTCCTGGGCGGCATCACCGCGCCATTCTTGTAATGAGGTTGCCGCGTCAGAAATCCAACCGCAGAGCAAACTCGATTTGGCGCGGCTCCAAGGCGCCGGTCACCTGACCGAAGTTCGGACTGCCAAAGCCGGTCGAAACACTCGAAAAGCTCGGATGGTTCCAAATGTTGAAGAATTCGGACCGGAACTGTAGCTTTACCCTTTCCCTAACAGGAAAAGACTTGTACATAGCCCAGTTCCAGGTATTTTCTCTCGGCCCCCGGATGATGCCTGTCCCGCAATTTCCGAACAACCCGAAGGCCGGAGCAGCAAAGGCGGCAGTGTTGAACCACTGGCTGACGGTTTTCGGCCCGGAGATGCTGCCGACGCAGTTTGGCCTGGAAGCCAACCCGCTGGTGCCGGTCGCCATCCCGGGAGCAAAGACGAACCCACTTTCTATCACCGTGACGCCCGAAAAGGTCCAGCCACCAAAGGCCTTCGCCACAATGCCGCTTCTGGCCTCGAGGAGCGGCAGGTTCCAGACGTAGCCGGAGGTGAAAATATGGGTGCGATCAAACCCCACAGGTCCATACTCCACCTGAAAGTTGCGTGGATTCTGGGCGCCGTTGTTGGTTTGCCTGGCGTCAAAGCCCCGGCTGGCAACGTCGCTCAAGGCCTTGCCATACGTATACGCAGTGGTGAAGGTCAGGTTGCGGCCGGCCCGATAATTGAAGCCTGTTTGCAATGAGTTGTAATTGGCCTGGCCTTCATAGGCGCCGGCATCCGTATCGCTAATCCCGCTCCATCCAACAAACGGCCTTGTAATAGCCGACGACACAACACCTCTGTTCAGGCAAGGATCAAATTGGAATCCGCCGGTTGGATTGGCCGATTCGCCGGGGGAGAGGCAGCGAGGGTCGTTCACCGAAGGTGCAGAAACGGGAAGCGGAAAGTTGATATCACGGCTGCCCGGTATATTGCGCGAAGCCGTCCCCACGTAGGCCACACTGAGGACTCCGTTCGGCAATACCTCACGCTGCACCGTTAGGCTCCAGGTGTGCGTTTTCGTAGGTTTGAATTCTCCGCCAGGCGGGCCAATACTGCCCATGCCTTTTACCGTCAACGCCCCTGGACTGCCCAGGGCCGGAGCTGTCAGCGTCCCATTGAGAAGCGTGACCGAATTGATGAAGGGAGGATTCCCGAGGTCCTGGTTGTAAATGTCAAAGGGAATTCGACCATAACCGATTCCATAGCCTCCTCTCAAGGCTGTCTTGCCGTCACCGAAGACGTCCCAGGCAAAGCCCACACGCGGTGCCCAATGGAGAGTGGTCGTAAAAATCCCGTCCGGTACGTCTGACGTTCCGCTTGGAATGCCTGGTCCGCCCTTGAAATCTTCCGGAAACGCCACGCCGTTCAGCAGGTCGGCGGGAGAGCCGGAGGCAGTGACCGGCTGGCCCTGGGCGTTCGTCAGCAACTGACCATTGGACAGAACCACGGGAGCGTTAGCCGCATTCCACCGATTTGGATCGAAGTCGCTGACACCGTTGCCTTCGATCTTATCCGAGGTAAAGTAAACGGCCCGCACGCCCAAGTTGAGCGTAAGCCTTCGGCTCGGCTTCCAGTCGTCCTGGATGTAGGATTCTGACTGCCGGTAGCGGAAATAGCCGCGAAGACGCGTGTTGCTTTGGGAGAAGGACGAGTCAAGGCCGAGCAGGTAGTCGGCCACCGGGTCGCCCGCGTGGACTCCCGAGAAGCTGAAAGATCCTTCGGGCGTGGAGAAACCGCTCTGACGCTTGATCCCGAAGATGAACAGCGTCCCAGCCTGAATCGTGTGAGGGCCCCGAACCTTCGTGAAATCTTCAGAGAAAACCTGCTCTCCGTCGCTTGCGTCTTGTGGCAATCCACCGTCGCTTGTCCCAGCCCAGCCGCGGGCCAGAGAGATGTTCGGGACGCGGTTGCTGATGTCGGCCTGCTGCCCAAAGGGCAAGTCGATCGAGAATCCGGGAACCGTGTTCCGAGTATCGTTCAGGTTTCGAAGTCGGGGCTTGTCGTAGGTCTGAGTCCAACTGACCTGGTTAATGGTGGTTGGGCTGATATTGGCCGTAAAGCGCAAAAGGTTGTTGAATCCCGTGGTCTTGATCTGCTGACTTTCCGTCGGCGCGGGGTTGCTGCCCCAATTCAGCGCGGGTGGCGAGTCCGTCGCCGTTTCATAAGAGACGCGAGCGAGAAGCTGGAATCTCGGGCTGAAGTACTGATCAATGCGGTAAGTGTGGTCCTGCACGTTGAATTCATCGACCCCGTTGTTGATGTAGTTGAGGAAGCCGCCACCGGGGTTGTTGGGAAGTGGCCAAAAGCGGTTCATGATCGCCACCGCGTTCGTGTCGAAGCAAGCGGAATTGAGGTGAGTCGAATCGGGGACGCAGTTGACCCCTGGGTGAAATTTCTGCATGAGCGCCGCCCCGGTCGAATCCAGCTTCAAGCCGCTGCTGGCCAAAAATGTGGGGCTGTTGGTAAAGTCGCCGTTCCGCATGGGCTCCGGAATCATCGCCCCGCGCAGAACCAGGCCGACGTTCCGCCGCCGAGCCTCGACGCTGGCAAAGAAGAACGTCTTGGTCTTATCCGTGTTGTATTTCCCGGGAATGTAGACAGGCCCGCCGACGCTCCCCCCGAAGATATTCTGATGAAGCTTTTCTGTGTTCGGGTTGAAGAAATTCCTGGCATCAAGTTTGTCGTTCCGCAGGTAGTCGTAGAGAGAGCCCCGAAATTCGCGGGTGCCCGACTTCGTCGCCAGCGCAATTTGGGCGCCGCCAGCGATGCCGTACTTTGCGCTGTAGTTGTCTTTCAGCATGCGGAACTCTGCGATCGAGTCGATCGGCTGGGTCACATTGAGGTTAATCTCGTTGCCCGTGTTCATGTTATAGGCGCCATCGGTGGTATACATGTTCATCTCACGTCCTTCGCCGTTGACGGAAATGGGCGTCTCCCCGGTCAGCCCGCCGCCGTTCAGCGAGCCGCCCCCCACGGACCGTCCCGTGATCGCCGCGCTGTTCACCCCAGGGATCAGCAACGCAAGGCCGCGGAAGTCCCTGCCGTTCAATTGGAGTTCCTGGATTTCCGTTCCCGTGATCGTGCCGCTTGACTCCCCGCTCGAAGTGTCCACATGGACCGCTGCAGCCTCCACAGTCACTTCGCTGACGCTGGTACCCACACTAAGGGTGACATTCAGCGTTACTCGCTCGCTGGGAGAGAGCTTCACGCCCTGCGAAATTTCAGTCTTGAACCCTTCCTTCTTCACACTGACGTTGTAAAACGTTCCTGCGGCGGGGAGAGCCTCCAGGTCGTAACGCCCGCCGGCATCGGTGTGCGTCACCCAACGCGCTCCCGTATTAATATTACTGATCGTGACCGCGGCATCCGGAACCACCGCACCGGAGGGATCCGTCACGGTCCCGAGGATGGCGCCGTTACTTGCGGCCTGCGCGTGGGACCACGGTGCGCCCGGACCCATGAGGATAGACATGCAAAGTCCGGAGATGAGCGCCGCACAAAGATTTCTAGTTGTCATTTTGCTCCTTCCCTCGAAAATAGCGCCAAACTGAAAGTGGGCAGAACCTCCGGCTGGCAGCTTTTCGGGTCTCCTGATGACCGCCGGGTTCGGCAATGGAGGATTTTTGACTGGGCATGGCACGCCTTCTGCCAAGCTCTCGCTTGTACCCATTCGCGGATAAATCGGAAATTTACGGATGCGATAAATAATGCATGAGGAACTCACCAGGTCGCGTGAAGCATTCGCGACTCCCAGATCCCACTCGCCATCCCCCGGCAGGGAATCAGCGAGCGGAACCTATTCGAATCTGAAACTGCTGTCAATCGAATAAATACCTGAATTTGAGGTGCAATGGCGACAAGAGTCCAGGGTGAATGTGGGTCTCCACACATCGCGACTCATTGATCGGGGAACTACCTTTTCTATGGGCAGGCGGCAGCCGTTCAAGTCGAACTTCGGTCCCTGCGTTGGGTGGTTGGTTGTTTTATTTGTTTTCTCCTGTCGCTTAGGTTTCATGCTAACCTTCCCATGTCAAATTCAACTTGGCCCGGCCCGGTTAGCGAAAACTACTCAATCTCCGCAGCGGGGTTGGACCGTTCTCCTTTGCAGGACAACGCCCGCCACCATCTACATAATCGCCAGAACCGGAGCCATGCACTCCATCGGGCAGGAACGCTCCAGGGAAAATGCTGTCTTTAGCTGCCGAGCCAGGTTGTAATGGAGATTCTAAATTAAATTGGGCAACTCTGATCTGAGGTGAGGGCTCCGGCTCTCGTAGAGTTTCAGCGTCACATAACCGCCGCGCAGCGGCGGCCCGTGCTCCGCAGAAACTCTTGTTCTTTAGGCGGCCGGAGCTTGGACGATCTGTCTGGAATCCCAGCTTGGCGGCTTTCCACTTGAGCTGTTTGATCTGTACTTGCCGGTGTTGAGCCTCGTAGAACGCCACTCCTTGATCGACATATTTCATCCCGTAGCGCAGCATGCGGTAGACCAAGCGGGCCAGCTTCGCGGCCATGGCCTTGATCGCGATAGGAGCCCCCAACCTGGTTCTCAATCGACGAAACTGCGCTCC
>Ga0209471_1000395_pt1 | contig 30457 bp, 21 predicted proteins | sample GraSoiAngelo_128_FD_185885 | JGI IMG/M metagenome (GOLD analysis project Ga0209471, IMG submission 185885) | Grasslands soil microbial communities from the Angelo Coastal Reserve, California, USA - 14_0927_12_20cm (SPAdes) (version 2) | ecosystem: Environmental > Terrestrial > Soil > Grasslands ... | reverse complement strand
CTTGAAACTGGAGGTCGGCGACACCCTTTTCCTCTACACCGACGGCCTTTCGGAAGCCCGCAACGAGGGCGACGAATACGGCGTGGACCGCGTCATGACCTTGGTGCGCCAGCAGGCCGCGCGGCCCCCCGCCGAGCTGATCGCCGCTTGCCTCGACGACCTGCGCGCCTTCGCCGGCGCCGGCCCACGTCTGGACGACTTGACTCTGTTGGCCATCCGGCGCCGCGGCTAAGCCGACTTTTCAGTACCTATATGGCCGACTGCCGCGCATAACTTCCGACTTGCCGACTCCCAAGGAACATCACCCGTTCTGCAGAGGGATGACTTGAAACCCGAGTTGAGCGGCTTGTCTGCGGAGCCGAAATTGCGCGCGTTTTAGAGACTACCTACTCCACTATTTAACTAGCGTTTTCTGAATGGGTTGGTATGGTGCCCGGGGACGGAATCGAACCGTCACGCCCCTTTCGGGGCCCGGGATTTTAAGTCCCGTGCGTCTGCCAGTTTCGCCACCCGGGCGGGGAAGGGAAGTTGTTGAAATCAATATATCAGTTCACGATAGCGGGTTTGAGAGGGACGCAAGCACGCGCCAAATGAGTACCGACTTCCATGGAGCCTAGCCTCGGCCTGCGTAAAAGAGCCTAATTAGGCTCGCTGATTCTGGTTGGGAAAAGCTTGGCATCGCCGGCACTGAAAACTATCGTGTGGGTTTCCTCGCCTTTGCGAAACTTCTCGCAGACGCCGCACTGCAATGGCAGGAGATCCACCGCACTCAGCCGATTCGTGCTAAGGCCAGACCGCTTCAAACTAGCTACGACTGCCGCGTGACGATTACTGCTTTCAGTTGTATTCTTGCGCAGCTGGCGCGAGCAATCCAAGGAAGGTGACTAATCTTTTAGTTAATACAGTATTTCCTGTATGTTCACCGTTATGCCTTTGTGCAAAACTCGTCGGCGCTGTTAGAACACCGACGTTAAACTGCGGTAAGTAAACTTCTATTGACGCGACAGAATTGCATTTGACGTAAGGTTGTAGCACCGCGTGCTTACGACGCGATTGGGCTACGACCGGATTTCGAATTTCAGAGTGTCACTTCCGTATTGAGACGTAGACCTGGAGGTGAATATGGCACTTCGCATTCTAGTTGCGGATGATCACGAAGTGGTGCGCCGTGGTCTCTGTGCCCTGCTAGACGCCCATGACGGCTGGAAGGTTTGCGCCGAGGCAAGCGATGGACGCGATGCGGTCGAGAAGGCCAAGCAGTTGAGGCCTGACATCGTTATCCTAGATATTGGTATGCCTAGTCTGAACGGCTTAGCGGCTGCGCGTCAGATCTTGCAGAATGACGCGCGTCAGCGCATCCTGATTCTTACTATTACAGAATCAGAACAAGTCGTACGGGAGGTTTTGGAAGTCGGGGCGCGCGGATTCGTGCTGAAGTCGGATGCGGCTCGTGACTTAGTGGCAGCCGTGGAAGCGTTGCAGCAGCACCGAACATTTTTCACCTCCCAAGTTGGCGAAATGGTTTTATCGGGCTACCTCCATGGCGGCCAAAAGACCCCAACTCTTCCTACACTGACCCCACGGGAGCGTGAGATCGTTCAGCTTCTGGCTGAGGGGAAGAGCACAAAAGAGGTCGCATCGGTTCTCGATTTGAGCGTCAAGACGGCGGAGACGCATCGCAGCAACATCATGCGCAAGCTGAATATTCATTCCGTGAGTGAACTGGTGTTGTACGCGATTCGGAATAACATTATTCAGGCTGAAGTGCTTGGACTGCGGGCATCCGCGGACTCGGCGGCTTAGAACAAAATTTCGGTCAGCGGCAGAACCTCCGGGTTGCAGAGATAATCATCGCCAGTGGTCGTTCGAGGGCCAACTGTCTTTGTCGCTTGCGTTCCCTCCCTGAAAATCCATCCCCGCTGCCTTCCACTTACGCTGGCAACCAATCCCTAGTGTAGACTTCAAATCTCTTGCTCGGACAGCACGTTTGCGCGTGGTCGCAGGAGGAATGATGGCGAAGCCGGGAAAACTTACTTCCGCCTACCGAGTAGAACAGGGTAAAGATTTTCGGCTGAAAGATTTTGATCCTTCAGATACGGGCAAGATTGGCCGCGAAGACGCTGCGGCCCATCTGGAAAAAGGGGTGGCAAGACTCAGAGAGATGCAGGACAAACTCTATGCGCAGGACCAATGGGCGGTTCTATTGATTTTGCAAGGCATGGATGCATCTGGAAAGGATGGCGTCGTCAAACACGTCATGTCGGGTGTGAACCCCCAAGGATGCCGGGTCGATTCCTTCAAGGCCCCTTCGACCGAGGAACTGAATCACGATTACTTGTGGCGCGCGGTGCGGGCTCTACCGGGGCGCGGACGAATCGGTATCTTCAACCGCTCTTACTATGAAGAAGTGTTGGTGGTTCGGGTTCATCCCGAGGTGTTGAACAACGAAAAAATTCCCCCGTTATTGGTTACGAAGAAGACATGGGACCACCGCTTTGAGGATATCTGCGCCTATGAAAGATACTTGTGGCGTAATGGCATAGTAGTGCGCAAGTTCTTCCTTAACCTCTCGAAAAAAGAGCAGAAGAAGCGTTTCCTGGCGCGACTTGAAGAACCTAAAAAGAACTGGAAATTTTCCGCTGCTGACGTTCGCGAGCGCCAGTGCTGGGACGACTACATGGAAGCCTACCAAGATATGATCCGTAATACGGCTACGGACTATGCGCCCTGGTATGTGGTTCCGGCGGATAACAAGTGGTTCACCCGCCTCGTGGTTGCTGCGGCGGTGGTTGAGACTCTGGAAGATTTGAAGTTGACGTATCCCGAAGTGGATGGCGAGAAACGCAAAGAACTGGAAGCGGCGCGAAGAATGCTGCTGGGCAAGAACGCAGGATGATTCGGTTTCAGTCTTGACCGCCATGAAGGGCCGCCACAGCGGGGTTAGTTGCAACGACGTGCTCGACTTGTTATGTATCGTGACCTACGGTCAGATTGCGGGATTGCTATCCCGCGGATAGCAAAATCCTTTCCTAAACTGCTTTCTCCCATTAACATGGGCGGATTCAGACTCTTCCCCGGAGAAATAAGATCATGTCTCGCAAATCTCTGATTCACGGAACCGTGAAGTGGTTCCTCTTAGTAATTCTGTGCGCTTGTGGCGGTACCCTCATCGCCCAGAATCAGACCGAAAGAACCAGAAAGCCGCAACCAGAAGCGACTTCCCCGACTGCCGAGAAGACCGCTGAACCACCAAAGAGCGAGCATGAAGATCCGCTTTTCAAGGGCATGAAGTACCGGACAATCGGTCCTTTTCGCGGCGGCCGCTCCCTAACGGCAGCGGGTATACCCGGTGATCCGACTACTTATTATTTTGGCTCGACCGGTGGTGGTGTGTGGAAATCCACCGATGGCGCGATGACCTGGACTTCGGTCTTCGATAAAGAGGGCGTGGGATCGATCGGGAGTGTCGCCGTCTCTGCTTCAGAACCGAGCACGGTGTACGTCGGCACCGGCGAAGCTTGCATCCGCGGCAATATTTCTCACGGCGATGGCGTGTATAAATCGCTCGATGGCGGTAAGACGTGGAAGAATGTCGGCCTCCGGGATACGCGTGCCATTGGCAGGGTGATTGTCAATCCCAGGAATCCAGACATTGTTTTTGTCGCGGCACTTGGGCATCCCTATGGCCCGAACCCAGAGCGGGGGATTTTCCGCACTACGGACGGGGGCAAGAACTGGGAGAAAGTTCTTTATAAAGACGTGAACACCGGCGGTGTCGACATTGCCTTCGACCCGGCAAATCCCAATATATTGTTCGCCTCACTATGGCAGGCGCGGCGCACTCCCTGGAGTCTTGCCAGCGGTGGACCGGGCAGCGGACTCTATCGCTCGAACGATGGCGGATCCACATGGAAGCAACTGCAAGAGCATGGGCTGCCCAAACCTCCCTACGGACGAATCGGCGTCGCAGTCGCCGCGAACTCCGACCGCGCCTACGCACTGATCGAGGCCAAGGAAGGCGGTCTATATCGCACCGACGATGGCGGCGACACCTGGCAGCTAGTGAATGGCAGCCATGACTTTACCCAACGCGCGTGGTATTACATGCACGTCATCGCTGACCCGCAGGATCCCGATACGGTTTACATCGCGAATGTGGACTTTCATAAATCTACCGATGGCGGACGTACCTTCAATAAAGTGAAAGTTCCCCATGGTGATAACCACGGACTGTGGATAGATCCCAAGAATCCGCGTCGCATGATCGCTTCAAACGATGGCGGAGTGACCGTGACCCTCGATGGTGGGAAGACCTGGACGCGAGAGGACAATCAGCCCACGGCGCAGTTCTACCATGTGATTACCGATACCCGGACGCCGTATTACGTGTATGGCGCACAGCAGGACAACAGCACGATCGCTATCGCCAGCCGTGATGATGACGGAGCCATAGGGCGCGCCAACTGGTATTCGGTGGGCGGTGGGGAAGCCGGATATATCGCGCCTTATCCTCCCGATCCCAATATTGTTTACGCCGGGGATTACGAGGGAAATATCACTCGTTTCGACAAACGCACTGGACAGATCAAAAACATCGCCGTGTCGCCTGAAATCTCTGATGCACAGGGAGCGGCCAACCTGGAGCACCGCTTCCAGTGGACCGCGCCTATCCAGATCTCTCCGCATGATCCCAACACTCTTTATTATGGCGGCGAGCGGGTGTTTAAGACAACCGATGGCGGTGTGCATTGGGAGGCGATTAGTCCTGACCTGACGCGCAACGACAAGAGCAAGCAGCAGCCCTCTGGCGGGCCGATCACGATCGACGACACCGGTACCGAATACTACGACACGGTGTTCGCAATTGCTGAATCGCCAGTCACCAAAGGTTTGATCTGGGCGGGAACCGACGACGGGCTAATTCAAGTTACTCGCGACAGTGGCAAAACCTGGACGAATGTCACACCAAAAGACTTGCCGGAGTGGAGTCGTATCAGCCAGATCGACGCTTCGCCGCACGACGCGGGGACAGTCTACGTTGCGGTCGAACGTCATCAATTCGATGATTTGCGTCCCTACGCCTATAAGACAAGCGACTATGGCAAGACGTGGACGAGGATTACTCGGGGCATTCCCGACACTACTTTTGTCCGCGCGGTACGCGAAGACCCCAAGAAACGGGGATTGCTGTATGCCGGGACAGAAACCGGCGTATATGTGTCATTCAATGATGGCGCCGATTGGCGCCCGCTGCGCCTGAATCTGCCCACAACTCCGATCCACGACTTGGTGGTGAAGAACGATGACCTTGTGCTGGCGACTCACGGGAGATCGTTCTGGATCCTCGATGACGTGACGCCGCTGCGGCAGTTCAGCGATCAAGTCGCGAACACAGATGTGTACCTCTATAAGCCGGCGACTGCTTTTCGTATGCACAACGTAGAGGACCCGCCCAAGCCAGTTCTGGTAGGGCAAAATCCTCCCTCGGGCGCGGTCATTTACTACTACCTGAAAGCGGCGCCTAAAGGTGAAACAACCGTCGAAATTCTGGACGGCGCTGGGAATGTGATCAGAAAATATTCCAGTAACAAGTTACAGCCGCTGGATGAGCCGCTGAGCCCCGATGACAAGAAACCGGAAAAGGAGATCAAGCCGGAGGTGGGCTTGAACCGTTTCCTGTGGGACCTTCATTACCAAGGCGCAAGCCGGGTACCTGACTACTACTTATTCGAGTACAAGGACGGCGCTAGCGGCCCACTGGCACTGCCCGGGCAATACCAGGTCCGGCTAACCGCAGACGGCAAGAGTCAAACCGCGCCGCTGGAATTGAAGCTCGATCCTCGGGTTAAGGTGGCGGAGGCTGATGTCGAAAAACAATTCAAGCTGCTCATCGATGTACGTGACGAATTGAGCCGGGTGTACGATGCCGTCAATCAGATTCAAGACCTGCGCCAACAAGTGGATGGCTTGAAAAAGCGTCTTTCTGAAAACCCAAATGCTAAGACGGTTCTAAGCACCGGAAGCGAACTGGACCAGAAGCTGGTAGCGGTTCGGGATAAGTTAATTAACCTGAAGATCACCGCCAACGAGGACTCGTTGGCCTATCCTCCGCAAATCGACGGTAAGCTGGCGTATCTCGCGCTGGCGGTCGCCGGTTGGTCGGATTCTGCCCCAACCGAGTCACAATACAAAGAGTTCGACAAACTAAAGAAGCAAGCTGACGATTTGCTGGCGCGCTGGGCTGAACTTCAGAAGACTGATGTCGCGGCCTTCCAGAAGCTGACAACCGAGCAGGGGATCCAGGCGATTGTAGTTCCTTCCGTCGGGAGCGCTCAGGGATCGGGAGGCGGACCACGATAGGGAATTACGTGGGGTGTTGCGGAGAACTTGCGGCTTGGGCGTGATCTGCATCCTTCGTGTGACGCGATGCTAAGATGAACCATACTTGGCTGCGAGCAAGCCAGTGATGCTCAGCTTTCTTGCATCTAAGTACGAAGAGAATGTTGAGTATATCTAGTGGTATAGCGGGCTGGAGGCGGTGGGGTTGTGGCATATGCCTGTTTATGCTGCTGGCAGCCAGCCTGGTGCAAGCGACACACTCGTGCAGCTTGCGGACTTTTGACAATTACTGCCCAGAAAGAGCTGCATTTTCATCAGCGGTTCCCCCGCCTTTTTGTCTGACCTGCCTCATGGCGCAATCGAGCGTCATGGTGATGCTCTTCGTAATTTTTTCGTCGTTGCTCGTTACTGCCCGTCGTTCTGGTTTTGCCCGGCCTCGCCTTCTCGTTTTGTGCGAATGTTTTCGTCTGGACGTACGCCCGCCTCCTGCCTGCTAGAACGGATCTCCTCCAGATATCTATATTGAAAATGCGAATCATGCATTTCTCAATGAGCGGTTCAAGTTGAATCTGGCCGTCTCCACCATGAGGAGTTTTGGAATGAAATACATTTGGTTCGCTGCTCTCGCGGTTTTGGTCGCGCTTCCGTTATTTGCCCAGCAGACCAGCGCCTCCCAAGGAGGCGCTCCGGATACGGCCGCGCTCGAACAGCGCATTAAGGATTTGGAAGAACGCCTTATTGCGTTGGAGGGACAGGTCCGCATGCTGAAGAGCGGGCAAGCGGGCGCTACCGGGCAGCCGGGAGCAGCACAGCCCGCGCCCGCGGCAACCGAAGCAGTGCAGGCGCCCCCTTCTCCTGCCGCTCCGGCTCCCACACCTTTGCCAACGCCAGTGGCCGAAGGCGTGGCACCGGTGGGCGGCCAATTACCCAATTACGGTGGCGCTTCTGCTTCTGCCAAGGCGTTGAATCCCGACATCAGCGTGATCGGGGATTTCATAGGAGCGGCCGGTACCAACTCGGCTCTGCCTCTGGCAACCATGCAGCCCTTCCCCTCGATGCAGATGCACGAATCCGAGGTCGGACTGCAGGCCATCATTGATCCATACGCTCGTGGCGACTTCTTCATCTCCTTTGGCGAGGAGGGAGTTAATTTGGAAGAAGGTTACATTACTTTCACGGCGCTCCCGGCGGGATTGGTTGCGAAAGCGGGCAAAATGCGTTCCGCTTTTGGCAAGGTCAACACCATGCATAATCACGTGTTGCCGTGGATCGACCGTCCCTTTGTAACCACCAATCTGGTTGGAGGAGAGGACGGAATTGATGACGCTGGCTTTTCGATCCAGCGTATTTTGCCGGCGCCAAAAGGTATTTTTCTCGAGGCCACCGGTCAAGTCTTCCGCGGCGATGCCGGGGACGTGTTCAAGGCATCACAGAGGAGCGATGTCAGCACGGTGGCACATTTGCGCGCCTATAAAGACATTACCGAATCCACCAATCTCGATTTTGGACTGTCATATGCCCGCGGCCACAATGACGCCGGGGCTGTGATCTCACTGTCTTCCGATTTCCTGACGCAGCTATATGGTATTGATGCGACAGTGCGCTGGAAGCCCCTGCGACGTTCGATTTACCATTCGTTCGTGGGCCGCAGCGAGTTGATTTGGAGCCAGCGCCAGCAGCCTTTGCGCGAACAGCGGGCTTTCGGTTTTTACACCTCAGGCGACTACCAGTTGGGCCGGCGCTGGTTTGTGGGCGGTCGTTATGATTGGTCAGAGCGCAGTCATTTCGCGAATCTAACAGATAAGGGAGCATCGGCTGTGCTGACTTACTGGCCGAGCGAGTTCAGCCAGCTTCGCGGACAGTACCGCTTTACCAAGTATGCGGAAGGTATAAATGCCAATGAATTACTAATGCAGTTGATCTTCTCGCTGGGAGCGCACGGTGCTCATCCGTTCTAGGAGAATAAATGTATAAATCAAGAAGTAGATATCGCGTTGTGCTCGTCATTGTCTTGTCACTGTTATTGGGTGCGGTGTTCTCGCCGACCAGGGTTGAGGCCAAGAAGCTTAATGTCGTGACCTCCACCACTGATATGGCTGCGTTGACGCAGGAGGTCGGCGGCGACAAAGTCAATGTGGAATCGATTGCAAAGGGCTATCAGGATCCACACTTTGTCGAGGCCAAGCCGAGCTTTTTGCTCAAGCTGCGTCAGGCCGACCTTCTAGTGACTGTCGGATTGCAGTTGGAGATCGGATGGCTGCCGCCACTTGTCAACCAGAGTGGTAATCCACGAATTCAAGTGGGGGCGCAAGGCTATCTCGATGCTTCGCAGTTCGCCGAGATTCTTGACATTCCGACAGGACCGGTTACGCGTGCCATGGGCGACGTGCATCCGCTGGGGAACCCGCACTACTGGCTCGATCCGGACAACGGCCGACGTATCGCCAAGGGAATCTCCGCGAAGCTGAGTGAGGTTGATCCGGGCGACTCCGCTTACTTTCAGGAGCGCTTCCAGGATTTCGACAAGCGCTTGACCGCGGCGGAGCAGAAGTGGGACGCGGAAATGAAGCCGTTTCATGGACGAAAGCTGGTTACGTATCACAATTCGTTTCCTAATTTTGCGAAGCATTTTCACCTGAACGTGATTGGCTACGTGGAACCCCGGCCCGGCATTCCGCCTACCCCCAGTCACACCATTGAACTCATCGGGTTGATGAAGCGCGAAAACTGTAAGCTTGTGCTCGTCGAACCGTATTTCGACTTGAAGACGCCGAACAGTATTGGAGCCGCGACGGGGGCCAAGGTGGTGGTGTATTTGCCGTCAGTTGGCGGAGAGAAGGATGTTACAGATTATTTCAAACTGTTCGATTACGATATCGCGTTGCTCACGAAGGCCTTCCAAGAAACACAATAGCGGGTAAGGAGAAACATGGAAATCCTGCCGTTCTTATTATGGCCGTTTATGGCCAGCCTGATTCTGACCGGTATCCACGCCTACCTCGGCGTACACGTAGTGGAGCGAGGTGTGATCTTTGTGGACCTGGCGCTGGCTCAGATTGCTGCGCTGGGCGCCACCATCGCCATCTTGATCGGCATGGATCCGCATGGGCCGGGCGCGTATTGGCTGAGCCTGGCGTTCACGTTCGTGGGCGCGGCAATTTTTGCGTTCGCGCGCACTCGGCGCGGCCACATCCCGCAAGAGGCATTCATTGGGATTGCATATGCGGTTGCGTCGGCCGCTGCCATCCTGGCTATGAGCAAGGCCACGGGAGAGACTGAACACCTGAAAGACATGCTGGTGGGAAATATCCTGGCGGTTTCAAGACACGAAGTCGCGAAGACTGCAATCCTTTATGGCGCGGTTGGGCTTTTTCACTACATCTTTCGCCACAAATTCCTCTTGATCTCAACCAATCCTGCGGAAGCCGAACGCCGGGGCATGAGTATTCGTTTCTGGGACTTTCTCTTTTACGCGTCGTTCGGCTTCGTTGTGACTTCCTCGGTGGCGATTGCAGGCGTACTGCTGGTGTTCTGCTACCTGATCGTACCTTCTGTGGGCGCTATGTTGTTCGCTGAGCGAGTGGGCCGCCGATTGGCGATTGGCTGGACGATGGGAACGCTGGTTTCTGCCTTGGGGGTTTATTTCTCAGTCTTATGGGATCTACCGACTGGAGCGACCATCGTATGCACTTTCGGCGCGGTGCTGGTTACGATGTTCCTGATCCACATCCTATTTTTTCGTGGCCGCGTTGCGCCACTTCTGGAAGGCGCTGCCGTCGCAGGGAAGTCCGAAGAACGAATACTCCAAACTCGCCAGTAGCGGCAACCGCGACGAAAAGCGAGCCCAAGAGAGGAATGCTTTTGCTTGTGAACAACTTCGCTCGGGATGACAATCTAATAGTGCGTAATGCTATGTTAAATTGATAGTCGTGGGCGCGTAGCTCAGTTGGTAGAGCAATGCCCTTTTAAGGCATGGGTCGCAGGTTCGAGTCCTGCCGCGCTCACCACCCATCCTCTTGGAGCGATTTAAAAGCGTCATTCACCCGATCAGCAGACTGAGTTGAAGCCGGCAAATCAAAGGTCGACCGTCTTAAAATAAAGTACGGCAATGACCACACGTCTGATCATGCCTCTGAAGTGCCGCGATTTTTCTACCCCTTCCAGTTCCAGCTTGATTACGACTCGGCGGACCTGATTCGGGTTCTCATTTAATGGCACATTAATGCGTGCATTAGGCAGATCAAAGTTAAGGCGTCCTTAAGGTACATAGGGATAAAAAGAACTCTTTAGAACTGAACGTCTTTTCCGGTGGTCTCCGACAGCAGAGCGATTTTTAAAACGCTTTTTACGTGCTGGTCTTCGAGTTCCGCAGTAATCGGCAAGTGCAAGTCATGGGAACTAATGCGGTCAAATGGACGGGGACCCGAGCCAGCTCTCTTCTTTCATCCATGCACCGCTCTCGCGGCATTGGGGAAAAGCTAATCCTCGCCGTACTACTGGTGGTCTATTCAATTCCAATTTGGTGGTTCCACCATTTTCCGTCCCAAGACGGTCCTGGCCATCTCTACAATGCGTACTTGTTGAGTGGCTGGTGGAAATCATCTTTTCCTGTCAACCGCGGTTTCTTTGCCCTGAATCGAGCGCCAGTGCCCAATTGGCTTACAACAGGCTTGCTGGCGCTCCTTATGCAAGTCATGACACCGGCGACGGCCGAGAAGGTCGTGCTTACTCTCTATGTGATCTTTCTACCTCTCGCGATGCGATATGCCGCACGTTCATTGCGGAGCAGCTCACGCTATATCTATTTATTGGGTTTCCTCTTCATCTATAACTATTTTTTTCATCTCGGGATGCTTAATTTCTGTGTGAGCCTGGCGTGGTATTTAGTTTTTATCGGGTATTGGGCACGTAATCGTCATTGCCTCGGTTTTCGCCAAATCCTCATTCTGCTATGTTTGACCCTGCTATTCTATTTTTCAAACGGCCTTTCCTATTTCATAGGGCTCCTCACGGTAGCCGTGCTCTCAGTGGCTAGCTTCTTTAGTGAATATCATCGCGGGAATCTGACGGGGTGGTGGGAGAAACTGGTGAGACCCCACATAGGCCTGCTGCTGGTGGTCCCACTGTCACTGTCATACTTAGCACTGCACGGACCGTATTACGACTGGTCCCGATCATCCCCCCTGACATGGGGAGATATAAGCTGGATGTTTTCTCGGCTTACCGTGCTGACCGCCGCAAATGACAATATTGACTTACGTATCACCCATGCTGTTGCTGCCGTTCTGGTGCTTGCCTTCGGGCTGAAGTGCTACTCGCGAATGAAAGTCCGCAAGTTAATTTGGACAGACTCCCTATTAATCGCAGCACTCCTCCAATTCATTCTTTACCTTCTTGCCCCCGAGGCCGCAGCAGGAGTGGGTTTAATTAAGGCGAGGATAATCCTTTTTCCTCTGCTCACTCTTGTTTTGTGGCTTACCGTCCAACCCTTTAAAAGGACTTTCACGGTAATCCTCACGTTCGCCGTCGTATTCGCCAGCTTGGCTCTCGTTGGCAGGGATGTTAACCGCTACGTTTGGCAAGCGCCAATGCTGGACCAGTTTTTTGCGGCAGCTGATCATATTGAGCGAAACTCGACGATCCTACCCTTAAGCTTCCATCAGGCGGGATATGATCCACAGGGGCGTGACCGCAAACTGAAGTATGATCCGTTCCTTCACGCTACAGAATTGATCGCAATCGAAAAAGGATTAGTGGACCTAAATGATTATGAGGCCGCAACCAGGAACTTCCCTCTCGTGTACGAGTATGCTCTTGATCCGAGCCGCATCATTGGGCACGAGCGCGAGTACGGTTTTCCACCACAGGCGTATGTAACGAGTTACTACCGCAGTACCGGGCGTTTCGTGGATTACGTGTTGCTTTGGAATGTACGCGCAGAAGACTTTAGCAATGCTGACGCACAAAGGACATTTAAAGAACTCGCCGCCAACTATGAACTGGTATATAGCGCCCCTCAAATACCGCTGCAACTATTTGCCCGACGCCTGCGGCAAAGTTCTTCTTTATGGCCAGGTGAGGGTAGCTCACGGAGCGCTCGGCATCGCGATCGCTGACAAGAGTCCATTAGGAATCGAGGGAGAGCCGGCGACGTGTGCGGATCGCCGCGCAGTCTTACCCATCAGCAAATGGAAGATTCTTGGGCGTAGAAGTGTTATTTGGGACTACACATCCCTTTTTCGAGGGCGAATAACGGAGAGATGGCTTGCATTCACGTTGAATGATCAAGAAGCGGACCTTGCGTTCGAAATTGGCGTTGGCGAGGTTCCAGGAAGCGACACAGTGACACGAGTCCCCGTTCCGTTCCGATTGGAGATCTGAATATCACCGCCATAACCTTCGATAAGAGCCTTGCAGATTGAGAGCCCAAGTCCAAAACCACCTGTGGCTCGAGCGCGAGAAGGGTCCCCCCGCCGGAAACGCTCAAACACATGGGGAAGTTGGTCAGGACCTATACCTGCACCTGCGTCTTCGACAACGACCAGTGCTGTGCCCCGGGGGGAGTTGGTCACCTCCATCCACACAGTTGATCCTAAAGGACTGTGCTGGATCGCATTCTGCAGCAGATTGAACCAAACTGTTTGCAGATCTGCTGGATCCGCCTTCACCGAGATATTCGACTTGAACGTGCACCGCAAACGGATATCACGTGCCTGAGCTACCGGGTTTAGTTCAGCGACCGAATGCTCACAGCTCTCAACCAAATCGATCTCCTGAAGTTCATCTGAATTATGATGGTCGGTTCGCTGCTCCACGCGGGCGAGGTTTAGTATGCCGCAGACGAGTGCCTCCAGTCGGCCACAATCCCCCAGAGAACGTTCCAGGCCCTCCTTGTACTCCACGCTGGTTCGTGGCCTACAAACAAGTAATTGCAATGTGGACTTCAGAATTGCAACCGCTGTTTTCAATTCGTGCGCCGCATCCGCTATGAATTGTTGCTCGCGGTTAAACGCCCGTTTGAGACTGGCAAGGGTTGAGTCCAGCGCATCCACGAGCGGGGCGAGCTCCCGCATCTTTCGCGCCGTAGCAGGCGGATTAAAATTCCAGTTGCGCGCCGAGACCCTCTTGGCCTCTGCCGCAAGCGCTTGCATTGGATATAGGCCTCTGCTCACCTCGTGAGCTGCAAAAAGCCCCGCGAATAAAAACAGCAGAAGACTCGAAGCCACCGCAAAGAACCCGATCTGAAAGATGCGGTGGGTAAGGTCGCGAGTCGAAGACGCGTAGACAATTGTGACCTTCTTCAGTGGACCAGGATGCTCGTCCTCCTGATCGAATATTGTCATCTTGCGAACAATAATCCCGCGGTAAGAAGACTGCTGGTTGGCCACTTGAAAGATTGGGGAACCTGAAACCAGAACGGACGGAGGCGCACCCTGCCAATTCTTAGACCTCGAGATTAGCTTGTTGTTTTCATCCCACACTTCAAAAAAATCATCGCTCGGAACACTTAACCTTTCCCTGTCGAGCATGAGGGTTCCGGTTTCATCTTCCGTGTCATGAATTACTGCAAGAATTTCGTCCGCGCGGCCCTCCAACATGATGTCGAATGCGGCCAGGAGTTGAGATCGGCTGTAGAGTACGATGGCTGCGGTCAACCCGATCGCCAACAATAGCTGAGACACCACAACCGCAATAATCAGCTGTCTCTTGATGGAGTTCTTAGGCAGCAGGTTCTTTGTCCCGCTTGGCGTCAGAATCGGCACGTAGTGCATATCCGTGCCCTCGCAGTGTATGAATAAGTTTACTCTTGGAGAAACAATCGATTTTTCGGCGTAGTCCAGAAATATAAACTTCAATGACATTCCCGAACTTTTCCCAATTGTAATCGTAGAGATGCTCCAGGAGTTCGGTCTTAGAGACGACGGCTGGTGTGCGACTAGCAAGATATTCCAACACTCGATATTCCATAGGAGTTAACTGGACTATAGTTCTGCCTCGCCGCACTATCCTTTCAGCCACATTGATTTCGAGATCTGCAACCGTCAGAAGGGGATGTGGCTTCCCCTTCCCCCGTCGCACCAGGGCCTTTGCTCGAGCCAGCAACTCTCCTAAGTCGAACGGTTTAGGGAGGTAGTCATCGGCTCCAGCATTAAGTAATCTGATAATCGATTGCTTCTCATCGCGCGCGGTGAGAATCAGGACTGGAGTCTCGTGACCCGACTTGCGGTATTTTTCCAAAAGTGCGGAGCCTTCTAATTCTGGCAGCATTAGATCGAGGACGAGCAGGTCGTACTCGTTAGTTTCGGCCATAAACAAACCCGACTCGCCATCGTTGGCAACATCAACCGCATAGCCCGCACACTGCCGAAGACCGCTAGCCACATTCTGTGCAAGACGTTCTTCATCTTCAACAATCAAGACTCGCATACTCCCTCACCTATACAGTGCGGTACTGCGCCGTGGCCCACTTTCGATCACTGCCGCCAGTTTACGACTCGGCAATCCAACGGGCAAAAACAAGCCATGTCTCGCTGGGAAGGGAAGCCCGCCGCTCATATGCCTTGGGGAGCATGATAAAGCCTGATGCGGCGGGCCTGTCCGAGCGCTCGGATCATACCTTAAGTTAGCCTTAAGACCTTAGTTAGCCTTAAGACCTTCAAACCTGATCTACTTGCGTGAAGTTCTGGCCGGTTGGCATAAGCCGCTTGATACGCCTCCGTTATCTACTTGCGTGAAGTTCTGGCCGGTTGGCATAAGCCGCTTGATACGCCTCCATTTTGATGCGCATAAATGATGCCCCGCAGACATGTTCAGTTTCTATTGTTCATCGTGGGTTTCTAACCAGTCCCTTTGACAAATGATCGCCAAAGTAGGACAATTCGCGCGGACATTAGGGGTGCTAGTCTTTCCCTTCTGGGCGCTCCACACGTGCATCCCGTGAAGTTTCCGCTACGGGTCCCGGTACTGTGGCTCGTACTTTTCGCGGCTGCGCGAAACTCTAGGCTCGCCTCAGACTCAATCGCAGTCAGATGCAACAATCGTGACCGTGCGCTAAGTGAACCGAGGCATTCCTAATCAGTGGAGGGTAAACTATGGGTCACTCTGCGATTTACCGTCCTTTCGGTAGTAATTCGAAATGGACACTCGTGCTCTTCCTTCTGATCGGTCTTCGACTGAATGCCCAGGCGCCGCCTTGGGTTCGGGCGGGTAGTTTCGGAGGCCCCGGGTCCGATTTTCGTCCGGGTGTTAAGGTCACTGAGACGGGCGAAGAATTCGTGACCGGTTCTTTTTCCTCAACGGCAGAGTTCGGTAAGAAAGTGCTTGTCTCTGCCGGCGACTCGGACATCTTCCTCGATAAACATGGGCGTTTCGGCGCTCGGCGCTGGATAGTTCAGGCAGGTGGATCCGGTCATGATGAGGGAACCGATATTGCTCTAGATGGGGCAGGAAACGCCTACGTGACGGGCTGGTTTACCGGCAGCGCGACGTTTGCCTCAACCGATGGTTCCTCCAAGACGGTCACGGGGGTTGGCGAGACCGTCTTTCTAGCGAAATACCGTTCCTCCGGCGTGCTCGCCTGGATTCAAACAGGAACTGTAGGCTCCATCTTCGTGAACCGGGGTCATGGCGTGGCCATTGAACCGATTTCAGGTTCGCTTTACATAACAGGCGTGAGCCAGGGCAGCACAATGTTTTCGTCGTCGGACGGCACTGCGAACACGGTTCCGGGACCCGGAACCTGGCATATGTTCCTGGTCAAATATGATACCGACGGCAACTTTAAATGGGGCGAATGGAACCAAGCTTCGCCCAACACTGTCCCGGAAAAGGTCGCCGTAGACAGCGATTCCAGCGCCTATGTCACTGGATGGTTTGAAGGTAAAGCCACATTTCACAGTCACGACGGGCAGGATCAAACTGTCGTGGGCCTAAGCCAGCCTGTCGGACGTCCACCTGACTTTCCCGATGACAGCTTTGTCGCAAAGTACGATAGCAGCGGCAATCTGAAATGGGTCAATGATATTGGGGGCTACAAGGCCATCACAACTGATATCGCTATCAGTAGCGACGGCAAAGTCAGCATCACCGGCTTCATCGGAAATATAGGGTCCGGAACGACGCTCCAAGGTGAAACCATCGTCACGTCCCAGCCCCCGGGCAGCAACATCAACCTCGGAGGAGGTCAGTTTACTGCCCCTTATAACAAAGACGCAGTGATTGCTACGTACGACGCAAACGGTGTGTTGCTCAATGCGAGCCGGATCGGCGCCGCAAAGAATGACGGTGGCAGCGGAATCGCCTATGACCAGGCCGGCAACCTGTACTTGGCAGGAGTCTTTGCGGGTACGATCAACGTCGTAGGTCACCTGTTGAGAGGCACAAAGACACATAATCTCTTTGTCCTCAAATACGGAACCGCTGGGCTGGTCTGGGCTAAGAAGGCGAACGGGGCGGGGACAGACCAGTTTGAGTCGGGAAATCCACGGTTGTCCGTAATCCCAGGGGGCGGAGTCCTGGTGACAGGCGCGTATTTGGATACGGCTGTATTTGGCGATATCACGTTGCAGAGTGCCGGGGCGGAAGACATATTCCTGGCGCTAGTGGGTCGATGAGTCGGGTCATTCCGAACTGAAGAGCAGACGGGCTGGCCCACCCCATCGAGTTATCAACGATAACTGAGGTGCCGCGGCCTTGCGGGTTTTTGCAAGGGTGGGGTCCGTACGCCATTCATTCTGCTTCTTCTTCCCACCGACGGACAGCGGTGATGACAGGCGGCAATCTACCCGGATCTGGCACTTAACCCGGCCCGATGCCGAGCCGTCTTCCGCCGAGTTCGTATGCGATCCATAGCAATCAGAGTGCAAACCCAGATCGTCGCCGCCAGATACCCGGCAATCACGTCGCTCGGATAGTGAACCCCCAGATATATCCGCGATAACCCGACGACTCCCACAATAAGAGCCGCAGCACCCCAGATGGTGATGCGGGCGGCGAGAGATCGAACTCGATCAGCCCACAAGCCAGCAATTACCCCGTACAAGCAAAATGAGAAGAGTGCATGTCCGCTGGGAAAGCTGTAGTCCGAGAGCGGAGGCTCAAAGAACGGAGTAGGCCGCAAACGGTGGAATGCATATTTCAGAGTGAAGTTCAATATCAGCGCGCCCGCTATGGCAATCACAAGCCACAGGGTTGCGCGCCGCCATCGTAATTTTGTGAAGGCGGCGAACGCAACGATACAGGAAAACGCCAGGCCTTCTTCTCCTAGGAAGGAAACGGCGACCATGGCTTTCGTCATACGCGGAGATGCGTATTGGTGAATATGTGTCCGCACCGAGAGATCGAAGTTGGTGGCCTGCTGGCGAGACACGCTTTGCGCAATCCAGGCAAACAGGCAAACCGCGACGACGGCGGCCACCAAACTAAGCAGGGTCGCCGTTTCAATGAGCGGAATTGATTTTGGAGCGGTCTCCAGCTCTGGTAGTCGGGAACGACGGCCTGCCATTATTGCGCCGCCAAGGTTTTTGGGATGCGACAGTCCACAAAAGTGTCTTTTACCTCATCCTCGGCGCTGGTCGTGCAGCTTTTTTGAGGCTCCAGCCGAATTCACCGGGCGCCGCCTTTCGTGGCGGTAGATTCTCGGCGACGAAGTAAGTGAGGTTGTTTGCCTGGTCGGCGTTCGGAAAATGCACTCGTCTATCATCACACATGGTGGTCACACATGCTCAGCACACATGGGCAGCACACATGTGCAAAAAGAGAGAGTCCTGTCCCCTTCAGCTAACTAATCATTTGTCAGGAAGCCAAAAAAAAAGAGCAGAGGATTTCTCCTCTGCGCCCTGCCTTTTGCCCCTCCCCCGAGGCAGCCGGCCAACTGGTATTACTGGTTAAGCGGGTTCAGACCCATGCAAACGTCGTGGGCACCAGGAGCGGAGCCGTCCGCTTTGGCGCGGACCACGGCATCTTCAATCGAGCAGAAGCTGCGATTGCCGGTCTGGTTGACGACCAACGGTACTGCAGTCGCGTCGTACTGAACGTTGCCGGCGCCACTGGGGGCTACGGCGAAGCTATAGCCGCTCTTGCCTGTTCCAGCGGGCTGACCGTTGTTGGCCAGGACCGGGTCGATCAAGCAGGACTGGGCTGTGGTCGGCGGATTTGGGCAAGCCGCACCCAGGGTGTTGCCGAGCGCCAACAGGGCCGCATAGCCGGTCGTCGGATAGGTCGATTGATACGTGATTTCGGCGGTATTGATGGTACGAAGCGAGCTGACGGCGGATGACTCGTTAGCAGCCATACGCGCGCGCAGCAGGTTTGGAATAGCGATAGCAGCGATGATAAGAATGATCGCTACTACGATCAGCAACTCAATTAACGAAAAGCCTCGTTGTTTCTTCATCTCTCTCTCTCCGTCGCTCAAATTTTTTGGCCAGCATCTCAACTGCTTCCCTCTACGCTGTCGCAACAAAAGTGCCATTCTGGGACGATTCCATCGCATAAGGGTTACCTACGATTATCTCCCGCGCCAACAAGGATATGCGTGCAAAACAAAGAGTTTCGGGCCACCCCAGCGGCTTTGGACTTCAGCCGATTCCGGTCAAACTAACAATTTTTGTTATTGACCCGACAGGTTTAGGCAAAATCAGGCTAAGTTACGAAAGTGGCATGCCCATGTAGTTAGATGCCGCCCAATGCTCCACGGGCGGAGCCGTGGTGCAGGGGATTTTTTCCCGGCGACGTCCTTTGAGCGGCCGCAAATATGGCTCACCAATCAGCAGCGGGCGGAGAAAGGTGAGTTCTATTGCGAGACTTCCTGGGAAACTTTTGAGACGTTGGCAGCTTGCGGACCCTTTTGTCCCTCGGTAATTTCGAATTCTACGCTGTCTCCTTCCTGCAAACTCTTATATCCCTCGGAGGAGATAGCGCTGTAATGGACAAAAACGTCCGGACCATCGTCGCGTCCTAGAAACCCATATCCCTTGGCATTATTGAACCACTTTACTGTTCCTTTCAAACGTTCCACTTCGAACCCCCTCACAAAATTGCACCTCCCTTGGGGGACCAAGGAAGTGCTGTCATACCCTGTGACATTGTGCGTCTGGTAAAAACCGCTGTCAAGAAGGGATTGTAAGAAAAAGCCGCTACCGGAGCGGCTTTCCGGCACTTTCGTGCCATGCCAGCCAGAGCAGGGCGGAGATGGTTTTGCTATCACGAATCGTGCCTCTCAGCACCATAAGCAGGGCAGTAGAGAGTGGCACCCAGCGGCGGCGGATCAGTTCGTCGTCCTCAGGTTGGGCTTTGCCAGCTTTGAGATCACGAGCGAGGTAGAGTGCCATTGTCTCATCCAGGAATCCGGGGCTTGCATAAAACTTGAGTATGGGACGCCATCGCGCCGCCCGATAGCCGGTTTCTTCCAACAGCTCGCGCTTAGCTCCCGCGAGTTCAGATTCGCCATCATCGACACGGCCCGCAGGCAATTCCCACAGAAAGCTTTGTGCCGCATGGCGGTATTGACGTTCCAGGAGAATGTGGGCCTGGCCTCGGCTCTCGTCCAGGGCGAGGATTACGACCGATCCGGGGTGGTGGACGATGTCGCGACGGGCGCGGATACCGCCGGGCTCAAGCACTTGGTCGATAGTGACCGAGAAAACGGGACCGCGGTAGACCTCGCGGGAAGAAAGGACACCGCTCTTAGAGGAGTTCTTACGGCGGGTGGATTTGGCCATAACAACAATATATAGCCGGGGCTATACAAGAACCTTGCCAGCTTCCGACAGAACAGATTGAGTTTCCTGTGAAGCATCCGCCTGTTATGCTGCCTTGCCAATGGCACGCAAGCCCAGCATCGCGATCGTTGGACCGGGGAGTCTGGGTAGGGCCTTTGCTGAGTCATTACGGCGCGCGGGATATCGAATTCGCGAGGTGGTGGCGGGGGAGAGTAGAGCTTCGAGGGCAAAAGCCAAGGAGTTGGCAGCCAAAACAGGTGCTCGTGCGGCGACCCGCAAGAATGCTGAGCTTGATGCCGATATTATTTGGTTTTGCGTGCCCGATCGTGAGATTGGAAGGGCAGCTCTGAATTTGAGTGCGGTGACAACCTGGAAAGGAAAGGTGGCGTTGCACTCGAGCGGTGTTCTCGGCAGTGACGAACTCGAGGTATTGCATGCGCGCGGAGCGGCAGTAGCGTCGGCGCATCCTCTGATGACATTTGTGTCTGGTTCGCAACCGACGCTTGCAGGCGTGGCGTTTGCGATAGAGGGCGATCCCTCGGCGATTCGAGTGGTTCGAGCAATCGTTGTTGCTCTCAAGGGCGAAGCCTTTTCCATTTCGAAGCAGAAAAAAGCTGCATATCACGCCTGGGGCGCCTTTATTTCGCCGCTTTTGGTAGCTGCGCTGGCGACTGCCGAGGAAGTTGCGAGGGCGGCAGGCATTGACCGCACCACGGCGCGCCGGCGGGCGCAGCCGATTCTTGGGCAAACCTTGCGCAATTACGCAGCACTTGGTCCGGCTGGAGCCTTTAGCGGACCTCTGCGGCGCGGAGACGTCGCCACCATCGCCAAACATTTGCAGGTTCTGAGCAAGATCCCCGGCGCACGGGAGGTCTACGTGGTTTTGGCGAGAGTTGCGCTGCGGCACTTGCCGGCAAAGAATGTAGCCCTTCTAAAGAAAACGCTGCGTCGCTGATCTCTGGGGAGCTGATTTCAAGTGAAAGCTGTGAGAATCATCTCGAGCTGAACAGGTGGCCCAACTTTTCCTTCTTGGTCTTCAGGTAGTCTTCGGCGTGAGGATTGTCAGAGACCTCGCAGGGAACACGCTCGATAACCTGGATGCCGCCTCGTTCGAGGGCCGCAACCTTATCTGGATTGTTAGAAAGCAGCCGTACCTGGGAAACACCCAACGCCTTTAGAATTTCGGCAGGCAAACCGAATTCGCGATGATCGGCTTTGAAGCCAAGACGCTCGTTAGCTTCGACGGTATCGAGTCCAGCGTCCTGTAGTTCGTAGGCCTGCAGCTTGGCCATAAGGCCGATGCCACGTCCTTCCTGCTGTTCGTAGATTAAGACCCCAGCGCCCCGCTGTGCGATCATCGAAAGTGCCATTTCAAGCTGTTGACGGCAATCGCAGCGCAGAGAGCCGAACACATCGCCGGTGAGGCATTGCGAATGAATGCGGACCAGCGGAGGCGTCGCCTTCAGGTCACCCATTACCAGTGCAACCGCAGTTTCCTCGCGCTGCTGCCCGGAGCCTTTACCAAACTTGCCATTGAAGCCGAAAATGCGGAACTTGCCCCAGCGGGTAGGGAAGTCCGCGGCCGCAAGCTGGCGAACAGAATTGGAAGTGGTCACAACACTATTATAGCGGTCGGGCATGCGCTGGTTTGCGACTGACGCGAGCTTGCTGCAAATCGTGAGTTTGTCACGAGGCGCGCATCCGGTTGGTCCTGGCTGGCGAAGACTGTTAAAATTGCGATTGCCCAAGTTTTTTTCTATCGCAGCCAGGGGCTATAGCTCAGCTGGGAGAGCGCATCGTTCGCAACGATGAGGTCGTCGGTTCGATCCCGACTAGCTCCACCAAATTCTGGCTCAATGTTTTTTCTTCGCGCAAGAGGCGTAGAGCTGCTCATGTCTTCCCAGCCGGACAGCGGGGTCTCGACCACCACCGCCTCCACGGGCGGCGCTGCCCTACGCTTGCGCTTTTTCACTGGTGGGCTGTGCCAGAATCATTGCAGCGGCAAGTGCCGCAGTTTTGTGATCCTTGGTCCAGGTGGGCCGAACTTCCCCGGCCTGAGATCCTGCACTGCACTCGGCTGGCCGCGTTCCCGAATGCCCTCTCGGCCCGCTCACCGAGTTCCCGCTCTATAATTGCCGTGACAGAAGCAAACCTTTACAAGCTTTCCCTTCGCGGAGGTGATCTATGGAACGCGTCCGGCGTTATTGTGTCGTTCTCACCGTTGTTCTTCTTCCTCTGCTCTGCTCGGCGCAACTGGACAAGATTGTCATTCCTGCGGGAACACCAGAGGATCAGGCACTGCAGGCGATTTCCAGCGAGCAGGATGGCCAGAAGAAAATAACCATGTATGAAGATTTTCTGAATAAATTCGCCTCAAATCCGGCGGCAGTTGCCTATGGAAACTGGCAGGTCTCGCAGTATTACCAGGGTGCGGGCGACTTGCAGAAAGCCGTTTCTTATGGGGATAAGGCGCTTGCCGGTGCTCCGCACAATCTCGATATCATCGTTTCGCAAGCCAGCCTCGCGCAACAGATGAAAGACAACGCGAAGTTGATGGAGTATGCCTCCAAGGGCGGTCAGACTTACAACTCTATCTCCAAGCAGCCTAAACCCGACGGCATGAGTGACCAGGATTTCGCCAAAAAGGTGGAGGAGGAGAAGGCTGCTGCAAAGAACTCATATGAGTTCCTGGAAACGTCCGCCTTCAACGCTATTGCGGATGAAAAAGACGCCAAGGCGCGCATGTCGTATATCGACCATTTTACGGCCGCGTTTCCCGATAGCCGTTTTCAAGAGCAAGTTGCGCAGTACGCGATGTACACCCTCGGTCCTGGGCAGCTCAATGACCCATCGCGTCTGGTTGCCTTCGGAGAAAAGACTCTTGCCACCAACCCGAACAGCGTCCCCGCCCTCTTGCTGCTGTCAAACTCCTATGCTGACGAATCGAAACCTGGCGCCATCAGCAAGGCAATCCTCTACTCCCAGAAAGTGATCGAACTCTCCAAAGCGAATGCGCCCGATGCGGATCGATCGCGTAAGCTCTCGGCGGGAGTCGCGCACTCCACCATGGGCTACGCACTCATGAAGCAGGATAAGACAGCTGCGGCAGTGACTGAACTGAAGGCAGCGACTGGGTTGCTGAAGGGGCAGGATGACGTTGCGTATGCCACGGCACTTTATCGGCTGGGATACGCCTATGCCAAGCTGAACCGCGTAGAGGAGGCGCGGAACGTCTTAAATGAAGCTGTCCAGATCGCGGGCCCGGTTCAGCAGCCGTCGCGTGATCTGCTGGCGAAAGTGAACACGGCGCGTGCGAAGGGGAAGTGACCGCTAGTGTTTCAGAAGATCGTCCGCCAACAAGTGCGCCTTCGTCGCAAGATTATGTCCTCGCTCTAAATCGCCAGAGTCGGCTGCCGACTTGGCCTGCTGCATGTAGGCGCGGATTTGATCCAGCGTCGCCTGCTGGCTTGAATTGAGCCGGCGACCGGAGATCTTTTTCACGTTGTCATCTGTCGAGACGAGTAATTGAGTAATGTTCTGGCGCCGGTGGGACGCCTGTTCCTCGGTCATGCCGGGAGCGAGTAGAGCGGTAGGTTCTGTGGTCCCACCATTATGTACGACGATTTTTCTCGGGCCCGAATTCGGAGTCTTGGCATGCTTGCGCTTGCGATGCCGAGTATTGGAACTGGGCTGCGTTGACTTGTTCGTCGAGGGTGTAGCGGCCGGGCTTGCCTGTTCACTTCCAGCCTGCGGATTTTCTTCCTGCTGTTTCCCGGTTGATGGTTGACTTGTAGCGGGACTTTGCTGATTACCGGGTTCACCAACTGGTGTTTGGCTCGGTTCTCCTGCTTTTGGTTCTGATGGCGGAGTTTCTTGCGAGGGAACTTTGGATTCGTCGGATTCGTCCTGTGGCCTGCCGGGCTCAGAAGAGGAGGATTCCTGTCGCGACGCCGCTACCGCTATCGCATGTGGCGAAGACGGGCTGGCGATAGCCACAAGACTTCCCAGCATCGCATAAAACACCATTACACCAGCCAGATACATCAGAGAATCCTGTGATCTGAAGCGCTGATTGGCCTCTCTCAAATTGTATCGTTGAACAGAGTTGCTGGTGCAATTACTTTGGACGACAAAAATGGGTCGCGCCTACCCCCGCGTCGCCACTTCCTTCAATGCATCCAGCCGCGACTCGGCCAGCGGGATGCGTAGGCGAAATATGGTGCCCACGGCTGGTGTCGATTCGAAATCTATCGAGCCATAGTGCCACTGCATGATCTGGTAAGTCTGCGCCAACCCAATTCCGCTGCCTTCTTTCTTTGTGGTGAAGTAAAGTTCGAAAATCTTGTCTTGAATCTCTTGCGGAATGCCTCCACCTTGATCTTGGATTTCGGTGATGACAATGTCTTGCTCGCGCCGCGAAGCAATAGTAAGGACGCCTCCGTTAGGCATGGCCTGCACCCCATTGAGCACGATGTTTAAGACGGCTTGCCGCATGAAGTCGGTGTCCACTTTGACGTTCAGGGCTTCAGCAGGAAACTCGCGGCTGATAGTTACGCCGTGCTGCTGCGCGTCTGGACTTGCCAGTGACGCGACGTCTTCCAGCAGCCGGCGGAGATCAATTTCCTCCAGCCGCAGGTCGCGTGGCCGGGTGAAGTCGACCAGAATCTGTACCACCCGGTCCAGACGGCGAATTTCATTGCCAATAATGTCCACGTGACGGCGGGTGTCAGGATCAACTTGTTGAAGTTTGTTCTGCAACAATTGCAAATGAAGCACGATGGCGTTGATAGGATTCTTGACCTCATGAGCAACCCCACGGGTTAAGCGGCCGCTGGCGGAAAGGCGCCGTGACATTTCGATTTCGTCTTCAATCCGCCGCACTGACTCGGCATCACGCATGGTCAACAGGGCGCCGATATTGGATCCTTGTTCCTGAATGAAATCGAGCGAAACCTGGATTCGCTTGCCTCGGTCGCTTTCCACCTCACGCTGGGCCAAGGGGCGGCGTCGTTGAAAGGCGTCTCGCAAAAGCAAACTCAGGGCGGAAGCGTCAGAGAAGATCTCATTGGCGGAGTGTCCCAGGATCTCCCGCCGAGGCCGGCCGAGAAAGCGCTCGGCTGAGGCGCTCACCAGCACGACACGCAGTTCCTGGGTGAAGAAGATAAGGCCATCCTGCAGCGTGGCCATCACTTGCTCAACATTTTCTTTTAAAGCAGAAAAGATCTGGTTAGTGTCACGAATCTGCTGCCCGATATGCGCGATTTTGAGCGTTACCAGGCCGTATTCATCACTGCGCGGCTCACCTTTCGCCAGAACCTCGGTTCCTCCCGCGCTCACGCTGTCAAGGTTGCGGCTGATTTCTTTGAGGGGACCGAGCGCCAGATTGGAAATTCCTGCCGACAGAAACAAAGAGAGCAGAATTGCGGCGGTGGAGAACAGCACGGCATGCTGAAGTCGCGGAGTGAGCTCATTTTTCAGGAAGACCGTCGAAATGCCTATGCGGATGGTGCCGAACGGCGTCCCATCCAGTTGTAAGGGCATGTTCACGTCATAGACGCTTGCTGGGCTGTAGATAAGCCGCAATTGCTCTCGAAAACGGGCATTGCGCAATAGCTGGAAATCAGGATGGGGCAGCACGATCTTGTTATTTAAGTCCGGATTGCTATCCAGAATGGCGCGCCCATTGACGTCGACGATGGCTACGTCATACACAATCGGCCAGTTTCCGATCACCGATTCAACCATGTCGTTGAGATTCTGGTCTTCCTGGAAATACTCTGCAATGGCATCACGCACCGCCGCGGGATTATTGGTATCCACGCGGGTGTCGCCCAGGTCGGGCACTTCCTTCTTGGCGGCATAAGCAAGTTGCGCTGCAAGAAGGGAAGCGGTCTCCCCGGCGGAATTAATGCGTTGCCGAAGAATCTGGGAGATATAGAGATACGAAAAGCCGGAAACCAGCACCGCGATCATGAAGGTAATGGCGAGGACGATTTTGGTTTTCCGGCGCATGGCTCATCCGTGACAGGCTTCCAGCGGAAGCACCCGCCGGGCAAAAGCAGGGTCCCACGGGAACGGGATCCTGATGAGCCTCATTCGCCGCTGCCCGTGGCCGCATCGCCCGCTGCGCTGCCGTATTCCTTAAGCTTATTATGCAGAGTTTTCAGACTGATGCCTAGAATCTCCGCGGCCCGTGTCTTGTTATTGTGGGTTGATTCCAACGTCTTGAGGATCAGCATCTTCTCCGCCTCTTCGACGGTGGTGCCCACGCCCAGCCGTACTGCGTCCGGATCATTGATTGACGGGCGTAGTGGCGCTTGACCGAAACCCGGCGGCAGATGCCGGGTTTCGACAACTGCGCCTTCACAAACGATAACCGCGCGCTCCAAAGAATTGCGCAGTTCGCGTACATTGCCTGGCCAGGAATAATTGTTGAATGCGTTGACCACGGCCTCGCTCACGGTCGCGACTTTACGGCCGTGTTTGGCGCTCATTTCGGCAAGTAAAGATTGCACCAATTCCGGAATGTCTTCCTTGTGCTCTCGCAGGGGAGGCATATGTACGTTAAAGACATTCAGCCGATAGTAAAGGTCCTGACGCAATTCTCCGCTAGCCACAGCTTCATCTGGGACTTTGTTCGTAGCGGCCAGGACACGCACGTCCACCGTGGTCTCAACTTTGCTGCCCAGGCGGCGAAACTTGTGATCTTCGAGTACACGCAACAGCTTGGCCTGCGTGGCTATGGGCATCTCGCCGATCTCATCCAACAGCAAGGTTCCGCCTTCTGCCAGCTCAAAGCAGCCGGTGCGTCGCTCCAGCGCGCCCGTAAAAGCTCCCTTCTCATGGCCGAAGATTTCACTCTCGATCAGAGTCTCCGGGATGGCGGCGCAGTTGATAGGCACGAAGGGTTTATTTCTGCGGGGACTGAGTTCATGAACGGTGCGGGCGACGAGTTCTTTGCCGGTTCCACTGGCGCCAGTTATGAGCACGGATGCGGTACTCGGCGCCACCATTTCGATCAGGTGAAAAATCTCCTGCATCTTTTTTGAAGAACCAACTAGTTGACCCAATGAACCGGCATCGCGTAGCTTGCGCCGGGTAACTTCAAGCTCCGTCCGTGTTCCCAGAAGCGATGACGCGTTTTGCAGAATGATGCGCAGCCGATTCGTATCAATCGGTTTCTGGATATAGTCGTAGGCGCCCATTCGCATGGCCTGAACAGCGCTATCAATGGTCCCTTGTGCTGTCATGACGATCACGGCCACGGTTTGGGATTGTTCCGCGAGCCGCTGCAACAGATCCATGCCACTCATGCGCGGCATCTTCAGGTCGGTTACCACGATGGAAGGCGTCCAATGAGTGACTTTGTCCATTCCTTCCACGCCGTCTCTGGCGGTCTCCGTGCGATAGCCCCAGGCAGAAATTAGTTCCGCTAGGCCCGTGCGCTCGTTCTCTTCATCCTCAACGATCAGCACCTTCTCATGATTCATAGATTAGGGCACCATTATTCAGGGTTCCTGCGGTTTCAACAAGGCCGTACGAAATCTTCGGTTCAGCCCAGGAATGTCCGAGTGCTAGCCAACTCTTGGCAATATCAATGTGAGACTGGCTAGTACTTAAATGCAGTTCCCACAATTCTCAAGCAATGCAGTAATATTACAGGTCCAGTTTTTAGGGTGCAGCATTCTATGCTGGCATGCTCGCTCACAGACAACTCCATTTTGTTATTACCGATTTTGCCGCCTTTGTACCCAAAATAGAAATGAAGGATCGCGTAGTTCGGAGGACTTACATGTCACTTTGTCGCAGCAAGCGCAGCCCTGTGGTGTCGAAACTTCTGTTTTTGAGTTTAGCTTTGGTCCTCATGTCCTCGACTGCTCTGCGGGCCCAAGAGCAGAACCCACCCAAGGCAGACGTCTTTCTCGGATACCAGTGGCTGAATCCGGGAGGGACCGTACCCGTGGGTGGATTTCCACACCTCCAGGTTACGCCGCCAAGCCCTGTACGAACCAAGCTGCCGAGCATGCCAATTGGCTATGGCGTGACCGGCACATACAATTTCAGCCCCCATTGGGGGCTGTCGGTCGATGTCGGCGGCAATTTCCACGATGTGGGTGCTGAAAGCACGATCTCCGTCGGACCACGTTTCATATGGCGGTCGGAAGGGGTAAATTTTTTCGCTCATACATTGGCGGGATTGAATCGTCTAGCACCGCGGGGTGTAAATCGCAGTAACGGCCTCGGCGCCGTTTTGGGCGGTGGAATCGATCTGCCGATCATTCGTGCGCTGAGCATTCGTCTGATTGAGGCCGACTATGTTCTGGGCCGGCATAATTTTGCTGATGTTGTTGGCCCGCAGGATCCTCAATTGCGGCACCCTGTACTGGAAGGCGTTCGGCTGCGCGGTGGTTTGGTTTTCAACTTTGGCGGAGCGGCGCCATCAGCCCCGGTTGCGGCGAGCTGCTCGGTGAAGCCCAGCGAAGTCATGGTGGGTGAGCCAGTCACCGCCACTGTGAATGCCACCAATTTCAATCCCAAGCACACCCTGACATACAACTGGAGCAGCACTGGCGGCAAGATTGAAGGAAAAGACACCACCGCTACCATCGACACGAATGGCGTAGCCGGGGGTAGCTACACGGTAACTGCCCGTGTTTCTGACCCCAAAGTGAAGAAGGGTGGGGAAGCGAGTTGCACCGCGAATTTTACGGTGAAAGAGCCACCTAAGAATCCACCCACCATGTCCTGCACAGCAAATCCGGCTACTGTTCAAGCGGGCACCCCAGCAACGATTACTTGCGAGTGCAAGAGCGCGGATAACGTTGAAGTGAACGTGAGCAACTGGACCGCAAGTGGTGGCACTATCTCGGGAAGCGGAAACACCGCGACCTTGAATACGAATGGTGCGCCGGCAGGTCCCATAACGATCAACGCAACTTGCACCGACACACGCGGTTTAAATACTCCGGCTTCTTCCACGGTAACCATAGAAGTTCCACCTCCGCCACCGCCGCAAGCCAGCAAGCTGAGCTCCTGCGACTTCCCCAACGAGAAGAAGCCGTGGCGCGTGGACAACACCTGCAAGGCCGTGCTCGACGACGTAGCCCAGCGCTTGCAGCACGATCCCGACTCCAAGCTGGTAATCGTCGGCAATCAAGATCCGGCGGAAAAACGCAAGAACCTGGCAGCCGAGCGCGCTGTCGATTCCAAAGCGTATCTGTCGGGCGGCGAAGCAAAACAGGGCATTGACGCTAGCCGGATTGAAGTTCGCACCGGCAATGGTGGAACCAAAACGGCAGATTACTGGGTTGTTCCCGCTGGTGCCACATTCACTCAGGAAGGGACTCAGCCTGTAGACGAGAACCAGGTGAAGCCAATACCTGATCATCCCGCGGCCCCAGCTAAAAAGGGTGCGGGTAAGAAGGCGGCTAAACCTAACGCTCAATAACCGCATCCGGAAAAAATGTTTGGGCCGGCTCGGGCAGAATCCAGCCGGCCTATTTTTTCCGCTGGCCTTCGGTAACTTGAAGGGCTTACGTTACCCTGTCACTCTGACCCCGCAAGGTATACTTCCGCTTAGGGGCTGACGTTAATGAAGAACCTGGGACTCGCGCTGACTTCTCTTCGTAACCTTTTGATTACATTGTGCATTGGCATGTTCTGTACATCGCCCGTCTGGGCCGCTCAGTGGACGGTACTGGGCCCCGATGGAGGCGACGTCCGTAGCCTGGCTTACAACCCCCACAATCCAGATCAAATCTTCTTAGGCACCAGCACCGGTAGCCTGTTCGTTTCCAACGACGGCGGTCACAATTGGGCGCGATTTGCGCGCTTAGGAACCGACGACTATGTGCTCGACCACATTGCTGTCGATCCCCAGAACCCAAAGAAGATGTTCGTTTCCGCATGGAGCGTCGCTAACCAGCAGGCCGGAGATTTGTTCCGCACCCACGACGGCGGGAAGAACTGGGAAGCCCTCTCGGGCATGCACGGAAAATCCATTCGCGCCATGGCAATCGCAGCTTCCGATTCCAAGGTAATCGTAGCTGGCGCCCTTGACGGTGTGTATCGCAGCAATGATGGCGGTAACCGCTGGGATCGAATCTCTTCTCCCATTCAGGCGGAACTTAAAAACATTGAATCAATCGCGGTCGATCCAAAGAACCCGGATGTGGTCTACGCCGGTACCTGGCATCTGGCATGGAAGACCGACGATGGGGGCGCCAACTGGCATCGCATCAATAAAGGCATGATCGACGATTCCGATGTGTTCTCGATCATCGTCGACTCGGCAAATCCTTCGATTGTGTTCGCCAGCGCCTGCTCAGGAATTTATAAGAGCAGCACTGCGGGCGACCTATTCCAGAAGATTCAAGGCATTCCATTCTCGGCGCGGC
>Ga0209471_1000392_pt1 | contig 30564 bp, 35 predicted proteins | sample GraSoiAngelo_128_FD_185885 | JGI IMG/M metagenome (GOLD analysis project Ga0209471, IMG submission 185885) | Grasslands soil microbial communities from the Angelo Coastal Reserve, California, USA - 14_0927_12_20cm (SPAdes) (version 2) | ecosystem: Environmental > Terrestrial > Soil > Grasslands ... | reverse complement strand
AAGTAAAAATCCTGATCGAAAATGGAATCAAAGTAGAGAGGCTTGTAACCCAGGTTGCGTAAAGTGTCACACCCTTTTTCAAGCAAACCGGGCTGGATATTGCTGGCCGGCGCCACAATGCCCACGGTGTCCCCAGATCGGAGCGCAGGCGGCTTGATGCGAAGGCGATATGAGACGGAATGCATCGGTCACTAAACCAGACTCAAGTCACGGTCTTAAACCAACACTTTAACTTAAAAACTCTCCCCGGCAGATAAGTTGCGCCGCGCCTGCCAAGAACACTTGTCCTTCCCATCGCACGCTTTGCACCCCACCTGGCGTGTGCACACAAACCACTGATTCCGCCTTTTTCGCAACCATCGAAGCGACCGCAGCAGCACACGACCCGGTACCGGAGGATTGCGTTTCTCCTACTCCTCGTTCGAAAAAGCGCGCCTCGATATTTTGCTTGTCTTTCGTGGTTACAAGCTCAACGTTAATCCCATACTTGAAGTCGTGATGACGTCCAATTTCGGCCGCCTCCGCCTGCCATCCCGGCGCAAAGTCATTCACAAAGACTACGTAGTGCGGATTCCCCATCGAAACCGGAATGCCGCGAACTTCGCGAAATGCGAGCTTGATGGGAAACTCGTCGCCCACCTGTGGCTCTCCCATCGCGATCTCAAATTCGTAGCTCGAACCATTACGCGACCTGAGGGTGCAGGTCTTCAATCCCGCTCCAGTTCGAACCACCACTTTATCTCGCGCCTGTTCGGCAGACAGATAAGCCGCGACGCAACGCGTGCCATTGCCGGAGATCTCAGCCTCTGATCCGTCAGCATTAAACAGACGGGCACGAATATCAGCGTCTTGCGCGGGAAAGAGCCATTCGACCCCGTCAGCGCCAACACCTCGGTGGCGATCACAAATGCGGCGGCTGAACGCGGCTAGATCGGCAGGGGCGTGCATACCATCGATCAGCAGAAAATCATTGCCGCACGCGCTCGCCTTGGTAAACGGTATCGCGGCCGAGGAAGCCATCATTCGTGCTCTTCGCCGCCCAGAGGGCTGACACTATGGAACTGGCTTGACTGGCGCAGCAACCGGTTGAGCTTCTGTTGTTCATGTTTGGATCCATCAACGCTGAACTCAACCCGCGACTGCCCTCCTCCGGAGGCGGCCCGCACGTCCAGGATAGTCTTGCCAAGCTCGTCCAGGATACGGTTCAGTTCGCTCAATATGACTTCCGTATTATCACCGGTCACTTCGTAATTCATGCGCACGAATTTCAACTCGAAACTTTTCTCCATGCTGCCTAACAGCGCCAGCGCGATCAGAATCACACCGGTGGCAAAGATGGCTGTGAGGTAAAGGCCGCCGCCGGCCGCCATCCCGATGGACGCCACGACGAACAATGTGGCCGCCGTGGTAAGTCCACTGACGGAGCCGCGGGAATGCAGAATCGATCCCGCGCCGATAAAGCCGATGCCCGGAATGATCTGCGCCGCTATGCGGGTATGGTCGCCGCCAAATCCTGCTGCCAGCTCGTCCGAAAGCACCGTGAACATGGCGGCGCCGAAGCAGATGAACATATTGGTTCGCAGGCCGGCCGGCTTGTGATGGAGTTCCCGCTCCAGCCCGATGATGCCGCCCAGGATCGCTGCCACAATCAGCCGCAGGATCGTGGAGGAAAGAACAACCGCCATCTCCTGGCGGAGCACTTCGATTCCGTTCTGAATTGCGTGCATGTTGTTGGTTGGAACCTGAGCGAGTGGATTTTATCACCGCAAAACGGCGGCTCTGGCCAAGATCACATAGGACTGAGCTAACCGGCGTGATTACCGCGTCAAACCCAGGTCGTCTGAACGTCTGCGCGGCGGTAAATGATTGCTCGCCCTGGACACGCTGCTGATGGTATTGGGCCGTGTGCGATATATCCTAGCTTGCGGTTGGCCGGGCACATCCACTTGCGCGACTACTGGCAGCGAATGCTTAGCCAAGGCCATCGAAACTGGGTCGCCGGCGAAAGCAATCGCGTAATCCGCGTATTGCCCCGGGTCAGCCAACGCGCGTTCCCATTGTCCCGCTGGATCGGATGGCCGCCGCCAGGTGCGGTGGTTGCCTTCATTAATCACCCGGCGCAGCGGAATTCCGGCTTGCTGCAGTGCGCCAACATGGTCGCCGAGATACATCAGTAGAGTCGTATCGGGCGGCAAGTCTCGAAGCTTGACAGCCAACTCAGATTCGAGCGCCAGACGGGTGCGGGAGTTTACCCATGCCTCGCGAAGGCAAACCGGCTGCGCACGCCAGATAGATATATAACTTCCCGCAAGCAAGATCAAAGCCGCGGCTGCAATTATGATTCTTGCAGGCTTGCTCCGCGCGAAGGTTCCCAGGGCGTAGAAGAATAGCGCACTGAAGACGGTAAAGGCGGGCAACAGTTGTAGTCCATAACGCACGTTGTAATAAGAGAAGGGCCACCATACCGGGATGAAAATGGGCACGCCACTGTAAGCAATCGACAGCATGTAGAACGGCAACGGCAGCCATAACAGTAGAAGAGGAGCCAGTCGCCTCGACACCGTCAGCACTACAAGGATTCCCACCAGCGCTGCCAATATCCAGACCTTTTGGCAATTCCCTTCCGCCAAATTCAATTCTGCCGACTTGAAAAAATATTTACCTGCAACATACAAATCGTGCGATCCGGGATGCGGCGGCGCCCCGGGCCGCGCCGAACGCTGTTCGATCGCCCGTGCCGAATACGGCCCGTTAGCGAACTCGAGAGGATTACGGTAGATGATCGCGTTGTACGCCAGCCAAAACACCGGAACGACCGCAACCAAGAGCAGAAACATAATCAGGGCCGATCGCAAATCGGAGTTGCCATGGGCCACCCTGAACACAACTACAAAAGCAGCAGCGCCCATCACTGCGGCCGCGAACCACCCGTCGTAGCGTGTCAACTCGGCGCCTGCCAGGCAAATTCCGCACTTCATCAGGGATCGCACCAGGGACGGTCTTCTCTCGGCAGCCCGTGCCACCCGTTGCGTAAACTCGCTGAAGAACACCATCGCCCAAACAAACAATGCCAGATACAACGGTTCCGTCATGGCGGTGCTCTGCAGGTAAAGAAGGTTAGGATTCGCAGCGTAGACGAGGGCGGCAAACCACCCCGCTAGACGCGCCGCAGTATCCGGTCCTGATGGAAGAGCCAATGCGCCGCGCACCAGCCGGAAAATTCCCACGGCCCCAGCCACGTACGCGATCATGGATGGAATCGATCCGCCCAGCCCGCTGCGCCATGCCGCGGTCGAAAACAAGAATGGAATCATCAGCACATGTGGCAATGGCAGCCATACTGTGCCTAGTTGCAGTGGACCCGGAGTTTGCGAATCAAATACGCGGCGCGCAATGTTAATGTGCGCCACGGCGTCGCCATACAGCAAGACTGCGCCATGCTTGAAATAGATCAGAAAAGAAATAATCGAAACGCAACTCGCCGCGACCGCGACCCACGCGGTCTCGCGGTCCCAATCGCGGGTAGCGTGGAAAGTCATTCCAGATGCGTCAGCTCGCGGAAGACTTGGAAGCGCGCTTCAATTTCCTCGCGGGTCAATGATTGCAGCCGCTCGGTTCCGAAACGTTCGACGGCGAAGGAGCCCATGACTCCGCCATAGAAGAGTGCTCGTTTCAGAACTTCGCGATTCAACTCGCCCTGCGACGCGATGTAGCCCATGAAGCCTCCGGCAAAAGAATCGCCGGCGCCGGTAGGATCTTTCACCTCTTCAATGGGAAGCGCCGGCGCGCGAAAGGGGTGCGACCCAATGCCAAAGGCCCCTTCCCGAAAGAAAATCGTCGCACCGTACTCGCCATGCTTGATGACGAGGGCCTTCGGGCCCATAGCAAGCACCTTGCGCGCGGCCCGAGGCAGGCTGCTGTCAGCGGCCAGCATCTTGGCCTCACCATCGTTGATGAGCAGCACGTCTATCAACTTCAAGGTCTCGGCCAGTTCTTTACGAGTACCCTGAATCCAGTAATTCATGGTATCGCCGCCCGTCAATCTCACATTTTTCAGTTCCTTGCGCACCGCTGCCTGCAACTTCGGGTGGATATTCCCCAAAAAAAGAAATTCGGAATCGCGGTACTCTGGTGGGATGCGCGGTTGAAAGCGCTCGAAAACATTCAATTCTGTGAAGTCAGTCTTGGCTTCGTTCAAATTTTCCGAATACTCGCCGCCCCAGCGAAACGTCTTGCCCTTTGCGCGCTCAATTCCCCCGACATCTACATTACGGTCTTTCAAAACCTTCTCGTTCGCGGTACTGAAATCGTCTCCGACCACGGCAATCACGCGTACCTCGGTAAAATAACTTGCAGCCAGCGAAAAGTAAGTGGCCGATCCGCCCAGCACGTCGGCAACCTTTCCAGAAGGCGTGGCAATTGTGTCGAATGCAACCGAACCCACAGCCAGGATACTCATGTAGTCTTATTGTCCAGATATTTATCCAGGATGAGACTTAGTTTCTTACGAGTCGCCGCCGGAATTTTGTCGCGCTCGGTCAAAATAGCGTGAGCCAAGGCTGCGCCACACTTGCAAGTGCGCGTTTTCGGCATTGCGGCCACAGTTGCGCGCAGAACTTTGACCGCGTTATCCGCATTCTTCACTAACACGGCAACGATCTGGTCCACCGTGACCGAGTTGTGATGCGGATGCCAGCAGTCATAATCCGTAACCATGGCGACTGTCACGTAACAAATCTCCGCTTCGCGTGCCAGCTTGGCTTCCTGCAGGTTGGTCATGCCAATCACATCCATGCCCCAACTACGGTAAACATTCGATTCCGCCTTGGTCGAAAATTGCGGACCTTCCATACACAGATAAGTGCCTCCAAGTTTGCCCGCCACGCCCACTTTCTTGCAGGCGGACTCCACTACTTTGGCAAGCTCGGGACAGATGGGATCGGCAAAAGCGATGTGGGCCACAATGCCGTCGCCGAAAAAGGTGTCCACGCGATGCCGTGTACGATCGAAGAATTGGTTGGGGACCACGAACTCCAGCGGCTTATGTTCTTCCTTTAGCGAGCCCACAGCAGACACGGAAACAATTCTCGTCACCTCGAGCTGCTTAAATCCATAGATGTTGGCGCGGAAATTTAACTCGCTGGGAAGAATGCGGTGGCCACGACCGTGCCGTGCCAGAAATGCGACTTTACGGCCATCGAGGTCGCCTAGCACATAGACTTCAGAGGGATCACCAAACGGCGTTTGCAGCCGGACCTCCTGCGTTTCTTTGAATCCGGGCATGTGATACAACCCGCTACCGCCAATGATTCCGATTTCCGCTTGCGGCAAAGATCCTCCTGAGAAAATGTGTGACGTGCAGAACGGTGATTATACAAAAGGGCTTGCTGCGCTCATGCTCTAGCGGATCAATATCGATAGGCTTCTTTTCGGTGGGCAATTCGGAGGATCAGTACCATCTGGCTTGCATCGCTTATTTGACCAATCATGCGATAGTCACCCACGCGGTATCGCCACAGTCTAATTTCGCCTCCGGTCAGGGCCTTGCCCAACTCACGTGGATTCCTACGCCCTTCGATACGATCTCGCAAGAAATTCACGATGCGTTTCTGTGCAATACGATCCAGCTTTTCTAATTCCTTCAGCGCACGTGGATCATAGCTAACGCTCCAGGCCAAGTCGCTTGACCACTTTATCCAATGAGATCGAAGGAAGCTGATCTTCTAATCGTGACACCGCGATCAAGTAATCTTCTTGCTCATCCAGAAACTCAGCGATTGCTTTTTTCGCGTAGTATGCCTTTGGCCGGCCAGTGCGCTTGGCCAGCTTGTTCAGTCGTGCTTCCAACTCAGGAGACAACCTCACGGTTAGCATTTAAAGCTCCCCAAATGAAATACTTGTAATACAGGCAGTATAGCATGGTGATGTCTTCACTTCTATCGCGAGATTCCCGCCCACAGCAAAATGTCCCTGGCGCCCCGCGTTGACCCTGCGCTCTGTGGTCTAATGCGACCAGTTCGTTGTGAGCTAACCCCGAGGATTAGATGCCGCCCCTGAGATTCATTAAATCTACAACTGTCTTCTTGATTGCGATTGCCTCGTTAACCAGTGCCGCGTTTGCGGGCGATCAACGCCTCACAGCGCGTGAAGTGATCACACGCATTCAGCAGCACGTCGGAGTTCCCTGGCGGAGCGACACTGTGGATACCTTCAAAGCCGGGAATCCCGACACTCCAGTAACCGGCATTGCGGTAACCATGATGGCTACCCTTGATGTGCTTCAGCGGGCGGCCGCTTCGGGCAATAACCTGATCATCACACACGAACCAACTTTCTATGATCACCTGGACAAAACCGACCAGTTACCAGAGAAAGAAAACGACCAGGTGCTGGCGGCAAAGCGACAGTTCATCGAGAAACATGGCCTGGTGATCTGGCGGTTTCACGATCACTGGCATGCTCGAAATCCAGACGGCATCGAGGCCGGGATGGTTCACGCCCTGGGATGGGAGAAGTTTCAGGATCCACACAATCAGTATCTATTCGCTATTCCGGAGACCACGCTGGAAAAACTTGCGGCCGTTATCAAGCGCCAGCTGGGCATTCATGTTATGCGGGTGGTAGGAGTTCCTGATCTACGCGTAACCAAAATCGCACTTGCCCCCGGCGCTGCCGGATTTTCACGCCATGCCGAAGCGCTGGAAATGACGGCAGTGCAGACTCTTGTTATCGGAGAAGCGCACGAATGGGAAACAGTCGAGTACGTTGTCGACGCGGTTACAGAGGGCAAACAGAAGTCGTTGATCATCCTCAGCCATATTCCCTCTGAACAGGCAGGCATGGAGGAGTGCACGCGCTGGTTGAAGACGTTCTTGATTGAGGTTGCGATCCAATTCGTTCCGGCGAGCGAGCCTTTCTGGAGTCCAAAGCCATAACTCAAATTAATTCCAGCTTGACATTATCACCAGCAATATCTAGACAGCCATTCAGGGGATGAGTTCTAATTCCTGTCTGCGACTGCCTTCGCAAACACTTCCCCTTCCACTTGCTTAGTCGTCACCTCATCCAAGCTCTCAGCGACCAGTACCGTATCACCTTGCACATCGATCACAACCGGTCCCTCCTCGGTGAGCCAGGTGTGTTCACCAGTCAGGATGTCCGCCGCCGACGTGGAACTGTCCGGTTTTGCGTCACTCTGCAGAACTTTTCTGGCACGCTTATATCGCTTCATCAGCGACTTGGCATACACATCCGCAAACTCCTCCGCTTTCTCCCCGTTCGACCATCGCGATACGTACAACAGCGCAAGCGCCGCCGAAGCATCTCCCTTCGGACGCGCCGCATAGTAGTACCCGCCACGCCAATGAGGGTATAAACGTTTCGACATATCGACGCCGGCGTACTGATCGATCAGGACCGCCACATCGAACTCGCCAATGGCTCCAATGTCGAACCGATCGTAATTCTTGAAATCATGAGCGAAGTCCGGAAGCCGCATGGGCGCAATCCGCTCCCCGGAAAGATAAGTCTGTGGCTCCATAATTTGACGCGTACTGCGTGGCGGATTGCTAAACACTCCTGCAAATGCTTTTGCCTTGCCACCTTTGCTCAGCAATTCAGCCTCAAAGTCGAGACCATAGCGATAGGCAAATGTCACTGCTTCCTTCAGATAAATCGGAGCGTTCTGGAATTGCACCGAGTCGGCGGTGCCAACCAGCATGCCTGCTTTCAGGGCCTCGACCATTTGAGGCGAGTCTGCCAATGATTTCCCGGTAGGCGCCAGGCTGTAATCGATCAGCACGACCATGGCTTGTCCTTCGATCACCGCTTGCCGTGCGGCGAAGACCTCATCGTTCTCGATGTCAGCGGGGCTAGGCTGTTTCTTGTCGTCCAGGTCAGAGGCGCCGGCCTTCATCCACTTCTCCAGGCCAAATGATTGGTCCTGCAATGCATGCGTGAGTTCATGGGCCAGCACCGGCTTCTGCTGCTCGGGATCGATCCAATTCAGCAGGTTAACTGCTTTCGTGTGAGGATCGTAGTAGCCGGCCACCTGTTCACGCAGCAAACCCACCAGAAACGTCTGTAGATTGAAATCACGTGGCAACAGCCCGAATTTTTTCAGTACCAGTTCCGAGCGCCGTAGCCGCTGCGCATCTTCGTCCTCGGCCATGTGCTTTTGAATGTAGGCCACCACTTCATCCCGGCTGGTCAAACGACGCTTCACGTCATGATGAATTGGCAGTCCGGTATCAGTGCTGGCAAATTTCAATATCTCGTCGACGGAGCGAAAAAGCTCCTGCGCTTCTTGAGGAGAGATCTTAGTCTCTGTCGAGGACTCGCCAGCAGTGGTCGGCGAAGCCTCCGGCGGGGGCGGTACTTGCTGTGCCACCCGCTTTTGCGCACACCCGAAGCCCGCAACCAGCACGATTAGTATTAAGCGAGTCGGGAACTGAAAAGGAAATCTCCGGAAGAACTTCTTGAACTCCGTCATTTACTGCACCTGCCCTGCCACCCACGCGCCCACGTGGCTTGTGCCGAGCGTGCCGCCAATGTCCTGCGTAGTCTTCTTCTGCCGAACGGCTTGCAACACCGCGGCTTCAATCTTCTCCGCTTCGCGCGTCAGCCCGAGATGATTCAGCATCATGGCGGCAGTCAGGATCGCGCCGAACGGATTCGCAAGGTTCTTTCCGGCAATCGTCGGCGCCGAGCCATGCACCGGCTCGAACATCGAAGTCTTTCCAGGATGGATGTTTCCACTCGCTGCCATTCCCAAGCCACCCTGCAGTCCGGCAGCGAGGTCGGTGATGATGTCGCCGAACATATTGTTAGTGACGACAACATCGAACTGCCGCGGATCGCGCACCATCTGCATGCATAATGCGTCCACATACATGTGTTCGGCGGTGATCTCGGGATATTCGCGGCTCACTTCTTTGAAGACGCGCTGCCAAAGCCCATGCGCGTAAGTCATTACGTTGGCTTTGTCAGTCATCAGCACACGATGGCGCGGGCTGCCGTCCAACTTTTTATTGCGTTTGCAGTATTCGAAAGCGTAACGGATGATCCGTTCCACCCCCTTGCGGGTGTTAACGTCTTCCTGTACTGCGATCTCGTCTGGCGTGCCTTGTTTGAAGACGCCACCCACGTCGACGTAGACGCCTTCCGTATTCTCGCGGATGACAACGAAGTCGATATCTTTCGTCCCAACACCTTTCAGCGGACAGAGTCCCGCATCGAGCAATCGCACAGGCCGCACGTTGGCGTAGAGATCCATCTTGAAGCGCATGCCCAGTAGAATTTCTTTGGCATGAATGTTCGACGGCACACGCGGATCACCGAAGGCCCCGACCAGGATGGCATCGAAGTCCCGCCCCAGTATGGTGAAGCCGTCGGATGGAATAGTCATGCCATCAGCAAGATAGCGTTCAGCGCTCCAGTCGAACTGTGTCATCTGCACAGCAGCGCCACTTGCCTCAATAACTTTGACGGCTTGGGGAATGACTTCCTGCCCAATCCCATCTCCCGGAATGATGGCTATGCGTTTCTTTGTGCTCACGCATGAAAAAGGTAACACATGCATAGTAAAATCATGAACATACCAATACATTAACTAATAGCTATAACAAACACGCTGCCGGCGTGGGGGGTTCAGACAAGTTTGGCGGGTCTGACATGCGTGTAGAATAGCCCGCCATTGCTTTGCAAGGACCGTACCCGGCAGTTCCTGCCCGCGGGGACACCAAGGGCCATCCGAGGGGACAAAGCTCGTTAAAACGACGCCTGGCGCAACTCTGGATAGCTAGTGGCTAATGTGCTATCCGACGATACGCTTCGCTGCCGACCGGTTGCGATTGGTGCTCTCGGCCAGCGGTGCCATTGATCGCGATCGGCTCTATCGTCTCCAGCTCCAGGCCATCATCCCCACCCTCTGGGGACAGCGAGAGCCTGCCATCATCGCTGCTCCGTTATAATCAAGGTTTGATATGAGTGCCACGACGCTTCATGACAAACTCACCGTCGGCTCTGCCAATATGGCGGACTACGGCGGAACTATAACCGCCGCCGATTTCGGCGACGTCCGAGGCGAATTTTCAGCTCTGCTTTCGGGCTGCGGAGTTTACGACCTCGGCGGGCGAGCCAAGGTCACACTCACTGGCAAAGATCGTGTGCGCTGGCTGAATGGCATGACCACGAACAATGTTCGTGATCTGCCGATGGGCCGCGGGGTCTACGCTTTCATCCTTAACCCGCAGGGACACATTCTCGGGGACCTGTACGTCTACAACCGCGGCGATTCACTGCTGCTCGATACCGACCAGGCGCAGTTGGCCAAAGTGCTGGGGATATTCAAGAAATACATCATCATGGACCAAGTGGAAGTTACCAACAGCAGCGATAGCTTGACTGCGATTGGCGTCGCGGGACCGAAATCGCGTGCCGTGCTGTTGACCGTAGGCTTGGAGTTGCCTGAGCTCGAGCCGCTGCAATTCGCCGATCTTCGCTGGCGGGATATCGCGTTGACGGTAGTCCGCGGAGAGGCGGAAAAGGGTGAGGCGTACGAAATCTGGTTAGCGCCTGAAAAGGTACGTGAGGTTTGGGAGGCGCTGCTCCATGCCGGGGCGAAACCGCTGGGAACTACGGCCCTGGATTTGTTGCGCGTCGCGATGGGTATTCCCAAGTATGGCCAAGACATTCGCGAACGCGAACTGCCGCAGGAGACCGAACAGACGCGCGCCCTGAACTTTACCAAAGGCTGCTACATCGGGCAGGAGATCGTAGAACGTGTCCGCTCACGCGGTAATGTGCACCGTAAATGGACTGGGTTTGCCATCGATGGTCCCCTACCCGCAGCGGGCAGCAAAATTCAACTGGACGGCAAGGATGTTGGCGAGATCACGAGTGTCGCTTCCCTGCCCATCGAAGGCGGCGACCGCGCTGTGGCCCTGGGTTACCTGCGTCGCGAAGCTGCAATCGCTGGAGAAGAACTTCAGGCCGGAAACGCGCGCGCCACGGTGGCAGAATTGCCATTCATCGAAATCCGAAAGTAATGAGAAGGAAAAGCTATGGCTGAGAAGAGACGCGAGGAATCCACTTTCACAATTACCGATCGCAGATTATTCACCGCTGAGGGAGAACTCCGAGCAGACATCCCAGACGAGGCAGTGAAAGTAATGCCTGCGAAGGAAGATCCGGCGGCTCAAGCCGCTCAACAAAAAGACCCGCCGCAAAAAGAGTCGCCAGCAAAGGCCGCGCCACAACCGGTGGCAGCGTCCCAGCAGGCCGCCTCGACGGTTGATCCTAATATCCCGCCGTCCCCCTCGGCTGCTGAGCAACAGGCTCAAGCGGACGCTTACCGCAAATCCTCCAGAGATCTTGATGCGCGGGTCGAACTCGGTGGTCATTCGGCAAAAGAACTGGAGATGACCTTCGAGCGTTTCCTCGCCTCGTTGTACATGAGTGCGATGATGCAACTCGGCCTCATGCACGAAGAAGGTGGCCAGCCACGGGTTGACCTCATTGGTGCCCGTCAGACCATTGACACTCTTAGTCTGATCGCGGAAAAGACCAAAGGCAATCTCACCTCTGCCGAGGAAAATTTCCTGCAAAACGCTCTTTACGAACTGCGCATGGCCTATGTGGAAGTCACCAATGCGCTGGCACGTCCGCCGCAGGCTCCCGGCGCCGCTACCGGCACTCGAGGACGATGAAGGCTACGCTCACCGTGTTGGGCAGCGGCACCTCCATGGGCGTGCCTACCATCGGCTGCAGTTGCGCGGTGTGCCGCTCCACCGATCCGCATGATCGTCGCACTCGGCCCTCTGTTCTGATCGAGTACAGCGGAAAATTTGTTCTCATCGACACCACTCCCGATTTCCGTGAGCAGGCGATTCGCGAAGGCATCCACCAGCTTGATGCGGTGCTTTACACCCACACCCACGCCGATCACATTCTCGGTATTGACGATCTGCGGCCGCTGAGTTTTCGCCGTTCTAGTGGTATTCCGCTTTACGCGCGACCGGAGGCAGCCGAGTTTCTGCGCAATATGTTTCGCTACATTTTTGACGCGAATTACAAATTCGGGGGAATTGCCAAAGTCGAACTGCGGACCATCAACGGTGTGATGGAGTTGTTCGGCGCGCGCTTTGAACCGGTGACCGTAATTCATGGCGACGCCGAGATTTATGGCTACCGCTTCGGGTCAGCCGCCTACCTCACCGATCATAGCGAAATTCCCGAAGCTTCATTCAATCAATTACAGGATCTGGATATTCTTTTTCTGGATGCCTTGCGCGACAAGCCGCACCCAACTCATTCGACCGTCGAGAATTCGTTGCGCATTGTGGAAAGGCTGCAGCCCAAGCGGGCTTTCTTTACCCATATCTGTCACGACCTGCCGCATGAAGCCACCAATGCCCGGCTGCCGGATACGGTGCGCTTGTCGTACGACGGGATGAAGCTGGAGTTTGAGATTTGAAGTTCGCGGGGAGGGCTCCCCCGCCACACAAGCATGCAAGTCTTTCACAAACTCGAAGACGTTCCGCCCGATTTCGGCCCGACAGTGCTGAGCGTCGGCAATTTCGACGGGGTTCATCGTGCCCACGTCCACGTTCTTAATGAAATTGTGCGGCGCGCTCGCGAGCAACATGCCAAATCCATGGCGGTAACCTTCGAGCCTCATCCCATGCGCATTCTTCGGCCCGATGCCGTATTGAAGCTGCTCACACCGCTGCCGGAGAAATTGCGCCTGCTCGAAGCAACCGGTCTCGAGGCCGTGCTGTTGCTTCCCTTCACCCGTGATCTTTCTCTCATGCAGCCGCGTCAATTTAGCAAGGAAATTCTCAAAGACCGTCTCCACACTGGTGAGATCCACGAAGGCTATAACTTCCGCTTCGGACATAAAGCCGAAGGCGACGTGGCTATGCTGAAGACCTTTAGCCGCGAGATGGGATTCGCAGTCGTGGTCTATCCCGAGATGAAACTGCGCGGCGAGACGGTTTCGAGCAGCCAGATTCGTAAGCTGATCTCGAGCGGATCGGTAAGCCGGGCGCGCCACCTGCTTGGCCGGCCTTTCAGTATTCTCTCCACCCCAGGGCGGGGCCGCGGCTTTGGCTCAAAATACACGGTGCCCACTATTAACTTGAGCCGTTACGAAGAACTGGTGCCGCAGGATGGTGTCTACATTACGCGCACGCGGGTTGGCGAAGAGTGTTTCGACTCCGTGACTAACATCGGCAACCGTCCTACCTTCGGGGCGGACTCGTACGCGGTGGAGACTCATTTGTTGAATTTTCATCCCATCGAGCTGACTCCGGAGACTGAAGTCGAAATCTATTTTCTCCAACGCCTGCGGGATGAAATCAAGTTCCCTTCAATCGACGCCCTACGCGAGCAAATTGCAAAAGATGTGAAGAGGGCGCGGCGCTATTTCCATTTGTTGAAGCTGGCAGGCTAACTGAAAACAATTTCGTAATGAGCATCTAGCGGGTTGCTCAATGAGATGAAGATTTCCTCAGTACATGTGGGAGGGGTTGTTGCTACGCTTCAGTGCTTCTTCACCGGATAGTCGCTCCCTGCCGCGTGTTTAGCGACCCGCTCGATTACTGCCGCTGAGGCCTCGTCCGAGTTAAGACTTGTCATGGTGACCCAAAATTCCTGTTGATCACGGGACACGCAATAGTAAATGACACCCGGGCGCTGGGAGACATCAGTAAGGCGAGGGCTAATTGCGTTGTTAATAATTACGAGTTCGTATGGTAAGAGTTTCGCTCCCCTTTTGTATCGGCTCTCGGGGCTGTGCTGTACGCGGTATTGCCATGCTGCCGGGCCTTTTGCCATCGCTTCCTTGAACTCGGATTCGCTCACGGGAAATCTGTGATGATCTTCATACCAGACGCGGAGGAACGAATTCGTGTCCGATAGATAGTTTGAATCAGCAACCATGCTCCTGAACGTTTCCGGCCGGCCGTCAGGAATGATGACCATTGCTCCTAGGCCCAGGAAAAGAGGAACGACGAAAAGCAGACCGTAAAAGCTCCGGCGCCAAGCGCCGTACAGTGTGGCCAACAAACTAAGTATTCCGATTCCCATCCAGATCAGACCGGCAGTCAGGTAAGAAAACGCGACATAGTAAACATCGGAGGTATGGATTCGGAACCAACATACGAGGAAATAGCCTCCGAAGATGAGCATGGGAAGCGAAAACAATCCGAAAACGACAGTGAGCAGAACTTTGAGAGACGTGCGACTGGATTCGCTCATCTTAACCGCATCTTACGCGCACTTACATCAACCTGGTAGAGGACGATAGTGCCGACAAAGTTCACTTCGCCAACTATTTAGCCGATACCCTCGCCTGCTACAATCCCGCCTTAATGGCTACCAGCGTCACCTCGGTGCTTTCCCAAATAACGCCAGGCCAGCGTCGAACTTTAGTTGCGGCAGCCCTGGGCTGGATGCTCGACTCCTTTGATGCCATGCTCTACGCGCTGGTGCTGACCTACATCATGCGCGACCTGGGCATGAGCAAGGCCACCTCCGGCCTGCTCTATACGCTGACTCTGCTGGCTTCGGGTATCGGCGGAGTGCTGTTCGGCTTTATTGCGGACCGCATCGGGCGAAAGCGCGCGCTGATGCTCAGCATCCTGACCTACTCCATCTGCTCCTTCGCTTCTGGCCTGGCGACTTCGGTTCTGATGCTGGCGGTGTTTCGCTTCATCCTGGGCCTCGGCATGGGAGGCGAATGGAACACCGGCGCCACGCTGGTAGCCGAAACCTGGCCCACAGAATTGCGCGCCAAAGCAATTTCCATTGTGCAAAGTTCCTGGGCAATCGGCTATGCCTTCGCCGCGCTGGTTGCCGGAATCGTGCTGCATTACGCGGATTGGCGCATGGTGTTCTTCGTCGGCATCTTACCCGCGCTGGTCACGCTATGGATTCAGAGCAGCGTGCCCGAGTCTCGCATGTGGGAAGAGCAACACCGCTTGTCAGAAAAACGGTCCTCGCATCCAGGGATGGTTCCGGGATCGCTTAACGTTGAACACACATCACGGCGCGGCCAAGAGGATGCGAGCTTCGCCCAAATCTTCCGGCCGCCCTATCTCAAGAAAACTTTGGCGCTCTTGTTCGTGAATTTCTTTGGCATGTTCGCATGGTGGGGATTGTTTACCTGGATTCCTCCATATCTTTCGCTTCCCGTCTCCCAGGGAGGACGCGGCTTCGGCGTCATGGGCACGACGACTCTCCTGATCGTACTGAACCTCGCCGGAATGTTTCCCGGCTATGCCAGTTTCGGTTGGGTAGCTGATCGCCTTGGACGACGGAAGTCTTTTATTGTCTATACATTCATGGCATCTCTTCTTGTGCCACTTTATGCCATCGCCCGCCAGCCTGCGGCGCTTTTAGTACTGGGAACCGTGGTTGCATTTTTTGGAACCGGGTTCTTTTCCGGCTCGGGAATCATCGGGAGTGAAATCTTTCCGACTGCGGTTCGCGCTCGAGCTCTTGGATTCACGTATAACGGTGCGCGCACTATGAGTTCCATTGCCCCCTATGTCATCGGCCGGGTCGGTCAGGCGAAAGGACTAGGCTGGGCGTTTTACTTGTGCGCCATTTCATTTCTTTTCGCCAGCCTGGTAGCGACCCAATTACCCGAGACGAAAGGAAAGCAATTGGAATAGTTTTCCTGCTAGGAATCCACAAATGAATAACCCATCCCGCTCGGTGGCATCTCCCCGTGTCGTCAATATCGAGAATCTGCGATCGTTGGCCCGCCGGCGCTTGCCGAAGGTAGTATTCGATTATCTCGACGGCGGTGCTGAAGGCGAAGTCACTCTGCAAGCGAACTGCCGGGCCTTTGAAGAAGTCACCTTTCGGCCGCGTCATGCGGTCGGCGTGCCTCATTGCGATTTGCGCACAAGCGTTTTGGGCTTTGAGCTGTCGTTTCCCGCTTTGCTTGCACCTGTGGGCTACAGTCGCCTAATGGATCCGGGGGGCGAAGTTGCGGCGGCTCGTTGCGCCGGAGCGGCAGGCACGGCCTACATTCTCTCCACCATTTCCGGACATCGCCTGGAAGACGTCCAGGCAGGTTCCTCCGGCCTGGTGTGGTACCAGCTCTACTTGCTGGGTGGGCGTGGAGCCGCCGAGGCCGCGATTCAACGTGCTCGCGCTGCGGGATTCTCGGCCCTTGTCGTCACCATAGACACAAACATCGCTGGAATGCGCGAGCGCGATCTTCGCAATGGAATGAAGGAACTGCTGAGCGGTAACCTGCTGGACAAGATTCCCTTTCTGCCCCAGGTGCTGGCGCGTCCGGGTTGGCTGATGGGCTTCTTGCGTGATGGGGGACTGCCTCAACTGCCCAACGTTGTCGTTCCGGGCCAGGGAGCGATGCCGCTTGTCGACATCAATGCGGCTCTGGCCAGCGCTGCTGTCACCTGGGAAGACCTGCGCTGGATTCACGACGTTTGGCGTGGGCCGGTTATTGTCAAAGGCGTACTCACCGGTGATGACGCTCGGCACGCCATTGATGCAGGCGCGGTGGCTGTCGTCGTTTCGAACCACGGTGGACGGCAGCTCGACTGTGTTTCCGCATCTCTAAAAGCACTGCCGGAAGTTGTAACCGCTGTGAACGGCCAAGCCGAAGTGCTGATGGATGGGGGCGTCCGCCGCGGCAGCGACATCGTCAAGGCAATCTGCCTGGGAGCTCGCGCCGTCCTGGTCGGACGCGCTTACGCCTATGGCCTTGCCGCCGCTGGCGAGGCCGGTGTCGGGCGGGCCCTCGAGATCTTACGCGACGGTGTGGAACGTACCCTCAAGCTGCTCGGCTGCAGCTCAATCTCCGCCCTGGATCGCTCGTATGTGGAAGTTCCGACCAACTGGCGAGCCGGCTAATGAAACTACGAGCGGCATTGGACGGACAGCGATGCTCGTTCCTGTACAATTTTTCCGCAATGAAAGGGGATGTGAATGTCTTCCTGGTTGCGCTCGCCCTACTCATATCCCTGCCTCTCGGTGCCGAACCGGTATCGCAACTACACTCGACCGATTACGTTAACGATTTTGCGCACGTCCTGGACCCGAGTACGGTCGCGCAGTTGGATAACATCTGCCAGCAGATCGACCAGAAGGCGCACCCGCAAATCGCCGTCGTCACCATCAACTCACTCGATGGCGCCGACATCGAGAGCTACAGCGTAGACCTCTTCAAGAGGTGGGGCATTGGAAGCAAATCCACTGACCGCGGTGTTCTGATTCTGCTGGCGGTAAAGGACCACCGCTACCGCGTCGAGGTCGGTTATGGCCTGGAGCCCATTCTGCCGGATGGCAAGGTGGGCGGCTTTGGACGCGAGGCGGTGCCCCTACTCCGCCAGAACGACTACAATGGCGCACTGCTGCTGCTCGTCTCCCGTATTGCGAATGTCATCGCGCAGGATGCTGGCGTCGAGCTTACTGGAACCCGCGGCCCTTCTCAGCCGGACGCTCCACCGTATCAGGGCTTGTCGGCTGGAACGATTGCGGTACTGATCATTATCGGCCTCATCGTACTTTTCACACCGCTGCGGCGCTTGCTTTTTTATTGGTTCCTGTTCGGGGGTGGAGGCGGATACGGCGGCGGTGGCAGCTGGGGCGGCGGGGGCTTCGGAGGTGGCGGAGGCGGCTTCGGAGGCTTCGGAGGCGGGAGTTCGGGCGGCGGTGGCGCCAGCGGCAGCTGGTAGCTGAAGGCTAGTGAGGACGCGAATGGTTCCAGAAAAACAGATCAACGATTTCGTCGGCCGCCTGCAAAAAGCGGCAGGCTCAAATCTGGAGAGCGTGATCCTCTACGGTTCGGCCGCGTCGGGCGATTTTCATCCTGAGTACTCCGACCTGAACCTGCTTTGCATTCTGCGCGAGCTTTCCTATGCGTCACTGGAAGCTATGGCGCCCGCAATCGAGTGGTGGAACCGGCAGAAGCAGCGCGCGCCACTTTTAATGAGTCACGAGGAAATCAGGCGTTCCGCCGACGTGTTTGCCATCGAACTGATGGACATTCAGGAGCATCATCGGGTACTGCTGGGCGAAGACGTCCTTAAATCGCTACAGATTCCTATGCATTTGCACCATGCACAACTTGAGTACGAGTTACGGGAAAAGCTGATTTTGCTGCGCCAGCGCCTGCTGCTGGCAGCGGGAAATCGCAATGGGACGTGGGACGTGCTGCTTCACGCACTCCCTACTTTTGCCACACTCTTCCGTCACACCCTGATCGCGCAAGGGGACTCGGCTCCAGATAACAAGCGCGAAGCTGTCAAGAAGCTGGCTGCCCGTCTGGGATTCGACGGATCGGTCTTTGAGCAAGCACTGGACGTCCGCGAACACAAAGTTGATCCCAAAAAACTGGATGTCAGGAACATCGCTTCTCACTACTTAGCAGCAGTTGAGCAGGTAACGGTGGCAGTGGATAGAATGCTGGATTCTGCCGAGCCGCGCGGTTCATGATCGTCGCACATTCTGTTTTCAGGAGACACCATGAGTAAAGGATTAATTTTCATCATTGTCCTGGTGCTGATTGCGTTAATGGCCTTTGGACAGTACGTCAGCGTACGCAACACGCTGGTCCAAAAAAACGAGGCGGTGAAGGCCGCCTGGTCGCAGGTGGATGTCGTGCTGCAGCGCCGCGCCGATCTGATTCCCAACCTGGTGGAAACTGTAAAAGGCTACGCCAAGCAGGAGCAGACAGTTTTTGGAGATATCGCCAAGGCGCGGTCTGCGCTGCTCTCCGCCGGCACCCCCTCAGAGAAGATCGCGGCCAATCAGCAACTGGATGGCGCCCTCGGCCGGCTGCTGGCGATCGTAGAAAACTACCCGCAGTTGAAGTCCAATGAAAACTTCCTGCGATTACAGGACGAACTGGCGGGAACCGAGAACCGTATTGCTGTCGAACGCAAGCGCTATAACGACACCTTGCAGGACTACAACACTTATATCCAGCAGTTTCCCCACAACATTTTTGCGGGTTGGGCAGGCTTCAAACCGAATGAAGCCTATTTTGCAGCATCGGAGGGTTCGCGGCAGGTGCCTAAGGTGAACTTCTCGACACCAGCTCCGCAGGCTGTGCCGGCGAAGTAGCCCGAATCAATTGGTGACGATCACTTGGTGACCATCAATGGGTAACGGGATCTGATTGGACAGGTAGGAGTGGTCTCTCGGCAGAATGCCGAGCCTTGATCCAGTGGACACGAACCCCGTTCAGGCTACTTTGCGTACTTTTTCGAGCTCGATGGCTTCACCTTGCTGAATCTCATCCTGGGGCAAATCTGAAACTTGTTTGCGTTGGTGAGCCGCTCGCAACGCCAATATTCGAACCAGTACAGCAGTTGCGAGCATTAAAGCGCCGAAATATATCAATCCCGCGACAGATTTCATAGGTTCATACATCTGCTACTTCGATGGCGAAAATGAAGCAGAGGATGTGTCAATTCAAGTGAAATTGCGTTGATCACAAAGGAACAGGGTTTCGCTGTCGGCGGGTCCTAGTGCAAAGAAGATTGCAGATACAGTTGACGCAAACCCATAAACCATCATCCAAGGCCGTAAGCCCGCAATGCTGGATTCAGACCGCCGCCGGACGCAACGCTTTCCCGTGCAGGAGATCGTGTCGGTTTCATCGGCGAAAGATTCGTTTAGTGCAATCAGCAGAGACATGTCTAAAGGCGGCGCGTACTTGTACACCGATCATTTGATTGCCGAGGGGTGGGATGTTCAGTTTATCCTCACCGTACCCTCGCATGTGACGCATGCTCAAGTGATACGAGTGTGGTGCTCCGGCAAAGTAGTGCGTTTGGAAAGCATGGCGGAAGGAAAGTTCGGCATGGGAGTAGAGTTTGACCGCTACCAGATATTGCCGGAATCGTAAAACGTCACTAGCCCCTGTCTCGTATCTTGCTGTGGCAGGTAATACTAAGTACCTACGCTATTTTCCGCCCTGAAACTACAAGGTGTCCCCGATGTTCGCGCTTGTTGCGCTCCAGTACAGTTCGGGTGCAAGTAGCTTTTGGCGTTGATGCATTCCTAACGCATAGAAGGAGGCCTCATGGACAAAGATGAAGTGAAAGGCAAAGTTAAGGACATCGCCGGACGTGCTGAACGGCAAGTGGGCGAGTGGACCGGTGACAAAAGCGCCCAGGCGGACGGTACGAAGAAACAAGTGGAAGGCAAGGTGCAGAACGCTTGGGGCAAGGTGAAAGACGCAGTAAAGAAGCCCAGCACCAACGATGCCGAGGCGGAAGCGCCAGAGGCTGACCGCAGGCGGGACCGCGCCGTTAACCAGTAGAACGTATTCAGCAGCGGGGAAGCCGCCTTTCCATGGCGGTTTCCCCGACCGCGAACCGCTGTATCGTTCGACTCTAGATTAGATCATCGCCACCTCCTCAATGAAAGTCGCCTTAATCGCTCCACCTTTCATTACCGTCCCACCAAAAGATTATGGAGGTACCGAGCTTTTCGTGGCCCAGCTCGCCGAAGGGCTTCAGAAAGCCGGGGTACCTGTCGTCGTGTATACAATCGGGGAGTCCACGGTGAATGTGGATCGTCGCTGGCTTTATGAGAAGCCGGAGTGGCCGATCAAAGCTGTCCAGCATGCCTTCATTAAGGATATGGATCACTCGGCCTGGGCCATCCGAGACGCCGCCGAAACTTGCGATGTGATCCACTTGCAAAGCCCTCAAGGCATTCCCTGCTCACGTTTCACCAATGTTCCAATCGTATTTACCCTACATGGTCCGCACGACCCCAAGCTCAGCGAATTCTATTCTCACTATCCCGAGCTTTATTACGTGGGCATCAGCGAATTTCAACGCCGGCAGGAGTCGTTGCCGCGAATCCGCACCATCCACCATGGAATCGATCTCTCGCTATATCAATTACGGGAGCACAAGCAGCAATACTTGAGCTTCATCGGCCGGATTGCACCCATAAAAGGAACCCATGTGGCAATCGACGTTGCCAAGCGAGTAGGGATCGCGCTGAAAATTGCCGGTGACATTCAGCCGATCTATCGCGACTATTTCAAAGCGAAGATTAAGCCCGAACTTGACGGCAAGTTCATCGAGTATGTTGGGCTGGCAGACTTGAAAGCCAAGAATGAACTATTGGGAAACTCCTTAGCTATGTTGTTTCCGATCAAATGGAATGAACCATTTGGTCTGGTGATGGTGGAAGCCATGGCGTGTGGCACTCCGGTACTGGCCTTTCCGGGGGGATCGGTAGCGGAGGTTGTCCGCGACGGAGTTTCTGGATATGTGTGCCGCTCTGTGGTGGATATGGCCAAGCACGTCACCACGATCGACCTTAAACCTCGCGCTGTCCGCCAGTATGTTGAGGAAAACTTTTCGCTGGCACGCATGGTCGGGCAGTATGCAGCGCTTTACCAGGAGGTTCTCAAGCCGGGTGACGCGCGCAAGATTGCCTGAAGCAAACTTGCCTGAAGCAAGCTTGCCTGAAACTATAAAGTGTCTTATCCAGCTCGGGTGTGGCCCGAAGCGTTCTCCGGGGGCTGCGTACCTATCCCCTTGCACGTAGGACAAACCGTGGTGATGTCGCCGTGACTGTAGGTCGCGTAGGGAAGGTGACCCTTGCCCGCGCAACTCGAACATACGTCTGATTTTTCCATTATTCTCCTCATCTCATTCAAATAAATGGAGCTTACAATCGAGTTAATCGAGAGCGGGAGTGACTATTTGGCTGACAAGTCGATTGGTGTACGCAAACGAGTGGCACCCGACCAGCATCTAACCGCAGACTCAGGAGGCAACGCCGATGATGAGCAGAAGGGTATTACCGACGTGTATGTTCTGCGTTCTTTTGTTGTTTTGCGGATTTACTTTCGCGACCGACACTCTGACTGTGAAGGATGGTACGAAGCACAGCGGTGTTTTTCTGGGCGCTACGTCCCGTACGATTACCTTCAAGGAAGGACGCACGCTTCACCACTATCCCTTGTCCAGCGTGCAGTCACTCGATTTCGGCGAGAAGGCTGCGGCGACCGCTCCCGCTCCCCCGCGGAATCGCTCCGCCACTCCTACTCAGAGCTCGCAGAGATCGGTGGTTCTTCCTGTGGGCACTGAGCTTGCAGTTCTAACTAACCAGGAGATTGACTCTAAGACCGCTACCGAGGGCCAGGTTTTTTCGGCCGATGTGGCCCAAAACGTGGTGAATAGTTCGGGACAAGTCGTGATTCCGAAGGGCTCAGAGGCTGAGCTGGTGATTCGAAAAGTTTCCGGCGGGGGCATGACCGGAGGGTCAGAGGTTACTCTCGACCTTCAATCTGTAAAAGTTGGCGGCCGGCGGTACATGGTCAACACCCAGGACTTGGAACAAAAGGGCTCTGAGGGGATTGGCGCGAATCGCCGTACCGCCGAGATGGTTGGAGGGGGCGCAGTTCTGGGCACCCTGATTGGCGCGATTGCGGGGCATGGAAAGGGCGCAGCTATTGGTGCGGTTGCCGGCGCCGCCGCCGGCGCGGGAACAGAAATCCTGACCAGAGGCAAAGCCGTTCATGTGCCGGCCGAAACTACGCTGCGTTTTAAGCTGGACCAACCATTGCGTTTGGAAGCGGCTTACTGAGAGCGGGTTTCAGTTTCGGAAATGTGAGATTTACCTTCTCAAGAAAAAAGCCCGCTGGTTGGCGGGCTTTTTTCGTATCAGCTTCTTCCTTACACCAAGAAGCCTTTACAGGAGTGAAGAGACGGGGAGTGTAGCAAACCGGCGGAAGTCCACAAGTGGTCATAAGTCTCTAGCGATAAGGGTGATAAGACCCCTCGTTCGTCCCGAATCCCTATTTGGAAACCCCCCTCACAACCGGTGACACCTAAATCCGTCCTCGCTCTGCACGTATGCCTGGATAGTGAAAACAGTCGGGCCACTCCGTCTATACGAAGAGCATCAAACGGGGGCTGCAAGGCTAAATACCTACCATTGGAGAGACAAATGACCACTAATTCATTGCAGGAACTCTACGTAGATAACCTAAAAGACTTGTACAGCGCCGAAAACCAGCTCGTGAAAGCACTTCCGAAAATGGCGAAAGCCGCTTCCTCGGACGAATTACGACAAGGCTTCGAGGAGCACCTGGAGCAGACCAGAGGGCATGTGCAGCGTCTCGAGCAAGTGTTCGAAATGCTGGGCGAAAACCCCAAAGGCAAGAAATGTGCAGGCATGGAGGGGCTGATAAAGGAAGGCTCTGAGATTATGGACGAAGACTTCGAGGGCGCCGTGATGGACGCTGCTCTAATTTCGGCCGCTCAGCGCGTGGAACATTACGAAATAGCTGCCTACGGAACCGTTTGCGCCTTTGCCGAACTCCTTGAAGAAAATGAACATGCCACACTGCTGGGCGAGACCCTGCAGGAAGAGAAAGAGACCGACGAGAAGCTGACTGAACTTTCCAAGCAGATCAACGCTGAGGCAATGGAGGGCGGTGAAGAAGTCGAAGCTAAAACCAGAGGCAAACGTAAGACCAAGAGAGCTGCCTAGAATATATGGAAGGACGGCAAACCGTCCTTCCATGCTCTTTTATCCGCTTCCGACGAAGAGACAGGCCTTTACCTCTACTGCCAGGTTGTCGCACGTACTGCCAGGTTGTCGCACGCAATGATGTTCCCGCCCGCTTTCGGCTTTGTGCCCGAAACTAAAGCAGCGGTTTTAGTCCAGATTCAAGCGCTGTTTGCTACAATGCGACGGCGAGGGGGCACACATGTCAAATCTTTCACGGATACTCATTGATCTACAAGCTCGACGGAACCAAACCCAGCGGGAACTGGGTCATCTGGACGCGGCCATTGCGGCATTGCACGGTTTGAATGGACGCTCCGGAAAAAGTACATCTCGCGCCGGCGCAATCAAACCACGGCGCGTAATGTCCGCTGCTGCACGGCGCAAGATCGCCATAGCAAAGAAGGCTTGGTGGGCTAATAAGAGCTCGAATGCTGCGCTAGGAGCCTCACACAAACGCACTCTGTCACTTTCAGCAAGACGCAAGATTGCTGCCGCTCAGAGGGCACGATGGGCAAGGGTGAGGCAGGAGAAAAAAGCCGCCTAGGAGGTATTGCGAGGTTGGGCAATGACCTCCTAGGGGGGTTAGTGTTTTCAAAATTGTCTGTGCGGGAAGATGGCATTTACGCGAACCGTGGACGAGGACGTAGTTCGTCTCGAATCAGGTCATCATCGATTCGACCGGAACTGACTGGTATTCCTCGTAGACTCCCTTAAAATCGGTGATGCGGAGGTCGCTCTCGAAGTATCAAATTCTAGTGGCGACTTCATCGATCAAAGCCTCATCATGCGTGACCAAAAGGACCGTTCCCCGATAACGCTGCAGGGCGATGTTGAGCGCGTTGATGGATTCGAGATCCAAATGGTTGGTGGGTTCGTCGAGCACCAGGACGTTCGGTTTCTGCAACATAAGTTTGCAGAAAAGTAGCCGAGCCGCCTCGCCGCCGGAAAGAACGTCGGTACGCTTATCACCATCATCGCGAGGAAACAGCATTTGTCCTAACAGGCCGCGAACCTCTTCGTGAGCCGCCGAGGGATCCCATTGATGAAACCATTCGAAGACCGTCATTCCCGGCTCGATCAAAGCCTTGTGATCCTGGGCAAAGTGCCCGACCGCGGCCTCGTGTCCCCAAATGACCTTTCCGGCGCTCAGGAATGGTCCATCGTAACCGCTCGTCTTGCGTAATTCGCTCTCTGACACTCCTAAAAGGCACCCGCTGGCTTTGTTCTTTTCTTGTACCGATGAAAACAATCTGGATTAGACTTTTCCGCGGTAGCCTTCCCCCAGAGGGCCGTCATCTGTCTGGCGTGCCGGTGGCGGCCTCTTCCTTTATTCGTGCCGGCCGTAGTCTTCTCCTTAGCGCCGCGCGTACAAACAATCTTGCGACCCCGATCATAGCCATTAGCCGCTGCCATCGACAGAAAATCGGTTCAAAGGGACGGGCGGTTCGACGCTCGACGGAAGCTTGGTCAAGACACGACAACAGACTGAGTCTGAACCTGGGATGATTATCTTTCGAGCTCGCGGAGGCTGGGTGAGTTAGAACCAGATTGCATTACGCATATTTTTATGGCATTATTCGTGCCAAGAAAAACGCGAATTGAGTAACTAGCTCCGGCTCTGGCTATCCCCCATCCGGAGCTTTTTCTATTTGCTGATTTTGCACAATCGGCATCCAAGTGCACCCCGCAAGGCAACGCCTGCTGGCAGACCAACCAGGAAGGCGACTCAGATCGGAAGACATCGGAAGGTGCTGAAAAAATTGGCTGCCCCCCAGGGATTCGAACCCCGATGTGCTGATCCAGAGTCCTTTCACAGGCTCTGAAAACAAAGAAAATAAAGCGGTTCCCTCTGCAAATTCCGGCAAACCTCTGCAAAATCCGCACCACCTGCGCACCAAGAAAGGCGGTGAAGTGTGACCGCCAGAAGCCCACTCACACAAGATGTTGAAACACTTGCGTCAGCAAGCGCGGCGGGAACTGTTAGCGGAGAGTCGCAAGCATCGGATCACCGCCAACTGCGACAGATTCCCTATGGTCGCCTTGGTACACGCTACCGTCGTTCCAGGTCTGGTCAATGATTTGGAACGCTCGGAAGCAGGCTTGGTCCGTCGTTGCGGCACCGTAATTTAGCTGAGGCCTTTTAGCAGAGTCTTGGAACAGCGGTGACGAAGCGGGTAGTTCTTAGCACCTGTTGCTTTACTTTAGCTAGCTTTGCGTTTGGCTGGCTGTTCGGCTGAACGAATGGCGATCCGAATCCTTGCATCGCGTTCCGCAAGTGCGCGATCGAGTTCCTCGGTGAGAGCCGCTAGTTTTATCGGGTCTGTTTCTTTACCCGCTTCAGCTGCGATCTCTTGCCAAATTCTAGTGGGCTTACTATCAGGGCGCGACATAGACTACACCGCGCTGGAGGAGGGTTGTAACACCAGCGCTATAAGCATACACCCGCGGTCAAGTATGCAAGTGGTCGTTTGCAAACCAGGTGTTTCTAACGCCCAGGACGAAGCCGGTACAAACGCACGGCTAAGTGATGAGTGAACCCGATTAGGGCCGGTGGTGCAACGGAACACGGCGGAGGGATTTTCCCTTATCTCGCTTCCGCAAACGCAAGTTCAAACCTTGCCCAGTCCACCAGGGTAGGCGGGACGGGCCCGCTAGTCTTCTTTCAGCAGGTCCTTTACTACGGCTAGCAATTTTTGTGGTTCGACTTGGGACTTGATTAGCCATGCGTCGGCTGCACCCAAAGCCTCGTCTGGAAGTTCTGCATAGCCTGAAAGCATGATGATCGGTATTTTGCTGCACAGTTCTTTCAATGCGCGTGCTACCACCACACCGTTCACCCGGGACATCCAGTAGTCCACAATTACCAGGTCAATGTGCTCGGTCTGAAACAAACGAATCCCCTCTTCGCCCGATGTTGCGGTAAAAACGCGGTAACCCGCCTCCTCCAATAAAAGCTTGCGAAGTAGCAGCTGATCGTCTTCATCGTCTATGCAGAGAACGGTTGTCTGGGGATGATCCGGCAGCATCAGGGGACACAGGCAGAATACCCAAAATGTTCCTTAGGTTCGATACAGTCCTTACTGTATAGGATGGATGATCTGCGCAAAGGTTAGGAGGATTTTTTCAACCGTCCTGAGCATCAGCGAGAAACTGCCACAGCGTCGCGCGGTCTTGGGCCGCCATGCCGGTGAACTGTATTCCATTGCCCACTTGTGGATCGCGGGTAATGACCAAGCCTTCGGTGTTCAGCTTTACGCCCTTGATCCACAGACCAATTTTCAGCTTGGCTCCCACCTCCAGCGTAAACATCATCTCTACGTAGCACCCGATGGTACTGAGGTCTGCGGTTTTGACACGAAGCGGCGCTGCAGATCCTGCCGTATGCAGCTCTGCCTCGACCGCCAGCTTTTTTCGCTGATCATGCCTGCGCTCGAGACGCTGGACCTTCGGTGTCTTGTCGGGATCTGCAGGAACCATGACTTAATCCCATGACTGCTGCCGGAAATCAGATCGTGGACTTCATGAACAGAAACGCCAGAACCGAGGCGCAATTTATAAGGGCCAATACGCACAAACCCATGGCCTCAGGCCCTAATGGATCGGTGCTGCGCCCAAAGATCTTTGAAATCCTCGGCATATCTAGAGCTGCCCATATAGAAAGGACTGCCCATCCAGCCCAGAAAACAACTGGAATCCTCAGCAAATGGGAACGTAGCAAGGAATCCCCCGAGTCGATGCTAATAAACAACAGAGTGCAAGGCAGCAAGCACAACAGTGCGACCAAAAAGGCAAACGCCACGGGGCGATTTAATAGCCCGTCCATGACATCTCTTTTCTGTTGGGGGAGGTCGCCTGTGGTAGAGAGTGTACGGCTGCACGCCTCGAGTTCACTGAAGGGTCGTTTGGTGTTACAAAAAACGAACAAGAGCGTGCCACGCGGTGCTTCGCAACAGGTGATTCGAGGGCCGAAAGCGTAATGGTGTCCATTCCTGAGGGGAGCGCTTCCACGTGCACATTATGGGCAAATACGCCGGATTCAGCTCTCCGCAACGGGCCGCTCATAACCTCGGCGTGCGGCATCTCATTTCCGCTGAGCACCGATCGTGCACCGGGTTTTCTCCAGTCGCCAACCACGCAGACTTAAATAGGCGACGTTGTATTGGTGCTCCCGCCAGATAGCGCTCGGCGTGCAGGAGCTTTTTCTCATCTCTGACCGGCTCACCGACGTGGAGCCTGCCAGCGATTACAACCAGCTTGGGTTTCGCCGCGGCTTCAGGCATTGCCAGGCTCCTTTCCTGATGTATTGCCATTGGGCTTGGCGTGGGGATGGGCTGAACGGTAGGTTCGCATCATGCGTCCCACGAAAACGCGAGTATAGATTTGCGCTGTTGATAGCCTAGCGTGCCCGAGGAGCGTACCCACTGCCTGCAGGGGCGCATCATGATCGTGCATGTGCGTACCGCAGGCGTGCCTCAATAAGTAGGGATGCCACTTGGTCGGATCTAAACCTTTCGCCTCTGCTATTGCCTTAACAATTCGCCCGATGGAACGCACATCCAGCCGCTCCAGCGAGCGATGCGGGCTAACGCTGAATACGAGGGCATTGGTTTCAAGCCGCATCTTGGCGAGCAGTGCGGCTCGAATGGGTTAGCCATGCACTGAGTGCGGCTTGGGCGTACTCTCCGAAGATGACGAACCGCTCTTTACGTCCTTTGCCCCGGATCACCATTGCATCCTCGTCTCGAAAATCGTCCACATTGACGCCAATGACCTCGGACGCCCGCAAGCCGCTGCCATAGAGCAATTCGAGAATTATGCGATCGCGCTCCGGGCTGACCGTCGGCATGTCACCGTCGAGTAGCCGTGTGACCTCAGTTTCGTTTGGTACATCAGGTAGCTCGTAGCGTCGCCGCGGGCCGGAGATGGATTCGATCAAGCTGGCTTCGAGGAGTCCTTCCCCTTGTAGCCAATTGCAAAAGCTCTTCACAGCGGCCAGCTTTCTCTGGATCGATGCCAGCCTAATGCCACCTTCATGGAGCCGAACCACAAACGCCCGGATCAGTTTACGGTTGACGTGGGTGATGGGAATTTCGCCACCGCCGGACAGGTGTACGAAATCACCAAGGTCACTGCGGTAGGCGCGGATGCTATTCCGGCTAAGGTTCCTTGCCCCGCAGTATGTCAGAAACTCCTCAACTCGCGGTTTGAGCAATACGGGCTCTTGGGTGGCTGGCATAGCAGATCCTCCTCAGATAGTTCAAATCGGTGTGGACGTAGATCGCTGTGGTATCGACTGAAGCGTGACGCATCAAGACCTGGACATCGCGGATGTCGGCGCCACCTTCGACGAGCGCGGTAGCGAAGCCATGCCTCAAGAAGTGAGGGGAAATGTGTTTTCCCAGTGCGGCTCGAGCAATGTCGCGGACGCGGTAATAAATCTGTTGCCTGCTGAGCGGTTTTCCTCGCCGACCAACAAATACGTATGGCGTGTCCAATCCGTCCGCGAGTTTCGGACGAACGTTCTCCAGATACTCTTTCAAGACTGCAATGGCAGGAGGGCTGAGCGGAATGATTCCGTCCGTGCCGCCTTTTCCGTCCCACACCTTCGCGGCTCCATCTTCAAGATTGAGATCCCGCACCTTGAGACCCGCAAGTTCACTCTCTCTCAGTCCGGAAGCAAAGAAGGTGAGAAGCATGGCCTTGTCGCGAACATCAAGCCACGCAGTGCCTAAGGAGGACACCATTTTGTCGAGATCGGTAAGACTGAGGGGCTTCGGAACCGTTTTCCAATTCTTCGGAAGTGGAAGGTTGCGGGTGGGATCGCTTTGAATCTCCTCCTCAGTGCAAACGAGCAGGAAGCGCAGTACCAAAACTGATGATTTCGGAACAGTCACAACCCGAGTGGATGGACCTGAAGGCTCTCACGCGCTACGCCTGTGTATCAGAGCGGACGCTACGGGAGTGGATCCATCTTGCTATCAATCCTCTGCCGGCCACGCAGGTGGGAGTGAAAATACTAGTTCGCCGGAAGACTTTCGATCAATGGCTAGAAAATCACAGGCTGAAAAGCATTGACGTGGGCTGTATCGTGGACGAAATGGTAATTGGGGTGATGGGAACGAACTGATGGGCGTAAAGATCAAAAAACGCGGCTCGAAGTGGTACGTATACGTGAACTACCACGGAAAGCGCAAAAACAAATGCGTGGGCACACGCGAAGCCGCGGAGCGAGTGCGGCGAGAGGTTGAAGCACGCCTCGCTCTGGGCGATCTCAAGTTTCTGGACGAGGGTGATCAGCAAGTCCCAATCTTCAAAGACTACGCCCGACAGTGGCTCAGCAGTTATGCCGAGCTCGAATGTAAGGTGTCAACCGCCCGTAGCTATGAGCAACTCCTGCGATTGCACGTAACTCCGCGGTTTGGAGAAAAACGGCTCACAGAAATTCGACGGGACGAGGTGAAGCTCTTTCTCTCACAACTTTCTCAGGCCACGAGAGTCGTGAAGAAAAATACCATACCCCGGTTTTCAAAGAACACGCTCCGGCTGATCATTTGCGCCCTACGTACCGTTATGAATGCTGCTGTCGAGGATGGGATTATCGAAAGCAACCCAGCATCTAAAGTCGGCCGATTCGCCAAGAGTGAAAAGCCCGCGCGGCAAGCCAGTGCGATGACGCGAGCCGAATCAGAGAGTTTCCTTGTCGCCGTTCGGGAAGTGTGTGCGGAGTGGTACATATTCTTCCTCACAGCTTTGCGTTCTGGCATGCGCAAGGGCGAACTAATCGCGCTCAAATGGGGTGACATCCAATTCGGCGACAGCGACGAAGATCCCAACCGATACATTCTCGTGCAGCGGAACTACTCCTACGGCCGGTTCACCAGTCCAAAGAGCAAGAAATCGCGGCGTGTGGACCTCTCAAAACAGCTAAGGGCTGCGCTGCTAGAGATTCGCGCCACACGCTTGCTCGCGGTAATGATGGCCGGCAAGACCGGGATCGCCGATGACCTGGTCTTCCCTTCCCAGGTCGGCACGATA
>Ga0209471_1000389_pt1 | contig 30668 bp, 43 predicted proteins | sample GraSoiAngelo_128_FD_185885 | JGI IMG/M metagenome (GOLD analysis project Ga0209471, IMG submission 185885) | Grasslands soil microbial communities from the Angelo Coastal Reserve, California, USA - 14_0927_12_20cm (SPAdes) (version 2) | ecosystem: Environmental > Terrestrial > Soil > Grasslands ... | reverse complement strand
CTTCTTCAACTACAACGAGCTGAGCCAGATCAGCCCGCTGCCCCAGCACGTCTGGGACAAGACCTCCGCATCGGGCGCCGTCGGCGATTTCGACCGCGACCCGACGCAGGCTGCCGCCGTGTACAAGTACCTGGACGGCGAGTCAAAGTCAGTCGGCACGTACGACAGCAACCCGCTCTGGCAGATTGCGGACGGACCCTGGAAGCTGAAGTCGATGACCACCGACGGCCACGTGGCGATGGTCCCGAACACCGGCTACTCGGGCCCGGTCAAGCCCACGATCGCGGAGTTCGATGAGCAGCCGTACACGACTGACACCGCCGAGTTCAACGTCATCCACACGGCCGGCATCGACTACGGATACATCCCGACCCAGGACCTCGACCAGAGGGGCTCGCTCACGAAGTACACGTTTGCGCCCTGGATCGGCTGGCAGATCACGTACATGCAGATCAACTTCGGCAACGCCGTCAACGGCTCGCTCTACAAGCAGCTGTACATGCGCCAGGCGATGCAGCATCTCGTCGACCAGGATGGATACATCAAGAACATCTTCAAGGGCTTCGCCTATCCGGACTACGGCCCGGTACCGATCAAACCGGCAAGCAACTTCGCCAGCCCGTTCGAGAAGAGCAACCCGTACCCATTTGACGTCAACGCGGCGACCAAGCTGCTGAAGGACAACGGATGGACCGTGAACGCCGGAGGGGTCAGCACCTGCTCGAACCCCGGCAGCGGAGCGGGCAAGTGCGGCGATGGCGTCAACTCCGGCGCCAAGGCCAGCTTCAAGCTCGAATACGCATCTGGGACGCTGGCGGTCAAGCAGGAGATGGAGGCTCTCAAGAGCGACTTCTCCAAGGCCGGGCTCGAGATCAACCTGACCGAGGCACCGTTCGACACCGTGATCACGGACGCCTTCGGCGGCAGCAACGTGGCGGACATGGACAACTGGGGCGGCGGCTGGATCTTCGCCCCGGACTACTACCCGACCGGCGATGAGATCTTCTCCACCGGCGCCGGCTCCAACGGCGGCGCCTACTCCAACTCGACCAATGACACCAACACGGACGCCACCACAACGAGCAACGACGTCAAGGCTCTGTACACATATCAGGACTTTCTCGCCAAGGACCTGCCGGTGATCTGGATCCCGGTGGCCGACTCGGTGCTTGCGCTCGTCAAGAAGACGCTGCACGGTTGGGACCCCCAGGACCCGATCCTGCAGCTTTACCCGGAGAACTGGTACTTCACGGCTTCTTAGAACCGGAGCATTGATGCGAATTGACGGCCGGGCACGCAGCCCGGCCGTCTGGTTTCCTGGCGTGCTGGATATGCTTGGGCTGTGACTGGTTTCCTCGTCCGGAGACTGGGCCAGTCAGTGATCGTGGTCGTGGGCGTGACGATCATCACGTTCCTTCTGACGCGCCTCTTGCCTGGAGGCGTGGCGAGGGCGATCCTCGGGTCCCGCGCCTCGCCGGTGGAGATCGCTCAGTTCAACCACGACAACGGCCTCGACCTGGCGATCTGGCAGCAGTACCTCGTCTACATAAACCAGCTGGTGCACGGCAACCTCGGCTTCTCGTACCGCCTCAACGAGAGCGTCGCCGGCCTCCTGTCCGACCATCTGCCGAAGACGATCATCCTGCTCGGCATCTCGACGCTGGTCGCCCTGGCCATCGCGGTTCCTCTCGGCGTGATGCAGGCGGTGCGCAGAAACAAGATCGAGGACTACTCCCTTACGACGCTTACGTTCGTCCTTTACTCGATGCCGCCGTTCTGGATCGCTCTCATCTTGATCAAGTGGTTCGCGATCAACCTGAACATGCTTCCGCCGCAGGGGCCGCAGGGCCCGATCAGCACGTACCTCGATCCGGTCGAGGCATCGGCGCTGGTGCTGCCGGTAATGGCGCTGGCCCTGGTGACGATCGCGCTCTTCAGCCGCTACATGCGCTCATCGATGCTCGACAACCTGGTGCAGGACTACGTGCGCACGGCGAGGGCGAAAGGCGTCTCGACCGCAGGGGTTCTGTACAAGCACGTCCTGCGCAACGCCCTCATTCCGATCGTCACCCTGCTGGGTCTCAGCCTTCCCGGCATCTTCGGCGGCGCGCTGATCACCGAAGCGGTCTTCAACTACCCGGGCATGGGACTGCTCTTCTGGGATTCGGCCCAAACGCGGGATTACCCGGTGCTGCTCGGCGTGACCATCGTGGTGGCGCTGGCCACGGTGGTCGGCAACTTGCTGGCCGACTTCTTTTACGCGGTGGTCGACCCGAGGGTGAGGATCACCGAATGAGCGTCCGAGCTCCTGTCTCAGGCCTTGACACGCTCCATCCACACGCACCTGTGCAGGTTGAGGGCGGCGAGGCGCGCATCGGCGGGAGCGCATGGAAGCTTGCCGCCTACGTCTTTCTCGAGAACCGGCTCGCGGTGGCCGGCCTGGTCGTGGTGGTCGTCATGTTCCTGTTCTGCTTCGCCGGGCCGCTGGTATGGCGCGTCGACCTGGTGCACACCGACATCGCCAACCTGACCCAGCCGCCCGGCTCGGGTCACCCGCTGGGCACGGACATCGTCGGCAAGGATGTGCTGGGCCAGCTGATGGTGGGAGGGCAGACCTCACTGGAGATCGGCATCACCGCCGCGATCCTCGCCACCACGTTTGGCGTGCTCTGGGGCGCGATCGCCGGATTCGCCGGCGGCTGGCTCGACGGGCTGATGATGCGCATCGTCGACTCCCTGCTCGCGATCCCGACCCTGTTCCTCCTGTTGGTCCTGGCAGCGATGTTCGTCACGAGCGTTCCGATGCTCATCGTCATCGTGGCCCTCGTCGCCTGGCTGGTGCCGGCCCGCCTGATACGCGGCGAGACGCTGAGCCTGCGCACGCGCGAATATGTCGACGCGGTCAGAGTCATGGGCGGCAGTGGCGCCCGCATCGTGCTCCGTCACATCATCCCCAACACGATCGGGACGATCATGGTCAACGCCACCTTCCAGGTCGCCGACGCGATCCTGCTCGTGGCGGCGCTGTCCTACCTCGGCCTCGGGGTGCCGCCCCCGGCGACGAACTGGGGCGACATGCTGTCGGATGGGGTGGCCTACACCTACGCGGGTTACTGGTGGCTGATTTACCCCGCCGGGATCGCGATCGTGGTCACGGTGGTCGCGTTCAACCTGATCGGCGACGCCATGCGCGATGCCTTCGAGGTCAGGCTCCAGAAGCGCTAGTTGGAGACTGCTTTCTCGAGCGGGAAGTGGCAGGCCGCCATCTGACCCGTCTCGAACAGTCGCAGCGGGGGCTCGACCTCGGCGCACAGGTCCTCCGCCCTCGGGCAGCGGGTGCGAAAGCGGCACCCTGAGGGTGGGTGCATGGGCGAGGGCAGCTCGCCTCGCGGCACCAGCTTGAGCTTGGTGCGCTCGAGCACCGGATCGGGCACCGGGATCGAGCTGAGCAGGCCCTGCGTGTAGGGATGCGCCGGGTGGTTGTAGACAGCTGCCGCGGGCCCGACCTCCATCAGCTTGCCCAGATACATGACCCCGATCCGGTCCGACACGTAGCGGATGACGGAGAGGTCGTGTGAGATGACTATGTAGGTGAGGTCGTGGCTTTGCTGCAGCCGGTTCATCAGGTTGAGGATCTGGGAACGGATGGAGACGTCGAGAGCGGACACGGGTTCGTCGGCCACGATCAGCCGCGGGCTCAGGGCAAGCGCCCTCGCGAGGCCGATGCGCTGGCGCTGGCCGCCCGAAAATTCGTGCGGGTAGCGCTCGACCGCACGTGGGCTGAGCCCGACCTCCCCCAGCAGCTCGACCACCCGCTGCTGCCGCTTCTCCTTGTTGCCGAAGCGGTGAATGACGAGGGGCTCGGCCAGGATGTCGCTGACTCGCATGCGGGGGTCGAGCGACGAGTAGGGATCCTGGAACATCAGCTGCATCGCCTTGCGCTTGGCTCGGAGCTGCCGGTGGCTGAGCCGGGCCAGGTCGGCGCCGTCGAACCAGATCTCGCCTGAGCTCGGTTTCTCGAGAGCCACCACCAGGCGGCCGAGCGTCGTCTTGCCGCAGCCGGATTCGCCGACGAGCCCGAACGTCTCTCCTTTCTTTATGGAGAGCGACACGTCCGACACCGCCTTGACGCTGCCCACTCTTCGTGGGACGACCGCGCCCCGGGTGACAGGAAACTCCTTGACGACGTGCTTGATATCGACCAGCGCCTCACTGCCGTTCGCGCTCATCCGGCGACCGGTGCCTCGGCCATGGCCCGGCTCGGTCGCGCGCCGCCGACCGGGTGGTAGCACGCGTACTTGTGGACCGAGTCTTCGCCATCCAGGGCCGGTTCCCGTTGTCTGCACTCGTCGCTCGCGTAGCGGCAGCGCGGATGGAATCGGCAGGCGGCCGGGGGCCGCGCGAGGTCCGGCGGGATGCCGGGGATGCTGTACAGGGGCTTCGATGAGTCCTGGTCTGGCTTCGGGATCGACTGCAGAAGCGCTTCCGTGTACGGATGGTGCGTGCTGGCGAACAGCCGGTCGATGGGCGCGTTCTCGACGATCTTGCCCGCATACATGACGCTGACGCGGTCGGCCCGGCCCGCGATCACCCCCATGTCGTGCGTGATCAAAAGGATCGCCATCTTGAACTCGCGCTTGAGACTGTCGAGCAGGCTGAGGATCTGGGCCTGGATCGTGACGTCGAGCGCCGTCGTCGGCTCGTCGGCGATGAGCAGCTTTGGCTCGCACGCGAGCGCGATGGCGATCATGACCCGCTGCCGCAGGCCGCCCGAAAGTTGGTGCGGGTACTGGTGGAGGCGTTCCTTCGGCTTGGGCATGCCCACCACCGCGAGGACCTCCTCGGCCCTCGCCATCGCCTGGTTCGCGTTCCAGCCCCGGTGGACGCGTAGCGACTCGGCGATCTGGTTGCCGATCGTCATCGTGGGGTTGAGCGAGGTCATCGGGTCCTGGAAGATGACCGACACCTCGTTGCCGCGCAGCTTGCGCATGTCATCTTCGTCGTGGGGGACGATGTCCACCCCCGCCAGGCGGATCGACCCGCCCGCGATGTAACCGCCGTTGGGGAGCAGCTTCATGATCGACATCGCGGTCATGCTCTTGCCGCAGCCGGACTCACCGACCAGCCCGAGCGTCTCGCCCTGCTCGACCCTCAGCGAGACACCATCGACCGCGCGCACCAAGTTATTGCGCTGGCGGATGTACGTCCTCAGGTCCTCGATTTCCAGGACTGGTGTGGCCAAGCGGGTTTGGAGCTCGAGTATAGGGTCGGGGGTCGGGCCTCCTACCGGTGTGAGTTGACCTCGAGGATCCGGTAGCCCTTCTTCGACTTGAGCCGCTTGACGTCGTAGCCCTGCGTCTTCAGCCACTCGGCGAGCGAGTCCGAGCCAAGGTTTCTCTGCACGACGAGGTAGGCGCTCGCGCCTTCGTCGAGCCTGGGCAGCCACTTCACCAGGAGCTCGTGGAGCGGGGCCTTGCCCACCCTCACCGGTGGGTTGGAGTAGATGGCGGCGAAACGGGTGCCCGGCGGGACCTCGTCGGGTAGGGCGGCGGTGACGTTTGGGGTCTTTGCCGCCTCGGCGTTGGCCCGCGTCAGCTCGAGGGCGCGCTCGTTGACGTCCACAGCCCAGATCCTGGCTTTGGGTGCCCGCCTGGCCAGGGCGATGGCGATCGGCCCGTAGCCGGCGCCGAGGTCGAGGATGTCGCCTTGCTCCGGAGGTTTGGGGGCCTCGTTGAGAAGTTGGAGGGTGCCGAGGTCGATTCCTCTGGACCCGAACACGCCTCGATCCGCCTGCAGCTCGAGGCTTACCTCTCCGGCATGCAGAAAGACCGTCCGCGGCTTCGAGGGGACGGCGGGCAGCGGGTCGAAGTAGTGGCCCTTGGCGTGCCGCGATAGGGGGGGTCGGTTTTTGGGTATACTCATCGTTTGTCGCCCAATCGGCTATTGCCGCATGGGATTCGAGACGTATTCAGGAGAATCGTTTGCCAACCATCCAGCAGCTTGTCCGCCTCGGTCGTCGGGCGGCCAGGCCGAAGTCTAAGGCGCCGGCGCTCAAGGGCTCACCGCAGAGGCGGGGAGTCTGCGTGCGCGTTTATACCCAAACCCCCAAGAAGCCGAACTCGGCGCTGCGCAAGGTCGCCCGCGTCCGGCTGACCACCGGCATCGAGGTCACCGCGTACATCCCGGGCATCGGTCACAACCTGCAGGAGCATTCGGTGGTGCTCATTCGCGGTGGTCGCGTCAAGGACCTGCCGGGCGTCCGCTACCACATCATCCGCGGCACCCTCGACACCGCCGGGACCAAGAACCGCAAGAAGGCTCGCTCGAAGTACGGCGCCAAGCGGGAAAAGAGCAAGGCGGCAGCCTGATGCCTCGCCGCAGCCGTCCTGTCAAGCGTGTCATCGCGCCCGACCCGGTCTACCAGTCGGAGTCGATAGCCAAGTTCGTGAACGTGGTCATGAGCAAGGGCAAGCGTTCGACCGCCGAGAAGGTCGTCTACGACGCGCTGTCGCGCGCCAGCAAGCAGTCGAAGAAGGAGCCGCTCGAGGTGTTCGAGTCGGCGCTGCGCAATGCGACTCCGCTGCTGGAGGTCAAGCCGCGCCGTGTCGGTGGCGCGACCTACCAGGTCCCAGTCGAGATCCGGCCCGAGCGCCGGCTGGCGCTCGCGCGCCGGTGGATCGTCCGTTTCGCGCGGCAGCGCGGCGGGAAGAGCATGTCCGAGAAACTCGCATTCGAGATCCTCGACGCCTCCCAGAACACGGGCGGGGCCGTCAAGCGCAAGGAAGAAACCCATCGGATGGCGGAAAGCAACAAGGCTTTCTCCCACTTCCGGTACTGATAGAGAGATGAGCGTGGCACTGAAGATGCAGGAGCGTCCGGTCGCGATCGACAAGGTCCGAAACATCGGGATCATGGCGCATATCGACGCCGGTAAGACCACGACCACCGAGCGCATCCTTTTCTATGCGGGGCGCATCCACAAGATGGGCGAGGTCCATGAAGGGGCGGCGACCATGGACTGGATGGTCCAGGAGAAGGAGCGCGGGATCACGATCACGTCGGCGGCAACGACCGCCAACTGGCGCGACCACGCGATCAACATCATAGACACACCCGGGCACGTGGACTTCACGGTTGAGGTCGAGCGTTCGCTGCGAGTGCTGGATGGCGCGGTGGCGGTGTTCGACGCCGTCGCCGGGGTGGAGCCGCAGTCGGAGACGGTCTGGCGCCAGGCCGACCGGTACGGCGTGCCTCGCATAGCTTTCATCAACAAGATGGACCGGATCGGGGCGGACTTCTATGGCTCGCTGCGTTCCATCCGGACGCGGCTGGGCGCGCGTGCGATCCCGATCCAGCTGCCGATCGGGTCGGAGGGTGCGTTCACCGGCTACGTCGACCTGGTCACGAAGCAGGCGATCGTCTACACGGACGACCTCGGGACCACGAACACCGAGTCGCTGGAGATCCCGGCCGGGATGGAGGACCTCGTCAGCCAGCACCGCCACGACCTCATCGAGGCGGTGGCCGACTTCGACGACGGAATCATGCACAAGTACCTCGAGGAGCAGGACGTGACCGAGGCCGAGATCAACCTTGCCCTGCGCAAGGGGACGGTGGCCGGGATCCTCGTGCCCGTGTTGTGCGGCGCTGCCCTGCGCAACCGGGGCGTGCAGCCGATCCTCGACGCGGTGGTCGACTACCTGCCGTCGCCGGCCGATGTGCCCGCGGTCGAGGGCGTTGACCCTAAGACGGGCGCACTGCTGGTTCGCGAGCACGACGACGCCGAGCCTTTCTCGGCGCTGGCGTTCAAGGTCCAGATGGACCCGCAGGGTGTGGGCAAGCTCACGTTCTTCCGCGTCTACTCAGGCAGGCTGAAGGCGGGTTCGGCAGTGCTCAACGCCACCAACGGGCGCAAGGAGCGGATCGGCCGCATCCTGCGCATGCACGCGATCCGTCGCGAGGATGTCGATGAGGTTTTCACGGGCGACATTGCCGCGGCCGTTGGACTCAAGTCCACGACCACGGGTGACACGCTGGCGGATGAGAGCCACCCGATCCTTCTCGAGTCGATAACGTTCCCTGAGCCGGTGATCTCGGTCGCCATCGAGCCTAAGACGAAGGCCGACCAGGACAAGCTCGGCATCGGGCTGCAGCGACTCACTGAGGAAGACCCCACGTTCAAGGTCCACACCGACGACGAGACGGGCCAGACGATCATCTCCGGAATGGGCGAGCTGCACCTAGAGATCATCATCGACCGCCTGATGCGCGAGTTCCGCGTCGACGCCAACCAGGGCAAGCCGCAGGTCGCCTACAAGGAGGCGATCAAGAGGCCGGCCCACGGTGTCGGTCGGTTCATACGCCAGTCCGGTGGCAAGGGCCAGTTCGGCCACGCCGAGGTGGACGTGCGCCCGGGCGAGAGGGGCAGCGGATTCATCTTCGAGGATAAGATCACGCAGGGACGAATCCCGCGCGAGTTCATCCCCGCGGTCGAAAAGGGCGTGCGCGAGGCGCTGCAGACCGGTGTGGTCGCCGGCTACCCCGTGGTCGACATCACCGTGACACTGGTCGATGGCTCGTACCACGCGGTCGACTCGAGCGAGATGGCGTTCCAGGTCGCCGGTTCGATGGGGGTCAAGGATGCGATGCACAAGGCACAGCCTTACCTGCTCGAACCGATCATGAAGGTCGACGTCGTTATGCCCGAGGAGCACCTCGGCGATGTCATGGGTGACCTCGCCTCACGGCGCGGACACATCCTTGGTATGGAGGGCCGTGGAACCTCGCAGAACGTGAGGGCGCACGTACCTCTGGCGGAAATGTTCGGGTACGCTACCGAGCTTCGGTCGATGACGTCGGGGCGCGCGACTTATTCGATGGAGTTCAGTCACTACGCTGAAATGCCTGGAAACCTGGCGGAGGCCGTTGGCCGCCGCACATCGGCGCGATCTTAGTGGTGCGGAGTTAGTTAGGAGGAGACAGTGGCGAAGAAGAAGTTCGTGCGGACCAAGCCGCACCTCAACGTCGGGACGATCGGTCATATCGACCATGGCAAGACGACGTTGACGGCTGCGATCACGAAGGTGCTCTCGGAGAAGGGCCTGGCCGAGTTCACGCCTTTCGACCGGATCGACAAGGCGCCTGAAGAGAAGGCCCGCGGTATCACGATCTCGATCACCCACGTGGAGTACGAGACGGAGAAGCGCCACTACGCCCACGTGGACTGCCCGGGGCATCAGGATTACATAAAAAATATGATCACCAGCGCCGCTCAGATGGACGGCGCGATCCTTGTCGTGGCCGCCAACGACGGCGCCATGCCACAGACCCGCGAGCACATCATTCTGGCCCGCCAGGTGAACGTGCCCTCGCTCGTGGTCGCGCTCAACAAATGCGACATGGTCGATGACAAGGAGTTCATCGAGCTTGTCGAGCTCGACCTTCGCGAGTTGCTCAGCAAGTACGAGTACCCCGGCGACGACATTCCCATCGTCCGCATCTCGGCGCTCAAGGCGCTCGAGGGCGACCCCGAGTGGTCACCCAAGATCCTCGAGCTGATGGACGCGGTCGACACCTACATTCCCGAGCCCGAGCGGCCCGTCGACAAGCCGTTCCTCATGCCGATCGAAGACGTGTTCACGATCGAGGGTCGCGGCACCGTGACCACCGGTCGCGTCGAGCGCGGCAAGCTGAAGAGGAACGAGGAGGTCGAGATCGTCGGCATTCATCCGAACAGCACCAAGACAGTCGTGACGGCCATCGAGATGTTCCACAAGGACATGGACGAGTGCCAGGCCGGCGACAACGTCGGCACGCTCATCCGCGGCATCAAGCGTGAGGACGTCGTGCGAGGCCAGGTGCTGGCGAAGCCCAGCTCCATCAAGCCTCATACGAATTTCAAGGCCCAGGTTTACGTCCTGACCAAGGAAGAGGGTGGCCGGCATACGCCGTTCCTGACGGGCTACCGCCCGCAGTTCTATATGCGCACCACGGACGTCACCGGCGAGGTCAAGCTCCCGGAAGGCGTCGAGATGGTCATGCCTGGCGACAACGTCGAGATGGATATCACCCTCGGCGAGCCCATCGCCATCGAGCCCGGGCTCCGCTTTGCCATTCGCGAGGGCGGCAAGACCGTCGGCGCCGGTGTGGCTACGGAAGTCATCAAGTAAAGAAGTAGGGGAGAGGGGACATAAGTAGTGGCGCAGAAGATTCGGATCCGACTCAAGGCCTACGACCACAGGGTCCTGGATCAAGCGGCGGACAAGATCATCGACACCGCCCGCCGTGCCAACGCACGCACGGCGGGACCGATTCCGCTGCCGACTGAGATCGCCAAGCTCACCGTCATCCGCTCCCCCTTCATCGACAAGGACTCCCGCGAGCAGTTCGAGATGCGCACCCACAAACGTGTGGTCGACATCCTCGACTTCAACCCGCGCGTCGTCGACGCCCTTCAGCGTCTCAGCCTGCCGGCCGGCGTCAGTATCGAGATCAAGAGTTGAAAGGCTTACTGGCAAGGAAGCTGGGCATGACCCAGCTCTTCAACGCGGATGGCACCACGTCGGCGGTGACCGTGCTCGAAGCCGGCCCCTGTCGCGTGCTTGGATTGAGGACCACCGAAAAGGACGGCTACGCCGCCGCCCGCATCGCATTCGAGGCAACTACCGAGCGCAGGCTCACCAAGCCGATGAACGGCGAGTTCAAGAAGGCCAACGTCGAGCCGCATCGCCACGTGGTCGAAATCCGCGGCTATGACGGCCTCGAGGCAGGCCAGGAGCTCAAGGCGGAGATCTTCGCCGCCGGCGAGATCGTCGACGTCACCTCGACCTCGAAAGGCAAGGGTTTCCAGGGCCTTATCAAGAGACACAAGTTCAGCCGTGGCCCCGAGTCGCACGGCTCCATGAACGTCCGCCAACCCGGCGCCATTGGCGCGACCGACGCCGCCCGCGTGTTCAAAGGCGTGCGCATGGCGGGGCAGATGGGCAACGAGCGCACCACCGCGCGCGCGTACAAGGTCGTGCGCGTCGATCCTGAACGAAACCTGATTCTGGTCAAGGGCGGCGTGCCGGGCGCGAAAGGCGCTCTGGTGCTCGTACGCCAGTCGACCAAGAAGGTGAAGGTCAAGGGTCCGTCGGGCAAGCCGACCGGGAGGAAGGTCTAATGCCGGAGCAGGAGACCGAAGCGATGGAAACCGGCGAGCCGGTCGAAGGCGAAGTGGCGGTCGAAACTGCCCCTGAGTCACCTGTCAAACCGAAGCGCAAGACCAAGTCGGCCGCCAAGGCCCAGCCCAAAAGCGCCGACCCACTCGACGTCCCTCTGTTCGACTCCGCCGGCGCGCTGCAGGGCGAGGTCCGGCTCCCCAAAGTGATCTTCGCCGAGAAGGTGAACACCCCCGTCATGCACCAGGCGTATGTGCGCCAGGCCAACAATGCACGTCAGGGCACCGCTTCCACCAAAACCCGAGCGACCATCTCCGGCGGCGGCGCCAAGCCGTACCGGCAGAAGGGAACCGGCCGCGCGCGGCACGGCAGCACGAGAGAGCCGTCGATGAAAGGCGGCGCCGTCGTGTTCGGTCCGCATCCAAGGAGCTATGCGCAGCGCATGCCCAAGCAGATGCGCCGCCTCGCACTGAGATCAGCGCTCAGCCAGAAGGCAACCGAGGGCAAGGTCAGAGTCATCGCGGGATTCGAGATCGAAGAGCCGAAGACGAGCGTGGCGGCCGGCCTCATGGACGCCATCGGGTTCGATGACACCACGCTGGTCGTCCTCCCCGCTCCGAACTTCGTGGTCACCCGGTCGTTCGAGAACCTCGCGGGCACCAAGATCATCCTTGCCCGCAACCTCAACATCCGCGACCTCTTCACGCATACCTATCTATTGCTGGCCAAAGATTGCCTCGAGCTCCTCGAGGAGAACTTCAGCAAGCCCGAGCGCCCCAAAGCAGGCGCGGCCAACCACGAACACGGAGACGAAAAGCCCGAATGACAACTCGCGCAGCATCCGAAGTCGTGATCGGTCCGGTGATCACCGAGCGCACCTACTCGCTGTACACGCAAGGTCGCTATACGTTCAGGGTCGCGAAGTCGGCCACCAAGAACGACATCAAGAAGGCCCTCGAAGAGCAGTACGAGGCACAGGGCATCCGGGTCAAGGACGTCAACACCGTGACCATGCGTGGCAAGGCGCGCCGCAACCTCCGCACCAGGGGTTCCATCGGCCACACCGCCGGTTGGAAGAAGGCAATCGTCACCCTCGGCCCCGGTCAGAAGATCGAAGGGCTGTTCGGGAGCGTCTGATGCCACTTAGAAAGTTCAAGCCGACCAGCCCGGGACGAAGGTTCATGACCATCTCTGGTTTCGATGAGGTCACCACCGACGAACCCGAGAAGAGCCTTACGGAGTCGTTGCCCACGCACGCCGGAAGAAACAACCAGGGCCGCATCACCACGCGGCACCAGGGTGGCGGCTATCGGAAGCTTTATCGAAAGATCGACTTCAAGCGCGACAAGTTCGGCATTGCCGGCAAGGTCGCAACCATCGAGTACGACCCCAACCGCAGCGCCCGCATCGCCCTTATCAACTACAAGGATGGCGAGAAGCGCTACATCCTCGCGCCCTTGGGCCTTAAGGTCGGCGACCCCATCGAGAGCGGGGAAGAGGCCCCGGTGCGCATCGGCAACGCGCTCCCGCTGGCACGAATCCCGGTCGGTTCGACCGTGCACAACATCGAGCTCACGCTGGGGCGTGGCGGCCAGCTCGCACGCAGCGCCGGCACCTCCGCGCAGCTGCTCGCCAAGGAAGGCGACTACGCGGTGATAAGAATGCCGTCGGGCGAGCTACGACGCATCCATGTTCGCTGCCAGGCCACTGTCGGCCAGGTCGGTAACATCGAGCACGAGAACCAGTCCGGTGGAAAGGCCGGACGCAGCCGCTGGCTCGGAGTCCGCCCGACTGTGAGAGGTTCGACCATGAACCCCGTCGACCACCCGCACGGTGGCGGTGAGGGCAAGACCGGCCCCGGTGGCAACCCGAAGACGCCCTGGGGCAAGCCTGCGCTCGGCTATCGAACCAGAAAGCCGAAGAAGGCCTCGAACAAGCTGATCATCCGCCGCAGAGAGAAGAAGGGACGCAAGTAAACCAATGAGCAGATCGACAAAGAAGGGCCCGTTCATCAGCGAACCGCTGAAGGCCAAGATCGAGAAGTTGAACCAGACGCGTGACAAGAAGGTGATCCGCACCTGGGCGCGCGCGTCTGTGATCTATCCCGACATGGTTGGCCACACCATCGGCGTTCACGATGGTCGCAAGCACGTGCCCGTCTTCATCAGCGAGAACATGGTCGGGCACCGCCTGGGCGAGTTCGCGCCCACGCGGCATTTCCGCGGCCATGGCACCCACACCGAAAAGTCGACGGCGTTGAAGTAGAAGTTGGCGACGATGGAAGTTTCCGCTGTTCAAAAGTACGTACGCCGCACGCCCCGCAAGGCGCGGTTGGTGGCTGACTCCGTGAAGGGCATGAAAGTGAGCGACGCCCTCGCGTACCTGGAGTTCTCCCCCAAGCACGCCGCGCGCGACGTCGCCAAGGCGATCATGTCGGCCGCGGCCAACGCCGAGCACAACTTCAACCTCAACCGCGACGATCTCGTCCTCAAGCAGCTGCTCATCGACGAAGGCCCCACGTATCGACGCAGAAGGCCGGTCAGCCGCAGCATGGCGCACGAATTCTTCCACCGCACCTGCCACATCACCGCGGTCGTCGAAGACCGCCCAGAGGAAAAGTAATTTGGGTCATAAAGTCCATCCGAACGCATTCCGGCTCGGCGTCTTCCGTCCATGGGAGGCGAACTGGTTCGCCAACCCCAAGGACTACACGAAGATGCTGCACGAGGATCTCGCGATGAGAACCGCCATCCTCGCGCGCCTTCGCAACGCGGGCATCGCGAAGATCGAGACGGAGCGTTCGTCGAACGCGCAGCTCACAGTCACCATCCACACCGCCAAGCCCGGCATCGTCATCGGCAAGGGCGGCTCATCGGTCGACCAGCTGCGCGAGGACCTCGAGAAGCGATTCGGCAACCGCGTTCGCATCTCCATCCAGGAGATCAAGCAGCCCGAGCTCGACGCGCAGCTCGTAGCCGAGAACATCGCCTCTCAGATCGAGCGCCGCATCAGCTACAAGCGCGCGATGAAGCAGGCGATCCTGCGCACCATGCGCTCCGGCGCCAAGGGTGTCCGCATTTATTGCGGCGGCCGCCTGCGGGGCGCGGAGATGGCGCGGCGCGAATGGGACCGCGAAGGCCGCGTGCCCCTGCACACGCTGCGCGCCGATATCGACTTCGGCCGCGCCACCGCCAAGACCACTTTCGGCGCCATCGGGGTCAAGTGCTGGATCTACAAGGACCAGATCACGCCCAAGGCGCGGCCGCCGATTGCCGACGGCGCGCCCATCGGTGAGGCGATCGCGCCCCAACCCGAAGCGCCGGTCGACATCGCTCCGCAGCCCGTCGCCGAGACAGTGGTTGCCGAGCCGGTAGAGGTGCAGCCCGTCGAGGGGCCGGCGCCCGCGGCCGCGCCCAAGCGCGCGCGCGCGACGGCGGCGAAGCCGAAGGCCGAGGCCGCAACAGCACCTGCAAAGGCGACAGCCAAGCCTGCCGCCAAGGCGAAGACCGCCGCCGCCCCCAAGGCCGAGAAGGCCCCCGCCGCCAAGAAGGCCCCCGCCAAGAAAACCACCACCAAGAAGGCTGACGCCTGATGCTGATCCCGAAGAGAGTCAAGTACCGCAAGATGCACCGCGGCCGGCGCACGGGCATCGCCACGCGCGGCGCCACGGTCGCCTTTGGCGACTACGGCCTGCAGGCAGTCGAGGCGTGCTGGATGAGCAACCGGCAGATCGAGGCCGCGCGGCGCGCCATGACGAGACACGTCAAGCGTGGCGGCCAGATCTGGATCCGCGTCTTCCCGGACAAGTCCATCACCAAGAAGCCCGCCGAGACCCGCATGGGCTCCGGCAAGGGCAATCCCGAAGGCTGGGTGGCCGTGGTCAAACCCGGGCGCATCCTCTTCGAGATGGGCGGAGTTACGCACGAAGTCGCGAAAGAGGCGATGAAGCTCGCGGCCTCGAAGCTGCCGGTGAAGACGCGCTTTGTGATCTCGGAGTCGGTGACCACCGGAGGTGCCCGATGAAGGTCGACGAGCTCAGGGAATTGGAAGAGGATCAGTTGGGAGACCGCATGCGGGCGGCGCGACGTGAGCTCTACGAGCTCCGCTTCAAGCACGCGGTCGGCCAGCTCGAGAACTCGAGCCAGATCGCCAAGGTCCGGCACGACATCGCCCGAATCATGACCGTGCTCAGCGAGCGCCAGCTCGGGCTTTTCACCTCCCCACCCCGTGGGGAGGTCGGCGCGCTAGCGCCGGGTGGGGGGATCGAGCCCACGACAGCCGCCGCTGAGGGCTTCGAGCCCGACGCTCCGGTGCTCGAGGCACCGGTAGAAGAAGCCAAGCCAAAGCGCACCCGCAAGGCCAAAACGGAGGAGAAGTCCTGATGGCCACCGATCAGAAGGAGATGGAGACCACCGAGACAGCGCGCGGCCGGCGCAAGGTCCGTCTGGGCACCGTCATCTCCGACAAGATGAACAAGACCATCATCGTCCAGGTGGGCGCGTCCAAGGCCCACCGTCTCTACCGCAAGACCGTTCAGCAGCGGGCGCGGTTCAAGGTCCACGACGAGAAGAACGAATGCGGCGTCGGCGACCTGGTCCGCATCACCGAAACGCGGCCGATCTCCAAGGAGAAACGGTGGCGCGTACTTGAAATAGTCGAGAAGGCCAAGTAACGAAGTGGTTCAGCAAGAGACACGCCTCAAGGTTGCGGACAACTCAGGAGCCAAAGAGCTCCTGTGCATCCGCGTGGCCGGCGGCCACTATCGCAAGTACGCGTCGGTGGGCGACATCATCACCGCCACCGTCAAGTCGGCTCAGCCCGGCGGCCAGGTCAAGAAGGGTGAGGTCGTCAAGGCCGTGGTGGTACGGGTCAACAAGGAATACCGCCGCCCCGACGGCTCGCTCATCCGCTTCGACGAAAACGCCGCAGTCCTGCTCGCGCAGGCCAACAACCCCAGAGGCACGCGCATCTTCGGCCCTGTCGCCCGCGAGCTGCGCGAGCGTAACTTCATGAAGATCATCAGCCTGGCTCCGGAGGTCCTCTAAACCCAATGCTTAGAAACAAAGAACAACCCAAGCGCCGCTGGCTCGACCTTGCTCCCGGCGACCCCGTGGTCGTCGTCGCCGGCAAGGACAAGGGCAAGACCGGCGAGGTCCTGCGCACCCTGCCGGACAAGCACAAGATCGTGGTCAAAGGCATCAACATCCTCAAGCGCCACACGAAGGCGGGCCGCTCGCGCGGTGGCGTCAGCGTCGCGCAGGGTGGCGTCGTCGACTTCGAGGCGCCGCTCGACTACTCGAACGTGATGCTCGTCTGCCCGGCGTGCTCGCGGCCGACGCGGACCAAGCACATCATCCTCGAGTCCGGCGCGCGTGCCCTCGTGTGCCGCCACTGCGGCGAGCCATACGAGCGCGTGAGGCAAACGGAGGCGCAGTGACCAAGGCCAAAGTCCAGCAAAAGAAGCAGGACACGAAGCAGGCGGCTCCCAAGGCACCCGGCACGAAGTCGGAGGAGACGCCGCGCATGCTCGTCAGCTACCGCGACAAGATCGTGCCGCAGATGACGAAGGAGTTCGAGTACGAGAACGTCATGCAGGTGCCACGCGTCGCCAAGGTGACGGTCAACGTCGGCATCGGCGAGGCGAAGGACAACGACAAGGCCCTCGATGCCGCCGTCGGCGACGTGGTCACGATCACCGGCCAGAAGCCCGCCCTGATCAAGGCAAGAAAGTCGGTGGCGGCGTTCAAGCTGCGCGCCGGCCAGACCGTCGGCATCAAGACGACGCTTCGCGGCCGCCGCATGTGGTACTTCCTCGACAAGCTCCTCAACGTCGCGCTGCCCCGCATCCGCGACTTCCGCGGCGTGAACCCCGACGGCTTCGACGGCCGCGGCAACTACACGCTGGGCCTGCGGGAGCAGGTCGTGTTCCCGGAGATCGACTACGACAAGATCGACAAGCTGCGCGGGCTCGAGGTCTCGATCACGACCACTGCCCGCAACGACGACGAGGCGCGCAGCCTGCTGACGCGCCTCGGCATGCCCTTCAGGAAGAGATAAAGGAAAGAGGTAAGAGAGTTTGGCGAAGAAGTCATCACTCGAGCGCTGGAAGCGAGACATGGTTCACCCCAAGTTCAAGGTGAGATTCCACAACCGCTGCCGCATCTGCGGGCGGCCGCGCGCTTTCCTGCGCAAGTTCGGCATGTGTCGCATCTGCTTCCGGACACTGGCCGCCGAGGGACGCATCCCCGGCGTGACGAAGTCGAGCTGGTGATGGCCACCGCCGCGACCGCGACCAAGAACCTCCCCAAGAAAGCTTCGGCCGGGATCGTCTCCGATCCCATCGCCGACATGCTTACTCGTGTCCGCAACGCCAACAGCGCCCGTCACCCGGAGGTCCGCGTGCCGGCCTCGAAGCTGAAGTTGGAGATCGCCCGCGTGCTCAAGGACGAGGGCTACATCGCCGGTTACGAGATCGAATCCGACGGCGTCAGCCAGTCGATGCGTATCATCTTCAAGTCTCGTCCGGATCGCACCCGCGTGATCTCGGGAGTCAAGAGGATCAGCCGCCCCGGATTGCGTGTTTATGCTCGCAAGACCGAGATCCCACGGGTTCTCGGCGGGCTGGGAATCGTTGTCCTGAGCACGGCCGAGGGCGTCATGAGTGGGCGCCAGGCCATGCGCCAGGGCCTCGGCGGCGAGGTGCTCTGCTATGTCTGGTAGGCCAACCAAGGAAGGATGAGTTGTCGCGCATAGGTAAGCTGCCGATCACCGTGCCGGGCGCCGTCAAGGTCGCCGTGGAGCCGGGCAGTGTGAAGGTCGAGGGCCCGAAGGGCCGGCTCGAACGCACCCTCCCCTCGGAGATCACGGTGAGGCTGGCGGACGGCCAGATCATCTGCGAGCGTCCGAGCGACGACTACAAGCACCGGGCGCTGCACGGCCTCGTGCGCAGCCTGGTCGCGAACATGGTGATCGGAGTCAACGAGGGCTTCACCAAGCATCTCGAGCTGGTCGGGGTCGGCTATCGCGTCGCCAAGCAGGGCGATGAGATCACCCTCAGCCTCGGCTATTCGCATCCCATCAAGTTCAAACCGCCCGCGGGCGTGACCATCGATGTGCAGGACCAGACCAAGTTCTCGGTCTCCGGCATCGCCAAGGAAGCCGTGGGCCAGGTGGCTGCCGACATCCGCGCGCTGCGCCCGCCTGAGCCTTACAAGGGAAAGGGCGTGATGTACCGCGGCGAGAAGATCAGGCGCAAGGCCGGCAAGGCCGGCAAGGGCGCGAAGACCACAGCATGATCAAGCGCACCGATCGCAAGCAAGGCCGAACCAAGCGGCACCGCCGCGTGCGGGTGAACGTGAGCGGCACGTCAGACAGGCCGCGCCTGGCCGTGTACCGGAGCCTCAACCACCTGTACGCGCAGGTCATCGACGATGGCGCGGCCAAGACTGTGGCCGCCGCCTCGACCGTGGAGCTCAAGACCAAGGGCAACGGTATGGCCGAGGCCGCGCAGGTCGGCAAGCAGATCGCCGACAAGGCCAAGGCCGCCGGCATCAAGCAGGTCGTCTTCGACCGCGGCGGTTTTCTATACCACGGAAGAATCAAGGCGCTGGCCGACGCGGCGCGCGAAGCAGGTTTGGAGTTTTAGATGTCGAGAAATATGGGTGGCGGCCGGTATCAATCCAGCGGCGAGCGGTCTGAGCTCGCCGACCGGGTCGTCCGCGTCAACCGCGTGGCCAAGGTGGTCAAGGGCGGCCGCAAGTTCTCGTTCAGCGCGCTGATCGTGGTCGGCGACATGAACGGGCGCGTCGGGGCGGGCATCGGCAAGGCGCGCGAGGTGACCGAGGCGATCCGCAAGGGCATGGAGGTCGCCAAGCGCAACATGATCACGATCCCGATGGTCGGCACCACGATCCCTCACGAGGTGAGGCTCAAGTGGGGCGCGGCCCGGATCATGCTCAAGCCCGCCGCTCCCGGCACCGGCGTCATCTCCGGCGGCGCCATGCGCGCCGTGATCGAGACCGCTGGGATCAAGGACATCCTCACCAAGTCGCACGGCACCAACAACCCCATCAACACCGTGCGCGCGACGCTGGCTGCGCTTCAGCAGCTGCGCACCGCCCAGCAGGTGGCCGAGCTGCGTGGCAAGGAGGTCGACCAGATCGTCGGCCGCCGCCTGGCCAACGCCTACAAGCGTGCCGAAGGCGCCGGCGCCAACGGCGCATCAGAAGCGACGGCGACAGAGCAGGAGACCAAGTGACCGCCAAAGCCGCCGAAGCCGCCGAAGCCGCCAAAACGCTGAAGGCCACCTTGCGGAAGAGCCCGATCGGCGCGAAGCCTCAGCTGCGCGCGACGGTGGAGTCGCTCGGTTTCCGCAAGATGAATCAGACTCGCGAGCTGCCCGACAACCCGGCGGTCAGGGGCATGTTGAAGGCGGTAGCGTTCCTGGTCGCGGTCGAGGGAGAGCCCTACGTGCGTCCGAAGCGCAGCCGGTATAAGATCTGGCGCTCGCGCTCGGACAAGAAGCACCAAAGAGGAAACTAGAGAACCACATGCAGCTCCACGACTTGAAGCCCGCCGCCGGCGCGCACCGCAAGGCGCGACGCATCGGCCGCGGCACCGGTTCAGGAAGGGGCAAGACCTCCGGGCGCGGCCAGAAGGGCCAGAACGCCAGGAGCGAAGGCTTCCGCCTCGGTTTCGAGGGCGGTCAGATGCCGCTGTCGCAGCGCCTTCCCAAGCTGCCCGGCTTCAAGAACCCGTTCAAGAAGATCTACTCGGTGGTCAACATCTCGAAGCTGAGCCGCTTCCCGGAGGGGTCCAAGGTCGACGCCGCCTCGCTGGCCGAGGCAGGGTTGGTCCGCGCCGGGCTGGACGTCAAGGTGCTCGGTACCGGCTCGATCGATCGCAAGCTCACCGTCGTCGCGCACGCGTTCAGCAACAGCGCGCGTGAGGCGATCGAGGCGCGGGGCGGCACGGTCACCGTGATAGGCGAGCCGCGCAAGATCGGCCCCAGGCGGCTGGCCGCAAAAACAGCAAAGCGCACCCCCAAGGGTGAGGAGGGCGAGGCCTCCCCCACCTCCCCACGCAGTGGGGAGGTCGGCCCGACTGCGAAGCAGTCCGGCCGGGTGGGGGTATCGGAACAACCAGAAGCCGAAGAGAGCACCCCGACAAAGGAAAGCTAGTCGATGAACCTGCTCGAGGCCCTGGTCAACGCGATTCGCCTGCCAGAGCTGCGCAACAAGATCCTCTTCACGGGCGGGATCCTGGTCATCTTCCGGCTCTTCGCCAACGTCGCCATCCCGGGAGCGAGCCAGCAGGCGCTGGCCAATCTGTTCAACGGCCAGGCGCTGCTCGGGCTGCTCGACCTCTTTTCCGGAGGTGGCCTTTCCCGCTTCAGCATCGTGGCGATGGGGATGAACCCCTACATCAACGCCACCATCATCATGCAGCTGATGACGGTGATCTCCGAGCGCATCAAGGAGATCCAGAAGGAAGGGGAGAGCGGTCGCCGGCGGATTCAGCGCTGGAGCCGCTACCTCACCGTCGCCCTCGGCGCCGGCCAGGCCTACGGCTTCACCATCCTCTTCCAGAACACGAGCCCGGCCATCCTGCCGCCGCTCGACTGGTTCCAGCGACTGCAGATCGTGGCGGTGCTCACCGCCGGCACGATCATGCTGATGTGGTTCGGCGAGCTGATCACCGAGTACGGCATCGGCAACGGTGTCTCGCTGATCATCTTCGCCGGCATCATCGGCCGCGGCCCCCAGGGGATCGCGTCGGTCTTCTCGGTTCACTCCACCGGCGGCGGCATCGCCGACTACGTGCCGTTCATCACCTTCGGCTTGATCGCGTTGCTGATGACTGCGGTGATCATCGAGGTGCAGCAGGCGGTGCGCAAAATTCCCATCCAATCAGCGCAGCGCACGGTTGGTCTCAAGCAGGTGCAGAGCCGAGCGAGCTTCTTGCCCTTGCGGGTGAATCATGCCGGTGTCATTCCGATCATCTTCGCGATCTCGGTGATGTTCCTGCCCACGATCGTGTCCAACTATTTCGTCAACGCGGATCCGGCCACCTGGTACTACAAGGCCGCGCACTGGATCCAGGGTAACTTCACGCCTGACACCGCGAACCTGCCGATGGCGATCACGTATAACGCGCTCTACTTCGCGTTCACGTTCGGGTTCACGTACTTCTACACCGCGATCACGTTCGAAGTGACAGAGGTGGCCGACAACCTCAAGCGTTATTCGAGCTTCATCCCCGGCATCCGTCCGGGCGCGCCCACCGCGAACTACCTGGCCGCGGTCATGAACCGCGTCACGTTCGCGGGCGCGACCTTCCTTGGTTTCATCACCGTGATCCTGCCCATCGCCACGGCCAAGATCTCGGGCATCCCGCACCAGCAGATGTACCTCGGCGGCACCGCGATCCTGATCGTCGTCGGCGTGGCCCTCGACACCATGAAGCAGCTGCAGACCCAGCTCGTCATGCGCCAGTACCGCGGCTTCATCCGGTAGTTTCATGAATCTGTTGCTATACGGCGCTCCGGGGAGCGGCAAGGGCACGCAGGCGAACATGCTTCGCGATCGGTTCGGGATCCCGCACATCGCCACGGGCGACATGCTGCGAGCCGAGATCCAGGCCGGTACACCCCTCGGCCTGGAGGCACAGCCCATCCTGGCGAGGGGCCAGTACGTCCCCGACGACATCATGATCGGCATGATCCGCAACCGCCTGGGCAAGCCCGACTGCGCCGGCGGCTTCATCATCGACGGCTTCCCGCGCACGATCCCGCAGGCGGAAGCGCTGGACGTCCTCATGCACGAGCTGGGTTGCAGCCTCGACCGGGTCCTCTACCTGAAGGTCGACGTCTCGGAGCTGCTGCAGCGCCTGTCCGGCCGCTTGGTCTGCCCGACCTGCCAGCGTACCTACCCTCCCAGCACGGCGGCGTGCGCCAGCGACGGCACCCCGCTCGTCCAGCGCGACGACGACAAGGCTGAGGCGGTGAGGCCCCGAATCGAGATCTACCTGTCCAAGACCGTCCCGGTCCTGGAGCATTACCGAGGCGCCGGGATTGTTTCTGAGATCGACGGGCGGGGCACAATCACAGAGATAACGGGAAGAGTTCTGGCCGCGATCGGCGAGAATGGCCGTTTTCACGCATGATCAACCTCAAGACAGCGCACGAGATCGACCTCATGGCCCGGGCGGGCAAGCTGCTCGCGTCGGTGCTGCCGCCGCTGCGTGATGCGTGCGTGCCGGGCGTGCGTACCGCCGAGCTGGACAAGATCGCCGACAAGCTCATCCGCGCCGGGGGCGCCACCCCGGGTTTCCTCGGCTACCACGGGTTCCCGAAGTCGATCTGCGTCTCCATCAACGACGAGGCGGTGCATGGCATCCCCGGCAGCCGCAAGGTGATGGCCGGAGACGTCGTCAGCCTCGACCTCGGCCTGGTCCTCGAGGGTTTCTGGGCGGACGCCGGCACCACAGTCGGGGTGGGCAAGATCAGCAAGGAAGCCGACCGGTTGATCAAGGTCACAGAGGAGGCACTCTACGTCGGCATCGCCAAGGCCCAGCCGGGCGGCTACCTGGGCGACATCTCATCCGCGATCCAGAAGCATGTCGAGAAGGCGGGTTTTTCGGTGATCCGCCAGTTCGTCGGTCATGGCATCGGCCGCCAGATGCACGAGGATCCGCAGGTGCCCAACTTCGGCTCCCCGGGCACCCCGCCGCGGCTCAAGCCGGGAATGACGCTGGCGATCGAGCCCATGGTCAACGCCGGCTCCCACGAGGTTTACATGAAGCCCGACGGCTGGACCATCTGCACCGCGGATGGGGCGCTTTCGGCCTATTTCGAGCACACGGTGGCGATCACGGACAATGGGCCTTTGATTCTCACAGCCCTGGGCTCCCCTGGGCTCCCCGCCCTGCGGGGAGCTCCGCCGCGTAGCGGCGGTGAGGGGGGTTCCAACGGCAAGGGGCGCTCGAACGGGGCTGCCCACTGATCGTTCCCGGAGTTTGGTACAATCGCCGTTCGTGCCCCAACGCCCCTCACTCGTGAAGGGGGTCGTGGTGGAGCCTCTTCCCAACGGCGTCTACCGGGTTGAGCTCGAAAACGGGGCCAAGATCCTCGCTCACGTCGCCGATCGCGCCGGCACCCACTTCACACGGCTTCTCGCCGGGGACAAGGTTGGGGTCGAGCTCGCGAGCCGCGACCGGTCGCGAGGGCGAATTCGAGAGATTTGGAGATGAAGGTACGTCCGTCGGTCAAGAAGATGTGTCCGAGCTGCAAGGTGATAAAGCGGCACGGGGTGGTTCGCGTGATCTGCTCCAAAACGCCAAAGCACAAGCAAAGGCAGGGCTAGGGGGCTAAATGGCGAGAATCGCCGGTGTCGACATACCCCCGCAGAAGCGGGTGGGTATCTCCTTGATCTACATCCACGGGATCGGCCGGACGACCGCGGACAAGATCGTGAAAGCCGCCAACCTGAACCCCGAAGCGCGGGTCAAGGACCTCAGCGAAGAGGAAGTCGCGCGACTCCGCCAGATCATCGACCGAATGGCCTCGTCGAAGGAGATCCTCATCGAGGGTGACCTGCGACGTGAGGTGGCGACCAACATCAAGCGCCTGACGGAGATCGGCACCTACCGCGGCATGCGGCACCGCCGCGGGCTGCCGGTTCGCGGCCAGCGCACGCGCACCAACGCGCGCAGCCGGCGCGGCCCCAAGCGCGCGGTGGCGGGCAAGAAGAAGGTCAAAGCAGGCAAGTGACGAAGGCAAAAAAGGTAGTCAGGACTCGCCGGCGCGAGCGCAAGAACGTGGTCGCTGGGCAGGCGCACATCCAGAGCACGTTCAACAACACGATCATCTCGATCACCGACGTCGACGGCAACGTCATCTCGTGGGGATCGGCCGGGGCGCAGGGCTTCAAGGGCAGCCGCAAGTCGACCCCGTTTGCCGCCCAGGTCACCGCCGAGGCAACCGCGAAGAAGGCGCTCGAGCACGGCATGCGCTCGATCGAGGTCTTTGTGCGCGGACCGGGCGCCGGTCGCGAGGCGGCCATCCGCTCGCTCCAGGCGACGGGCCTGGAGGTCAACGCGATCACCGACGTGACGCCGATTCCGCACAACGGCTGCCGGCCGCCCAAGCGGAGGCGTGTTTAATGGCCAACTACAGCGGGCCGGTCTGCCGCTTCTGCCGCCGCGAGGGCGCCAAGCTCTACTTGAAAGGCGAGCGGTGCTACACGCCAAAGTGCGCCATCGAGCGCCGCGCGTTCGCGCCCGGCATGCACGGCCAGGCCCGCAAGCGGAAGACCTCCGACTACGGCCTGCAGCTGCGCGCCAAGCAGAAGGCGCGCCGCACGTACGGCCTGCTCGAGAAGCAGTTCAGGAACTACTTCGAGCTGGCCGAGCGCGAGCCGGGCGTCACCGGCATCAACCTGCTCCGCCACCTCGAGCTACGCCTGGACAACATCATCTACAGGCTGGGCCTCGGCGCCTCGCGCAAGCAGGCGCGCCAGCTCGTCACGCACCGGCACTTCGAGGTGAACGGGAAGACGGTCAACGTGCCGTCGTACCAGCTCAAGCCGGGCGACGAGCTCAAGGTCAGACCGGCCAACGGGGTCATCGACGTGGCCCTGGAAGCGTCGAAGGTGCGGCCGGTGCCTTCATGGCTTTCATTCAACGGCGACGACAAGACCGCCAAGGTCCTCGCCCGCCCCGACCGTCACGAGATGGAGTCGGGCGTGGAAGAGCAGTTGATCGTCGAGTTCTATTCACGGTAAAGGAACGGAGGTAGGGAACCCAAATTGGCAATTGACACTCAGCTGACCGTTACGCCGCAGGTTCGCAAGCTCGAGACGAGCGCGAACTATGGCAAATTCGACATCGAGCCGCTCGACCCGGGCTTCGGGACGACGCTCGGCAACACGCTCCGTCGTGTGCTGCTCTCCTCTCTATGGGGGGCGGCCGTGACGTCGATCCAGATCGACGGCGTGGCGCACGAGTTCACGGCGATCCCGCACGTCAAAGAAGACGTCACGGAGGTCATCCTCAACCTCAAGAGGCTCTGCTTGAAGAGCTTCACCGAGGACCCCGTCACGCTGCTCCTGGACGTCAAGGGGCCGGCCGAGGTGCGCGCGTCGCACATCCAGGCTTCGTCCGACGTCGAGATCGTCAACCCCGACCTGTACATCTGCACGCTGGCGGCCAAGGGCCACCTGCGCATGGAGCTCAACGTGGAGCGGGGCAAGGGCTACGTGCCGGCCGACCGCAACAAGCGCGAGGGCCAGCCGATCGGGGTGATCCCGATCGACGCCATCTTCTCCCCGGTCGAGAAGGCGAACTTCACGGTCGAGAAGACGCGTGTCGGACAGTCGACCGACTACGACCGCCTGCTCATCGAAGTCTGGACGGACGGCACGATGTCGCCCGAAGAGGCGGTGAGCCACGCGGCGTCGCTGTTCACCAAGCACCTGCAGCTGTTCGTCAACTTCCCGGATTCCATCTCGCGCCCGGGCACGCCCGAGAAGAGCGAGCAGAACCGGCTGATGGACACGCCCATCGAGGAGCTCGATCTCTCGGTTCGCGCTTTCAACTGCCTCAAGGCAAACGAGATCCAGACCGTCGGCCAGCTGCTCCAGAAGCGCGAGGAAGAGCTTCTCGCGCTGCGCAACTTCGGGCGCAAGTCGCTGGACGAGATCAAGGAGAAGCTGGTGGAGAAGGGCTTCATCAAGCCCGAGGAGATGGGCAGCGTCCTTCGGGGCTGAGCCTTAGATGCGACATCAGAAGAGCGGCCGCCGTTTCAACCGGGACACCAACGCACGTAAGGCGCTGATGCGCAACCTGTGCACGTCCCTGCTCGAGACCGGCCGCATCACCACCACCGAGGCCAAGGCCAAGGAGCTGCGACGGTGGGTCGAGCGGTTGATCACCACCGCCAAGGACCAGGACCTCAGCGCGCGACGCCGCGTCGCCGAGGAGGTCTCGAAGCCCGAGGTGGTGGAGCGACTTTTCTCGAACCTTCTGCCGCGCCTCACGGAGCGGCCTGGCGGCTACACCCGGATCATTCACAAGGGCCCGCGTCTTGGCGACGCGGCGCCGATGGTGATCATTGAGCTAGTTGATTAGTTTCTTCCCCGCTCGCGGGGAAGGTGGCGCGCGTAGCGCGCCGGATGGGGGTGATGGAAACCTCCAGAATCAGTGAAAGTTAAAAAGTGAATATCAAAGTCGTGCTCGAGTACGACGGAGGCGGGTTCGCCGGCTGGCAGCAGCAGGCGCGCGGGCGCACGGTGGAAGCGGAGCTGAAACGGGCGCTGCGCGAGCTGACAGGCAAGGACCACACGGTCTACGCCGCGGGACGCACCGACGCCGGCGCCCACGCGGAGGGCCAGGTTGCGAACTTTCGGTTCGAGGGCCGGATCACCGCACCACGATTGGTCGCGGCGCTCAACGCCCGGCTTCCGGACGATGTGGCCGCGCTCAGCGCGGAGGTGGTGCCGGACGATTTCCACGCCCGCTATTCGGCCCGCTGGCGGCGCTACCGCTACCGGTACCTCGACCGCCCGGCCAGGCCCGCCCTCCAACGGGGCAGGTGCTGGCACGTGGCCGTCACGCTCGATGTAGATGCGATGTCGAAGGCGGCGCGGCCGCTTGTCGGCAAGCACGACTGGACGAGCTACTGCTCGGCCTCCGAGCCGGCGCGCTCACGGGTGCGCGAGATGCGCTCTGTGAAGGTGGAACGGCGAGGGGACTTCGTCGAGCTGGAGCTGGTGGCCGAAGGATTCCTCCGAGGCCTTGCGCGCGGGATCGCGGGCGGGCTGGCGGAGGTGGGCAGAGGGCGCAAGCCTCCGCAATGGGTGGGGGAGGTGCTGCGGGCCAAAGACCGGCGCCTGGCGCCGAAAACAGCCCCCGCAGGGGGCCTGACCTTGATGGAAGTGATTTACTGAGCGACTTAAAGAGATGAGCAAGCAGAAAACGTGGACGGCGAAAGCCGCGGACTTGAAGGGCGATTGGTTTGTGGTCGATGCCACGGACCAGGTGCTCGGCCGCCTGGCGAGCAGCGTGGCCAAGATCCTGCGCGGCAAGCACAAGCCCACGTTCACCCCTCACCTGAACACCGGCGACCATGTCGTCGTCATCAACGCCGCCAAGATCAAGGTCAGCGGCGCCAAGCTCACCGGCAAGGAATACACGCGGTACACCGGATACCCGGGCGGCTTGCGCAAGCGCACGCTGCAGCGCGCGCAGGATCTGGACCCAACGTTCCCGGTGACCAACGCCGTCCGCGGGATGCTGCAGCGGAACACCCTGGGCGCCGACATGCTGAAGCGACTTCGCGTCTACGCCGGTCCCGACCACGGCCACGTGGCGCAGAAGCCGAAGGTCGTCACATTCGATTCGAGAGGGGACATCAAGCTTGGCTGAGATTTTCAACCGCGGCACCGGCCGGCGCAAGAACGCGATCGCTCGGGTGCGCATCCAGCCCGGTGAGGGCAGGATCACCTTCAACGAGAAGGACCCGTTGGCTTACCTGGGGCGCCGAGTCCTGGAGATGGCGGCCCTGGCGCCGCTGCGCGTGACCAGCACCCAACGCAAGTTCGACGTCAGCGTGAAGGTGATCGGCGGTGGCAGCAGCGGCCAGGCCGGCGCCATCGCCCATGGCATCGCGCGGGCGCTCATCAACTACGACCCAGATTTCCGTCCCGCGTTGAAGAAGGCCGGCCTTCTGACGCGCGACGCGAGGATGAAGGAACGAAAGAAATACGGCCTGAAGAGGGCGCGGAAAGCACCGCAGTACACGAAGCGGTAATCAAGTCCACAGGTCGGAACCTCGAATGGCCCGACTGTCGCAACACCCGCGACCTCGGCGGCCTGCCAACCCGCGATGGGCTAACGCGCAAAGGCGTCCTGGTGCGGTCCGACAATGTCGCCGCACTTACTTCGGCCGGGCGCCAGGCGATGATCGACTACGGCATCACGACGGTGATCGACCTGCGCAGCGAAGCCGAGGTCAAGGGGGCTCCCGGCCCTCCGTTCTCAGCGTTTCAAAGCAAGTCTCCGGTGAGCCCGGCGATGAGCGACGCCGACGGCAGCCCCTTGCTTCGCCTCCACCTACCGCTCATCGACGACGCTACCGCGCCGATGCTCAACGAGGCGCCGGCCATGCAGGACCGGTACATCCTGATGCTCGAGCGGCGCCAGCCCGCGATGGGTGCGATCTTCGAGGCGATCGCTTCAGCTGAAGGGCCTGTGCTTTTCCATTGCTTCGCCGGCAAGGACCGCACCGGCATCGTTGCCGGGCTGATGCTTTCGGTCGCCGGCGTCGAGCCGGAGGCAATCGGCCAGGACTACGCCGAAACCGACGTCCAGCTCGCGAGCCGCTATGAGGAGTGGCTTGCGACTGCCGCAGCCGAGCGGATGCAAATCATGCGCGACGAGCTGCGTTGCCCACCGGAGTGGATGCTTGGCACCCTGGACCATCTCAAGAGCAAATGGGGTGGGGTGGAGGGCTACCTAGAGGCCGCGGGCCTCGATCCGTCCGCCATCTCGCGCCTGCAAGGAAAGCTGACCAGCTAGCTCTTCACCTCGCGCCGTTGCAGGGAGGCGGTTCCCAAATTCACCTCCCCGCCATGCGGGGAGGAAGGCCCCGACCGGGGCCAGGTGGGGTGTGGCCGGAGAAGTTCACCTCGCGCCATGCAGGGAGGCGGTTCCCAAATTCACCTCCCCGCCATGCGGGGAGGAAGGCCCCGGTCGCGCTAGCGACCGCGGCCAGGTGGGGTGTGGCAGTAGCAGAGCCTTAACAATCGACATTGGCGCGGTTGCTCCCACGGATGGATGCTGTTCGAATGCACCCGCCCCAGATCACGCGTGCCCGCGAGCTCCGGAACGACATGACGAAGGTCGAGTGGTTCGTTTGGTCGCGTCTCCGCGGCCGGGAGGTCGGCGGCTACAAGTTCCGGCGGCAGGTGCCGATCGGTCCGTATTTTGCTGACTTCGCGTGCCGCGCGGCCCGCCTCGTAGTCGAGATTGACGGCGAAGGTCATGACCTCGATCAGGACGATCGCAGGGACGCCTGGATGCGGGCCCGGGGCTATCGGGTCTTACGGGTAAGTGCGCAAGAGGTCGATGAGTCGATCGACGACGTCATGGATTCGATCTATGACGCCGTGACCTCCTCCACGCCGACCACGCGCGCGAGGAGACCCTTGTGAGACAGCAGCCGGCTCGGCGCGCTGCCGAGCCACTGTTCGCACCCGTGGTCTAGTTCGGGGTCCCGCACGGACAGTCCTGACCCATGATCACGTGGATCTTGCCGTCCGCGAGAAAGATCGTGCCTCCAAACGAGGGGTTGCTCTTGCGGTTGAAGGTGATCACCCCGCCGTGGTTGTTGTCGACCGCGCTCCGAAGAACCCAGTCGCCCTCGGCGAGGCCCGACTTGTAGAACGCAAAGGTTTTGGCGCCGCTGTCGTCGGTTGCCCAGGTGATGTCCTCGAACTCCCGGCGGTCCTTGACACCGGGGGTGCTCGGCGGCCGCCCATACGTCTGCGACAACGGCAGCGCTCCCGGGTAGACCGGAAAGCCGGCCGGCACGGTGGCGGGCTCTGGGGTACCCATCCCGGGAAGTGGGTGGGCGGCCGGGTTGCACCCAGTGAGCGCGAGAAACAAAAAGCCTGCCCCGATCAGCGTCGCGACGCGCGTGTGGTTCATGAGGCCCGATTGTGGCCCGAAGGCCCCGAGCCGTCGTCAGTACCGGTACTGAAACTTTGGCGCGAGTACCCTACCCGCGTGCGGCGCAGCCAGGAGGAGCTCGTTTTCGCCACCTACCTGGCCCCTTGCCTCAGGCCGCTTTACCAGCTCGTCACCGATGCCGTGGCGGAGGAGCTCGGACGCCCGACGCGCCTAGTGAACGGCACGTCGCTCGATCAGGTGAGGCAGGGAGACGTGCATTTCGCCTTCCTGTGCGGCCTGCCGTACATCCGGCTCCGGCGCGAGGATCCATCGCTCGTCGACGCCATCGCCGCCCCGGTGGTCAGCGACATCCGGTACGGAGGCCTGCCGATCTACTTCTCAGACGTCATCGTGCCCAGCGACAGCCCGGCCGGCTCCTGGGGCGCCCTCCGAGGGGCTTCATGGGCCTACAACGAAGCCGACTCGCATTCGGGCTACCTGGTCACGCTGCATCGCCTCGCCGAGATGGCGGAGCCCGCCACGTATTTCAGCCGCTGGCAAGCGACGGGATTCCACGAGCGGTCGATCGAGATGGTCGCGAGCGGCGCCGTAGGAGCCTCGGCCGTCGACTCCCATGTGCTCGAGATTGCCCTGCGGCGCCGCCCGGAGAATCGAGACCGGGTCAGGGTCGTGGACCACCTGGGGCCGTCCACAATCCAGCCACTGGTGGCAACAGGCGCTGCATCGGATTCACTCAAGCGTGACGTGCGGCAGATCGTCATCGCGCTCGGCTACCGCCCGGAACATCGGGAGAAACTTCAGCAGTCGCTGGTCGATGGATTC
>Ga0209471_1000386_pt1 | contig 30812 bp, 37 predicted proteins | sample GraSoiAngelo_128_FD_185885 | JGI IMG/M metagenome (GOLD analysis project Ga0209471, IMG submission 185885) | Grasslands soil microbial communities from the Angelo Coastal Reserve, California, USA - 14_0927_12_20cm (SPAdes) (version 2) | ecosystem: Environmental > Terrestrial > Soil > Grasslands ... | reverse complement strand
GCCGACGCCGGCGGCCCCGCCCATGACCAGCACCGTGAACCGCGTTTCGTCGAGGCCGAACCGGCGGCGCAGCGCGCGCTTCTCACCGGGCGCGGGCGGGCGGAAGCGAAGGTCGACGGGCAAGCCAAGCAGCTTGATCCGATCTGGCGGCACGCGGCGGCGCAGTGCGACCTTGCGCGCTAGCTCGGTCGGGGCCACCACGAGGTCCGCGCGGCTGAAAGTCCAGCCGCGGTGGAAATCGACCAGGTCGGTGATGACTGTCATCAGCGCGCGCGGCCGGCCGCATTTGAGGATCGCCTGATGCGCGACGTGGTTGAGCAGTGGATGCACTGACAAGATGACGTCGGGGTCGTTCTTCTCCACCAGGTCGACGATCACGTTGCGTACGCCTCGTCCGAACACGGCGCGGATGGCAGCGAAAGTGGGCTTGGTGTTGCTCGAGTGGTAGACCGCTCCCCACGCCACTCGCGATCGTTGGATGACCGGTGAATAAAGCGCCGCCAGCCGGCGCACAACCGCAGGCCCCTGGGAGATGAGCGGGTCGGCGACGGTGACCACGCAGGCCGGGTCGAGCTGTTTCAGCGCATCGGTCAGGGCTCGTGCCGCGGCGCGATGGCCGCCGCCCGTGTCGCTGAAGAGGATCAGTACCCTCGGCGGGCTGCCCTTCGGCGTCGGACGAGGCGCAGGGCGGGGACTTGCGTCCGCCTGCTGGGCGCCTACCTGCGTCGCGCCGCCGCCCGGCGCGCGATCCAGCGCATGTTGTACTGGGCGAGGAGGAAGGTGACGAAGACCATCGCCGCGATTCCGATGAAGACCCACAGAATGGTGCGCTTGGCGAGCTCGCCCGGCGACAGGGCCGGCGACCCCGCGTTGTTCTGCTGAATGATGTAGGCGGCCAGGTCCCTGACGTCCTGGTCGGTGAGACTGGGATTGCCTCCCTTGGCCGGCATGTCCGCCGTCTTCGGGTCACCAGACTGGTGCTTGCGACCCGCGGTGATGATCTGAATCAGGAAGTTGGGGTCCAGGCTGTTGGGTACGCCTGGAATCTTTTCGATCGGGTTGAGCGCCGGACCGATGGTGCCTTCGAGGTTGACGCCATGGCAGCTCGTGCAGTTCTGGGCAAAGAGCGTTGCCCCCTTGGCCGGATCGCCAGGTAGACCGGTGTTCGCGGGCGAGGCGTCGGCGAGGGTGGTGATCGCGGTCAGCGCCAGGATGGCCGGCACCGCCAATGCGACGAGGGCCGACACTTTGAAGCCCTTGACGAGGCGCATTCCGCCCAAATCATAACCTCCGCGTCGTGGCCGCCCCTGCCAGCGGGAATAGCCCCGAAGCGCGTAGGTTTTAATGTCTTATGGCGTCCTGTTCGCCGGTCTCACGCTCCGGGTTTTGCTGCGTCTCGAGGCGCTGGCTCGACGCGAGATCGGCCTACCGTGGCTGAACCGACCCGATTGATCTCAAACCGCGCTCCGATGCGGATCGCGGTCATTTCCATGCACACCTCGCCCACGGCTTCTTTGGGCCAGAACGCCAACGGCGGCCTCAACGTCTACGTCCGCGAGGTCTGCAACGCTTTCAGCGACCGCGGGGTCGCCACCGACGTGTTCACCCGCCTCCAGTCGCCCGACGACCCGGCGGAGGAGGCCCTCGCGCCGCTGTCGCGAGTGATCTACCTGCCTGCCGGCAGGGACCTGGACAAATACTCCCTCCTCAACGAGGTCCCAGCCTTCGCTTCCAAAGTGGCCGCGTTCACCACCGAGCACGACATTCAGTACGACCTCCTGTTCTCCCACTACTGGCTCTCGGGCGAGATTGCTTGCCTGCTGCGACCGCAGCTTGCCGCCGGCTGGGCACATGTCGCCCACACCCTCGGCCTCGTGAAGAACCGGCGCCTGGCGGCCGGCGCGCGGCCGGAGCCGGCGATGCGAATCCGGGTCGAAGCCGAGATTGCGCAACAGGCGGACCTGCTCATCACCTCGACCTTGGACGAGGCGGGCGAGCTCGTCAGCTCCTATGGCGCGGCGGCCGACCGAGTCTTCGTAGTCCCGCCCGGCGTCGACCTGGCCACGTTCCGGCCGCTCGACCGTGCGGAGGCTCGCCGGAAGATCGGGTACGCCAATGGGCCGCTGCTCCTGTATGTCGGCCGGCTCGAAAGGTTGAAGGGCGTCGAGATTGCGATCAGGGCCCTGGCCATGCTGGCGGACCGCGCCCACCCGGGGCTTCGTCTTTTCGTCCTGGGCGAGGACAGCCGTGACGGCGACGAGAGCGAGAAGGAGCGCCTCAAGGGGATCGCGAGTGAGCTTGGTGTGCGCGACCGGGTCGACTTCCTCGGATCGGTTGCTCACCACGAGCTCCCGTACTTCTATTCGGCGGCCGACGTTTGCGTCATGCCGTCGTACACCGAGTCATTCGGGCTCGTCGGGCTCGAAGCGCAGGCGTGCGGTTGTCCCGTGGTGGCGTCCGGCGTGCCCGGGCTCCGCTCGGTGGTGCGCGACGAAGTCAGCGGTTATCTCATCGATGGCGACGATCCCTCTTCGTATGCCGACCGCATCGGACGCTTGCTCACGAATCCCGAGCTGGCTCAGCAGATGGGAAGGCGCGCGAGCATGCTCGCGCAGCGGTTCTCGTGGACCCGCACCGCGGATCGGCTGCTTTCACTGTTCGACGACGCCATTGACGGCTCTCAGACGCGGGTCCAGGTTGGCATCACGCACGAATAAGGAAACGAAGACGCGTCGAACCGCGTGAGTGCGACCGGCCGCGTGCCGTCGGCATTCATGATCCAGACCTGGTTTTCGCTGACAAACGCGATCTGGTGGCCGTCCGGCGATGGCACAGGGTTGGACACGTCGGCGCTTTGATTCGACGGGAGCGCCAGGGCCGCGGTCAGCGCGGTTGGGGGTGCGATCACGTTGACGAGAAACGCCTTTCGCGTGGTGCCGGCCGGTGTGGTGATCCCCGCGGCGAACACCACATGAGTCGAGTCCGGGAGCCACGTCGGGCGACCGATGTCTCCGGTCGCGACGGTCGTGGTCGACGCCTGGCCCGTGAGGTTGCGCACTCGCAGCGCGATGGAGCCGGCATCGTTGCGAAGGTACGCGATCCGATTGCCGGCCAAAGACCAGCTCAGGTCGGTGACGATGCCGTTCTCAGAAGCGAGCTGGTAGCGAGACCTCAAACCGACGTCGTAGCCCCAGACCGTTGACGTGGCGCCGGCCAGCTGCACGAACGCAACCCGCTGGCCATTTGGCGCGGTCGCCGCTTGCGAAACGTTGCGGGCGATCTCCTCATCCGCCCCGTCGAGCCACCGATGCAGGACTCCACCAGCGTCGATGTAGATATAGCCCCGCCCCGCTTCGAGTGGCGCAGCCCAGACGCCGTTGAAGGGCAGCGCTTTGGAAGCCGTGCCGGGTGTGAACGACGACCAGCTGGCGGCTCCGGTCTGGATCAGCAGGCTCGTGCCTTCCGGCGACCAGCTGAACGATCGGACCGACTGCGAATCGTAGAGGCGGCGCGGAAGCCCAGACTCGTTGACGATCCATACTCCGCCGGACGTCCCATCGGCGAGCGCGGTCGCGAACGAGACCCAGTGGTGCAGCGGCCGCACCGGCCCCGTGTTGAACGCGAAGCTCGCTGGACGGTTCAGCTGGTTGCCGTGCGAGTCGAGCGCGCCAGTGCTGATCCAGACCGTGTAGAGCGTGGCTGGGTTCAAAAGCGATCCGGGCACGACGACAGCGCGGCGTCCGTCGGTCGGATCGAGCCGAACGGTGAACGGCACGACCGGCCCGATCGTGATCGCGCCGGCCAGCGACGAAACATCCATGTCGCGTGAGAAGTCGATGGAGATGTAGGAAGCGGGATCGACCTCGTTCTCTTTGTCGGCCGGCGCCGAAGCGGCGATGGTCGGCGCCCCCTCGGTCGTGAACGCCCAGTGGTGGCGCAGCGCATATGCGTTGCCGGCCAGGTCGCGATAGCCGGCCTGGAGCACGACCTCGTACGTCGTGCTCGTCAGCAGGGTTGGATGTTCGTACTCGAGCCGGCGTGGACTCAACCAAACGACGTTGCCGCTGGTGGCAGGAAATAAAGACAGTCTGGTTTCCACCGATGCCTTGTCGACGTTGTGGTCGAAGGTGATGCGTATCGGGGCCGCGGTCGACACGCCGATGTTGCCGCGCTCGGGAGAATAGTCGACGATCTGGGGCGGGTTGCCTCCGCAGGCCGCAAGCGAGCTGACAACCAGCAACGCAGCGGCCGCCGCGACAAGTTTCACAGCGTCAGACTACCGGCCGGCCGCGAGGCGGCGGGCTAGAGGTGTGACTTGAGCCTGGCCCTCATCTCCTGCGCCAACTGCTCGAGCCGGGACGAATCGACGAAGAGAAGCGAGATGCTCGGCACCTGGTCGATCGCGGCCTCGATGCCAGGCAGGGAAGGATCCGCCGCGCCGAGGATGTCCTTCACTTTGCGGGCGCGGTTGCCCAACGAATCCTCGGCCATGGCCTGCAGCTCGGCGACGATAGATCCCCAGTCCAGCTGTGGGCCGCCGCCTGAGGAGCTGGGCGGTTGGGTCGGGGCGACCGAAGGCGTCGTCGGCGGCGTCGGGAACGCCGGATAGGTGGCGGTCGGCGCCTGCGTCGGCGGCGCGGCCTGCATCACCGGCGGAGTCGCGATGGCCGGAAACTGCTGGGTGGGCGGCTGCTGCACGGTGGGGGCTGGGGGTGGAGGCGGCCCGGGGTTGTTGCGCGTCGCCGAGCGCTGGCTGGATACGATCTCGTCGACATCGAGCGGCGGGTGCTTGACCGCGTCCGCGGACTTCACCTCGATCATTGCGTTGGGGTCGTCGCACAGCGCGAGGGCGCGATCCGGCTTGTCAGCGATATCGCGCGACTCGCTGGTGTATGCCCCGGCGAGCTCACCTCCCGAGAGGATGATGACCCCGGTTCCGGCGGCGGCGCGGATCATGACGCTGCCGTTCAGCTTGCGGTCGCTGAGGAACTTGAGCAGCGCGCGCATGTCCACCCATCCGGCATAGAGCTCTGTGTACAGCGGCTTCGACACCGTGAGCTCGTATAGGCCGTCGATGAGCTCGGGAGAGAGGCCGACCACGTCGAGCACACCATGCCCACTGGTGACGTCGTCGTTGAACTCGTGTAGGGCTTGCTTGCCGAGCACGAGCCCGCCCGCGTCGGTGGCGCCGTCGTACATGCACTCGAGCGCCGAGCCTTCGCGGAAGAGGATGAGGCCGGCCGCGTCGTCGGTGAGAAGGCGGACGTAACCGGTGTACCCCTCTTTTTCGAGCGTCGTGATCAGGCGCGGAAAGTCAACGAACGACGTCTTCAGCGAGTCATAGATGACTTGGCCTGCGGGCACCGGGATGGGCTCGCGGCCGTGCTTGGGCTGCGGTCTGTGCTTCACGCCGCGTCTCGGCTGGGGTGCATCCACCTTCTTCTCCGCTGCAGGTTGTTCGCGGCGTTCAGCATGCGCTTCGACGGGTGCGGCCGGCGGCGGAGCGGCGGGTGCAGGAGCGTCCTTCGGTGCCTCCTTGGCGGTCGCCTCGGCGGCGTTGACGAGATCGGGGATGCCAGCCTTGACGGTCTCGTCCGCGGGCAGCTTGGCCTTGGCGTCGAACTCGAACTCGCCCCTGGTCCAGCCGAGCGCGGTGATGACCGCGTCGTCGCCCGCCTTCCCGTTGCCCTCGGCGTGAAAGAGGTGCCCGAACAGAAAGTACAGCGCGGCCGACTCTCCGTTGCCATCACGGAGAGTAAGGGTACCTGTCGACCTCTCGCCCTGGGCAGATTCCAGAAGCGAACGAAGAGGGATTTCGGCCAGCGAGCCGTGTGACTGCAAATGCGTCTCCCCGAGATCGGCCCCACACCGATCGATGGACTAAGAAAAGCTAGTATAGATAGCGAGATCGCATTCGCGCGCCCGGAGCCTCCTGAACTCCCTCTCCCAGCCAAGCCACCTCCCGCGCGCCTGCTGTTGGTCCGGCACGGCCAGTCGACCTGGAATCGCGAGCACCGCATCCAGGGCCAGCTCGACCCCCCTCTTTCCGCGGAAGGCCGCCGGCAGGCAATGCATGTGGCTCGACGGCTGGCTCACCGGCCCCTGGCCGGCTTCTACTCGAGCGACCTCAAGCGGGCTTTCGAGACGGCCGATGCGATCAGCGAGGCTGTGGCTGCGCGACCAAGTCCGTCTATGGGCCTGCGAGAGATCTACCTCGGTGCGTGGGAAGGCCTCACGACCGAAGAGCTCGCCCAGCGTTTCCCAGCGGAGTGGGCCCTGTGGACTGAAGAGCCGAGCTGGGACGTGGTCCCCGGCGGTGAGGGCTCGGTGCCTTTCGAGGCACGCGTCAATAGCGAGCTGGATTCGATCCTCGCCCGCCATCCGCACGGTGACGTTCTGGTGGTCACCCACGGCGGTGTCATCCAGGTCGCGCTGCATCGTGTGGTCGGCAGGCCGAACCATGGCCTGTTCCCGTTTCGGATCGAGAACGCCTCGATCTCCGTCATCGAGAAACGCAACGGTCGCTTCGTCGTGTCCGGCGTCAACGACACGAGCCATCTCGAGCCTGCAGCATGAGCGATGCCAAGACGAGCTGGGACAGCGAGCTCGACCAGCGCGCAACGGCAGCGCCGCTGCTGCAGACATGGGGCTGGGGCGAGGTGCAATCGCGCGCCGGATGGAGCGTCGAGCGGGTCAGGCTCGCCGGGGGTGCGATGGCGAGCGTTCAGCTACGTGGTCTGGGGCCGGTGCGTGAGGCTTACGTCCCGCGCGGTCCGGTGCCGGCGTCCGCCGACTCCGTCGCTGCGCTCGTCGATTGGGCACGCGCCGCAAGAGTCGCTCGCATCATGCTCGAACCCGAGGCGCCGCTCGATTTCGGAGACGTCATGCGCGAGCAGGGCTTCAGGCCTGCCTCGCCGGTGCAGCCTCAGTTCACTCGCATCATCGAACTCTCATCACCGGCGGCGATGCTCGCGACCTTCAAGCACGGCCGCCGGTACAACATCCGCGCCGGCGAGCGGCGCGGCGTGGTGGTCGAGGAGGGCAACGATGCAGCAGAGCTGGCCCGACAATCTGCCGCGGTCGAGCGGCGCGAGTCGATCAGCCTGCCGGCCAAGGGCTATTACCAGGTCCTCCTGGATGCGCTCCCATGGTGCCGGACCTATGTGAGCCGGCATCCGGAGAGTGGCGAAGCGCTCGCCGCGGTGCTGGTCGCGCGTCACGCCGGCCGTGCGTACCATCTGTTTGCGGGCAGGACCGGCGCTTACCCCGAGCTGATGGCCAACGACATGGCATGGTGGACCGCCATCAGGGCAGCGGCGGAAGCGGGCTGCCGCGACTACGACCTGTGGGGGGTGCCGCCCCCGGACTCGGGGCCAGAACATCCATGGCACGGCCTGGGCGTCTTCAAGGCCGAGTTCGGCGGCGCCGAGGTTGCCTACACGGGAGCCTGGGAGCTGGTGCTGTCGGGGGCGGCCTCGAAGCTCATCGGCCTGGAGCGCAAGGCTCGTGGCCGCATTCGGGGGTTGAAACGAAACATCTCCTAACAATCCTTCAAATCGGTTAGTATCTAAGGGATGTCCCAGGGATCCAACGGGGCGCGCAAGGTGCTCATCGTCGATGGCGACAGCACCACCCGCCGCGAGGTGAGGTCCGCGTGCGCACAAGACGGCTACCAGGTTCTCGAGGCGGATACGGGTGCCGAGGCACTGCGGCAGGTCGAATCAGTGCGGCCGAACCTGGTCCTGCTCGAGGTCGCGCTGCCCGACGCATCTGGCTTCGACATCTGCCGCGAGCTCCGCAAGAAGGACACAGCGGTGCCGGTGATCATGATGAGCTCGCGCTCCGACGAGATCGACGCGGTGGTTGCACTGGAGATCGGCGCCGACGACTACGTCATCAAGCCGCTCCGCCTTCGCGAGCTCGCGGCGCGAATCGCGGCCCATCTTCGCCGCATGCGCATTGAGTCGGCTGAGACGACACGCAACCGTCTGGAGTTCCGCGACCTCGTCATCGACGTCAACGAGCGTCGCATCTATCGGGGCGGGCAAGAGGTCGAGCTGACCCACACCGAGTTCGACCTGCTGACGTTTCTCGCGAGCAATGCCGGCAAAGTGCTGAGCCGAGAAAAGATCCTCAACTCGATCTGGGGCTACGAATATCCAATCGAGACGCGCGTGATCGATGTCCACATCCGCAACCTGCGCCGGAAGATAGAGGCGCAGCCGTCGCGGCCTTACTACATCCTCGCCGTGCCCGGCATCGGCTACCGCTTCACCAACGCGCGCCCGACCTAGAGCTCATCGACAAAGCCAACACATAAACATCCCTTCACTCGCCTTTCGTCTGGTCCGGACTATATTCGGGGCGCTGCTTCGAACAGACGGGGTTCACGGAGGGGATGGCATGAAGCGATCGTTACGACGTGTCCTGGCCTTTGCGATCGGCTCGCTCACCGTCATGGGCGCGGGCCCGGTGTTTACGGCGGTCTCGGCCGGCGCAAGTAACGGGCCCGGTGGCAACGGCGACATCGGCGCACTCGCCGGCATCAACCACCTGGTGGTGATCTACGACGAGAACCATAGCTTCGACAACCTGTACGGTCTCTTCCCCGGCGCGAACGGAATCAGCCGCGCCCGCGACACTGCGACCACACAGGTCGACCTCGCGACCGGTCTGCCCTACACGTGCCTGCCGCAGACCGATTCACACCTGGTCGGCACGTGCTTGCCGGACCAGCCGTTCGATATCACCAAGTACGTTGCGGCCGACCAGAAGACGAGGGACCTGGTCCACCGGTACTACCAGGAGCAAGTCCAGATCGACGGCGGCAGGATGGACAAGTTCGTGACCGTGAGCGACGCCAAGGGCCTGTCGCTCGGCTATTACCCGACCGACCAGCTCCCGGTAGCGAAAGAGGCGGCGCAGTACGTGCTGGCCGACAACTTCTTCCACGCCGCATTCGGCGGCTCGTTCCTCAACCACCAATGGCTGGTGTGCGCGTGCACCCCGGTGTACGCAAACGCGGTCAGCGACGGCGGCTCGAAAGACCTCCATACGGTTCTCGGCGCCAACGGCCTACCCACCAAGGACGGCCAGCTGACGACCAAGGCGACCGGCGACTTCGCCGTCAATACGATCTTCCCGGCGAGCCAGCCTACAATCCCCGCGGCGCAGCTGCCGCTTCTCCACAACACGACCATCGGCGACGAGCTGTCCGCGTCCAACATCAGCTGGGCCTGGTACTCAGGCGGCTGGAACGACGCCGTCGCAGGGCACGCGGACCCGCTGTTCCAGTTCCACCACCAGCCTTTGAACTATTACGCGAGCTTCGCGCCCGGCATGCCGGGTCGAGCGAATCTGAAGGACGAGACCGACTTCATCGCCGCCGCGAAGGCGGGGACACTGCCGGCGGTGTCATTCGTCAAGCCGATCGGCGCTGACAACGAGCACCCCGGTTACACGAATGTGATCCGAGGCGAGAACCACCTCATCAGCCTCATCAACGACATTCGCAGCGGTCCGAACTGGAAGGACACCGCGATCGTGATCACCTACGACGAGCACGGCGGCTTCTGGGACCACGTGGCCCCGCCGACCGATGCCAGCCACTCGGATATCTGGGGGCCGGGCAGCCGTGTCCCAACGATCGTCATTTCGCCGATGGCGAAGCGGCACTTCGTGGACCACACCCTCTACGACACGACCTCGATCCTCGCCACCATCGAGCGCCGTTGGGACCTCGCGCCGCTCGGCTCCCGCGACGCCAACGCCAACGACCTGCGCCGCGCCTTCACGCTCGGCGAAGGCAGCGCCTAGGCCAGCTTTTTCGGATGTGAGGAGCCGGGGGCGATACCGCCCCCGGCTCCGAGCTCCTCGAGGCCTTCGATCACGAACTGCCGCTCCGAGATGCGAGGATGCGGAATGCTGAGGTCAGGTTCGGCGACTCTCTCGTCTCCGAATAGAAGGATGTCGACGTCGATGACGCGCGGGCCCCATCGTCGCGTTGGCTTGCGGCCGCCTTCGCGCTCCACGGCCTTGGCGACTTTCAACAGCAATCGCGCTGATCCATCCCATTCGACCTCCACGACCTGGTTGAGGAAGCGCGGCTGATCCGGGACGCCCCAGGGCTCGGTTTCCAGGACGCGGCTGTGGCGCAGGATGCGGGCTCCCTTTTGGCGCAGCCTCCGCCGCGCCGCGCTGAGGTTCCGTTCACGCCGACCGAGATTTGATCCGAGCCCGAGGTACGCCAGAGTCACCGCATTTTGTCTGCGACGCGCACCACCCTCATCATCTCCGGCACGTCGTGGACGCGCACCACGTCGACGCCCCGCAGGATCGCTGCCGTCACGGTTGCGGCGGTTCCCTCCAGCCTTGCGTCGACAGGGAGGTCGAGGAGCTTGCCGACGAAAGATTTTCGGGAGGTGCCGATCAGCACGGGCTGCCCAAGCTCTCGTAGCTCCTCCAGCCTGCGCATCACCTCCCAGTTCTGGCCGGCGGTCTTGCCGAAACCGATGCCGGGGTCGATGAGGATGCGCTCGCGCGGTACGCCGGCGGCCGTGGCGGTGTCGACCGATGCGCGGAGGAACCGCTTGATTTCCACCAAGAGGTCGCCCGCGTATTCGGTGCCGTCCTGGTTGTGCATCACGACGAGCGCGCAGTCGTGACGAGCCGCGAGCTCGGCCAGGCCAGGTGACCGGTACAGACCCCAGACGTCATTGATCATGGTGGCCCCGGCCGCGACGGCGGCCTCGGCCACCTCCAACTTGTACGTGTCGATGGAAACCGGCACCGCCGCTTCCTTCGAAAGGCGCCTGACCACCTCTTCGGTGCGCGCGATCTCTTCGGTGGCGGAGACCGGGACGTGTCCGGGCCGGGTAGATTCCCCACCGATATCGACAAAGTCAGCGCCTTCCGCGGCCATGCGCAACCCCTGCGCCACAGCGGCGTCACGATCTCCACCGAGCCCATCGCCGCTGAAGGAATCCGGCGTGACGTTGACGATGCCCATGACATACGTGCGGCTGCCCCAGTCGAATCGGTGCCGGCCGATCTCCGCGATCACCCTGCGATTATCCAACCCCGTATCCTCCACACCTGATATGAGGCTCGAGGACCTGGCGCGGGGCGTGGCCGGAGCTGTGCTCGAGGGCGATGGCAGCGTCGAGGTCACGGGAATCGCCTACGACTCGCGGCACATCAAACGCGGCGACCTTTTCGTTGCTGTGGCCGGCATCCACTCCGACGGCCATGCGTATGCCGCCGATGCTGTCGCCGCGGGCGCCATCGCCGTCGCCGTCGAGCGGCCCGTCGACCTCCCCGGCGGCCTGTCCGTCCTGAGAGTGCCGTCTACGCGCAGCGGGCTGGCCGAGATCGCCGCCGAGTTCTATGGAAGGCCCTCGCGTCATCTCTACGTGGCGGGGATCACCGGCACCGACGGCAAGACGACCGTGACACACATGGCGGAGCACGTGTTGATGGCCAGCGGAGTGCTCGCCGGGGCCATGAGCACTGTCGCGTTCTCCGTGAGCGGCGCCGCGACGGACAACATGAGCGGACAGACGACTACGGAGGCGCCGCAAGTCCAGGACTGGCTGAAGCGGATGGTCGATGAGGGCGTGAAATGCGCAGTCATCGAGACCACGTCGCATGCCCTCATTCAGGATCGTGTTCTAGCCTGCGACTTTGACGTGGCGGCATTCACGAACGTGGGCCACGACCACCTGGACTATCACGCCACGTGGGAGGCTTACCTGGGGGCGAAGGCCCGCTTGATCGACCTTGCCGCATCTGGAGCCGACAAGGGCATCGAGAAGACTGCCGTGCTCAACCGCGACGACCCGAGCTTCGAGCGGCTCTCGCGCCGTCCGATCTCGCGAAGATGGACGTACGGCCTCACTACGGCCTCGGACCTACACCCGCTCGACTTGACGATGACCGCCACTGGCTCGCGGTTCCGGCTCAAGACGCCGCTTGGCGTGACCGAGGTGGCGCTCGCCGTGCCTGCGCGGTTCAACGTCTACAACGCGCTCTGTGCAGCTGGCGTGTGCCTCGCCATGGGTGTTCCGGCCGAAGAGATCGGTCCCGGCCTCGCCGGCTTCGACGGCGTGCGCGGCCGTCTCGAACGCGTCGATCTCGGCCAGGACTACAGCGTTTTCATCGACTTCGCTCACTCTGCCGGAGCACTGGCGAGCGCCCTCGCGGAGCTCCGGCCGTACACGCGCGGGCGCTTGATCGTCGTGTTCGGCTCCACCGCCCGCTCCGACCACGACCGTCCCGGCATGGGCAAGGCGGCCGGCGACCTCGCCGACTTTTTCATCATCACGACGGACGACCCACTTCGTGAGGACCCGGCGGAGATCGCACGCGACGTTCAGTCCGGGGTCGTCGGCAAGGCTCCGGGCCGGGACTACGAGATCGTGATCGACCGGCAGGCCGCAATCAGGCGCGCCATCGATCTCGCGCGGCCCGGGGACACGGTGCTGCTGGCCGGCAAGGGGCATGAGCGCACGATGCAGATGGCAGAGGGCGCACAGCCCTGGGACGAACGGGTCGAGGCGGAAGCGGCGATCAGAGAAAAGGGGCTGGGCTAGCCGCCGCCTACCATCCGCACGATCTCGACGACATCGCCTTCATCGAGCTCTGCGTCCTCGTAACGCGACCGATCGATGATCACGCCGTTGTGCTCGACCGCGACCGCGCGAGGGCTAACGCCAAGAGTCTCGAGATATGCGATCAGGGGTGTCGGCCCGGCCAGCTCCACGCGCCTGCCGTTGACCTGCAGCGCGATCATGACCTGGGGCGGGTGAAGAAGCCGATCGCCGCGTAACCCGATGCCCCCGCCGCGTGGCTCTGCGCGATGCGTTCCTCGGTGACGCCCCCGATGGCGAGCACTGGAATTGTGAGGGCGCGGGCGACCGTCGCAAGCATCTCGATGCCGGCCGGCGCCGAGCCCGGGTGGCTCGGGCTAGGCCAGACCGGTCCGAAGATCACGTAATCCGCGCCGTCGGCCTCAGCGCGCAGCGCGGTGTCCAGTGAATGGACCGAGCGTCCCACGAGCCGCTCGCCGAGCAGGCGTCGAGCCGCCTCTACTGTGATGTCGTTTTCCGGCAGGTTGACCCCGGCAGCGCCCACTGCCAGTGCGATGTCGCACCTCGAGCTGACGACGACGGGCACCGGCGACGTGGCGACGAGCGCAGAAGCCTCCTCGGCGGCCTTGCGCGCGGTCGCTTGCGGAGCACGAAGCTGGAGGATGGTGGCGCGGTCCGCGGCATTCATTCCGGCACGCGCGCTCGTGACGATTGCCATCGCGGCTGGGATGACTAGCCCGCCGGGAGCGATATGCCCTCGGTCGGCGAGCTCGGGCTCCCTTGCTCGCGCTTGGGGATCAGGCCGGCCGTGTACGCCTTGCGGCCCGCCTCCACCCCACCCGCGATCGCCTCGGCCATGAGTGCGGGGTCCTGAGCTAGCGCGATCGCGGTGTTGACGAGCACAGCATCAGCCCCGATCTCCATCGCCAGCGCCGCGTCCGACGGGGAGCCGATACCCGCGTCGACGACGACAGGAACGCCCGCCTGCTCGACGATGATCCGGATCTGCTCCAGCGTCTGCAGTCCCTGCGCCGACCCGATCGGTGACCCCAGCGGCATGACCGTGACAGTGCCGATCTCTTCGAGCTTCCGCGCCAACACCGGGTCGGCGTTGATGTATGGCAGCACCTTGAAGCCTTCAGTGACCAGCGACCGGGCCGCTTTCAGCGTCTCCTCGGGGTCGGGAAACAGGTAACGCGGGTCGGGTATGACCTCGAGCTTCACCCATTCCGACAGGCCCATCGAGCGTGCGAGCCGCGCGATGCGGATCGCCTCGTCGGCCGTGCGGCAGCCCGCGGTGTTCGGAAGAATGCGGTATCGCTTCCAGTCGATGACGTCGAGGATCGTTTTGCTCTTCGGGTTGTCGAGGTCTAGGCGGCGCAGCGCCACCGTGACAAGCTCGCACCCTGATGCTTCGAGCGCCGCAAGCATCGTTTCGTTGTCCGCGTATTTGCCGGTGCCAAGAAAAAGACGTGAGCGGAGTTCGACGCCGGCGATGACGAGGGGGTCGGCCGTGGCGGTCTGCACGAATTCAGCTTAGCGAGTGATTGACTTCGTACGGATCTCGCCGTCCTTAGCTGCGCTCTTCTGGCTCCAATCTCCCCATCCCGCAGTCGCCCTTCGGGCGAGAGCGGACTTCCCCACGAGGTGGGGAAGCTAGAGGTCCTGCTGCTCCAGGAGCTTCTTGTCACGCGGGTAGGTCAGGCGCTTGATGGCGTCTGGCAGCGACAGCCACAAGAGCTTGTCGACCTCGATCCCGGCGCGGAACCGCCCGCTCTTGACCTCCATGACCCAGTAGCACGCGACCTTGTCGCGGCCACGGCGGTCGACATAGGCCGTGCATCCGAGGGGGCGCTGGATCTCGCACCGAAGCCCGGTCTCCTCCCGGACCTCGCGTAGCGCGCAGTCCTCAGGCGACTCGTCCGGCTCTACCTTGCCTTTGGGCAGAGTCCAGTCGTCGTAAGCCGGGCGGTGGATGATTGCCAGTTCGGTTTCGCCCGATGAGCCGGCTCGGCACACGACGCCGCCTGCGGCCCTGATGACGTTCACATCGGTCAACTCGAGAATCTTGGTGGCCATCGTTTCTCCTTCGCGTGCTGGGACGTCGCGCCGAGTTGTATGCCTAATCAGCCGAGGAAATCAATGTGGTGACGTCAGTTTAACAAGGGAGAGCGCGATCTCGGCAAATCTTCCGACTCATCCACGAAGGCCGGCGGTGCTCAGGATGGCGTACGCGACCCAGGCGATGACCGCCGAGGCAGGGATCGTGACCAGCCAGGCGGCGGCGATGTTTGCGCCAAGTCCCCAGCTCACTGCGGAAAGCTTCCGGATCGCTCCCACTCCCATGACCGACCCGGTGATGACGTGGGTTGTGCTCACGGGCAGACCGATCAGGGTCGCCGCCTGGATGACGGTCGCTCCCGTCAACTGGGCGGCCATGCCCGTTGCCGGTTCCAGCTTGATGATGTTCCAGCCCAACGTTCGGATGATTCGCCAGCCGCCCGCGTAGGTGCCGAAAGCGATCGTCACCGCGGAGAGAAGAACGACCCAGAGGGGGACCTGGAACTTCGTGAGGTTGCCGGATGCGACCAGCGCGAGAGTCATGGCGGCCATGGTCTTCTGCGCGTCGTTGGCGCCATGCGAGTAGGAAAGGAACGCCGAGGTGAGCACCTGGAGGGTGCGGAACGTGCGGTTGACTGGAGCCGGACGCAGCTGCAGTCGGTACACGAGCGTGATCAGCAGGATGGCAAAGATTGCTGCGGTCAAGAATCCCAGAGGCGGGGAGATCGCAAGGCTGGCCACCTGCTTGCCAAGCGCCGACCATCTCACCCCGCTCAGTCCGCCGGCCGCCGCAATGCCCGCGCCGCAAAGGCCGCCGATGAGCGCATGCGTTGAGCTGCTTGGCAATCCGCGATACCAGGTGATGAGGTTCCACGCGATCGCGCCCAACAAGGCCGACATCACCACCACGAGGCCCGGCCTGATGGCGAGCGTGCTCGCGATGGTGTTGGAGACCTTCGCCTGAAAAAAGGCAACTGTGACTACGGCTCCGACAAGATTGAAGACGGCCGACAGCCCGACTGCAGCGTGAGGGGAGAGTGCACGGGTCGAGATCGACGTTGCGATCGCGTTGGCGGTGTCGTGAAAACCGTTTGTGAAATCGAACAGAACGGAGACGGCAATCGTGACCAGAAGGAGGATCGCAGTCTCATGCATTCTTTATCGCGATCGTCTCCAACACATTGGCGGCATGCTCGCAAGCGTCCATCGTCGCTTCGAGCAGGTCGTAGGTGTCCTTCCACTTCACCAGTTCCGCGGCGTCGGTCACCTTAGAGAACAGCTCCCCAATGGCGGCCCGCGTCAACCTATCGCCCTCATTCTCGAGCCTGTGAATCTCGAGACGATGCGGCTTCAGCTGGGCAAACCCTTCGAGTTGGTCGAGGGCAGCGGCAAGCTCGATGCCGGCCTTGGCCAGGAATTCCCCCATGCGCTTGGCCGGATCCGTGATGTTCTGGATCCGGTAAAGGTCGATCTTGTCGCCGGCTTCCTCGGCTAGGTCGACCACATCGTCAAGACTGGACGCGAGCAGCAGGATGTCCTCCTGGTCGAGCGGTGTGATGAACGTGCTGTTGACCAGGTTGAAGATCTGATGGGTTACGTCATCGCACTCGTGCTCGAGATCCATCAGGCGCGCATGGCGGCTCTTGCCCTCCAGGAGGGACTTGCTGAGCTCGGTCAGCGTCTCGCTGACCAGTGCTCCTTGCTTACGAAACAGGTCGAAGAATCGTTGACCTCGGGGCAGTGGAATGAGCTTCATTGAACCTCCGGCGTAAAGGCTAAAGAGGGTTGGGTTAAGGCGTCGTTAAGGCTGCCACTACCATTCTGGAAGTGACTGACGAAGTTCTGCTGGAGCTGGGTCGGCTGGTCCAAGGCGCGCTGACCGACGCCTTGAACGCGTTGGCTCAGCAAGATCTGGTGCTGGCGGACCAGGTCGTAAGGGGAGATGTCGCGATCAATCGACTTCGCTACGCCGTAGAAGAGCAGATCACGGCCTCTTTGCCCGGCAGCGAGACGGGCGAGGCGACCTGGATGGTTGCCGCCCTATACGTGATCTCCGAGCTGGAGCGGATGGGAGATCATGCCGAGGGCATCGCAAAGGTGACGTTGATGCTTGGCCCGAAACCGTCCCTGGCCCTTCCAGCCGTCATCGGCGAGATGGGCAAGCTCACCATCTCGATGGTTGACCGCACCCTTTCGGCTCTCGCCAAGCGCGATGTCAAGGCGGCCAGGGCACTGTGCCGAGAGGACGACGATATCGATTCCCTGTACGACCGCGCCTATCAGGAATTGCTTACGACGATGGTCTCTGACCACAGGCACATAACCCATGCCACCTACATGATCTGGGTCACCCATAACCTCGAACGGATCGCGGATCGAGCCACCAACATCTGCGAGCGGGTCGTCTACCTGGCCACCGGCCATGTGGAGGAATTGAACGTCTCGAAATACTGAGGCTAGCCACTCCCGAATCGTGGTGATCGGCCCTGCGGCTCGGCTGGCCGCGCGGTTGAAGGCCGACCTTGCATCAGATGACGTCGACGTGGTGTGGCACCGGTATGCGAGCGGGCTGCTTCGCGAGCCATCCGCCGACGCAGTAGTTCTAGACGGGGGTGACCTGGTCGACGCGACGGCAGCTGTGCGGAGGGCGACCGCCGCATTACTCCTGATAATCGGCCCGGCCGAAGATGTGGCTGCGACGTGCCTGGAAATGGGAGCCGACGGGTGGTTGCCATCAGGGAGCGCACCCTCGTTGGTTCGCGCCCAATTGCGCGCTCTCCTCAGAAAGCGCGTTGCCGAGCCTGTTGAGGCAGTCGTCGAAGCCGGCCGCTTGCGGCTCGACGCGGGCGCGCGACGCGCGGAGATCGCAGGCCGCGAGATTCAGGTCACGCCGCGCGAATTCGACCTGTTGAGAGTCCTGGTTGAAAACAAAGGCCTCGTTCTGAGTCGCGACAAGATCCTGGCCGGCGCCTGGGGTTCTCGCTTCGTCGGTGAACCAAAGACGGTCGACGTTCACGTCGCGTGGCTCCGGCCGAAACTGGAAGGCAGCGGGCTTCGCGTGACGACCCTCCGGGGCGTCGGTTACCGGCTCGACGTGCTCGACCAGCGGCGCCCTCGCGTCCTTTTCGTGTGCGTCCGTGACGCGGACCGGAGCCAAATGGCCGCCGCGCTCTTCAATCGCCACGCTCAGGGTCGTGCATGGGCAGAGTCGGCGGGGACGCAGCCCGCCATGCGGGTTCATCCAATGGTCGTCGAGGTCATGAGCGAAATTGGAGTCGACCTCACCGCCGCGAAACCGCGAATCATGACAGCGGACCTGGCAGACGGCGCGGCCAGGGTCATCTCAATTGGTTTTCGAGATGGCGAGTGGCCCGTGGCGGGCGCGCGAGTCGAAGACTGGAACCTTCCCGATCCGGGGTCTCAGCCCCTCGCATCCGTCAGAGCGATTCGCGACGAGATCGACAGCAGAGTGCGTTCGCTGCTTTCGACGCTTGGCTTTTGAAACAGCTCAGGAACTCTTGATCGCGACGGTTTCGATGATCTCGGCCGCCGATTCGCACTCGTCGAGGGTCGACTCGAGCAGTGAATAGAGGTCCTTCCACTTGATGACCTCGACCGCGGTCCTCTGGTTGCTTTCGAATAATCTCTGCAGGGCGTATCGGGTGATGGAGTCGCCTTCGTTCTCGAGCCTGTGGATCTCCTGGAGCACCGGGTCGAGGTCGCTGAAGTCCTCCAGCTTGTTCACAGCCTTCGCCAGCTCAATACCGGCTTTGGCCAGGCACTCCCCAAACTGCTTGGCGGGATCGGTGATCGAGGCTATCTCATAGAGATCGATCTTGTCTGACACTTCTTCGGCAAGGTCGACGACGTCGTCGAGTGCGTGAGCGAGCAGCAATATGTCGCCCTGCTCCATGGGCGTGGTGAACGTGCGATTGGTCAGGTTGTAGATCTCGTGCGTTACATCGTCGCAAGCGTGCTCGAGCTCGCGCAACCGTGAATGCCGGCTCTTACCGCTCGACAATGAGTCTTTGAGCTCGGTCAGAGTCTCGCTGACGAGGGCGCCCTGCTGGCTGAAAAGGGCATAGAAGCGGCGCTCACGCGGGATCAGGTTCAGCTTCAAGCTCCCACCACCCACCTAAGCGTAAGCCAGGCTGGCAAGAGGGAATCGGGTCGGTGCCTAGAGGGGTTTGCGCGCGGGGATGCCGGCCCGCCGCGGGTACAGTGCGGGGGTCGGGCTCACCTTCTCGACGATGACGATCGTCCCGGCCGCGCGTGCCGACGATGGCGCGCTCACCACAGTCGCAAGGCGGCCGCCCAGCAACCCGATCGCTCTCGAAGCCGCGCCGGTGTCCTCGCCTTCGGTTTTCTGAGCGAGCAGCCGGCCGCCCACCCGTACCAGCGGCAGGCACAGCTCAACCAATACCGGCAGCGGTGCCAGGGCCCGCGCTACCGCGACGTCGAAGGTCTCGCGAAAGTGGGGATCCTGGCCGGCGTCCTCCGCGCGGCGTGCGACCACCTCGACCTGGTCGAGCCCGAGGGCGGCGCACGCATGGACGAGGAACGCCGCCTTGGCCTGGTCGGACTCGATGAGCGTTACGCGCAGGTCGGGCCGGGCGATCTTTAGCGGGATACCGGGCAGACCCGCACCCGAACCGACGTCGACGAGTATTTGGGCGTCGCCCAGCTGATCCACCAGTACCAGGCTGTCGTCGATGAGCGAGCGGTCGGCGCGGGCCATCAGCCCCGGCCACGCCGAGATCAGCCGCGCCAGCTCATCCAGCTTAATATCTGTCATTGAGATGCCCATCTATGAGTATCGGTGCGAGAGCTGCTCGGGAAAGTTCGAGGTCCTCACCAGGTTCGCGGAGCGGGACCAGAGCCAGCCGTGCCCAAGCTGCGAGTCGATCAGGACCAGGGTGCTTGTGTCGAGCTTCGCGGTGACGGGCGGCGAGTCGGGTTCATTGGCCGATTTCGGAACCGAGCAGACCAGCGGCGGCGGCTGCTGTGGCGGCGCGTGCGGGTCCTGCGGCTCCGGGCCGAACTGACCAGCTAGCTCTTGCTTTTCCCGGTCACGTACCGGGTCAACGCCGCCGCCCACATGGAGGTGGGCGGGTGTGACCTGGTCGAGCTTGCGCACACGCACGGCACTCCGCTCTACATCTACGACGAAGCCACCATCCGGCAGCGCGCCTCCGAATACATCGCGGCGATGGGCTCGGCCGGGCAGGTCCTCTATTCGGCCAAGGCGTTCGCGTCGCCTCGATTCCTGAGGGTCGTAGCTCAAGAGGGCCTGGGCCTCGACGTGGTTTCTGCGGGCGAGCTCCACCTGGCGTTGAAGAGCGGATACGCGGGCGACCGCATCCATTTCCTCGGCAACAACAAGAGCCGTGAAGACCTCGAGGCCGCACATGCGGCCGGCGCGACCATCGTCATCGACGGGTCGTACGAGTTCGAGCTGCTGCGCGAGATCGTGCCCGAGGGCAAGCGAATCCGGGTGATGCTGCGTATCTCTCCAGGCGTGAAGCCGGACACCCACGCCCACATCTCGACGGGCCAGCTCGATTCGAAGTTCGGGTTCTCGATCGAATCGGGCGCCGCGATGCAAGCAATCGCCGAGGCACTGCGACATCCGCGGCTCGAGTTGGTCGGACTGCACTCGCATCTTGGGTCGCAGATCCTTGCCCTGGGCGCGTACCAGCAGGCGATGGAGATCATGCTCGACCTCCTGGTCGAGCTGCGTGACGAGCTGAAGTTCGAGCCGCGCAAGCTCGGCGCCGGTGGCGGCCTCGGCATCGCGTACACCCGTGAGGACGACCCGCCCACCCCACGCGATTTCGTGGAGATAGTGCGTCATGCACTCGATACGGGCTGCGCACGCCGCGGCCTTCGCGTGCCTGAGCTCGTGGTCGAGCCCGGCCGCTCGATCGCGGGACCGGCCGGTATGGCGCTCTACACGGTAGGTTCGATCAAGGACATCCGAGGCGTGCGCCGCTACGTCGCGGTCGACGGAGGGATGGGCGACAACATCAGGCCCAAGCTCTACGGCGCGCGCTATGAGGCGTTTCTCGCCTCCGATCCCGAGCGCCGGCCCGACGGCAAGGTCACGATCGCCGGGAAGTATTGCGAGTCGACCGACATCCTCATCACCGACATCGAGATGCCGGAGCTGAAGGCCGGCGACGTCATCGCCATGCCGGCCGCGGGCGCTTACAACCTGGCGATGGCGAGCAACTACAACGGGATGCCGCGGCCGGAGGTCGTGATGTTGAGCGACGGCCGAGCCGATGTCATGCGCCGCCGCGAAACGCTCGACGACCTGATCGCCGCCGAGGTGTTCTAGGAGACCGACACCGTCGTACTCGCGCTGCGGCCGCCCGTGTCACTCGCTGCCACTCTCCCGGTCCCGATATCAAGAGTTGCCGGAGTGAACGAGAGGGTGAACGTGCCGCTGCATGCCACAGTTCCGCTCACTTCCGTTTCAGGCGTGCCCGAGCTGCTCGGAAAGTAAAACCTCACGGTGACGGACTTGTTGGGCGTGAAGTTGTAGCCCTTCACAGTCACGCTCGGGACGAGAAGGGTGCCTCCGGAAGTCGTCAGATACGCACCCGACGATGGGGTCGGGCACGGGTTCGGCGGCGTAGGTGTGGGCGATGGCGGTGGCGGGCTAGATGTGTGCGTCGGAGTCGGGCTTGTCCGCGTGCCGCCGGTTCCGCTGGTCGGGGTCGGCGAGCGACGTGGGTTCGAGGTCGGTGAGGCGCCGGGCGATACGCCAGGTGAAGGGCTCGCGCTTGGCGTGAAGTTCGGCGGGCCGATGAAAGCGGAGGCGTCGACGACGCGGAGTGGCGCCTGCGCGTGGCAGGTTCCGTTCCAGCAGAGCTTCACCGTGTGTTCGCCGAGCGCGGTGTCGCCGGGGACGAGGATCTCCCTCGTGACGTTGCCTTTCCCGTCCGCACGAAACGGGAACACGCTCAACCGGCTCAGGAGCTGGATCTCGCCAGCCTGGTTGCTCGGTACGTGCGACGCGGTAGCCGTGAGGCTGTCGCCCGGATGGACAGTGGTTGCGGACAGGGTCAGCGTTGGCGGGTTCAACGCGGCGATGAGTCCGCATGTCCCGACGAGCAGCATCAGCAGCAGAGCCGCGGACAGGACCGTGTAGAGCCGCCGGCGTGACTTCTTCGTAGGGCTGGCGACTGATACCGCCGGCGCGACCGGCATCGGAGCGGTCGCGACAGCCACGGCAGCCGCGGGCATTGGCATCACGACCGTTGCGTCGGCGGCTGCAACCTTAGGGCGGGCGATCGGAACGGTGGCCGCGACCGGAGGCGCCATCACCACCGTCCGCTCTACACCCGGGTTCGGGGCGGCCTCGAGGGCCGTTCGCAGCGCGGCGACGAAGGCCTCGCAGCTTTCCCAGCGCTCATTAGGATCCCTCGCCAGCCCGCGCAGGATGACCGCGTCGACGCCGGATCCGAGCTCAGGTCGCCGGCCGCTGGGCGGGACCGGGTCGCGATGGACGTGCGCGTAGAGCATCTCGAGCACGCTGTCGTCCTGAAATGGGAAGGCCCCCGTCAGCATCTCGTAGGCCATGGTCGCGAGCGAATAGCGATCGGCCGCCGGGCCGACCTGGCTGCCGGTGACCTGCTCCGGCGCCATGTAGGCGGGGGTGCCGGTGGTGGCGCCGGTCATGGAGTTGAGGGTGGCCGACTGCAGGAGCTTGACCAGGCCGAAGTCGGCGATGATCGGCGTCCCGTCGCGCGCCACCAACACGTTGGCCGGCTTCACGTCCCGGTGGACGATACCCAGCGAATGCGCATAGTCGAGGCCGGCCGCGATGCCCTCCAGGTACTCGAGCGCCGCGGCGGTGTCGAGCTGTCCCTTCTTCATCTGGGCGGCCAGGCTGCCCCCCGGCACGTACTCGACGATCATGTACGGCGTCCCCTGGTACTCGCCGTAATCGAATACGTTGAGGATGTTCGGGTGGCGCATCTGGGCGATGGCCTGAGCCTCCCGGCGGAAGCGGGCGATGGAGTCGGGATCCGGCGAGATCCCGTGCATCACCTTGACCGCGCCGGTTCGTGCAAGTGGCACGTGGTAGGCGCGATAGACGACGCCCATGGCGCCCTGGCCTATGAGGTCCTGGACCTCATATTGACCCAACCTCGTTCCCGGTTCGATCGACATGCCGGCTGATTATGCGGACACGATCGGCGCTTTCAATCCGCGTTAACCGCACTCCCGGCGAGCCACGATGAATACAACGAGCGGGGACGCCGCGGCGGTCTCAGGCCCGGTTCTGCAGCCAGCCTCCGGCTCGTCCGCGCCTCTGCGCGACAAGGCCGGCGAGAATCGAAAGTGCGATCTCGGCTGGATTGACGGCGCCAAGGTCGAGCCCGACCGGGCTCTGGATCCGGGCGATCACGTCTTCACCGACGCCCTTGGCGCGCAGGGCTTCCAGGTGGTGGCCCGTGTGCCGCCGGCTGCCCACCAGGCCGATGAAGCGCGGGTTCTTCGGTATCACGCTTTCCAGCGCTCGCACCAGGTCGGGCGCGTCGTGGTCGGTGTGAACCACGTAAAGGTCCTTGCCTAGATCTGAGGGCAGCTCCTCCAACGATTGGATGGCAGGCGGCCAACCGGAATCGCGCATGCGCTCGGGCCGTGTCTCGACCAGCAAAGCCACAAAGCCAATCTGGCGTGCCCAGTCCATGAGTGCCCTCGCCACCGGAGTCGCGGAAAAGACGAGCAATGTGGGCGGCGCTTCATATGGCTCCAGGTACACGTCAATGCTGCCGAGGTCATGGTGGTAGGTGCGCAGCTGTGGGGAGCCGGACTCCACGATTCCGCTCGAGTCGGCCAGCGCGGCGGAGTCGAACTCACTGCAGCCGAGGGTCCCTGCCAGGCTGGCGTTTCGCGACATCAGGAGCTTCGCCCCTGGCTTGGACGGTGGCTCGCCGTCGAGCTTGATCACCGTCGCCAGCACCAGCTCCTCGCCTTTCGCGAGGCGGGCCGCCAGCTCCTCTTCGATGCTAGGCACGAGTGGCGCTGCGGGTGAGGACGGCGGATAGGATGTCGCGCGCGCGCGCGATCTCTTCATCTGTGGTGGCGTATCCGGTGCTCAGCCGAAGGCTGCCGAGCGCCGTGTCCAGGCTCAATCCCATCGCGAGCAGCACGTGCGATGGATCGAGCGAACCCGACGCGCATGCGGAGCCGCTCGAGGCAGCCACCCCGGCCAGGTCGAGGGCGAGCAGCAGGTCCTCCCCTTTCCGATCTTCGAACGCGCAGCTGGTGAGATTGGGCAGGCGCTGTTCGCCCCCGGTGAGCTCCGCGCCGAGTCCAGCGAGGATGTCGCGCAGGGCCGCCGAGTGTGTCGCGGCGGCGCGCCCCCGCCGCTCGCGCTCGCGTGAGCACACGGCAAGTGCGGTAGCGCAGGCGACCGCGGAGGCAATGTCCTCGTGTCCGGCGCGCCTCCCCCACTCCTGCGGCCCGCCAAAGAGCACGGGATCGATGCGCACGCCGTTCCGGACGTACAGCATTCCACCGCGGCCCGCGCCGAGCTTGTGCCCGCTGATCGACACCAGGTCGGCGCCATCGGGGATCGGAACCCAGCGTGGTCCCGCGCACGCGTCGACGTGGACAAGAGCGCCCTGCGCATGAGCTCGATCGATGATCTCTCTCACAGGCTGGAGCGTCCCGACCTCGTTGTTGGCCAGGCCGATCGAGACGAGCGTGACGCCGGCCGTGACGGCCTCCGGGTCGGCGCGCGCAGCGCGATCCACCGGTGCGATCTCGACCTGGTGTCCTTCCACTTGCAGCCGGCGCGCCGCACCGAGCACCGCCTGGTGCTCCGCGGCCCAGGTCAATATGCGACCCGCCCTCGGCAGGCGCCGTGAGGCCCCGAACAACGCGAGGTTCACCGCCTCGGTCCCAGAGGACGTGAAGGTGACCTCGGTACGGTCGGCGCCCATTGCATGAGCGGCGGTGTCACGTGCGTGGTCGATGGCCGCGCGCGCGGCTCGGCCTTCGGCGTGGGGGCTGGAAGGATTGCCGTCCGGCAGATCGCCGAGAGCCGCGACCACCTCGGGAAGGATCGGCGCTCCACCAGCTTCGTCGAGGAAGATCCGATTCACCAGCAGGCCTTTACGAGGCCGGCTTTACCGGCTGTGATCAGGCTGGGAGATGAGGTCTCTGAGCGTGCCCTGGAAGTTCTTCAGGTAGAGGTGCAGGTCTAGGATCTCGTCGACGCTGATCGGCTCCCGCTCCGGCGCCGAGTCGACGACATCGGCAGCCTCGACACCCTCGATCTCCTCGACCGCGCTGCCCGCGATCGCGAGAACCACGATGAAGGTGACCTGGCACTGGGCGCACGTCACCTGGAGGTGGAAGCGCTCCTCCTCGTGACTCAGGACCTGGATGTCGCAGCCTTTCAAGCTGCGCCCGCAGACTGGGCAGTTGTAGAAACGAGCCCGGTCGCGGATGAACTCGATGATGCTCATCGGCAAGCCCATATTACGCCGCACGTCTTGACCAAGATTCTGTTAACGCTGGCCCTCGATGCAGGTGCAGCCATGGGGCCCGACCACTGCCGAATGCATCGTGCCGGCGGGCAGGACCATGCGGTCTCCGGCCTTCAGTTCGAGCCGCTTTCCCTCTCGTTCCAGCACAAAGGTGATCGAGCCGTCGACGCAGTAGAGGACCTTCTCGTAAGGGTGGTTGTGCGCCGCATAACGATCGTGCGGCCCATTCGACCACGAGTAGCACGAGCTTGCCTCCCGGCGCAGGCTCGTCATCAGGTCGTCCATCAACGCCATCCCCCGATTCTAAGATTGGCGAGGTGAACCCCAGGTGAAGCCCCGGTTCCTCGCCGACTGCAATGTCGGGCGGCTCGCGCGCTGGCTGCGCGCGCTGGGTTACGACGCCTCCTATCACCCGCGAATCGACGACGCGGAGCTGGTGCGCGAGGCGGCGGCCGAGGACCGAGTCCTGTTGACACGAGACCGGGACCTGACGAAGCGCCGCGTGATCCAGAGCGGCGTGGTCCGTGCGATCCTCATCCGCGACGACGAGGTCACGGCTCAGCTGCGCCAGGTCTTCAAGGAGCTCGGGCTGGAGCTCAAGGAAGCGCTCACGCGCTGCATCGAATGCAACTCCGAGCTGCAGGCGCGCGTCGCGTCGACGGTGGCCGAGCGAGTGCCGCCCTACGTTCGCAAAACCCAGTCACGGTATTCCGAATGCCCCGCTTGCGGGCGCATCTACTGGGCCGGGACCCACTGGCAGCGCATGCGCGAGGTGCTCGCCGGGCTTTGAGGAACGTCCTGCAGCGGCTCATTGCGGGCGAGCTCACGGAAGACGAGGCCCTGACCGAGCTCCGCAGGATCCAGCTCGATGAGCTCGGGGGCAGAGCGAAGCTTGACCTCGGACGATTCATGCGTCGCGGCGTGCCCGAGGTGGTGCTTGCGCCTGGCAAGGCCCCGGCCGAAGCGGCGCGCCTCGCCATCACACTGGCGCGCCGGCAGGGGCAGGGGCTGATCAGCCGCATGACCGCCGAGCATCGAACCGCGTTGACCGCCGCCGCGGCCGCCGAGCGGATGACCCTTGTCGACTACTCGAGCTCGGCGCGCGTCCTGCGGGAGGGCTTTGAGGGAGAACCTGTCGACGGCAAGGTCGGCCTGCTCACCGCGGGCACTTCGGACGTGCCCGTGGCTGATGAAGCACGCATGGTCATCGAGGCGTGCGGCCTGGAGACGCGGCTCGAAGCCGACCTCGGCGTTGCGGGCCTCCATCGTTTCGTCGGTCCGCTGTCGGCCATTCTCGATTGGGGCGCGGACGTCATCGTCGTCGCGGCGGGCATGGACGGCGTGCTGCCCGGCCTCGTCGCCGGCCTCACCGACGTTCCCGTCATCGGGCTGCCGGTATCGACCGGCTACGGCCACGGCGGAGCGGGAGAGGCCGCGCTCGGCACCATGCTCCAGTCCTGCTCGACGGGGTTGGTGGTGGTCAACATCGACAACGGCGTCGGCGCGGGCGCGGCGGCCGGGCTGATCGCAGCCCGGGCTGCTCAGGGACGGCGTCTGGGGAAGAACGCGACCACGATCACGAACCCCGCGGCACCGGCCAGCAGCAGGCCGAGGAACACCCCGCCGAGCGTGCGGGACAGGTCCGATCCGCCTGGGATCGCGAACAGCAGCGCGAACACGAGGACCGCAAGCAGGACGCCGACCAAAAGCCACGGAAAGCCGCGCCGCGCGCGGCCGTAGAAGAAGAGCCAGAGCCGGCCCGGCCGCTTTCTCACAGCAACCCAGTGAGCTCGGCGAGCCGCGCCATGACGGGTATCCCGGGTGCGGTCGGGTGCGAGTTGTGGGCGGTGTAGATGAGCGCGCGCATGCCCAGCGCTCGGGGCCCTTCGTAGTCCTCCGCCTCCCGGTTACCCACGAAAAGGACCTTTTCCGGCGCAACCCCGATGGCGTCCAGGGCGGCGCGGTAAATCTCGGGCGCGGGCTTGCGCCGGCCGACCATGCTCGAGAAGACGATGCCGTCCATGAGCGCACCGATCCGATTCGTCTCGACCTGGCGCCGCATCATCTCTGGCGGAAACGGCGCGTTGGAGCAGATCGCGCGCCTGACGCCGCGTGAGCGAAGCAGCTCGAGGACCTGGAGCGCGTCGGGGTCGACCCTGACGATCCGGTCCCAGCACATCTGCTCCGCGTCGACGATCTCGTAGAGCAATCCATCCGGGAGCGCGAGGCCGGCGCTCTCCCATGACGCCTTGGCCACTTCCAGCCAGTCGACCTCGTCCTCGCTCGTACTCGTGACGTACTTTTCGAGGGGGATGAGAACTTCCTCGAGGATCGCCTCCGCCGCGGGAGCGGGAGCCCCGATCGTCTCCTCGATGGTCGGCAGGAAGTTGCGGATCACCTCGAGCAGCTCGCGTTTCGGGTACTCGAAGGTGACCAGCGTCTGGCCGTAGTCGAACAGGACTCCATCGATGTCGGGCATCTGGCGAATATCCTGAGCGAGTGGCGAAGCCTCCTGCGCGCACCTCTTTGACGCACCTCGACGCGAGTGGAGCGGCCCGCATGGTCGATGTCGGGGACAAGCCGGTGACGTCGCGTGAGGCGCTGGCGGAGTGCATCGTGCGCATGGCGCCGGCCACTTTGCGCGCGGTGCGTGAGGGCACGCCCAAGGGCGATGCGCTGCAGGTCGCACGCGTCGCCGGCATCATGGCCGCCAAGCGGACGTCCGAGCTGATCCCGCTCTGTCACCCGCTCCCGCTTACGAATGTCGACGTGGACTTCGAGTTCGTCAAGGGCGGCATTCGCGTGCTGACGCGGGCGCGCGTGGTCGGGCAGACCGGCGTCGAGATGGAAGCGCTGACCGCAGCCGCGGTGGCGGGGCTCACGCTGATCGACATGACCAAGGGCATCGAGCGCGGGGTGTCGATCGAATCGGTCCGGCTGCTGGAGAAGTCGGGGGGCCGCTCGGGGACCTGGAAGCGCGCGGCCGCCTCCCGTTGAGCAAAGCCCACGTCATCACGGTCAGCGATGGCGCCTTCCACGGCACGAGAGAGGACAAGAGCGGCACCGCGCTGGTGAGCCTCCTGCGAAAGGACGGCTTCGATGTCGGCGGTCCAGACGTCGTGCCGGACGAGGTGGAGCGCATCACCGAAGCCGTGGTTACCGCCGTCACCAGGGGCGTCGACCTGGTGGTGGCCACCGGCGGCACGGGACTCGGTCCGCGCGACGTCACGCCGCAGGCGATGGCGGCCCTGATCGACTATGAGGTGCCGGGTATCGCCGAGGCGATGAGGCGCGAAGGCGCAAGCAGCACCCCGATGGCCGTGCTCTCACGGTCGATGGCCGGCGTGCGCGAGCGGACGTTGATACTCAGCGTCCCCGGCAGTGTGAGTGGCGCGATCGAGTCGATGCAGGCGGTGCTGCCGGTCGTCGGCCACGCCATCAAGCTTCTGCACGGCGACACCGCGCACAGTTGAACCTCAACGCCGACCTCGGCGAAGGCGCTGGCTCCGACGAAGCAATCCTGCCCCACATCGACAGCGCGAACGTCGGATGTGGGGTCCACGCCGGGTCCGCGTCGATCACCATCGCGACGGCCGAGCGCTGCCGGAAGCTCGGCATCGAGGTGGGAGCGCACCCCGGATACGACGACAGGGCTGGTTTCGGACGGGAGGAGCTCGGCCTTTCTGCAGACGAGATCGAGGCACTGGTCAGCTTTCAAGTCGCCGGCATCGCCGCGATCGCGCCGATCGCGTACATAAAGCCACACGGCGCGCTGTACCACCGCTGTCAGAGCGACCCGGCGGCGGCCGATGCCGTCGCCCGTGTGGCGAAAGCCCATGGCGTGGGACTGATGGGCCAGCCTGCGCTGGAGCTTCTGGCTGCGGCACGGCGCGCGCACATCCCGGCTTACCGAGAGGGCTTCGCCGACCGGCTGCTGCTGGACGATGGCAGCCTCGCGCCGCGTTCACAGCCCGGAGCGGTGCTGGACGCCCGGGCGGCGTCAGCCCAGGCGGTCCGCCTCGCGCGTTCCGGCCAGTTCGACACCATCTGCATTCACGGCGACTCCCCGGGCGCTGCGGTGGTGGCAGCCGCGGTGCGTGGTGCGCTGCGCGACGCCCGCATCGAAACCGGCAAGCTTGCCGGCGCCTGATTTTGAACAGGCCGCTTCGCTTCGACGGCCGGCGGCTCGCGAGCGCATAGGGTCTGGTTGTGATCTCTGAGCTGACCGAGCTCGAAGACCTCCGCACGCTCGCGCGCATCTTCGCCGAGATATGGGGGCGACCGGGCGAGCCCCCCGTCGACTCCGATGTGTTGATGGCCCTCGTTCTGTCCGGTAACTACGTCGCCGGTGCCGACGTGGACGGCCGCCTCGTTGGCGGCCTCATCGGCTGGCTCGGCGGACCGCCGTCAGATCACCTGCATCTGCATTCGCACATCCTTGGCATAGCAGCCGGCAGCCAGGTGCGAGGGCTCGGCTTCGAGCTCAAGCAGCATCAACGCACCTGGTGCCTCGAGCGGGGCGTGAAGGCCATCGAGTGGACTTTCGATCCACTCGTCCGCCGCAACGCTTACTTCAACCTCAACAAGCTGGGCGCGGAGGCGCGCTCTTACCTCGTCAACTTCTATGGCGAGATGGCCGACGGCATCAATGCGGGCGAGGAGTCCGACCGGATCCTCATCGAGTGGCGGCTGGACTCGCCGAAAGCGGCGGCTGCAGCAGCCGGGCGTCCCCTCGAGCCGTCAGCAGACGATCTGCAACACAGGCAGGTCGACGCTTTGCTTTCGATCGGTGCCGGGGGCGAGCCGGTGCGGGGAACGTCGACCGACGGGGTGGTGATGTGCCAGGTGCCCGATGACATCGTCGCGCTGCGGCGCTCGGATCCGCTGCTGGCTCGCGCCTGGCGGATAGCCGTGCGCGATGCGATGAAGCCTGCGTTCGATGCCGGGTACCGCATCACCGGGGTGACCCGCACAGGGTGGTACATCCTCGAGCGCGGATAAACTTCTTTCAGTGCTGCAGGTTGGGGACAAGGCGCCGGAGTTCAAGCTGCCGACCACCAGCGGCCAGGAGCTCACGCTTGCCGAGGCGCTGCAGAAGCACAAGGCCCTCGTCTTCCTTTTCTATGTGCTTGATTTCACGGGTGGTTGAAGGACCGAGCTGACCGAGTTCCGGTCACGGCACGAGGCGGCCGCTGCGGACGGCATCGGCATCTATGGGATCAGCGTCGATTCGGTGTTCTCACACCAGGCCTTCGCCAAAGAGCTTGGTGGGCTGCCTTACGAACTGATCGGCGACTTCGAGCGCAAGATGGTGACCGACTACGGCGTGCGCCGCGATGACGTCCAGGGCTACTCGGGAATGGCGCGGAGGACGATCTTCGTCATCGACCGTTCCGGGACGGTGCGTTATACATGGGTCGGCTCTCGCGAGCACCCCATGCCGGACTACGACGCTGTCATCGAAGAGGCCCGAAAGGCGGCCGGTTAGCGTTCAGCGCAAGTCATCCCGAAGCGAGTCGAGAGCCGCGGCCTGCGACTGGCGCATCTGGCGTGCGCGCTCGATCGTGACCTCCGCGAAGCGCAGCTCGTCGCCCGGTACGAGTTGCCCGGCGACCTGCAGAGAGGCGCTCACGACGGTGGCGACCACCGGGTA
>Ga0209471_1000384_pt1 | contig 30967 bp, 22 predicted proteins | sample GraSoiAngelo_128_FD_185885 | JGI IMG/M metagenome (GOLD analysis project Ga0209471, IMG submission 185885) | Grasslands soil microbial communities from the Angelo Coastal Reserve, California, USA - 14_0927_12_20cm (SPAdes) (version 2) | ecosystem: Environmental > Terrestrial > Soil > Grasslands ... | reverse complement strand
GGTCCCGCCAGACGAGAGTTTGAATTCGCCAAGGCGAAAGGACTTTGCGGCGAGCAGACGCAATAGATCCTGACGAGCGGATGACATAGAAATTCTACGATAACACGCGAGCTCACTGTTGCAGGCGCTCCAGATGTCGGAAGCCGCCGGTGTAGACAAACATCACCAGTGAAATGGTGGCGTTGTAGGCGACGTGGACGAGGAGGCTGGCAGCAACTGATTTGGTAAGGGCACGCACGATAGTGAGCGCAAGACCGACCAGGAAGATGACCAGTACGGGTCCCCAGGAGAACAGTAATTGCGCGCCGTGGATTAAGGCAAAAGTTAAGGCCGTGAGAAACACTCCGACTATCACGCCGAGGCGGCGAGCGAGGACGGGGTAAAGAAATCCCCGAAAAAATAGTTCTTCCAGCAGCGGAGCTAGAGTCACTCCAAATACCGAGAGCAAATAGGCTTCACGAGTGGTCTGAAAAAATTGGTCAATCGGCAGGTGCTTGGGTACAGGCAGAAGATGCGCGAAAGCCTGCAACCCTAGAGCCAGGACGAATCCACCAAGAACGTATCCCGACCATGTGCGCGGCCAATTCCAACGGATAGCTTGCCAGAAGTCCTGGCCGTGACTTTTCACCGTCAGATACATGAGCACCAAAACCAAAATGTAAGCCAGCAATTGAGATAGCACGATCAGGCCCGGGAACTTGGCCACTTCCATCCAGGGAACGCGGGGATGGAAGATGCGTTGGGCGGCAAGGGTCACGACGATGACGAAAAGAAAAATCGCGATGACTGTGGCACAGGCGAGAGACAGGACTTCCCAACCTGTCCAAACGGGGTTTTCGTCACGCGATGGGGCAACCGTGGATGGGAGTTCCGTGGTTGTGTAGGCGGGATCGGAGAACGGGTTGGGGGGAGAAGACAAGGACTAAATTCCAGCGTAGAGCTGATTTGAATTTACACGAAATGTAGTCTCTTCGCTCCGAACTGGATCAGGCGATTGAAGTTTTAGCCTGCCCGGCGCGTGAGCCGTTGCTACTGAAGAAGTGCGCCAGAGCCTGGCCAGTATAGGACTTCTTGTTTCTTGCGATCTGTTCGGGCGTGCCCTGGGCAATGATGCGGCCGCCCTCCTCGCCGCCTTCGGGGCCCAGATCGATGATCCAGTCAGCATTGCGAATCACGTCGAGGTTGTGCTCGATAATGATGGCCGTATTTCCCAGGTCGGTGAGACGGTGCAGTACCTCAAGCAATTTCTTCACGTCGTCGAAGTGGAGGCCGGTTGTAGGCTCGTCGAGGAGATAAAGGGTCTTTCCCGTCTGGCGCTTACTCAATTCGCGAGCCAGTTTGATGCGCTGCGCCTCGCCACCGGAGAGGGTTACGGCAGATTGTCCGAGGTGGATGTAGCCGAGTCCTACGTCCACCAGGGTCTGCAATTTTTGCTTTACCAGCGGGATGTTTTCCAGAACGGGTAGAGCATCGGAAACCGTGGACTCCAGCAAGTCGGCGATGGAGTAGTCCTTGTATTTCACGGTCAGGGTCTCGTGATTGTAGCGTCGTCCACCGCAGACTTCGCAGAGCACGTAGACGTCAGGCAGAAAATTCATTTCAATGCGCCGCTGACCTTCGCCCTGGCAGGCTTCGCAGCGGCCTCCGGAGACGTTGAAAGAAAAACGTCCGGGCTTGTAGCCGCGCTCCCGGGACTCAGGGAGCATGGCATAGAGATCGCGAATCTGGGCGAACACGCCGGTATAGGTTGCCGGGTTGGAGCGCGGAGTGCGGCCGATTGGGGACTGGTCGATGCGGATCACCTTGTCAATGTTCTCTGCGCCGGAGATTGCCTTGTGCGCGCCGGGCTGTTCGCGGGAGCGGTAGAGTTGTTTGGCCAGCGCCCGATAAAGAATGTCGTTCACGAGGGTGGATTTTCCGGAGCCGGAAACGCCGGTGACAACAGTCATTATGCCCAGGGGGAAGGCGACGTCCAGATTCTTGAGATTATTTTCCCGCGCGCCGAGGATGCAGACGGCGTTTCCGTTTGCCGATCGCCGCTCGGGCAGCATATCGATCTGCATCTTTCCCGAGATGTAGGCGCCGGTGAGCGAGTCGGGCGAGTTCATGATTTCCGTGGGAGTTCCGCTGGCGACCAGGTTCCCGCCGTGGCGTCCGGCGCCAGGACCAAGGTCGATTACGTAGTCGGCGCGCCGAATGGTGTCTTCGTCATGTTCAACCACCAGCACGGTGTTCCCGAGATCACGAAGATTTTCCAGGGCGGCAAGCAGACGGTCGTTGTCGCGATGATGCAGGCCGATGGACGGCTCGTCGAGTACATAGAGAACGCCGCGCAGGCGCGAGCCGATCTGGGTGGCTAGCCGGATGCGCTGCCCTTCGCCGCCCGAGAGTGTTGCGGCTGAGCGCTCCAGCGAGATGTAGTTTAGACCGACTGCATTCAGAAACTGCAGCCGCTCGACGATTTCGTGCATGATGCGGCCTGCAATGAGCTCTTCGCGTCCGGTCAGCTTGATTTTTTGCGCAATCTCCAAAGCGCGTGAAACCGGCAGCGCGGTGAAGTCGGCGATTGACATGCCATTTACTTTTACCGCCAGGCTTTCGGGGCGGAGGCGGTTGCCGTGGCATGCGGGACACTCCGTCGCGGACATGAAATCCAGCAGATACTCGCGGTAGTTTTCAGAGGTGGAATCGTCCAAGACCTGCTTGAGGTAGGCCACGATTCCGCGAAAGCCGCTCTTACCGCCGCGTTCCGGCTCGCCGTAGAGCAGCAGAGTCTGAATTTTGTCAGGCAGCTTCTCGAAGGGCGTGCTGAGGTCAAATCCGTAGGCGGCAGCGGTGATCTGCAGCATGTGTATCAAATTCTGCGAGGCGGAGCCGGGACCGAGGCCACCTTCGAGCAGGGGTTTGGACCAGTCCACGATGATCTTTGCGGGGTCGAAATCATAGCGGCTGCCGAGGCCATGACACTCGGGGCAGGCGCCGTAGGCACTGTTGAAGGAGAACGAGCGGGGCTCCAGTTGAGGCACGCTGATGCCACAATCGGGACAGGCGAGACGCGAAGAGTAAAGCGTCTCCTCGCCGCCAACGACGGCGACTTGCACCAGGCCACCGGCGAGTTTCATCGCCAGTCCGACAGAGAGTTCGAGGCGATGCTCGATCCCCGGCTTTACCAGAAGACGGTCGATGACAACTTCGATGGTGTGGTTTTTTCGCTTGTCCAGTCGAATGTCATCTTCAAGATTCACGATCTCGCCATCAACCCTGGCGCGGGTGAAGCCGTGCTGGACCAACTTCTCCATTTCTTTTTTGAATTCGCCTTTGCGGCCGCGAACGATGGGGGCCATAACCATGACCCGGTCCTCGGGAGTTAAGGACATCACCCGCTGAACAATCTGTTCGGCCGATTGGCGCGTGATGGCGCGACCGCACTTTGGACAATGCGGAACCCCTATGGAAGCGAATAGAAGTCGAAGATAGTCGTAGATCTCAGTAATGGTCCCGACTGTGGAACGGGGGCTGCGGCTGGTGGTCTTTTGCTCGATGGAGATCGAGGGACTCAGACCGTCGATGGCGTCTACATCGGGGCGCTCCATCTGGTCAAGGAACTGGCGGGCGTAGGCGGAAAGCGTCTCCACGTAACGGCGCTGCCCCTCGGCGTAAATGGTGTCGAAGGCCAGGGAGGATTTGCCGGATCCGCTGAGTCCGGTGATGACAGTCAAGGTGTTACGGGGAATTTCAACATCAATGTTTTTGAGGTTATGCTGGCGCGCCCCGCGCACCGAAATCTTGGTAATAGCCATGCAGATGCCGACAGTAATGCCGCCTAATGTCCTTCCGTAATGTGGACGGGTCCCCTGATTTGTTGGAGAGTGAGTGTACGCAATTCTACTCACGTATCTTATTTGCTAACAGCAGCGGGCGTCAACGCGGGTAGATTGAATGCGGGCCGCACGGTCGCAAATTAAGAGACCGGCAGCGAAAAATGCAGAGTTGCGGCTGCGGCAGCTAAGGGAAAGTGGGCCGAATCTTGAACGCTTTGTTGGGACCGGTGATCCTCCTCTTGACAGTGGTAACCGCGGTGGCTCTGGGTATTCTTACCACCTATGCCGTAGTAAACACCATTCTATCTACCTTTGCGCAGCAGTCGCGGGAGCCGGCCGGCGCACCAGTTTTGATTGAGCATCACGCCAGCGGAGACTAAGCGATCAGTCGCAGATAGACGTTCCGAACCTCTTCCACGCAACATTCCACACAGTTACAAAACTTGTGCGATTCCCGCTATTGTTCTTGAGGCGGCGGTTGCTGTTGCGGTTGCACATCGGGCCGGTTGGGCGGTAAAACCATAGGTTGCCGCTGCTGCAGCTGTTGTTGCCCCTGCTGTTGCTGCTGGAGTTGTTGTTGCTGTTGTTGCTGTTGCTGCTGCTGTAGTTCCATGAGAAGCTGCTCGGGGGTTTTGACCGCGGGCTGTCCATTCTGCTGCTGCTGCCCGTTTGGAGGCAAACCCTCTGGCGCCCCCTCCTGTTCTGTAGCCTGTTCCGCCTGGTCAGCGTTCTCGTCGCCGGAGGCTTCAGCTCCATTATCGCCTTGCATCTCTTCCGGAGGCGTCTCCGGCTGTGGCTGAGCTTCAGCTTGGCCTTGGGCACCCGGAGGGACCGGGAATCCGACGGGATGGCTTCCCGCATTCATCATCGCATCGGGATGGTTGACGGAGGGAGACGCAGCCGCGGTCGTCGTGCCCCCGGACTTGGAGGTAAGAATCACCTGCTGCACAGCTCCAGGGTCAGTTGCAGAGCCTACCATGACGTAGTTAAAGTGAGATCCATTCAACAGGCTGGCTAGAACTTCGCGGGCAGGACCTGGGCCCAGACGTCCGACTACGCGCTCGTCGGCGTTGGATGGAATGTCCACCGAAGCGCCTGTCTTGGCGCGGACAGCGCGCAGAATATCACCCAACGTCGAATTTTGCGCCTGAATCGTAAGCTGACCAGCCTGATAGGTTACCTGCGGCGGAATGGCGGGCATCTGATCGAGGGTAGGCTGCGGCAGCGGGCCCTGAGGAACGACCGGTTGCGGCGCAGATGATTGTTTCTGCTTGCGCGCTACTGGGTGTTGAGAGGCCTGCGCCAATCCCCCGAAGAGGAAGGTCAGAAGTGCTGAAAGAATAACGAGTATGATTTTGCGAAGAATGCGTGACATTTTGGAGCCCCACCCCGGGCACTGGTTAATATGATGTCTTGCGGCAATCAGGAGGACGAACTTGACCTACGTTAATTACGATTGTAACACCGGAGAGCAGCCGATAACATCATCTAATCTTTGAGAGGTATCGCGGTCCAGGAAGCACTCACAGCCGCCAGACGTTCGGTTGCATCCTAAGGTGTAGAAAGGGGTTAGGAAGATCATATGACTGGAGAACGCGAAACCACGCGTGGCATATGGCAATGCATTCGAGTGGGGTCCCGGCCAGCAAGGCTTTTACTACTGGTCTCGGTGGTCATTTGTTATGTGCTGGCTCTGTCTCCGGGGGTTCAAGCCGAAACTTGCTTCACGGCTAGCGATATGGATGCCGCTACGCGCTCGGCACTCGAAAATACTGCAAAACGATACTTCGATATGGCGTCGCGAGGGGACACCGCGTCCTTGCGACAGAACTCCATTCCGAGTGTGGCAAGCAATTTTTCGGGCATCGAAGCGGCTGTAAAGGATAATCAGTCTAACTTTGCCGGGGCACAGGCCACGCCGCGCCCACCGTTTTTATTGCAGGCACCCGGCACGGCTCCTATCGCGCGCGCGGAATTTTTTTGCGGCGTGTTCGGCAGGAACGGTCAAACTTCCGATAGTGCCGAGTTCATTCTTCCTAATCTGCCGCCGGGAAATTATGGCATCGTGATCTTGGATGTCACCGGTGGCAAAATTCCGAACACTCTTTCCTTCGTGCTGGAACAGCAGGGCGCCGCATGGAAGCTAGGCGGATTTTTCGCGAAGGCGGCGCAGGTCAGTGGACATGATGGCAAGTGGTTCCTTCAAAAGGCCGACGAATTCAAAGCCAAGGGACAGCTTCACAATGCATGGTTCTATTACATCGAAGCGCGCGATCTGATGGCGCCTGTCCCGTTCATGAGTACGCTGGCCACCGACAAAATCTATGATCAGGCGCAGAGTGCCAGGCCGTCAGATATTCCCGCCGGCGGGCCGGTTGATCTGGTTGCCGGCGCCAAGACCTACAAAGTGACGACACTTTTCCCGCTCGTAGTCGGGAATGACCTTAACCTGGTGGTGAAGTTCCAGTCAGCCGATGTCTCCAATACCACCCAAGCGTTCCAGGACAATATGGCAGTGACCAAGGCGCTGGTGACGAAGTACCCCGAATATCGGGACGCATTTGCCGGAATTGTAGCGCGGGCGGTGGAACCTTCCGGGCGCGATTACGGGTCGCTGATGCCGATGAAGGATATTAAGTAACAGCCACCTGCTCAAACACACATTCCCGCGGCAACTTGTCGTGACGTAAACCTAAAAATACCGGCGCGCGCAATTTAGGGCCGCCCTCGTGAGTTTCGTGGGTCCATTCGGAGAATTTAATTTCCGCCACCAATTCCGGCTTGACGAAGTGTACCTTGCGCAGGGCTTCGACTCCGCTGTAGAACGGATTCTGGTTGGTCTCGAGTTCTTTTAGTCGCGCCCACATTTCGCGTAGGCCCTTCTGGTCGAAACCGGTGCCCGCCTGTCCTACGTGGATCAGACGTCCTTGTTTGTCATATAGCCCGAGAACGAGGGAGCCGAAGTGTTCGCGGCTGCCCTCGGGTTCCGTGTAGCCCCCAATGACGCATTCCAAAGTCTGTGTAATTTTTATTTTGAGCCACTCGCGGCTGCGGCGTTCTTCATAACAACTATTTCGGTGCTTGCCGACGATGCCTTCCAGCCCTCGCTGACGAGCTACTTCAAAAAGGGCTTTGCCGTTCTCCGGATAATGATCTGAGTAACGGAGCAGATCGCCGGACGTCGTTATCTGGGCAAGAGCCTGCTTGCGCTCCTCCAGGTTGACCCGGCGCAGATCGTATCCATCCACGTAGATGAGGTCGAAGACATAGTAGAGCACGGTGACTCCAGCGCGGCCGGGAATACGGTGGCCGCCAGGACGGAAACCGGTGCGTTGTTGCATGAGGCTGAAAGAAGGGCGGCCTTCTTCGTCAAGTGCGACGATTTCTCCGTCGAGCACAGCTTTCTTGGCTTTCACCAACCCGGGCAGAGTGCGCAGTTCGGGATATTGAGAGGTCAACTCATTCTGATTGCGGGAAACCAGGCGAAGGTTGTGGTCGTTGATGAAGGCGACGGCGCGGTAGCCATCCCATTTGATTTCGAAGAGCCATTGCGGATCGTCAAAAGGTTTGGTAATTGGAGTGGCCAGCATGGGACGGATTACGGAAGGCATTGGCGCACGGACCACGCCTTTTAAGTCTTTAATCACGGAGGGCGCGGACGAAGTTCGAACGGATGATGTGGCGGGTAATGTGACACGAGCTCGCTTGGGAAAAGTAGCCACGTCGGCAGCTGTGGCTGTTAAGACCGTCTCAGTTTTGCGTTCTTTGTTTTTTTTTCCGCTGAGCTGCCTTGTACCTTTTGTGGTGATCGTTTCATCCTTTGCTTCTGATCAAGTTTGGCGACGGCTTTGGCCAGCCAGGGAGCTTTCAGCTTGCCCCGAGCCGCCGGACGATCGCTTTCCCATTCCGCCGACTCGTCATCCCCACCTATTTGGGCCATCGTACGTTTGCTGAGCACGGACGTGTTGTCTTTCTCGATATCGTAACCTTCCACCGCATTGTCGTCGTGTTTCTTGATCAGCAGCCACTCGTTTCCTTTGCTGCCCGGGCGCCGTGCTTTCATGCGAATCAGCGCGAAATCCCCCTTCAGACGTTTGCCGTTCAGGCGGAACTTGAGGTCCCCTTTGGCTAACATGGCAGCGGCCTCAGTGTCAGTCCCGGGAACATATCTCCCGTTCACCGGAGTGGGAGAGAGTGGTTGCCAGGTCCCGACATCCCACACCATGACCGTCCCAGCTCCGTAGTTGCCTTCGGGGATAATGCCTTCAAAATCGAAGTAAGATACGGGATGATCCTCAACCTGCATGGCCAGACGCTTGTCGCCGGGATCGAGGGATGGGCCTTTGGGCACGGCCCAAGACTTGAGCACGCCATCCATCTCGAGGCGGAAGTCGTAGTGCAGGCGAGTAGCACGATGCTTCTGTACTACGAAGCGGTGACTGGACTTCTTTTCCACCTTGGGAGGAGGTTCGGGAGTTTCTTCAAAGCGGCGTTTACGTTTGTATTCTTCTAAGGGCACAAGACCATTTTAACTGGGACGGCGGGCAAGCGCACGGGGGCGGCAGTCAGTGCCAGTGGTCGTGGAGCAGAACAGAAAAGAAACGTCCCCGGCGGGCGAGCGCATTACCTGCCGGGGCATGTTTATAGAGATTTACTTACGACTTGCTGAAGCAGCGAGTTAGGCCGCCCTGCTTGCGGCAATGCGCTGCGAGGTGGAGGTGTCTACATTGAAGGTCTCCACCTTAGGATCTTTCTTCAGGACGGGCTTGAGCGTCTCAACGATGCGACTGTACTGTTCTCGGTGATAGCGCTCCGCATCCTCCTTGGTGTTCCAGAAGCTGATGGAGAGAGCCCGTTCGCGGTCATTCTCCGGTGCCAGGCCGATCAGATCCACGAAGCCAGGCTGCTTCTGCAGGATGGGCAGAACGTCATTGCGCAGTTTTTGATTAAATTCGTCCCTCTTGTCCGGTTTTACATGGCATTCCACAATGCGGGTAAACATAAGTAGTTGACTCCTTTCGTCATTGTTGGAAGGGGAAGTTTCCGGCCCGCCGTAAGGACACTCAAGGATCAAGCAGAAACGACGGGGAAGGTTAGTAAAGTTTATTGGAAACGTCAGCAAAATTATATGCTCATCTGGCGATGAGATTTCCACAAAAAAGAGAGAATTTATGGGGACCGCTATCTTGTTGTTGAGCTTTTACTTAGAATCGTTCCGGTTGAGACATGGGCCGTCTCAAAATGGAAATAATTGCTGATGCTGATCGCTAATCGCTTCAGTTCCGATTCGCCTATTCTCACTGGCACGCGAAGATCATGAACCGAGAATATCCGAATAGACCGCTAGTAGGCGTGGGCGCGATCATCGTAGAAAGCGATCGCGTCGTATTGGTCAAGAGGGGGCATGCGCCACTGCTCGGTGAATGGTCCATCCCCGGGGGCGTGCTGGAAATCGGCGAGACCATGCGGGAAGCGGTTGTGCGGGAGGCGAAAGAAGAGACTGGCCTTATTGTCGCGCCTGGCGAGTTGCTTGGCGTGTATGACCGCCTGATCCGTGATGGTGAGGGGCGGGCGAGATACCACTATGTTCTTATCGATTTCCTTTGCCGTCAGGTATCGGGAGAATTGCTGGCAGCAGACGACGCCATTGATGTCCAATGGTTTACGCGGGAAGAATTGAAGGATGTTTCGCTGGCGCCGGAGACTCTGGATGTAATCCTGAAAGGGTTCGAGAGGGCGGGCTAACCAAATCTTTACTGTCGGCTGAAATTCATTCTTAGGGATTGACCAAGAGGTGGTCACTCTACGTGGCCCCTTCGGAAAACTCCGGGGTCCCGGCACAACATCAACGCCGGGTGGATCCAACCCTAACTCACCGGTGTTCTTGCGAGGTATGCATCTCTGAACACTGACCAAGCGTCCTGAGATACGCCTTAGAGCGACCGCTCTAAGTCTCAGCCACCTCACCTGGTCTACTACGACTACAATCAGAACTTGTCATCCGACCACCTCCTTTCCGGTGTAAATCCACATTATTACGAAATGCTTTCAGACGTCAACTGGCACGAAAGTGGGCATCGGGGAAGGCAACAGTACAACAGCCAGCCCAAAGACGATCAATTTCATGGCGTCGAGGCCACGAACAGCGGCCATGAACTAACGCTTATCCAGGGGCCATGTCCCGCAGACATCTGTCCCCGCCACTTCGGGGTTCTTTACACTGAAGTCTCCCCCTGGACATAGCCGATCTCCCCTAAGTAGCTGCAACTCGATGGTGTTTCAGCCTTTCCAGCGGTAGGCATTCGACTGTGGGATGCCAATATGGGCAAGCACCCGGTAAGCGAACTCGCGAGCCATGACTTCGACATCGGAAGGGCGGTTGTAGAACGCGGGGATTAGCGGAAAGACGGTGGCACCGGCGTCGGCAGCGCGGTACATGTTGCGGATGTGGATTTTATTGAGCGGGGTCTCGCGGACGCACAGCACGAGTGGGCGCTTCTCCTTGAGGCACACGTCGGCGGCGCGCTCGATTAGCTGAGAGGCGATGCCGTTGGCGATACGGGCGAGAGTTCCCATGCTGCACGGCAAAATGACCATGGCGTCGGCGGGGTAGGAGCCGCTGGCAATGTTGGCGCCGATATCGGCATTGGATTGCTGCTGGATCTTGCGCGAGGCTTTGCTGGAAGCGTGTCCCAAGATCTGCGCGACAAGGTTGCTGCGACCGCGGAGGCCGAGTTCCTCCGCCATAACACGCAGGGCGCTGTCGGAGGCAATGAAGTTCACGGTCTTGACGCGCTGATCGCGTTCTACCGTGAGCAGGAATTGCCGCAGAAAAAGTGAGCCGCTGGCGCCGGTAGTGGCGATAGTAAGGTTCTGAGGAGGTTGGCTGGGCAAGTCGGCTCCAGCGAGGCTGGTCGGTAATTGCCTCGAAACATTGAGGATAGGGGCGAGGGCACTCGGCAGTCAAGACCGCCTGCTCGAGGGAAATTGGGCTGGGTAGTGCTTTGGTCGGGCGGCGATGGCCCCTCAGCGAAATTTGGCAAGTAAGCATCTAAGAGACGGACTTATGGCAAGCACCTCTACCTCGAGTTTGCGATCTCGACGCAGCGCAGCGCAATTGCATGCGCTCGTGGCTGTGGAACGCGAAATCAAAGCCAACGATCACAACAGCCGCCGCAAATATTTGCAGGATTTCAGCCAAGCCTTCCGCTGCTACGAATCCGTTCTTGATTCAACTGAGGTACAGCAATCCATCTTCGAAGCAGATATTGTCCTGATAGGCGATTATCACGCGTTGCCTGCGGCACAATCCTTTGCGGCTTCACTGCTTGAGCAGCGGGCTGTGGCTGGTGGGCGTCCACTGGTTTTGGGCGTAGAGACGGTGTTTGCCCGCGATCAACACATATTGGAAGAATGGTTTCGCGGGGAAATTGATGAAGGCGAGTTGCGTGAACGCATTCGCTTTGAACTGGACTGGGGATACGAGTGGGAGCCTTTCTACGAACTGCTGGAAAAGGCGCGGCAGCACTGCGCTGCGATCTACGGACTGGATTGCATGCCGCGGGAAGATCTGCGCAAGATCGCGGCGCGCGATCGCCATGCCACCGACAAGATTGCTGAAATTCGCCAGCGGCATCCGGATGCTGCGGTGATGGTCTTGTTTGGCGAATCACACCTGGCGCCCTCGCATCTTCCGCAACTCTTGCAAGAACGGCTGCCGCGCGAGCGGGTGCTCACGATTTTGCAGAACGTGGACGCGCTCTACTGGCGCGCTGCCGGAGAACCTCGGGACCGGGTGGAAGCGGTGCGAGTGGCCGATAACGTTATCTGCGTTTTTAATTCCACGCCACTGGAAAAATACGAGAGTTACCGGCTATGCCTGGATCGCTGGGGACGAGAGGGATCAGGCGCTCCAGATCTGGGTCCGACCATCTACAACCTGATTGACGGTCTACTGCGTTTCCTCGATATCAATCGCTACTCCTCTCATAACGGCACGCAACCGAAATTCCTTGTAGACCTATTGCCCGAAGTTTACTGCCGCAATTCTGATGGACTGTTGCGCAGGCTGCTCTCCCGCAAAGGAGTGACCGAGGAAGAGAAGAAATTCATGTTGCGGAGAGTGGAGGAATGCGGCAGCGCCTATTTGCCGCGAGTCAATGCTTTTTATGTTCGGGAATTCCACATGATGTACGCGGCGGAAGAGGCGGCGCGGTTTTTGCATCATGCCTGCCGGGGCCTGCCTTTGCGGGTGAACGGGCATACCACTGAACCCCTCGCCGCGGAAGACTCGTTCTATGCCCGTGCCTTGGAAAACGCGCTGGGTTATCTGGGATCGCGAGTGATGTATCCGGCGCGTCCGGCGCTGCGCGAGACCGATTTATATGAGCTCTACGAGCAGACACATGAGGATTTGGAGCAGCAGAGTGCCTTCGGCTTCGAAGAGTTCGTGAAGCTGGTGGATTTCATGGTCCTGCACCGGCAATTTGAACTTAATCCCCAGCGTTTTTCTGAAGTCCCAAAACCTATCGAAGAAGGCGTCGTCGTGGCTGGCGAAAAGCTGGAATACGTTACCCGGCAGCTCGGATATCTGTTGGGTAGCGAACTTTACAACGGCTACCTCGAAGGCCGCGTGACGCGTGGCTGCTTGCGGCGTCTGTTTCTGACTCACCTGGGGCAACCGGGCGCGGCGCGGGAGACGTATTTTTCTTTAGTTCGCAAATTGCGAGCCGGGAAGAAGAAGTAGCGGTTGCCGGCTGCAGTCAGCATTTGGCACTTAGCATCATCCCTAGTCCCTCTTTTGATCGCCGTATCACCAAAAACTTTGGGTCTTCACTGTTGAGCAGATTCCTCCTTTCTCGCCAGGTGCTAATCTAGAAATCGTTTATCGTATTGCTTTGCTGAGCGTCAGAGTGTCCGTCATGAATGCTGAGTCCATTCGCAAATTGTTTGATGAAGTGCGTAAGGGCCGGCTCTCGCCAGATGACGCCGTGCAAAAGCTGCGACATCTTCCATTTGAAGATCTCGGATTTGCCAAGGTCGACCACCATCGCGCGCTACGCGCCGGGATGCCCGAGGTGATTCTGGGGGAGGGGAAGACACCACACCAGGTCGCACAAATCTTTTTGCGGCTGGCGAAGCACGGGAAGAATGTTCTGGCGACTCGTGCCAGCGATGCGCAGTTTGCGGCCGTAAAGAAAAAAGTGCCCAGAGCGGAATACCGGGCGTTGGCGCGCGCCATTGTTCTGCGGCGCGACAGGAAAAAATACGGGAAGGGAACCATTGCCGTGGTATCGGCGGGGACCAGCGACATTCCGGTAGCAGAAGAAGCTGTGGTCACGGCGGAGGTCATGGGCAACGACGTCGAACACCTGTATGACGTGGGAGTAGCGGGGATTCATCGTCTGTTGGCTCACCGTGATTCTCTGACCACAGCGCGGGTGGTGATTGTGTGCGCCGGGATGGAAGGAGCCCTGCCCAGCGTGGTTGGCGGACTGGTGGGTGTTCCCGTAATCGCGGTTCCTACCAGCGTGGGTTACGGGGCGGCATTCAAAGGACTGGCCGCGCTCCTGGGCATGATGAATTCATGCGCTTCCAACGTGAGCGTAGTGAATATTGATAACGGCTTCGGGGCGGGGTGTGTGGCATCGTTGATTAACCGTTTGTAGATGAAAAAACAGGCACGGCTCGCGCCGTGCCTTCGAGTGAGAGAGAGTTTAGCAGTTACATTCCGCTATTCGATTGGTCTTCCACGACCAGATGATTGTTTACGCTGAACGCGCCGGGTACTGAGTTGACCCGTATGCCGGCGATTTGCTTGTCCATCAAGCTGTCTACAGTGCCGTAGAGACTGATGTTGCCGTGATTGACGATGATCCGGACAGGTCGAGCGGGATCGATCGCATACTTGCCCAACGCTGAATCACCATAAATTGCTCGTGCCGCACGCAGGCGCAGACTGTCATCGAAGATCGAAGTCAGCGAGACTCTAATCTCATCTACCACGTCCTTCACGCCAGGCATGCGCTGAACCAGAGCTAGCGCAGAGTCGCGTCCTACTTCGTTGTAGGTTTCGCCACCGACAGTTGCGACGCCGTTCTGCACCGCAACGGTCAAATAATCGAATGCGGCGTCGTAATAGCCGACCCGGTCGTAATACAGCTTTTCTGCCAGCTTCTGTTGCAATTGCTGATCAGGGACGCTGGGACCGGCAACTTGAATCAGGTTGCGCACGCCCTGCAAATTTGCAGTCTTGTGGATCTTGCGGGCGGCGTCGATCTTGTCCTGATAGAGATCGACGGTACCTGTCAAAATCACAATGCCGTCTTCTACGCTCGACCGGACGTTGCTCCACTGTTTACGGTTCTGCGGTTTCTGGGTGACCTTTTGCTGGATGGCACCGTCGTATCTTGCCGCGCCGGCGGGCTGCGCCATAAGTCCGACGCTCAGCACACCTATCGACAAGAATGAAACGAGAATTTTCAAAATGTTTTTCATAATCTACTTACTCCCTAACCGGGATAATTTATTAACTGGTTAGTTAATTATTTGATGCAACGAGGAGGGCGAAAGATGCGCCCCAAGGCGCTTGGTGGGCTGTAGATGTAAGTCCTTATTTACCAGTAGCTTGTAATACTCATCGGGTGCGCTTGGTGGATGCCTTAACGGACTTTACCTGCTTGCCCGAATGCGCTACTTGCGATCCGGCGTTACTAAATACGCGAGCAAAGATCTTGTCGATGTTGCGCAACTGGCGCTTCAAATCAAATGCACGTTCGATCTTCTGGTGAGGTACGAGGCCGGTGATCTCCTTATCGCTCATCACCAGTTGACGAAAATGCAGGCCTTCCTTCCAGGCACGCATGGCGTGATTTTGAACCATGCGATAGGCGTCCTCTCGGGAGACGCCGTGTTCCACGAGGTCGAGCAGCAACTGGCCGCTAAAGACAAGACCCCGAGTGCTCTCAAGATTGGCCATCATGCGCTCGGGATAGACGAACATGGTCTCAATCAAGTTTGTCGTCTTGTTGAGCAAGTAGTCCACCAGCGTGGTGGAATCCGGCAGAATGACGCGCTCCGCCGAAGAATGGGATATGTCACGCTCATGCCACAAGGCCACATTTTCAAAGCCGACCTGGGCGTTGGCGCGCACCACACGCCCCAACCCACTGATCTGCTCGCAAGTGACCGGATTCCGTTTGTGCGGCATGGCGGACGACCCCTTTTGCTTTTCGCTAAAGAACTCTTCCGCTTCGCGGACTTCTGTCCGCTGCAAGTGGCGAATCTCAGTGGCGATTTTGTCGAGAGTACAGGCAATCACGGCAAGGGTCGCCAGGTAGTGGGCGTGACGATCACGCTGGATTACCTGCGACGAAACCGCGGCGGCTTTCAATCCCAGACGAGCGCATATTTTTTCCTCCAGTTCGGGAGTGAGGTGGGCAAAGGTGCCGACAGCACCGGAGAACTTGCCGACGCGCAAGTCCTCGGCGGCAGCGGAAAAGCGTGCGATATCGCGCTGCACCTCGGAATACCAGTTGGCTAATTTGAACCCGAAAGTGATGGGTTCGGCGTGTATGCCGTGGGTTCGGCCCACCATGGGAGTGTTCTTGAATTCCCAGGCGCGCCGCTGCAGCGCATCGCTTAATCGATTGAGATCGTCGGCAATAATGCTGGACGCCCGAAGAATCAGCAAAGCCTGCGCGGTGTCCACGACATCATTCGAAGTCAGGCCGTAGTGAAACCAGCGCGCATCCGGGCCGACAATTTCAGCCACGGCGGTGGTGAAGGCGATCACGTCATGCCGCACTTCAGCTTCGATCTGGTGGATGCGATCCACTTTGAAGTCGGCGCGCTCGCGAATAACGCGGGCGGCGTCTTTCGGGACCAGGCCAGCTTCCGCCAAGGTCTCAGTTGCCGCCACCTCGACCGCCAGCCAGGTTCGAAAACGGTTTTCGTCACTCCAAATGTGCCCCATCTCGGGGCGGGTATAGCGCGGGATCACGGCAGCGCCCTCTCTAAAAGTTGCTGAGAATGATGGACTAGGGATTCTAAAGGAGGTTCGCTCCGCTTACCAGTCGTCTCCTGCAGGCAGTACCAGGTCAAACGTCAGAGTGGCCCGCCATCTCAACTGGGGCTTTCGTTCGCAACATATATCGTGATACGATATAACGTGAATATGGTAACCGCTACGATATAATCCGCGGAATGGAAACGACGCTTACGCCAACTGATTATGAATCGTTAGCCGAGCTGCGCTACCAGATCCGACGTTTTCTTCACTTCAGCGAGCAGGCGTCCCGAGCTGCGGGTTTGGAGCCGCGACAGCACCAGTTACTGTTGGCGCTGAAAGGCCTTCCGAAAGATACGCGTCCGCGAATCGGAGAACTGGCTGAGCGCCTGCAAATCCAACACCACAGTGCGGTGGAGCTGGTGAATCGGCTGTCGAGAAGTGGCTATGTGAAACGCCGGCCAGGAGAGGATCGACGAGAAGTATTGCTGTCGCTGACCCCGAAGGGTGAGAAGGTGCTGCGAGAGCTGTCGCTGCACCATAAATCGGAGCTGCGCAACGCAGGTCCGTCACTGGTGGGTGCACTCAAACGCGCCATGCAGACGAACAGAAATTCCACGCGAAGGTCTGCAAAGACAACCCAACGGAATTGACACAAGGAGAACTGGGCAAGAATGACAGGAGACGACGGGCGCGAAATGTCTGGAGCGCAGCCGGGATCATCGTCAACAAATGGCGAGCGGAACGGCGCTGTCGCCGCAGAATGGGTGGGCAGAAGCCTGCTAGCTGAGGGGGCGGTAGCGCCACCAGCACAATTTCGAATGGTATTAGTTTCTTGTCTGGCAGCCGGTATCGGTCTGGTCGCTGGATTCATAGCGTATTTGCTCTACAGGCTGATCGGGTTCTTGACCAATGTATTTTTCTTTCATCGCCTATCGGCCGACTTCGCCAGTGCCCGGCTAAATCATCTTGGGCCCTGGGTGATCGCTATACCTGTTATTGGCGGATTGATTGTCGGAGTCATGGCGAAATATGGCACTCCGAAAATCAGGGGTCACGGCATCCCGGAAGCGATGGAAGCGGTTCTGGTGAACCGTAGCCGTATCGAACCGCGGGTCGCGATTCTGAAACCGATTTCCGCGGCCATCGCCATCGGCACCGGAGGCCCGTTTGGCGCCGAAGGACCGATCATCCAGACGGGAGGGGCGGTTGGTTCACTGGTGGGCCAGATTGTGCACACGACCGCGGTAGAGCGGAAGGTGCTACTGGCGTGCGGAGCGGCGGCTGGCATGTCCGCCACGTTCAACACACCCATCGCCGGAGTAATTCTTGCGATCGAGCTGCTGCTCTTCGAATTCAAGTCGCGTTCGTTCATTCCCCTTGTGGTGGCCAGTACGTTGGCCACTGCCGTACACCTGCAATTGCTGGGAGGCGGCCCGATGTTTCAGGTCGCAGCAATGGATTTCGGCATCCCGCGCGCTTTGCCCTTCTACCTGCTGCTGGGAGGAATCTGCGGTCTGGCTGCGGTCGGATTCAGCAAGGCACTTTACTGGATGGAAGATAAATTTGAAAAACTTCCAGTGGATCAACTATGGTGGCCCGCCATTGGCGGGCTGGGACTCGGCATTATCGGCTATTTTGTACCTCGCGTTCTGGGGGTTGGGTACGACACGATTGGTGACATTCTCAATGCGCGGCTCGGCCTTGAAGTTCTCTTGATTGTAATGGTCGCCAAGGCCGTGGCACTGATGGTCTCTCTCGGTTCGGGGACATCAGGCGGATTACTGGCACCCATGTTCATGTCCAGTGCGGCACTCGGAGGCGGATATGCCATGCTCATGGACCGAGTATTCCCAGCCGCAAACCTGGCACCCGGCGCGTTCGCCCTGGTAGCTATGGGAGCAGTTTTCGGGGCAGCCTCGCGAGCCACCTTCACCTTCATCATTTTTGCGTTTGAGATCACGCGCGATTACAACTCGGTGCTTCCCTTGATGCTGGTAAGCGTGATTGCGGATGGTGTGGCGATGTTGTTCATGCCCGGTTCCTCCATCATGACGGAAAAGCTGGCCCGGCGCGGGCTTCGCATCCATCACGATTATGAGACTGACGTGCTGACGCATGTGACGGTGTCGGAAACCATGGACCATGAGGCGCCTTTGGTTGCCGCTGACATGCGGGTCGGCGAACTGGCGGAGCGAATTGCGCGGCGGGATCCGGAAGTGAGCCGTCACCAGGGAATGCTGGTGGTGGATGAGGAGCGAGAACTAGTCGGTGTCATTACTCGCGGAGACATTTTGCGAGCGCTGGACAAAGATCCTGTGGGGACAATGACTGTACGTGAGGCAGGTTCCTCACGTGTGGTGGTCACCCATCCGGATGAGCTACTTTCAGAGGCATCGGCCAAAATGCTGCGCCATAACATTGGACGCTTGCCGGTAGTGGACCGCCATGATCCGCATCGAATTCTAGGGTATCTTGGACGTCCCGGGATTATGTCGGCCGGCCTGCGCCGGCTGGAAGAGGAACACGTCCGTGAGCCGGGCTGGATTGCTCGATTTTTCTGAATCTAATTTTGATTGCGCTTCAGCAATTGATGTACGGCGGCGGGTGTAAGAGTCGCGGGAGCTGGAGCGCTCCTTTTTTGCGCTGCGGCGATTAGGGGGCGCAACGCGTCGGAGGAAATGCCGAGCGTGCCCCCGGCAAAGCCATCCAGATAAGCAGAGTTGATTCCTATGACTTCGCCGCGACTATTGAATACGGGGCCGCCGCTGCCTCCGTGGGCCGTGGGGGCATCGTAAACCAGCTTGTCGCCTACTACATCGCCCAAGTGCCCGTAGGTTGCTGACGGACGAATCAGCGACAGAGCGGCGAGTTCATTCGCGGCGCCGATGTCATCGTGCCGGTATGCGAGTCTTTCGTATACTTGCGTGGGTGATTTCGCCACCATGCCCGCAATTCCCATGGGATATCCGATCACGGTGACTAGTTCGCCAGGCGGCGCCGGTCCGCTGGCAAGGGGAAGCGGTGCCAGTTGGTGAATTGCGGCGGCGAAGTCAACGCGCAAAACTGCCAAATCTCCCTCCGCGGAAACTACCGAAGGCGTGAGAATGACCGGAGTTGGCAAGCCGGGAAAGAAGGCCAGTAATTTTTCAAGCTGAGGAGTCGCACCACGACGAATCAGGGCGTCGGCTTCAGGGTCGCCGTACCAGGGTTCTGCGACATGGCGATTGGTTGCCAGTAAGCCGTCGGCGACAATGAATCCCGTGCCGGAAATGCGGGCCCGCACCGAAGACGGCTCGCCCGGAAAACCCACGCGGTATACGCCATATATGTAGCAAATGGAGTTGCGATACCGGTTCAGCACCGTTGCCGGCATGCCGTGTTCCTGATCCATCTGCTGAAGTTGTTGCTTGATTTGCCGGACCTGGAGCTGAAGATCATCGGTGGGAGGCGGCGCGTAGTAGTGCACCACCATTCCGGTCCCGCCGAGCAGGACGAGTGCAAGCACGGTTTCGAGCAGCCATCCCCACTCGATTACAGCGCGGTCGGGTTCCGGTTGTGGATCTTGTTCGGGCATAATGTGGGCTGCCGGTGGGGAGCGATTTGTCAGGCAGGCGCGCCTTACGCATTCCTATGTTGCAGCTTGAGGGCGTGGTTTCCTACGGTACGGAAGTGGATGTACGGGTGAGTGCGTCTTCGAGTATGTCGTTCTAAATAAGAAGGTTACGGCTCCGGGACTCCCAGGAGCTCAGACATTTCCTGATACAGGAATCCTTCTCCGGGACGGTAGGGCTGAATCCACTCGCCATTGATGACGAACTGCGGGATCGCACGTTTGCCAGTGCGCGCGACAACTTCGTCCGCGGCACCGGGCGTGTTTTCTATGTCGATTTCTTTGTAAGGAATTTTGTGGTGAGCGAGAAAGCGCTTGGCCTCTCGACAATCCGAACACCAAAAAGCGGAATAGACAATCAGTTCCATAATTGTTGAGTTCTCGAAAAAAGAAAGCCGTCAATAAAGCTGACGGCTTCTGTCGGTTGACCATCAGTTCTCGTAGAGCAACACGCCCTCGGTTTCCTTCGAATCCACGGGCCGGTAATAGAGCTTTTCGCCCTCGAGGAAGACCTCGATGAATGCCGGCCGGGTGGTGATGGTGCCTTGAATCAGAGCCTCCGATAGCGGATCTTCGATGTACTTCTGCAAGGCGCGGCGCAGCGGACGGGCGCCATAGCTGCGATCGCTCAGCGTCTGATTGAGGATCCACTTCTTGGCCTCGTCGGTTACCGTTACGGTAATCGATTTCTGTGCCAGATTCTGATTCAACTGGCTGACCATGAGCTCCAGGATCTGGATGAGGTCGTTTTCGCTCAGAGCGTTGAAGATGATGACTTCGTCCAGACGGTTCAGGAACTCAGGATTGAAGGTACGCTTCACTTCGTTCCTCACCAGGTCTTCAATCTTTTCCGAGATCATGTCCTCCTGAGTGGACTGGAAGCCCAGACCCTCGCGCTTCTGCAAGTGACGCGCGCCAATGTTGGAGGTCATGATAATGACGGTATTCTTGAAATCCACGGTGTTGCCCAAGCCGTCGGTGAGATGACCGTCCTCAAATACCTGCAACAGGATGTTGAACACATCAGGATGCGCCTTCTCAATTTCGTCCAGCAATACGACCGAGTAGGGGGCACGCTTAACTCGCTCGGTGAGCTGACCACCCTCTTCGTAGCCCACGTATCCGGGAGGCGAACCGATCAACTTCGAGACCGAGTGCTTCTCCATAAACTCGGACATGTCGAAGCGAACCAGCGACTTCTCGCTGCCGAACATGAACTGGGCGAGAGTGCGCGCGACTTCGGTTTTTCCCACGCCAGTGGGGCCGAGGAACAGGAACGAGCCGATCGGACGGTTCGGATTCTTGAGGCCGGCGCGAGAGCGCCGGATGGCGCGCGCTAAAGCGCTGATCGCCTTTTCCTGGGAGATCACGCGTCTATGCAGCTCTTCTTCGATGCGCAGCAGCTTCTGGGTTTCTTCTTCCTTGATGGAGGTGATGGGCACGCCAGTCCAGCGTGAGACCACGTCTTCGATGTCCTCGCGGCCGACAACGCCCGTGGAGGACTCATCAAGATGGTATTTTTCGCGAAGAGCGCGCAAGTTCTCGCGCTCTTTGCGTTCCTCGTCCGAATAGAAGCGCGCCTTCTCGAACTCATGATTCGCGACGGCGTTTTCACATCGGTGCACGATGAACTTGATTCGCTTCTGCACCTCAGTGATCTCCTCCGGCAGCGAGGTCTGACGCAGCTTGACGCGCGCGCCCGCTTCGTCGATGAGATCAATGGCTTTATCCGGCAAAAAGCGGTCCGGTATGTAGCGGTTGGAATGCGAAACCGAGAAGTTAATGGCCTCATCGGTGTAGCTGACCGCGTGGAACTTCTCGTAACGATCCTTGATGCCAAACAGAATCTTGATGGCATCGGCTTCATTGGGTGGCGGAACTTTCACCGCCTGGAAGCGGCGTTCGAGGGAGCGATCCTTTTCGATGGATTTGCGATATTCGCCTGGCGTGGTGGCACCGATGCATTGAATCTCTCCCCGCGACAAGGCAGGTTTCAGAATATTTGCTGCATCAAGTGATCCTTCCGCCGAACCGGCGCCCACCAGAGTATGCAACTCATCGATGAAGATGACGGCATTTTGTGACTCCATCAATTCCTTCATGATGGTCTTCAGGCGTTCTTCAAACTGTCCACGATATTTTGTGCCAGCGACGATGAGGGACAGATCGAGTGCCAGAATGCGCTTATCGGCTAAAAATGATGGCACCTCGCCGTCAGCGATGCGCTGTGCCAACCCTTCAACGATCGCGGTCTTGCCGACACCCGGTTCACCAATCAGCACGGGATTATTCTTGGTGCGGCGGCAGAGGATCTGGACCACGCGCTCCAACTCACCTTCTCGACCGACTAGCGGATCGAGTTGGGTGTCCATCGCGGCCTGGGTCAGGTCGCGGGAAAATTCGCTGAGGAGAGACGATTCCCGCTGCCGCTGCGGCTGAGCTTTCTCCTGACTGCTACGGGCCAATTCTTCACGAATGGTCGAAAGACGGAGGCCGCGTTCGTGCAAAATCTCGGCGGCAAAACATTTTTCTTCGCGCAGCAATCCCAGTAACAGATGTTCGGTTCCGATATGCTTGTGAGACAGCCGTTCCGCTTCCTCGGCGGCATAGGCGAGCACTCGCTTGCATTCATTACTGAGAGGCAAATCCACCGAGGTGGATACCTTCTCCCGAATCGTGGTATGTCCTTCGATTTGCTTGCGGATGGACTCTACCGATGCATGCGAGCGCAGAAAACGGTTCGTGAGGGCTTTGTCTTCGCGCAGAAGTCCCAGTAGCAGATGCTCTGTCTCAATATAAGGAGAGCCGAACTGGCTGGCCTCATAACGCGCAAAGAAGATGACGCGCCTGGCTTTCTCCGTATAGCGTTCAAACATATGCCCTTCCCTGAGTTCTCGGGAGAAACGGGTCGGCTGGTGCTGGCCCAAAACTCCCAGGGAGCAGTCGTCCCCCAATACATTATGCAATCAACGTGCCACGGACCCAATAGTTAAATCGTATCACTAACTCGTTCTGTTACTAATGGCACTTCAGTCGAATGCCTAACGCAACCATTGCAAGAGATTGCAACCCATCCTTCCAATTGTGCTGCGAACAAACTTTAACCGGTAGTTACTCACGTGAAAAGCGACTCCGGCGATACCTCTTCCATCTTACCTTGATGCAATCGCAATACCCGATGGCAGCGCCCGGCAAACGCGATGTTATGAGTAGCGATGAGGGACGTGAGTTGATAATCGCGATGCAGCCTGGCAATTAACTCAAAAACTGAATCCGCCGTATGGCTGTCAAGATCGCCGGTTGGCTCGTCGGCCAGCAAAAGCTTGGGCCGGGTTATAAGCGCACGCGCCAGAGCCACTCGCTGCTGCTCCCCACCTGACAACTCTCCAGAGCGATGATCCGCACGCTGATCCAACCCTACCTCGTGAAGCCAATGAGAGGCTTCGGCCCGCGCTTGCTGCTTGGCAAGCCCTCGCACGAGAAGTGGCATAGCCACGTTTTCCAGGGCGGTAAATTCCGGCAGGAGATAATGAAACTGCCACACGAAGCCGATCTCGCGGTTACGGAACTCGGCGGCCTGGTCGTCTGGAAGCGAGTTCACCTGTAGTCCGGCGCAGTATACGTTACCGTCAGAAGCGGTATCAAGAGCGCCCACGATGTGCAAAAGGGTACTCTTTCCGGCACCGGATTGCCCGACGATCGCCAGCAGCTCTCCTTTGCGCACCTGAAAGGACAAGTTTTCAAAGAGCACGAGATCTGATTCGCCGGAGCGAAAGATCTTTTTCAAACCCGCGACCCGCACGATCGGGTCTTGGTCTATTTGATGCAAACCGCCGCTCCTCCGTCACAATTAGGGTCCGGCGCAACAGCAGGCAACCTTTCTGCCACTTGGGAACGGCGCGGTTGCCCTATGCCATTAGAACACGAGGCGCGAGCTAAGCAATAACACCCTCCCGATTCCGGAATGCATCTGCAGAAAACTGTATACCTGATCGGCGTCAGAGGAACATAACGTTAGTCACTTCATTCATATCGTAGGGCCTCGGCGGGAAGTATCCGGGCGGCGGACCAGGAAGGATACATGGTTGCGATAAAAGAAACCCCGATCGCCACCAGTGCTACCAGAAGACCGTCCATGGGGCGGGGTGCGAACGGCACGTAGTCAATTGAATAAACTTCGGGAGCGAGCGAGATGAGATGGTAGTGGGCGCCGGCCCAAGCCATAGCGTAACCGAGTACAAGCCCAACCGCCGTCCCAATAACACCAATGAGCACGCCTTGGGCGATAAACATCCATCGCACCTGCGCCTTGCGCGTGCCCATAGACATGAGCACGGCGATGTCTTTGGTCTTTTCCATGACCATCATGGTGAGCGAGATGAGGATGTTCAATCCGGCGACGAAGACTATAAGACCAATGGTGATGAACGTCACTACACGCTCCAGACGCAGAGCACGGAAGATCGCCTTGTTCTGTTCCATCCAATTGGTGGCCATAAAGCCCGGTCCCGCCGCCTGCTCCAGCATTCTGGCAACCTCGCCGGCTTTGTAGATGTCGTCTACCTTGAATTCGAGTACGGCAACTACGTCATCCTCACCGAACAGATGTTGTGCATCGGAAAGGCGTGTGAATGCCCAGGAACTGTCGTAATCGTAAAATCCGGAGTTGAAGATTCCGGTCACGCGGAAGCGAAGGTACTTGGGCACCATGCCATAGGGAGTGAGTTCGCCTTGCGGGCTGGTGACCAGGACGACCGAGCCAGCGGTGGCACCGAGGTTGTCAGCCATATCCTTACCCAGCACGATCGGCGGCATGGCCGCGAGGCGCTCTTGGACGCCCTCAAGTGAACTGGGGGATGGATCCACTGGCTTATCGCTGCCATTGCCTGTGACCAATGGTGCCGGCGGTGATGATTCCTCCAACGCAGCCGCGGAACCGATGTTGACTGAGTTCAGCAAGCGGCTGACTTTTCGTTCGTAAGCCGGAACCATTCCCTTTAATACGGCGCCACGAGCTCTTGGGCCGCGCGAGATGAGTACCTGTTCGTAGATAGCAGGTGCGACAGCCACCACATGAGGGGTCTTGACAAGAGCGTCCATTAGCGGGCGCCAGTTTCTGATGCCATCGCTCTGTATGCGCAATAGGCTGACGTGCGAGGTTGAGCCAAGGAGGCGGTCTTGAAGATCCTGGCGAAAGCCATTATTGATCGCCAGGGCAACGATAAGGGATGCCACGCCTGCAGCTACGCCGGCGATGGAAATGCCAGTAATGACACCGATAACAGCCTGACGGCGTTTGGCGCGCAAATAGCGTGCTGCAACGAAAAGTTCAAAGCGCATGGGAAGCTGTTAACTGTGAGCCCCCTACTTGCCGCGAATCAGGAATTTCGCCGAGCTCGTATTGTCATAACGATCAAAAACTCTTACCACAACCACGTGCTCACGGTTTGCGGTGCTCCGGTTCTGCAGATCTGGATCGGCTCCCGCGGAGTTACCGCCGTTCCCCGCAACCAGGGTTTCGGCAGTAGGTATCGGGGTTTTGAAATCGTAGCTTTCAGACTTCGCGTCGGATAGTTGACCAACCGGCTCCACGAATTGCCAGTCATTGGCATCGATCGAATACTCCGCGCGCTTGATGGGCGAGAAGCTGTCAGCGGCACGGAATGAGACGTGGACCTGATTTCCTTCCACCGTTGCACTGAGCGCCTCCACCCGGGGCGGTGTAGTGTCAATATCGACGCGGGTGCTTTCTTTCTCAGCCGTCAGGGCTTCGCTCGGCGAATGCGAGGGCGCATCCGAAGCGATGATCTTGAAGGTGTATCCGCCGTCAGGCAGCAGGCTGGAATCGAAGGAATAGAACTTATCGGTGAGATTGTCCTTCAAGAGCAGCCAGCGGGACTGTCCGTCCGCGCGATAGTAGACGGCGTAGACGAGTTGGTCGTCATTGTCGTCATGGGCATTCCACTTGAGTGCGATGGAATCCCGGTCATGCACCGAAGGTACCGGCGCATCGAAATGCTGCTGAGGCGCGTTGCCGCCTGTATTCGAAGCACTGTCACTTCCCACTGACTTTGGCGACGATTGATAGCGCATTCCGACCTGGACGCTGATGTCGTCGATATCTGGCGCGATATTCTTAGGCAGATAATTGAGAGTAACGCTTTCTACGCGCGGAGACGGACTTCCGTCGCGCAGTACGGCCCTCCACTGAATAAAACGTGCGGCCGGCACACCAGCTACCGGATTCTTCTGAAGATCGACTTTCGTCCACGGACTCCAGTTGCGGTCGGGATTATCCACATTTCCGCTACGGGTGAAGAGTTCCACATTGCCTGCGCCACGAAACTCAGCGTGCCCCCAACGAGAGAAGATATGAGCGTCAAATACATCACTGTCGTAGGTACCTTCTGAATCGGCGGCTGAACCCAGAAGGAAGAGCTTGCCTAGATTACTGGTGGAGACGTAAAGCCCACCGCCGGGAGCTTTGGTAAAAGCTGTGACCTGGGTGGCGCTGGCTTTCAGCAGGTCAGTGAAATCGTCCTCGCCGTTGATAGCGAAGACGTGACCGCGATTACCCGTTCCTGCCAGCAGGCGTCCGTGCTGATCGAAGGCCAGGGCATAAACCAGATCTTCGCGTGAAGTCCAGATACGATTGGGAGAGCCATCCGGTGCGATGCGGTAGATTTCCGAGCCTCCCCCGGCCCCTGAACTCGAAGAGGGGAAGTTTGCAGGTACGTTTGACGTGCTCGGTTGAGGAGCATTGATGACGATGCCCGGTTGCTGAATGCTCGAGGTAGATGGTGCTGGGCCAGTTGGTACCGAGGTCGAGGAGTAACTGGAGGGAGCCGCGCTGGGATGTTTTTCACCAGCTCCGGCGGCGTAGATGTTGCCGGCGGAATCAATGGCTAGGGCAGTGATTTCCTTCTTCGGCGCGCCATAGAGCACAAAAGCGTCGCCAGAAGGCGAGATGCGATACACCAGGCCGCTGCCATCGGAACCAGCGATCAGATTACCCTTTGGATCAAGCGCGAGTACGCGAATGTGAACCTCGTCGCTCTTAAAAAAGAGCGAATGTTCGCCTTTGGGCGTCACCCGGTAAATTTCACCATGATCGCCGGTAGCGACGTAAAGATTGCCTGCATTATCGAGAACCAGGTCCCAGATGTATTTTGTCCGCGGGTCGAAGTAAACACTGGAAGTCCAGGAAGGTTCGGCTTCGACTTTGCTCTTCTCCACGATAGCCTTTTTCTTACCGGTCTCTTTCGCAGTCACGGCGGCTACCTGCTGGATTTTGTAAACTTTGCCGTCGGGCGAGGTGGCAGCGTAGAGGACACCATCGTTCTGAACAAGAGCCTGAACTTGTAACTCCTGAGGCTCAAAAATCGTGCTTGCCTGGCCATCCGGTGTGATGCGATAAACGCGGGCCGGCGCGCCGGCAGCGGCGTAGATGTTTCCGGCATCGTCCGAGGCAAGTGCCCAGATGTAGGTCGAAGGAGTGGTGTGGAGAGGTTTGAACGAGGGCGCCAGTTCGAGGCCTCCGGAACTGCGGATGGCCACTCCTTTGGGCGTGCCTTTTACGAGATCTTCAAACTTGGATTGTTCCCAGGTGCGAGTGCCTTCAGCAAAGGCGTCACTTACCTGACAAACCAGTAATCCAAGGAAAAGCACAGCGAGAGTTAGCGGCCGAATTGCCAATTTCATACCTCAATACCAAAGTGATGGAAGGGTTAAGCTCAGGGTAACACGGTGCCGCACGAAAGTGCGCGACCGCTGTTATCGCGCGTTGTGGACGGCTCGCTAACAATTGCCAATCTATCCGAGCCCTGATGGCAGCATCGGCGCGCTTACTTAATGGTGATAGTTAATACCTGGCCGCCGGCCACCTCATAATCCAGAGGCGCGGTTGCAGCCTCGTTTACCGATGATTCTCCCAGCACGACCATCTCCTGGGTTCCCCGCATTCCCTCCATAACGTTCATCACGGAGAGAGGCAGAGTGGGCATCACTTTGTCCGCAACCATAGCCTCGGGATCAGCTTCCAGCAAGGAGACGTAAACCCGGTTGTTGGCATGTTCTTTATTCAACAGAGCGATGGTGGGACCAAGTCCTAGTTTACGACCAAAGATGGATGAGCCGCGGCGCATGCGGTCGAGGGTTTCACCGTCGCTGACCAGAATGCGTAGAGATCCCTTGGACGTGGAGGTGGGAATATGGATTGGAATCTGGCGCAAGATTCTTTCCCCACGATAGGGACGAAGAACCGTCTCCACTACAATTTCATCTCCCGGGCGAGCTTCGGTTACATCAGTGCGGGTGCTTTCCAGACGCGCCCAGCGGCGTTCCTTTACCAAATCGAAGTCTACCTTTACACCGCGAATATCCGGCACGTCATAGTGATTGTCATAGATCCTGCCAAAGCGGTCGCCGAGAGAAAGTGCTGCCAGTGCTGCGGCCGGCTGTCCGCTATCACCCGGGGCGAACATATTTTGCAGCGTCACGTCGGGATAACCCTTAACGCTGATGCTGCCGTTCATGCGATAGGTGATCTCTTCGCCATATTCGTTAATTCCATGGAGCGCATTGAAAACCGTCGCCATCATTGCCACGGGGCTGAGTTTCGCGTTGTTAAGGACTTCGTAATGAAACTCTTTCGATGTTGGGCCACCATGGATGGTCAGCGTGACCGGGATCATGTCGGGTTGCTTGTCAAACACGCCCATGATTCCGGTATGGCGATCCTGCACGAAAGTACCCACTGATTCCGTCGTATTGACGATTTTGAAAGCGTTGAGAGGAGATGGCAGAGTAGCCAATACCTGCGCCTTGGTCATGGGAAGATCGACCATGCCGAATTGCAGCAAGGGATGGCCACAGGCTAGCAGCCGCTGCGGATCCACATAGGTGACGGTGCAAGTGGCGGCTATATCCATATCGCCGCGTACAAGGATGGCGCTTACCGCAGAGCCCGGCTCCAACGGTTCCGGTTGTTTCACGTCGCTGTGCGAACCCGCGCCCATCACTGGAACAACGCCAGCGGATGCGAACTGAGGAGCAAAGCGACGAATGGTTTCTTCCGAAAATCCATTGAAGACCAATGGCGTATCGATCGGCCTGAGATAATTGCCAACGTTCTGCGAAATGGAAGCGGAATTCATCCCGGGGCCGGAAGTCTTAGTTTCCGCAGCTCCGGCTCTCGCCTGTATGGGAGCGGAGTCGCCGCCGGGCCTGCGGTCCATGGCATTAATCTCGAGCATTTCGGAGATTGGAGTAACGCCAGCAATCGGTTCTTTGGAAAATTCGCCGATGCGAAAGGCAAGCGCCCCGGCAAGTTTGCCGTCAATGTAAACCGGGCTGCCGCTCATGCCGGCAACCACGCCAGTGTATTCAGCCTTAGTGCCGTGAAGACGAATGAGAATGATGTCGCCCTTCGGCCCGTTGACGTTTTTCATCACGCCAAGGACTTCAACGTCCATGGGCTCTGGTTTGACGCCCTGAAAAACGGTATAGGCGACGCCACGCATGCCAGCGTGGATCTCATCAACCGGAACGGTTTCAAACGGTTTCGGGCTCTGAGCTGTAACTGTGGCGGACGCCAGCAAACAGCAGAGGGCGGCAAGCGAGAGAACTGCTTTTCCCATTAATTTGCCCCGGAGGCCAGTCTTGGCCCAATTATCTTTTAACTAGACTCCGCGTAATGTTTTTATTTTTGCCAGTGAGGGAGTGTCAAGCCGAGCAAAATATCCCAATCGCGAAGCTGTGCATCTATACTAGCAGGGTATTTCCTGGGGGAAGCATGTTTTTTTGGCAGTTTGCCCGCAAAATCAGGCAAATCCTTACATTGCCGTTGGTTATCGCGCTCGCACTTTGGTACTCGGTGTTTTCCCTTAGCGCAGCGCCGCTGCCCAGGGCGCAGCACCAAGACCAGCAACAGCCACCGTCGCCACCGCCGGCGAGTAACCAGCAAAAACCGTCCGAAACACCACCCCCAGAGGCCGGTGGTCCGGGAAATGATGTCGGTCCGTACGCCATTCCCAAAAAGAAAGAAGAACCTCCGCCACCTCCTCCCCCTGAAAAACCCAAGAAGATTGAGGGCATGCCCGATTACTCCATCCAAGTGGATGTACCGCTGGTCAATCTCGACGTGCTGGTTACTACTAAGGACGGTCAATTTATTCCCGGGCTGAAGAAGGATAATTTCCGCGTGCTCGAGGACGGAGTACGGCAGCCGATCAGTAACTTTAGTCAGGCAGAGGCGCCCATTACGGCTGTGTTGCTGGTGGAGTTCGCGTCCACTAATTATCAATTTCTGTATGACGCTCTCAACGCCTCCTATACATTTGCCAATGGCTTAAAAAAAGAGGACTGGGTGGCGGTGATTTCCTACGACATGAGACCTCACATCCTCACCGACTTCACTCAAGATAAGCGAGCCGTCTATGGTGCCTTGAACCAGCTCCGGATCCCCGGCTTTTCCGAACGAAATTTATTCGACTCGGTCTATGACACGCTGGACCGGTTGGATCGGCTGGAGGGACGCAAGTACATCATTCTTGTTTCAACCGGTGTCGACACCTTCAGCAAGCTAAACCTGGACCAGATTCTCAAAAAGATCAAAACAACTCGCAACGTCACGATTTTTTCGGTTGGTATTGGTCGGGCGCTGGTGGAATATCTCGAAGCACGCGGCGCCATGGGTCCGATTTCGAGCCTTACTTACTTACAAGCCGAAAACCAGTTGAGCACTTTCTCGCGCATGACCGGTGGCCGAGCTTATTTCCCACGGTTCCAAGGCGAACTGCCGGAAATCTTCCATGACGTCGCCAGCGACATTCGCAACCAGTACAACCTGGCATACCATTCCACCAATACCAAGCTGGATGGCACTTATCGCAAGCTGAAGGTAGAGATAGTTGGTCCCGACGGCAGCCCGCTGAAAGTTAAAGATCAGAAGGGTAAGGACGTTAAGATTCAGGTCATGGCCCGCGACGGGTACACCGCGAAACACACCGTCGAATAACGTTCATCCCAGACCTTACGCGGTTCTTTCCGTTCTTCTTCGGTGCCAACTGGGACTGTCTGGTATGCTGCTCTCCGCCCAATGCACCCAATCTCCCTCAGTCTTACGCTGGGCCTTACTGCCGCCGCTGCGAATATATTTGGCGGCGCGATCATCGTTCAGCGGCATTGGGAACGCCGTTACCTCAGATACTTTGTCGCGCTGGGCGCTGGGTTTATGCTGGCCACCTCGATCGTCGAGATGGTCCCGGCGAGTCTGGAACTGCGCGGCAAGAATGCAGCCTTTCTCGTCCTGATTGGATACCTCATCATCCATTTTTTTGAGCATACCGTCACCCCCCACTTTCATTTTGGGGAAGAGACGCACAAGGATGAATTCCTCCACCCTGGCAAGGGATATTCGGTGCTGATCGGACTGATCATCCACACCTTTTTCGACGGCATCGCTATCGCGTCTGGATTTTTGGTTTCCGAGTGGCTGGGCTGGATTATTTTCTTTGCTGTTTTCCT
>Ga0209471_1000383_pt1 | contig 31083 bp, 29 predicted proteins | sample GraSoiAngelo_128_FD_185885 | JGI IMG/M metagenome (GOLD analysis project Ga0209471, IMG submission 185885) | Grasslands soil microbial communities from the Angelo Coastal Reserve, California, USA - 14_0927_12_20cm (SPAdes) (version 2) | ecosystem: Environmental > Terrestrial > Soil > Grasslands ... | reverse complement strand
CGGCGCCTCGAGGCCGAGAATGGCGGCCATCGCGCCCTCGCCGGCCGGCACTGCCTCCTGCATGAAGGTGCCGCGCGCGCGGACGGTGCGCACTGCATCGGAGAGGCTCAGGGCGCCCGCCGCGACCAGCGCCGAGTACTCGCCCAGCGAATGGCCGGCATGGAAGGCAGGGAACTTGAACGTCCCGCCCGCCTCGCGCACCAGCGCGCGGTGGGCCGCGACGCTGACGGCGAGGATGGCCGGCTGCGTGTTGGCGGTCTTGCGCAGCTCTTCTTCGGGGCCGTCGGACATCATGCGCAACAGGCCGCCCTTGAGCGCCGCGTCGGCCTCGTCGAGCGCCGCGCGGGCCTCGGGGTACTCGCGGGCGAGCGCCTGGCCCATGCCGACGTACTGCGAGCCTTGTCCGGGAAAGACGAACGCGAGCTTCATCGCATCCTCACCAGCGCAAGAGCGCGCTGCCCCACGCCATGCCGCCGCCGATGGCCATCATCAGGATCAGATCGCCGTCCTTGAGAGCGCCTTTGCGGTTGGCCTGGTCGAGCGTGAGCGGCACCGAGGCCGAGGAGGTGTTGCCCACCTCCTCGATGTTGAGATGGCACTTTCCCAGAGGGATCTCCAGCCGCTTCATCACGCCTTCGAGGATGCGGAGGTTGGCCTGGTGGGCGATGACGTGGGTCACGTCCTGCGTCCGGTAGCCATTGCGCTCCAGCGCCTCGCGCGAGCACTGATCCAGCACCCGCACGGCGGTCTTGTAGACCTCGCGGCCGTTCATCTTCACGTACTGCTCGCGCTTCTCCATCACCTCGATGCTGAAGGGCTTCTTGCTGCCGCCACCGGGGATGTTGAGGATGTCCCACTGCGTGCCGTCGGTGTGCAGGTGCGTGGAGAGCAGGCCGTGGGCCTCACGCGTCTCGGGGACGAGCACCATCGCGCCCGCGCCATCGCCGAAGAGCACGCAGGTGTTGCGGTCCTTCCAATCCATGATGCGGGTGAGGATCTCGGCGCCGATCACCAGCACCGACTTGGCGACGCCGCTCTTGATGAAGGAATCGCCGATGGCCAGCGCAAAGAGCGAGCCGGCGCAGGCGGCGCTGACGTCGAAACAAGCGGCGTGGTTTGCGCCCAGCTTGGCCTGCACCAGCGTCGCCGCCGCGGGGAACGGCATGTCGGGCGTCACCGTCCCGCAGATGATCATGTCGACGTCCTCGGGCCGGATGCCCGCCATCTTCAGCGCTCTCTTCGAGGCGGCGGTCGCCATGTCGCTGGTGGCCTCGCCGGGTGCGGCGACGCGGCGCGCGCCGATGCCGGTGCGCTCCCGGATCCAGGCGTCGCTGGTCTCGACCCCGTAGACCTTCACCATGTCGTCGTTGGTGACGACCTTCTCGGGGAGGTACGTCCCGGTGCCGACGATGCGCGAACGCTGCATTCTGTGCTCCCCAGGAAAAAAGCCGCGGCGCAGTATAACGATCAGTGCGAAAAGAGGGCGCTCGCCCGCTTCGCCGCGCCGCTCAGCTCATCTTGGAGACGCTCTACTGCAAAAGCCTCTGCTCCGGATAGTGCATTGAGAATGGCCCGGGGAGTGGAGCGTCCGTGCGCGATCAAGCCGACGCCGCGGACGCCGAGCAGCGGAGCGCCGCCCACCTCCTCGTAATCGACCCGCTTCCTCACTTGCTCGAGGGAAGACTTCAGGAGCAGCGCGCCGGCGCTCGCCAGCGGCGAGACCTTGATCTGGCGCTTGAGCAGCTGGCCGAAGGCCCAGACCGCCCCCTCGGCCGTCTTGAGGAGGACGTTGCCGGTGAAGCCGTCGGTGGCAATGACGTCGAACGCGCCGCCGAAGACGTCCTTGCCCTCGACGTAGCCGCGGAAGTCGACGCCGCTCTCCGGCCTGCGCAGCGCGGTGGCGGCGGCGCGAGTGAGATCGGTCCCCTTCCCTTCTTCCTCGCCGTTGGCGACGACGCCGACGCGCGGGCGGACCACGCCGAGAATGCGGCGGGCGTAGACCTCGCCCATCAGCGCGAACTGGACGATCTGCTCCGCCGTGCATTCGACATTCGCGCCCATGTCGACCAGCACCGCGCGGCCGCATCCCCCGAGCGTGGGGAGCGAGCCGCCGATGCAGGGCCGATCGACGCCCTCCAGCCGGCCAAGGACGAAGAGCGCTCCGGCCATCACCGCGCCGCTGTTGCCGGCCGAGACCATGCCGCTGGCCTCGCCCGACTTGCACAGATCGAAGCAGACGCGGATCGAGCTGTCCTTCTTCTTGCGCAATGCCTGCCCGGCCGGCTCGTCCATCTCGACGACTTCGGAAGCATGGTGGATGCGCAGCTCGGTCTCGCCTGCTCCCAGCCGCCGCAGCTCGAGGGACAGCCGCGTCTCGTCGCCGACGAGCAGGACTTCGACCCCGCGCTCGCGATGCGCGCGAAGCGCGCCCTCGACCGTAGCGGCCGGAGCGAGATCGCCCCCCATGGCATCCAAAGCAATCACGCGCTCGTGCTCCTGCTCGTTGTCGTGCTCGAATTCGAGCACGTGCTCGTTCTCGAGTACGAGGACGAGGGCGAGCACGACCACGCAGACGTATCAATCCTCTGAAGCCTTCTGCACGCTCTTGCCGCGATACTGCCCGCACTTGGGGCACGCGCGGTGCGGCAGGATCGGCTCCCCGCAGTTCGGGCATTTGCCTACGTTCGGAGCAATGGCTTTCCAGTGCGCGCGCCGCTGATCGCGCTTCTGCCGGCTGGTGCGCTTCTTCGGGACGCCCATCGATCACTTCTCCTTCTTCAGCTGGATGCCTTTCAGGGCCGCCCAGCGCGGGTCCACAACCGTGCGGTCGCAGCCGCACTCGACTTCGTTCAAATCCTTGCCGCAGCGCGGGCAGAGCCCTTTGCACTGCTCGTCGCAGAGCGGCGAGGGCGGGACGGAGAGAAGGATCTGCTCGCGCAATGCCGGGCTCAGATCGATCTCCTTGCCCTGGTATCCCTCCTCGTCCACCAGCTCGGGCTCGAAGCTCGCCTCGGAAACATCGCCCGCGCGCTTGCGCTGCGGAACCAGCTCCGCGGCGGGAACGTACGCCCGCACCAGCTCGACGGGCTCATCGAGCTGCACGCCCTTCAGGCAGCGCTTGCAATGCCCCTGGAGCGGCACGGTGAACTTGGCGCGCGCCAGGACCTCGCGGCCCATCTTCGTGGCGCGGCCGCGCAGGTGGGCCGCGCCGGCGGCGTGGAACTCCGTCGCCGGCTCGGCACGCAGAACCTCGTCGAGGAATTCGCGGGAGAGGTCCGCCTCGAAAGGCTGGTCCGCCTCCTCGAGGGCATCGACGCTGAGGATGAGGTCGTCCACGGCTGCTCTGGAGAAAGCGGCGCAAGTTAAGAGCGGCGCCCGGCGAAGTCAAGGCGAAGCCGCTGCCAGGGCCAGCGAGCCGGAAAGAGGCACGCGGCGCGGCTCGCGCAGGCCTGCGGCGCGCATCCAGGAGGCGAGCGCAAGCGGGTCGTGGACGTCTCCCGCGCTGGTGAAGAGCGCCAGGTTGAGAGCGAAGAGAACCCCTTCTGCAGGGCCGCTGCGGTCGGGCTCGACGAGCAGGTCCTTGACGATGAGGAGGCCGTCCGGCGCCAGCGCAAGAGCGGCCTTGGCGAGGATCTTCCTGCAATCGCTCTCGCCGAAGAGGTGCAGGACGTTGGCGAGAAGGATGGTGCGCTGGCCCTTCGGCAGCTCGCTTTCGAGCAGGTCGATGGGCAAGAGCCGTGCGCGGCTGACCTGGGCCAGCTCGAGCACCTGCGGCCTGTCGGCGATGGCCGCGTCTTCGCCCGGGTGCGCCTCGAGAAATGCCGCGGTGTACGTTCCGGCGCCCCCGCCCAGGTCGAGCATCGGCCCGTGTGCATCCGGCAGATTTGCCCAGAGCTCGCGTGCGGCATCCGCGCCCGCGCGCTCGAGGTGTCGATGCAAGCGGCGCAGCGAATCCTCGTCCGCCGGTTCCGCGAGCGGTCGGTCAGCGCGGAGGATCCCGGCGATCCGTCCCCATGCACCGGCAGTCGCGGGTGCGTGCGGCCGCCCGCGCAAGTGAAAAACATCGCCCTCGCGGCGCGCCTCGTCGAGGACCGCCAGCGCCTCGAGCAGCCGGAGGAGCCTGTGCGGCGACCGCAAGCCGAGCTTGCGCGCGGCCGCTTCCGCCGTCGCCGGCAGCACCTCGGCGAGCTCGAGCTCCTCCGCCGCGCGCACGACCGAGTCGCGCAGATAGGCGCGCTGCCCGACGGCCACCAGCGAGAAAACATCCATCGCCGGACATGCTAGCTTGCGCGCATGAGACGCGTCTCCATCGCCGCTCTCGCCTGCGCGCTGTTCTTCGGCATTCTCGCCAGCTGGCTGGGGCCGAAAATGATCGCCTACTGGTACGCTCCGCCTGTGCCGGCCGGCGCCGCCACCGCCTTCAACTGCACGGACGCCGTCACCTGGGCGATGACCAAGCTGGTCTGGACGCAGATCATCGGCTCGCTCGGCGGAGCGGTCATCGGCATCGTCATCGGCCTGTTGCTCTTTCGCCGCAAGCCCGCGGCGCCCAAGGCGACGCCGGCGAGCCCATAGCTCCAGCGGAGCGCTATCCTCCGCTCCAGAGCCGCGCCACCAGCTGCGCGCGGCTCTCGCAGTCCGCCTTGTCGAGAAGAGCGCTGACATGCAGCTCCACCGTGCTCTCCGCGCATCCCAGCGCCGCCGAGAGAGCGCGGTTGGAATGACCGCGGGCGAGCAGCCGCAGCACCTGCGCCTGCCGCGGCGTCAAGAACCAGCGGACCGCAGCCGTCGCGACGAGGGCCGAGGGATCGCGCGGCCGCGCCTCGAGGATGACCAGCTGCGTCTCGCCGAAGAGGCGCGCCGCGTGCGCCGGCCGGCGGAGGCCATCGAGCGCGGCCGCTCGATCCTCCTCCAACAGAGCGCGGCCGGCAGCGTTGGCGTGCACGATGGTCGGACCCTTGCGGACGAGGAAGGCCGGCGCGGGCACGCCCTCCAGCGCAGCGCCCGTCTCGGCTGCGAGGCGTTCCCCGTCGGCCAGCTTCTGCTCCAGCGCGAGCCGCCGCTGCAGCGCCGGCACCAGCGCATCGAAGCGACGCGCTTCGCCGCGCGAGAACTTGCGCGCGCGGAAGACACCGACCCAGGCGAGGAGCGAGGAACCCTCGCAGATCAGCACGCGGAGCACGTCGCTCTCGGAGAGCGCGAAGCGCGGCAGGAAGCTGCGCACTACCGGCGGGGTGCGACCCGAGGTCAACTCGAGCAGATCCTCGGAGCGGAGCGCCACGTTGCGCTGGCGCGGGTCGGGATCCGCCGGATCGTAGCTGTCGAAATTCCGCGGCGCCTTCTCCAGCCATTTGCGAAAGGCGGGGCCGAGGCCGGCGGGCATGGCTTCGCCGTGGAAGAATTCCAGCTCGCGGCGGCCCTCCTCGACCCGCACCAGATAGGCGCAGGCCTGTTCGGCGTGGAGCAGGCGCGGGAGCTGCGCTACCGCCTGTGGCAGGAGGCGCGCGCCGGCCGGCGCGTTGTCGAGGGTTTCCGCCAGATCGCGCACCCGCACCAACCCAGGTTACGTCAGATCGTTTGCTTCGAAAAGCATCTCCCTCGAAGAGAGGAAGGCTGACGCCATCCGAGTACTATGGTTTTCCTCTATGGACCGTAGCCTGTGCGAGAGCGGAACATCTCGTCTCTTTCAGCGCGCAGAGGGGGGAGCGCGTCGGAGCGGGCGGCGGAATCGCGCCGCATCGGCTGGGAGCGATTCCCCCGCCCGTTCTTCAGGGATTTCTTGCGTCCGCGGCCGCGACTACCGCTCGCGGCGGCCCTTGCCGAGCTTGTCGCCGAACACTTCGCCGAACGACGCGCGGCCGCCCTGCTGGTTGCGCATGTACTCCCGGTAGTCCTCGCCCTCGTGCAGCGCGGCCTTCACCGACAGAGCCACCTTGCGCTCGTGCGGATCCATGTCGATCACCTTCACGTCCAGCTCGTCGCCTTCCTTGACCACGTCCCGGGGATTCTCGACGCGCTCGTCGCGCAGCTCGGAGACGTGCACCAGCCCTTCGATGCCCGGCTCGATCTCGACGAAGGCTCCGAAGTCGGCGACCTTCGTCACCTTGCCCTTCACGCGCGACCCGATCGGGTACTTGGTGGGCAGCTCGCTCCATGGATCGGGATGCAGCTGCTTGATGCCGAGGGAGAACCGCTCGTTCTCCACGTCGATGTTGAGCACCACCGCCTCGACCTCGTCGCCCTTCTTGTAGAGGTCGCCCGGATGCTTGATGCGCTGGGTCCAGGAGATGTCCGAGACGTGGACCAGGCCGTCGATGCCCTCCTGCACGCCGACGAAGATTCCGAAGTCGGTGACGTTGCGGACCTGCCCGCGGATGACCGAGCCGATCGGATATTGCTCCTCGAGCAGGGTCCAGGGATTCGGCTCGATCTGCTTCATTCCCAGGGAGATCCGCTTCGCCTTGGCGTCGACGTCGAGCACCACCGCCTCGACCTGATCGCCGATGGCCATCACCTTGGAGGGATGCTTGACCCGCTTGGTCCAGCTCATCTCCGAGATGTGGACCAGCCCCTCGACGCCCGGCTCCATCTCGATGAAGGCGCCGTAGTCGGTCAAGGAAACGACCTTGCCCTTGATGCGCGTGCCGGGCGGGTACTTGTCGGCCGCGTGCGCCCAGGGATCTTCCTGGATCTGCTTGAGGCCCAACGAGACGCGCTCGGTCGCCGGGTCGAACTTCAAGACGGTGACGCGCAGCTCGTCGCCGACGTTGAGCATCTCGGAGGGATGCCCGACGCGGCCCCAGCTCATGTCGGTGATGTGGAGGAGCCCGTCGATGCCGCCGAGGTCGATGAAGGCGCCGTAGTCGGTGAGGTTCTTCACGATCCCGGTGAGGACCGCGCCCTCCTTCAACCGGTTGAGCGTGTCCTTCTTGAGCGTCTCGCGCTCCTTCTCGAGCAGGACGCGCCGGCTCAAGACGATGTTGCCGCGCTTCTTGTTGAACTTGATGACCTTGAACTTGAACTTCTCGCCGATCAGCTTGTCGAGATTGCGGATCGGGCGGAGATCGACCTGCGAACCGGGCAGGAACGCCTTCACGCCGATGTCGACGGAGAGTCCGCCCTTGACGCGGCCGACGATGGTGCCCTCGACCAGCTCGTCGCGCTCGCAAGCGGCGGAGATCTCGTCCCAGATCCGCATCTTGTCGGCCTTCTCCTTGGAGAGGACGACCATGCCGGTATCGTTCTCGCGCGACTCGAGCAGGACCTCGACCTGGTCACCGACCTTGACGTTGGGCTTGCCGTCGGCGAGGCCGAATTCCTGGATGGGAACCTGGCCTTCGCTCTTGTATCCGATGTCGACGACCGCGTAGTCCTTGGTGACCTGGACCACCGTACCGCGGACGATCTCGTTCTCCTTCAGTTCGCCGCCCTTCGTCGTCCCTTTGCCCTTGAACGATTCCTCGAGCATCGAGGCGAAATCTTCATCAGCTTCCAGTGCGACGGGCGGGTTGTTGGTTTGCTCACTGCCGGTTTGCGTGTTCGCCATGAAAAAGTCTGCCTGCGATTCTGTCTTGTTTCGCCCCCTGAAAATGAGAAACGCCGCCTGCCACGGGGAGTAATGGCAAACGGCGGATAAGATGGTGTCTCCGCCGCAAAAGCGCGCGGAACCTACAGAACGGGCTCCGTAGTGTCAAGGCGCCAAAACCAGATCAACGCTGCAATTTCCCTTTGATGCTCGAGGCCTGGGAAAGTCGCTCCAGCGCCAGCCGATGGCTGCGTTCGACGACTTCTGCGAGGTCGAGACCGGTGGTGTCGATGACGATGGCGTCGGGCGCAGCGCGCAAGGGAGCGATGGCCCGCTCCCTGTCGTGCTGGTCGCGGCGCCGCTGATCGCCGAGCACTTCCTGCAGCGGGACGTCGAGACCTTTCTCCGAAAACTCTGCGTGGCGGCGCTGGGCGCGGGCGTCATCGCTCGCGGTGAGGAAGAACTTTACCGTGGCCTCGGGGAACACGACGGTGCCGATGTCGCGGCCCTCGAGCACGGCGCCCTTGGACGCCTGCAGGCCGAGCGAGCGCTGCAGGCCGAGCAGCTTCCCGCGCACCACCGGCCGCGCCGAGACGACGCTCGCGCCGCGGCTGATCTCGGGCGTGCGGATGGCCTGTGTCACGTCCTCGCCGTTCAAGAGGACGCGCTCTTCCGGCTCCGCGACGAAGGAGATGGGCAGGCCCTTGTCGAGGAGCTTGCGCAGTCCCTCGTCGTCGTCCCATCCGACGCCGGCCCTGCGCGCGGCCAGGGCGACCGAGCGATAGATGGCCCCGGTATCGATCATGCTGAAGCCGAGCCGGCGAGCGAGCTGGCGAGCGACCGTGCTCTTGCCCGCGCCCGCGGGGCCGTCGATGGCGACGATGGCGGGGCTCACGCGGGGGAGATAACCCGCCGCGGCAAGCCCGGCAAGGGAGCGGTCAGGCGTGCAGCGCGACGAGAAGCGCGACCCGCAGCACGGCGACGCCGGCCACGGTCCACGCCAGCGGATGCCGGCGTGGCGCGGGAGCGCGATCGGTCTCGGGTTGCTCCTCGTCGTCGTCGCCGGGCACGTCCACCTCGCTGCGGGATGCCGCGAAAGCGAGAGCCGGCGCGAACTGCCAGGGCCGGCGCAAGAGGAAGGCAGCGAGAACGAAAACGGCTACGAGCGTCAGCGTGACGGGCTCCATCGTCTGGCGAACCTGTGGCTCGCTCCTCGGAAACGGCTAGTGCCGCAGAGCAGGCGAGCGAGCGTGCGTGCTATGGTCCCGCGCCATGCGACGATCACTTTTGACGCTGATGGTGGCGTCGGCAGCCGCCGCCCAGGAGCCGGACCTGAGCAAGGTGGAGATCAAATCCACCAAAGTGGCCGGCAACGTCTGGGTGCTCGAAGGCGCCGGCGGCAACATCGCGGCTACCGTCGGCGACGACGGCGTCGCCATCGTCGACGATCAGTACGCCCCGCTCTCTCCCAAGATCAAAGCGGCGCTGGCCAAGCTCTCCCCGAAGCCGGTCCGCTTCGTCATCAACACGCACTACCACCCCGATCACGTGGGCGGGAACGCCAACTTCGCCGACGCCGCCGCCATCGTGGCCCACGCCAACGTGCGCAAGCGCATGCAGGCCGGCGTCAAATCGGGCAAGCTCGACATCCCGCCCGCCGATCCGAAGGCGCTGCCGGTGGTCACCTTCGAGGAGGGCCTCTCGCTCTTCTGGAACGGCGAGGAGATCCGCGCCATCCACGCGCGGCCCGGGCACACCGACGGCGACACCGTGGTCTGGTTCACCCGGAGCAACGTCGTCCACCTCGGAGACGACTTCGTCAGGTACGGATTCCCCTTCGTCGATCTGCAGGCCGGCGGCAGCGTGCGCGGGATGATCGAAGCGCTCGACGAGCTCTTGCCCCGGATCCCCAAGGACGCGAAGATCATCCCCGGACACGGCGCGGTGGGCAGCGTCGACGACGTGCGCAAGTTCGCGCGGTCGCTCGAGGAGATGGTCGCGGCGGTCGACAAGGCGCGCAAAGCGGGACGCAGCCTCGATCAGATGAAGGCCGACAAGCTGCTTTCGCCCTGGGCGGCGTGGGGCAAGGGCTTCTTCAAGGAAGACGACTTCCTCGCGACCATCGATCAGGACCTGGCGGCGGCGAAGAAGTGAGTACAAACCTGAGCGAACCTTCCCCTGCTGGCGTTCGACTGATTGGCATTCCCCCTGAGCCGCCCTCAGCGGCCAATGTCAGTCGCGCGCCGAAGGAGCGGCGTTGCGCGCCGGCTCGGTGACCGGACCGAGCTTGCGGAATTTCGCGTAGCGGTCCTCGACGATCGACTTGGGTCCGAGCGGCCGCAGCTCGCGCAAGTGCTGGCGCAGCGCCGCGCCGAGGTTCTTCGCCGTCAGATCCGGATCGCGATGCGCTCCGCCCGGCGCTTCATCCACCAGCTGGTCGACGATGCCGAGCTGGTAGGCGTCGCGGGCCGTGAGCTTGAGCGCCTCGGCGGCTCGTTCCCCCTTGCTGGCGTCGCGGTAGAGAATCGCCGCGCACGACTCCGGGGAGATGACCGAGTACCAGGAGTACTGCAACATCAAGAGCCGGTTGCAGACGCCGATGGCCAGCGCGCCGCCCGAGCCGCCTTCGCCGATGACGACCGAGATCACCGGCACGGTCAGCGCGGCCATCTCCTCGAGACAGACGGCGATGGCCTCGGCCTGCCCGCGCTCCTCCGCATCGATGCCGGGATAGGCGCCCGGCGTGTCGATGAAGGCGATCACCGGCCGATCGAAGCGCTCGGCCAGCTTCATCAGGCGCAGCGCCTTGCGGTAGCCCTCGGGACGAGGCATGCCGAAGCTTCTGAGAATATTCTCTTTAGTGGAACGACCTTTCTGCTGTCCGAGCAGCAGCACCGGCTCGCCGTCGAACCGTGCCAGGCCGCCGATGAGTGCCGCGTCGTCGGCGAAGGAGCGGTCGCCGTGCAGCTCGATGAAGTCGGTGAAGAGCCGCTGCACGTAGTCGAGCGTGTAGGGCCGGTTGGGATGTCGCGAGAGCTGTACGACCTGCCAGCGGGACAGCTCCGCGAAGATCTCCTGCTGCAGCCTGGTGCAGCGCTTTTCCAGGCGGCGGATCTCGCTGTCCAGCGCGTCGGCCCCTCCCTCGGTTGCGGCGTGGCGCTTCAGCTCGACCAGCTTCTGTTCCAGCTCGAGGAGCGGCTTCTCGAAGTCGAGCGCGTAGGTGGCCATCGAGCCTTTCATCGTCGCTGCGCGAGCGAGCCCTGCTCTTCCGGCGCGCCCTCGTACCATCGCAGTGCGCGCTGGCAAAGGCGCGCTGCGTCGATCGGCCATTCGGTTGGAGTGCCTCCGGCTCCCGATGCCGGCGACTGCGCCGCCTCTCGTGCGAACCAAGACCGCTGCCGCTTGGCGTACTGGCGGGTGCGCGCAGCCGTGCGCGCTTCGGCCTGGGCGAAGTCGCCGGTGCGCAAGGCCTCGGCGCACTCGCCGTACCCGATGATCTTCAGCGCCTTGTGGGCGCCGCGCTGGAGAAGCCAGCGGGTCTCCTCCTGCAGGGCGCCGCTCGCGAACATCTGCTGCGTGCGGTGGCCGATGCGCTCGTGGAGAAGCGCGCGGGGCGGGTCGAGGAAGATCGAGAGCGCCTGGTAGCGCGCCTGCGCGAAGCGATGCTCGCGCTGCAGCTCGCTCAGCCGCCGTCCGCTCAACGCATGCACCTCCAGCGCGCGCTCGATGCGGACGCGATCGTTGGGCTGGATTTTCGCCGCGGCCGCCGGATCGAGCTGCGCGAGGCGCGCGTGCAGCGCCGGCGCGCCCAGCGCGTCGAGCTCGTCCCGCAGCGACGCGCGAAATTCCGGCGATGCTCCCGGCGCATCCACCAGTCCCTGCAGGAGCGCGCGGATCCAGAGTCCAGTCCCGCCCGCGACGATGACTTTCTTCCCGCGCTCCCGGATGTCGGCGATGGCCGCATCGGCGAGCGAGACGAAGCGAGCCGCGTCGAGCTGCTCCTCCGGATCGGCGACATCGAGCAGATGATGTGGCGCCCGGGCGCGCTCCTCGGCGATCGGCTTGGCGGTGCCGACGTCGAGCCCGCGATAGCACTGCTGCGAATCGGCCGAGACGATCTCGGCGTCGAGCTCTTCAGCCAGCTCGCAGGCGAGGGAGGTCTTGCCCGACGCGGTCGGACCGACGATGAGAATGATCCTCAAGATCGTTCCACGGTGGCGCCCGGCACGACCCGCAAGCCGTCGCCGCGCCGTTCCAGGCCGCGCAGCCGGACCAGATCGCCGCGGCGCAGGGAGGCGAAGTCCGCATTGGCAAGAGCGGCCTGCTTGTCGAGCAGCACGACCGGCTCGCGGCCCAGATCGCTGCACACCCAGAGGCGCTGCTTGCCCTTCTCGGGCTGCGGCGCACCGACCACGCGCCAGAGGTCGGCCTCCGGCGGCGGAGCTTCCTTCGCGAGGACGAGCGGCGCGAAGGAGAGCATCTCGTCGGCGCGCAGGCCGGTGGCCTCCGCCAGCTGCTGGAAGTAGCGAGGCGGGGTCCAACCCACCTCGGCCGTGCACCAGTCTTTCGCCGAGGCCAGCGCCGGACAGGGCTTTTGCGTCAGGCAGGGCGCAAGCGCGCGGAAACCCTGCGCGAGAAGCTGGTCGCGCAGCTCGAGCAGCGCGCGGCCCGTCTCGCGCAAGGCAGGCTCGATCACGACCACCACGCCGGAGAGGCGCCGCAGCAGATCGAGCGGGGCCGGCAGTTCCGAGAGCACGTTGGCCACGAGCGAGAGATCGAATCGCTCCTGCGGCAGCGAAGTCGTGGTCTCGGCGATGCCGAGAGCGCGCGCCTCCGCCAGCGCCTCGCTGCTCGCGTCGAAAGCGGCGGCGCTGCCACCCAACAGATCGAGCGCGGCAAGGGCGGCCGGTGCGGGTCCTGCGCCTACGTCGAGAATGCGCGGCGCTCGCGGCAGCGGAAGCGGCGCGAGCCGCAGCGCCGCCTGCGTCTTCAGGTAGCTCTGCGGCCACCACCACAGCAAGTACGCGCCCAGGTGCTCTCCGCGATAGGTCTCCGGCCGCGCCAGATTCCGTTCGCCGACGAGCCCTTCATGCAAAGCGAGCACCGCCCGCGCAGCGGGCCTGATCTCGCTCCGCGCCAGCTGGTCGGGCGGACCGCCGGGCAGGCGCAAGAGCGCCCGCGCGCGAGCCAGCAGAAGCGGGACATACCGGTTCACACCGCGGAGGATAACCCCAGCGAGCTCAGAGCCGCGCGCAGATCCGCCGGCAGCGGGGCTTCGCAAGCGATGCGCGCGCTGGTCATCGGATGGTCGAAGGCGAGCCGGAAGGCGTGGAGCGCCTGCCGATGCAACACTTCCGCGACAGGGCCGGACTCGCGCCTGCCGTAGAGCGCATCGCAGAAGATCGGCCAGCCCGCCTCCGCGAGGTGCGCGCGGATCTGATGGGTCCGGCCGGTGAGCAGCTCCACCTCGAGCCATGCCGCTCCAGGTCCGCGGGCCAGCACGCGAAAGCGAGTCACCGCGCGTCGGCCCTGCCGGACCTTGGAGGAAAAGCGCTTGCGATGCACGGGATGGCGGCCGAAGAGCGTGTCGAGCTCGCGCTCGTCGGGCGGCGCGCCGTGGACCAGCGCGCGATAGCGCTTTTCCACCGCGCGCGATTTGAACTGCGCCTGCAGCCCGCGCAGCGCCAGCTCCGTCTTCGCCACCACCAGACAGCCGCTCGTGTCCTTGTCGAGGCGATGCACGATGCCGGGCCGCAGCTCTCCACCGACGCCGGCGAGGTCGCGGACCTGGTGGAGCAGTCCATGCACCACGGTTCCGCGCGTCACTCCCGCGCCCGGGTGCACGACGATGCCGGCGGGCTTGTCGATGACCAACAAGTGCGCGTCGTCGTAGAGGACGGGCAGCGCCAGGTCCTCGGCGATCAGCTCCAGCGGCTCGGCCGGGGGAATCTCGACCGTCACCTCCGCGCCGGAGGAAGGCCGCATCGACGCCTTGGCCGGCTTTCCGGCGACCAGCACGTGTCCTTGTTCGATCAGCGTCTGCGCCCGCGCGCGCGACAGCTCCGGCAGAAGCGACGCGAGAAGCCTGTCGAGCCGCTCTCCTCCCCGCGCAGTGAAGCGATGCTTCACCAGATCTTCGACTTGATGTTCCCCTTGCGCGCCAGAATCACGTCCACCAGGGCGCGATCGAAGAAGTTCGAGCTGCCGAGAATCCTCGGGTCGACCCGGCTCTCGTAGTGGGCGCGCCCCTCGGCAATCTCGTCCTGCAGGACGGAGAAGAAGGTGTCGTTCTCGATGCCTTCCTTGATCTTCGCCTCGTTGTAGAGGGAGAGGTCGGAGGCGATGGCGCGGGCGAGCCGGTTGGCGGCCTCGGGGGTCTCGATCAGTGCGGCCATGCGTGGATGCTAGCGCGCGGAGCGCTACCCCTCCAGTTCGGTGTTCCAGTACGCCATGTCCGAGAGCGTGAGGAACGGCAGCCACTGCTGATAGAACGCGCCGGTGCGGGGCGGGCCGCGGAAGAACGGCGTCCAGCGCGGCCGCGCCGGATGCCGAACCAGCCGCAGGTGCGCCTCCTCAGGGGTCCGGCCGCCCTTCTTGAGGTTGCACTGCACGCAGGAGCAGACGACGTTCTCCCAGTTGGTCACGCCGCCGCGGCTGCGGGGAATGACATGGTCCAGGTTGAGCTCCGCGCGCGGCGGCTTGCGGCCGCAGTACTGGCAGGTATTCCGGTCGCGCGCGTAGATGTTCAGGCGGCTGAAGCGCACCCGGGCGCGCGGCAGGTGGTCGTAGGCTTGTAGAAGAATCACCCGCGGCACCTTGATCCGCTTGCGGGTGGTGCCGATCGATTCTTCATGGACGGCCGCGGCCAGCTCGGCCCAGCTCTCGAAGTCGAAGGTCTGGTACTGCTCGTCGACGGCCTTGGCGGCGCCGCGGTAAAGGAGGATCAGCGCCCGGCGCACGCTGGTGACATGCACGGGCTGGTAGAGGCGGTTGAGGACCAGGACGCTCGTCGAAAGCACTCATTCCTCCGCTTCTTCTGCCTCTAGTCTACCGGATTCCAGCCCGGCTGCACGTTCCTTCGCTCTCTCGGCAGCCGAAGCGACCGCCACTGCCAACTCTTCGACATCGGCGACGCAGCGCACGTCGAGGACCACGCGCTCCTCCCGCAAGAGGGCAACGACGGGCGGCGAGCCCGCACGCAGCTCGGCGAGCAGCGGTCCCGCCTCGCCGTTCAAGGCCACGCCAGCGCCGGGCAGCTGGCGCAGCGGCAGGGAGCCGCCCCCCACCTGGCCGATGCAGTCGACCACAGCCGAGGGAATCCCTTTCTCCTGCAGCGCGAGGGCGAGCCGCGTCGCCTTCTGCCGCATCTGTTCGGGCGAGGCGTGGATGGCGGCGAGCGCGGGCAACTCCCCGCTGCGCCCGTTCCGGTAGACCTGCAGCGTCGCCTCCAGCCCCGCGAGCAGCATCCGGTCGGCGCGCAGCGCCCGCGAGAGCGGATGCTTGCGGCACTTCTCCACCAGCTCGCGTTTGCCGAGGAGGATTCCCGCCTGCGGCCCGCCAAGGAGCTTGTCGCCGCTGACCAGGACGAGGTCTGCGCCGTCCCGGAGGCTTTGCGCGGCGGTGAGCTCGCCGAGCGCGGGGTCGAGAGCGCCGCTGCCCAGGTCGTGCAGCAGCCGCACGCCGCGCTCGCGCGCCAGTCTGGCCAGCTCCGCAACTGTGGGGGTCTCGGTGAATCCGACGATGGCGAAGTTGGAGCGGTGCACCCGGAGGATGTCCGCCTTTTCAAGATCGAGCGCCGCGGCGTAGTCGCCGATGCGGGTCCGGTTGGTGGTGCCCACCTCGATCAGCTTGCAGCCCGACTGGGCAAGGATTTCGGGGACGCGAAATCCCCCGCCGATTTCGACCAGCTCGCCGCGGCTCACCACGGCCGATCTTGAAAGGGCGGACAATGCCAGGAGCGTCGCGCCCGCGCAGTTGTTGACGACGTGCGCGGCCTCCGCCGCGAAGAGCTCGCAGAGCAGCGGCTCGAGGTGGGCGCTGCGGTGTCCGCGCCGGCCGGAGCGCAGATCGATCTCCAGATTTGAGTAGCCCGCAGCGATTTCCGCAACTCGCGCGACCGCGTCGGGATGCAGCGGCGCGCGGCCGAGGTTGGTGTGCAGCACGACCCCGGTGGCGTTGATCACCCGCCGCAGCCGCGGAGCAGCCGCCTCCTCGATCAGCGCGAGCACGCGCGCATCGGGCACTGCCTCGCCGTCCGCCACCCCGCCGTCCTGCAGCCGCGAGCGCGCCTCGGCGATGGCCGCGCGGGCCCCCGCTTTGGCCGCGGCCCGCCCGTGCCGCTCGGCCAGAGCGCGCACCGCGGGCCGCGCCAGGACCTCGTCCACCGACGGCAGGCTACGCAAGTCCACGGCGCAGCAGACTAGACGGCCTTTTTCATTGAGCCAAATCCCTGGCAGATCGCCCAGGCGCCGGCGAGCGCGATCAGCCCGAAGAGCCCGAGCGCGCCGAGCGGCAGCTTCTGCGAGAAAAGCTGCAGCTTGTAGAGGCAGAAGAGGGAGGCGATCGCCGCCGCCGCGAGCCTCGGCGGATGGGCGAGCGCAAGCAGGATCGCTCCCGGCAACACCAACGCCAGCGCATAGGCGTGCGCCACCGAGGAAAGGCCGAGCACCGTGCCCAGCGTGGCGGTCGCCATCATCGCGAGCGGCATGGCCTTGCCGGGCTCGCGGCGCGCGCGCAGCGTCGCCAGCACGGAGGCCGCGATGCCGATCGCCACCAGCAGCCAGGCCAGCTTGATCTCCGCGCCGGGCCAGAGCGCTTGCGAGAGATTACGGAAGCTCACGTTGTACCAGGCCGTCTTGGGGGACTGCTCGAGGCGCACGCGCACGTTGGCGAGCGCTTCCGGCAGGTAGCGGGCTACCGGCGAGAGCAAGAGCAGGAGCGCCGCCCCGCCGCCGGCGAGCGCGCGGAGCTTCTTGCGATCCTCGAGGACGAGAAAGAGCGCCAGCGCGAAGGGCGCGGCATAGCCCTTGAGCAGCGTGGCGAAGGTGGCGAGGAACATCGGCAGCGCCGCCCGGCCGCGCAGCGCGCCGGCGACTGCGCCCCAGCAGAGCAGCGCGCTGAGGAAATCGCTCTGGCCTCGCTCGAGCCCAAGGAGGCTGCCGCCGTGCAGCGCGAGCGCCAGCACGCAAAAAAGGAAAAGGGGCAGTCGCGCCGGCGCGTCGAAACCCAGCGCATCCCCGGCGAGCCCGGCCGTGACGGCAGCGAGCGCGAGCAGGAGAAGGAGATTGACGGCGAACCAGATCCGCCCGGCGAGGCGCGGGTCGCCGCCGCTCAGGTACACCAGCGGCATGAAGAGGAGAAGATGCGTGGGCAAATAGAACTGGCTGGTGCGCACGCCGTCGACGATCACCTCGCGGCGCCACGGATCGCGCAGCTCCTCGAGCTGGTTGCGGTAGGGATCGAGGCCCATCGCCAGCGCGCGCGCTCCCTGGAAAGGAGGGATGAAGTCCGCCGCCCCCGGCGGCATCGGGGGGACGTACTTGTCGCCCACCGGATCCTGGAAGCGCGAGAGATCGGTCCAGAGCGCGAGGACGAGGATCAGCCCGGCAGCGGCGAGAGCCGAGCGCGAAAGGGGCGGCATCGGCCCACTCTAGAACGCATCGGTCAACGATACTTGGGCGCGACCAGGGCCGTGATGTGACCCAGGGCGTTGCCGTAGACGACGAAGCCGTGGCCGACCGAGGGCGCGCCGAAGATCGCCACCGAGCCGGGAACTGACTTGAGCACTTTGCCCGACGACTGCTCGAGCACCTCCAGCGTTCCCGCGGTTCCGTCCGGCGCCGAGCTCTCGACGAAGAGCACCTCGCCGGCCGCAGCGGCGGGCGCGATGACATACCCGGGAGTGACGTGCTTCCAGAGCGTCTGTCCGGTCGACGGATCGAAGGCGATCACCGAGCCCGTCTCGCCTTGCGGCGTGCGTCCGCCTGCGGCGAAGAGCCGCCCGCCGGCGGAGACCGGCGTGGAGATGGAGCCCCAACCCAAAGTGGGATCGCCGCCGACGTCCGGCAGCGCTGGATCGATGACGGCGAGCTGGTACTTCCACGCTGGCCCGCTGGCGAGCGAGTCACGGCGCAGGACGTAGAGCCAGCCATCCTTGTTGGTCGCGGCGACCAGCTTCTTTCCGCCGGCGTCGAAGATGGTCGGCGAAGAGCCGAAGTCGCTGTTTTCCAGGGTCGTCGGGTTCTGCCAATGGTCCAGCACGTCCAGGGTGCCCGGATCGAGAGCGAGAATGCTCTGCGCCAGAGGCTCCTGGCCGATGTCTCCCAGGCGATTGCCGCTGGTGACGTAAAGGCGGTTCTCGTCCTCTGCGATGGTGATGCTGCTCCATACTCCGGCCCCTCGATGTCCTGCCGGGACGAGCGACTTGGTCGTCACCGCATGCGTGCCGAGGTCCACGGCGACCACGCGGCCGCCGATGATGTCGCAGTGCGCGCTCGAGGCGACGCCGACGTAGAGCTTTCCCAGGGCCGTGGAGACGGCGGGCGAGGACTGCACGAACTCGCCGTGGCCCGCCGCGGTGCCGTCGGCGATCTTCGCCGTCCAGAGGATCGAGCCGTCCGAGCGGCGCAGCGCGGTCGCGTTGCCGTCGGGCCCGGCGACGTAGACGACGTCGCCGACGACCGCGGCCGATCCCCAGAAGCCCACTTTCTTGCTGCCTGCGCAGTCGGTCGAAACCGGCATCCCCAGATCACGCGACCAGCGCAGGGCGCCGCTCAGCCGATCGGCCGCGACCACCTTGCCGCTGAAGGCGGTGGTGAAGATGACGAGGTCGTCGAGGATCAGCGGCTGCGTGTAGAAATACGGGCCGAGCTCGAGGGGCGTTTGCCACGCGGGCGTGAGCGTGGAAGCCTCGCTGGCCGCAAAGATGCCCCGGTTCTCCGAGGCGCCGCGCGGATCGTGGCGGTACTGCGCCCAGTCGCCGCCACCGGGCGTCAAGACTTCGCCGGATCCCGAGCCTGACCCGCCGTCGGAAGAGCCGCCGCCCGAACCCAGTCCACCATCCGGCTGCGCCGGGTCGCCGCCCTTTCCACCACCGCAAGCGAGCGCCAGCAGCAGCCCAGCGAGCAGGCAAGCGCGCATCCCTCCACCCCCTCGGCGAAATTTGGGCCGCGAGGCGGGGGGCGCAAGGGAGAGCGCTAGAGCCGAGGCAGGTCGCGATGCGCGAGCTTCTGGCCCAGCTGCGGCATTCCCAGTCCGTTGCCGTAGAGGAACTGGTACGCGGCGAAGCTGCGCAGGCAGCGCTTGACGTAGCCTCGCGTCTCCTCGAGCGGGATCTCCTCGACGAAGGCATCGAGCGGCAGCGATCCTCGCGCCTTGATCCAGCCCGCCACCGTAGTGGGGCCGGCATTGTAGGAGGCGAGCGCCAGCGCGGGGTGCTGGAAGCGCGCGTACAGCTCGCCCAGATACGCGCCGCCGATGCGGATGTTCGTCTCCGGATCGTAGAGCCGCGCCGTCTGGTAACCCTGGATGCGCAGCTTGCGCGCGATCATCCGCGCGGTCGAGGGCATCACCTGCGTCAGCCCCAAGGCGCCCGTGGCGGAGAGAGCGCGCGGGTCGAGAGCGCTCTCCTCGCGCATCAGCGCCTGGAGCAGGTCGGGCGGGACCGCCGCGCTCTGGGAGACGCGGGAGATGTGCTCGCGGAAAGCGAGCGGATAGGCGAGCGAGGCGACCCGGAGCGCCAGAGGAGAGGCGGGCCGGCGCAAGAGCGGGCGCAGCTCGCTGCGCACCAGCGCGTGCGCGCTGCGGAAGTCGGCCGCGCGCGCGTAGAGCTCGGCGAGAAGCGCGAGCGGCTCCTGCCCATCGTCGCCGGCGTTGCGCGCGGGCGAGCGATCGACGGCGGCCAGCTCGCGCGCAGCTTCCAGCCGCAGCCCCATGCGCAAGAGCTCGATGGCCGCGAGCAGGTGGGGATCCCGGGCGAGCGCTCCGCCGTGGAGGGGAACCTTGCCGCTCTCGCCGAGCGCACGAGCGAGAAGCTGGGTCTGCTTCGCTTCGATCTTTTGCGCCTGCTCGGGAGCGACCTCGGCGAAGCGGCTGCGGGCGAGCAAGCCGTAGTAGGTGAGGGGCCGCTCCTCGACGAGCCAGACCAGGTCGGCGCGAGCTGCCTCGCGCGCGGCCGCGCGGGCGGCGTCGGTGTCGGCGGGCTGCGCTTCGAGCAAGGCGCGGGCGCGCCAGTACCGCGCACGCTCCTCCTCGCCACCTTCCGGATCGGGATGCGCGGCCAGCTGATCGAGATAGACCAACCCCGGCCGCGGCTTGCCTTCGCCGTACAGCGACCAGAAGAGCCGGAAGAGCGCCTCGCCGCGCAGGTCGCTGTCGAGGTGCTCGTCGACCAGCCGCCGCAAGAGCGCGCGCTCGCCCTCGAAATCTCCGGTCCGGCGCAGCGCCATCGCCTGATTGAAGAGGGCGTCGTCGGCCAGATACGACTGCGGGAACTTGCGCGCCAGCGCTTCCCAGAGCGGCGCCGTCGGCCGGCCTGCCATGCTCTCGAGCTGCGCGAGCAGATAGAGCGCCCGCGCGCGCACGTCGGGATCGGCGCAGCGCAACACCACCGGCCCGAGCGCCGCGCGCGCCCGGGAGTACTCGTGCTCCTTGCGATAGGCGCGGCCCTGGTCGACCTTGGCGCGGCAAGCGAGCGGATCGGCCGGCGACTGTGGATTCTTGCCCACGTCCTCGGCGGTGGGCACATGCTCGGCAGGCAGCGCATTGGGTGCGAGCGCATCGATCGCGGCGCGCAGAAAACCGGCCGGAGTGCGGTCGCCGGGGCACCCTCCCAGACAGAGCGAGGGCAGCGGAGTGTGCGCCAGCTGGTCGAGCGCTTCGCGGTTGCGGTGCGCCTCGAGCAGCATCTCGGCGCGCCGGATCAACTTCTCGGGCGGCACTGGCTCGCCCGGGCCGAGCGCGCGATCGCGCCGGCGGGCGCTCTCGGCCGCGCCACTGAGAGGCCGATCGACCCAGGCGGCGCGGTAGTGCGCCCGCGCCTTTTCCTTGTCGCGGGCCGCAGCCTGCGCATCGCCGGCGATGAGATGCGCAGGCGCGGCGTCGGCGCGCACTTCCCCGAGGAAGATCGGCTGGAGGATCTCCTCGATGCGCTGGGCCGTGCGCGGACCCGCGACATGGCTCTTCGAGTACTGCCGCGCCCACTCGAGCAACACCTGGTCGGCATCGACGTAGCGGAGCGAGACCTGCCCGAGCAGCCGCTCGGCGCTCCTGCCATCGCTCTGGTCGACGGCGCAGAGAGCGGCCATGTGCAGCGCGCGATCGGCGAGCGGCCCTCCAGCGAGCGCGAGCTGCTCGAAGAGCTTGCGCGCCGGCCGCGGCTGATCGGCGGCGCGGAGCGCGAGCGCCTTGATCCAGCGAGTCGGGCCGTCCTTGGGCGCCGTCGGCAGGTAGTGGAGCGCGTTCTCCGGCCTTCCCGCCTCCAGCTCGCCGAGAGCGGACTTGAGCACGGGCGCCGTGAAGTACGGCGCCAGACGCGCTGCGCCGAAAGCCGGCCCCAGTGTGGGATCGTCCGGCTCGACAGCCGGCGGCTCAGCCGGCTTTGCGGCCATCCATGCTGGCGTCCACGCAGCCAGCGCCGCGCTGAGGAGGAGGTTTGTCAGCATCGATCGCCCGGGCGCTCGCCCGCTCGAATGTGACACCGGCACCTGCCGGCGTCCAGTTGCCACAACCGCTCCCGACGCGGCGCGTATTCCGTGATTAGACAGGCAGGCGGACAGTGTTAGCCTTCGGCCAGTGGATGCACGCACACAGAGCGCGCTCTTGGCCGCGATCGTCTGCTTCGCCCTGGCCCTGGCGATGCTGCTCCGGCAGGGCCGGACGCGCCTCTGGACCGCGTTCGCGCTGCTCAATTTCGCCCTGCTCGCCTACCAGCTCGGCGATTTCCTCCATGCCCTCCTCGGCCCCGCCTCCTGGCCGCTGCGGGTGACGTTGGCCGCGGCCGGCTTCATTCCGGCGGCGGTGCTCAGCTTCATCGTCGAGTTCCAGGGCGAGTCTGCAGGCCGCGTGCTCGGCCTGCGCCGCATCGCAACCGCGACCGGCCTCGCCACCGTGGCGCTCGCGGCATCGCCCTTGGCGATGATGCCGCCGGCGCGCATCACCGCCGCGGGCGCGGTCTTCGTGCAGCTCACCGCCGCGGTCAGCCTGCTCTACGCGCGCATGCGGCGCGCGGCCTCGCGGACCGAGCGCGCCCGCCTTTTCTACCTCTGGGTCGGCGCCGCGCTCTGCGTGGGGCTGACCTTCGGCGAGCTCCTCATCCGCCTCGCCGGATGGCCGCCGCCGCCGTTCGCCAATGTGGCGCTGACCATCTATCTCTATTTTCTCTCGCAGACCATCCAGCGGCACCGGCTGCTCGATCTCAACGAGCTCCTCGGAAAGATCGTCGTGCTCGCTAGCGTGGGCGTGGTGCTCGCCGGCATCTACGGGCTTCTGGTGCGCTGGACCGGCGGGCAGAGCGTGGGACTCTTTTTCTTCAACACGCTGGTCGCCTCCTTCGTCATCCTCATCTTGTTCGAGCCGCTCAAGGCCAAGGTCGAGGAGCGGGTGCTGGCGATCTTCTTCGCCGAGCGCTTCCAGTTCGTCCAGGCGCTGCAGGCGCTGCGGCAGCGGATGGCGGGCATCATCGACGTGCGCGAGCTGGGCCAGGTGGTGCTCGACGGCTTCTACGAGACGCGCCGGGTGACGCACGCTTCGATCTATCTCCTCGCCGACGACGGCCTGGGCTTCCGCCGCCTCGAATTTCGCGGCCCGGCGCCGACGCCGTACATCGACGCCGCGACGGTACGCGCGCTGGTGCAGAGCGCGCAGGCCGGGCAGAAGGCGCAGCTGGTCGAGCTGGTCGAGCGCCGCCTCATCGAGCTGCGCGAGCTTCTGCCGCAGTCCTCCGAGACAAACGCGCCCCTGGCCGAGGAGCGCACCCGGCTCTCCGAGATGGGCGCCGCGATGGCGGCGATGCGGGCCGGCGTGACCATCCCCCTGGTGGCCTCGCAGCGGGTGGTGGGGTTCCTCTGCGTGCTCGACGACCGGGTGCCCGAGGCTTTCGCCTCCGACGAGCTGGCCGCCATGCTGGAGATCGGCGAGCAGGCCGCCATCACCATCGAGAACAGCCGGCTCTACGAGAAGATGAAGGAGCGCGACCGGCTCGCCGCGCTCGGCGAGATGGCCGCCGGCCTGGCGCACGAGATCCGCAATCCACTCGGCGCGATCAAGGGCGCGGCGCAGTATCTCGATCCAGCCGGCATGCAGCCGGGCGACGCCGAGATCCTCGACATCATCGTCGAGGAGGTGAACCGGCTCGACGGGGTGGTGGCGCAGTTCCTCGCCTACTCGCGGCCGCCCGGGCCGGGCAACGCCAAGTTCCAGCTCACCGACGTCAACGAGGTGCTCTGGAAGACGATGAAGTTGATCGAGAACGACCTGCCCAAGAACGTCGCGCTCGAGCTCGATCTGACTCCGGGGCTGCCGTCGATCAATGCCGACGCGGAGCAGCTCAAGCAGGTGTTCATCAATCTCGCCCTCAATGCCGTGCAGGCGATGCCCGACGGGGGGCGCCTGATGGTGCGCACGCGGCGGCCCCACACGCCGGTGGAGCTGGGCCTCTCTGAGTCTACGCCGCGTTACTCTGCGGACCAGATCGAGGTGCGCTTCGCCGACACCGGCGCGGGCATTCCCGAAGACGCGCTCGACCGAATCTTCATCCCCTTCTACACGACGAAGTCGAAGGGCACGGGCCTCGGGCTCGCCATCACCCAGCGCATCGTCAAGGGCCACGGCGGCACCATCGAAGTACAGAGCCGGATCGGCGAAGGGAGCGAGTTCATTCTCCGCTTCCCCTCCGCGGCCGCGCTCGACACCGCGGGGAGGCTTGGCATGGTCCAGGCCCCGCAGCGCCAGGAAGAAGCCGTTCCGGTTCCTGCCCTGCCGCTCGGGACCTCTTAGCCTTCTTGCGACAACACTGGCCAACCGCGGCGCTGGGCTTCGGCCGAGAGCGGTGAGCCTGCGGCCGGCGCGACTGCGACCGCGATACGCGCGGACTCGAGCAGGGCCAGATCGCCGGTAAAGGAATCGCCGCAGCCGAGCGCGATGCGGCCGAAGCGCGATGCGGCCTCCACCTTGCCCCGCGCATACGTGAGCGGGCCGACCAAGAGCTCGGTGAACCGCCCGCGGCGCGCTTCGACCTCGATGCCGCAGCAGCGCTCGCGAGAGATTCCCGCCAGCGGCGCCGCCGCCACCACGATGGGGAGGGGGCTTGCGGACACGGCCGCCGGAACGAGGCCGGCCTCGAGGCAGAGCGCGCGCAGCGCCTGGCTGTCGGAAACCAGCCGCGGCGGCACCCAATCACGCGCGAACCGATCTGCCTCGGTGCCGATTCTCTGCACCTCGAGCCCGGCCTGCAGCTGCGCCGCGAAGGCGTAGCCGCTCTGCTTGTCCTGGTCGACGCGCCTCTCGTACTCCTGATAGGGATCGCCGCCGTCCGGCAGCGTCACCCAGCCGAGCGAGATCAGGTGGCGCAGGAAAGCCTCGCCCACGTCGTCGCGCCACAGCGTTCCATCGGCATCGAAGACCGCGAGCCCGCCCGGCATCTCGCGCGCCACCGCGCGCACCCGGTCCGCGAGCCCGGCTGGAATCACTCCCCGCACCGGCGCAGCGCGCGGTCGTACGCGGCGCGCTCGTCGGCGCCCTCGCGCTCGAGCCGCGCGCGCACCGCCGCGCAGCCGCCCTTGGCATGAGTGATCACCTCGGCCGCGACGCCGCGCAGCCCGGGATCGCGCGCGCTTTCCAGCACCGGCTTCAATTCCGCAATCAGCTTCGCGGAGGGCAGCGCCCTGCGCGCGCCATGCAACGCCGCGACGCGCACCACCACCGGCTCCGTCTCGTCCCGCGCCAGCTTGCCCACCAGTTGCGCGGCGCGAGAGGGCGCGGCCGCGACCAGCCCATCGATCGCTTTGGCGCGCCGGGTGGGCAGGGCATTCCGGTCGCCGATGATCGGCTCGAGCACGGTCGCCGCCCGCGGCCCGAGCGCCCTCCACTGCTCCGCCGAGATGGGCGTGTCGATGCTGCCGAGATAGCCATTGGCGCGGCGCGCGATCTCCTCGTCGGAGAGCGACTCGGGAGCCCCCGCGGCGGACGGCGCGCGCTGTCCACGGCGCGGCGTGGGAGCGGCAAAGAGCGCGGCGATGAGCAGCCAGATCATCAGGTCCTCCTCACTGCATCAGCGGGTTCAGCCGGATCACGGCCGCCTGCTGCGCGCTCAGCTTCCCCTGCGAGATGCCGCCGTAGAGCTGCCAGAACATGAGGTTGTCGGCGCCGGCGCAGTTGGAGGGGCTGCCCTTGCAGCGGTCGGCTGTCAGCGTCGGCCCGGTTGCATCGGGCTTCGGGCATTTGGGCAGGTCGGCGGTGGTCGCGCAGCTCATGCACGGGCACTTGGCGGTATCGGCGATCGGGTCGAAGTAGTCTCCCGCCAATTCCGTCGTGTGGAAGAGACCGAGGAAGTGTCCAGTCTCGTGGGCCGAAATGTAGGCCACGACGTCCGCTCCGCAGTTCGAGATGTCGATGCTCGCGCCGCAGACGCCGTGGAAGAGATCGGCGAGTGAGACGGCCGCGCCGCTGTGCACCGTGCCGCTGTAGGAGGAGGGCCCGGGAATGGTGCCGTCGATGCCGACGATGGTCCCGCCCAGCTGGGTGGAGTTGCTCCGGATGCTCTGCACGAAGAAGAGGTTCATGGTGTTGCCGGCGTGCGCCGCCGAGAGCAAGAGCATCTGGTTCAGCTCGTCGCAGGGTCCGACCTTGTCGGCGTTGACGTTGGTGCCGAAGCGCGCGCGGTCGGCGGCGCTGGTGTCGTAGAAGTTCACGGTCCGCACCGTGATGCCCACCGCCGAATAGAGCGAGTGGAACGTCGAGACCATGCGCTGCACGTCCGGGTCGGTGGCCGCACTGGCGGCGGTGAGTGGCTGGCCGGTCCGGTTCGTGGCATTGGCGACGATGTAGAAGTTGATGTCGAGATTGCTGCCCTGGGGCAAGGGCCGCAGCACGACCGACACGTCGTAAGTGTTGGCGCTCGAGGCGCCCGCGGTGCAGCCCGAGTTGCTGACGCACTCATAGGCGTAGTCGTTGACGGTGAACTTCCAGTTCCCGGAAGGTATCCCGGCGTTCACCGACGTCGTGGTGTTGGGGATGGTGAAAGCCCCCGTGCTGGGGGTGCCGCCGCCGTAGTAGGCGTAGTGCGTGCTCGGCTCGACGCCGCCGTCCGGGGAGGCCGGGTCGCTCTGGGTGTTGTCGTTGTACGCTTCGCCACCGTCGGGAAAGTTCAGCACGCCGGGCACCGCCGAGTTGTCGATCACCTGCCCCTGGTAAGTGACGTTGAGGCCGGCGCTGCGCGCCTGGTGGACGATGGTGATGCTGCCGGTGCCGGCGGGGACATTGAAATTGATCGGATCGCCGACCGTGTGCGTGCCGAAGGGGAACACCTGCGTGCTGGGCAACGAGCTCGAGACCACCGGCCGCAGGCAGGCGGGCGTGGTGGTGTTGCACATCGCCGGCGGCAGGCAGACGTTGCCGAAAGCGGCGCAGCAGTTGTAGCCGCTGCGACAGTCGGAGTCCTGCGTGCAGGCCTTCGCGCAGAGGCTCTCACCGAAGAGCTGCGTGCACAGGTTCCCGGTCGAGCAGGCGGTGGCGCTGCAGACGTCGGTGCACATGCCGCCCGGATAGCCGGCCGCCGCCTCGGTCTTGCAGTCGCGCGAGTTGCAGTCGCCGTCGGCTTTGCAGGCGTCGCCGATCGCTCCTGCGCCGTTGTGGCAGGCTACCAGTTGGAGCGCAGCGGCGCAGGCCAGGAGAGCTCGTCCGTTCACGTCGCCTCCCTGCATTCCCGATTGCTCCCGGCCGTCCCGCCGTGATAGCCCGCGGTCAAATGGCAGACAGAGTCCTCGTCGTCGACGATGAACAGAGTCTCCGCAAGGTGCTGGCGGCCACGCTCCAGCGTGAGGGGTACGAGGTACAGGTCGCCTCCGACGGTGAGGAAGCCATCGTCGCGCTCGACCGCGACGGCGCCGACGTGGTGGTCACCGATCTGGTGATGCCGAAGATGGACGGCCTTTCCCTCTTGCGCAAGGTGGTTGCCAGGCATCCCGACGTCCCCGTGATCGTGGTCACTGCGCACGGCAAGATCGACAGCGCCGTGGAAGCGATGAAGGCGGGCGCCTTCGATTTCGTCACCAAACCCTTCGAGCATGCCGAACTGAAGGCGATCATCGCCAAGGCTGCCCGCCAGTCCGACCTGAACGCCCGCAACGTCGTGCCCGAGGAGGGGCACAAGTTCACCGAAATCGTCGGCCGCGGCCAGCGGATGGTCGAGCTGCAACAGGTCATCGCCAAAGTAGCAGACGCTCCATCCACGGTGCTCATTCAAGGCGAGAGCGGCACGGGCAAGGAGCTGGTGGCGACGGCGCTGCATGAAAAGTCCTCGCGGCGGGAAGAGCCCTTCATCAAGATCAACTGCGCCGCGATCCCGCGCGAGCTGGTCGAGGCCGAGCTGTTCGGATTCGAGAAGGGCGCTTTCACCGGCGCAGTGCAGAGCAAGCCGGGGAGATTCGAGCTGGCCGACGGCGGAACGCTCTTCCTCGACGAGATCGGCGAGATCCCTCTGGAGATGCAGGTCAAGCTCCTGCGCGCCATCCAGGAGAGCGAGTTCGAGCGCGTCGGCGGCGTGCGCAGCACGCGGGTCAAGGTCCGGCTGGTGGCCGCCACCTCGCGCGATCTGTCGAAGGAGGTCGCCGCCGGCCGGTTTCGCGAGGACCTCTTCTACCGGCTCAACGTGGTGCCCATCCAGCTGCCGCCCCTGCGCGAGCGGCGGGAGGACATCCGGCTGCTCGTCGAGCACTTCCGGCAGAAATACAACGCGCGGCTGAAGAAGAGCGTCGAGCGCGTCGAGGACGAGGCGTTGGCGGCGCTCTCCGCCTACTCCTGGCCGGGCAACATCCGCGAGCTGGAGAACGTGCTGGAGCGGACCATCCTCTTTGTCGAAGGCCCGGTCATCCGCGCGGCGGACCTGCCCGCCTCGCTGCGCGTGCAGGCCCAGCCGGGGGAAGGCGCCCCGCCGACGACGGCGCCGTCGGCGCCGGGGTCCTTGAAGGAGATCGTCCGCGAGCAGGTGCAGGCCATCGAGCGCGACCTGATCGTCCGCGGGCTGGAGGTGACCGGCGGCAACGTCACCCGGACCGCCAAGCTACTGAAGATCTCGCGCAAGAGCCTGCAGATGAAGATGAAGGAATTCGGCCTCCGCGGCGACGAGCAATAGCTCTTTTCCTGACAGCGGCGAGATTTGCTCTAAGATGTCCTGCGATGCGGCGGACGCTCGCGGCACTGCTCCTTTCGTTTCCGGCGTTCGCCGCGCACGTCACCGACGTGGCGGACGCGGCCGACGAGCGCCACCCGCTCGAGGTCGATCTCGACGCGACCTACTTCCATCTGCAGCAGAACACCCGCATCACCCGCGAGCAGGCCAGCGCCTCCGGCACCGTCCTGCAGGACGAGCTGCAGCACAGCCGCGCCGTCGACGGGGTCATGGTGCGGGTCAACATCGGCCTCTGGCACGATCTCGAATTGCACGCTTTCGCCCCCTATTACTTCCGCGACGTGCAGGACTGGAACTACGCCGGCTCGACGACGGCGACGACCAGCTCGTTGACCAACAACACCATCAACGCTGCCGGCTGCGGCGGATCCCTCTGCGGGCCGACGCAGCCCATCGCCGCCGTCCCTGGCGGGAGCCGGCGCCGCGGGCTGGGCGATACGACCATCGGGATCGCCTGGGGCCCGATCAACGAGCAGCGGGAGACGAAGCTGCGGCCGAAGCTCTTTCCCGAGGGGAAAGCGGTGGCGACCTGGGTGATGGGCGTCGACTACACGCTGCCCTTCGGCCAGGTGGACGATCCCTCCCGCTGGGGACCGAATGCGGGCTCGCCGCAGCCTTTCGGCATGGAGGCGAAGAGAGCGCACGTCCTGACGCTGTGGACGGCGTTTTCCAAGCGCTACCAGGTTGTCGAGCCCTATGTGAAAATCTCGGCCTCGGCGCCTTTCGCGACCACCCGGTCCTACGACAATTGCTCGAACCAGCAGTTCCTCGCCCAGGACGTGGCGCCGGCGAACTGCGCGGGGCTGTGGAAGGGGCAGACCGGATACCAGCCGCCCTACGAAGCTGGGCTGCTTCTCGGGGCGGAGCTGGTGACCGCCGAGGATCTGGAGAGCGACCAGCGTTTCTCGTTCGACGTGCGCGGCGACCTGCGCTACCACGGGCCCGGCCGCGAGTACACGCAGGTCACCGACGCGCTCGGCAAGCTGACCTATGCCGACGAGTACCTGACTACGCTGGGGTCGATCGGCCTTTATGGGCGGCTGGCGCGCTGGTTCCACCTCCGGGTGTACGGGACGGCCGGATTCGAGACGGCGCACTTCCTCACTCATGAGGAGATCGGCGAGAACAAGGACGGCAAGGGGATCGTGATCTCCGCCGGCCGCGGCGTGGCAGCGCCGGATCAGAACCCCAACTACGACTTTCGCGTGGACCAGGTGGGCCGACGTCTTCGCGCCGAGCCGGCCTTCATCTGGGGCGTGGCGGGCTCGCTCAGCCTCAACTTCTAGCGCCTCAACTTGAGGGCGAGCTGGTAGACGTCGCGCTTCGAGTGCGCGCCGCCGAGCGCTTCGGCGATCTCCCTGGGCCGCTCGCCGCTCGCCAGCCGCCGACGGACTTCTGCTTCGAGCGCGGCGGGATCCTCCGGCGCCTCCTGCGCGCCCGAGACGACGATGACGATTTCGCCGCGCACCTCGCCGGCGAACTGCTTCGCCAGCTGCGAGAGCAGGCCGCGGGCGAGCTCTTCGTGCAGCTTGGTCAGCTCGCGCGCGACCAGCGCGGGCCGATCGCCGAGCGCTTCCTGCAGCTGGAGGAGAGTCTCGCGCAGCCGCTGCGGCGACTCATAGAAGACGAGCTGCGCGCGCAGCGGCGAAAGCTCGCGGAGCATCTCTTCGCGATGCGACACCTTCCGCGGCAAAAAGCCGGCGAAGTGAAACCTGCCTTCCACGAATCCGCTCACGCTGACGGCAGCGATGGCCGCGCTCGCGCCCGGGACCGGAACGACGGGGACGCCCGCCTCCACCGCCCGCCGCACCAGAAGCGAGCCGGGATCGCTCACCGCCGGCGTGCCCGCGTCGGTCACCAGCGCGAGCGATTCACCGGCGAGAAGACGCTGCAGGATCGGCCCCGCGCGCGCGGCCTCGTCGAAGGCGGGCAGCGAGTAGAAGGGCTTCTTCAAGCCGAGATGCTTGAGCAGCTGCCCCGAGTGGCGCGTGTCCTCCGCCACCACGCCGTCACAGGCGGCCAGCACTTCCCGCGCTCGCCCGGTCAGGTCCCCCAGGTTGCCGATGGGAGTGGCGACGACGAAGAGCGGCATCAAAAGGCCGGGGAATCGAACGCGTTCTCGAAATGCTCCAGCCGCGGCCCGCCGGGCGCATCGACGACCGCGACGACATCGAAGCGCGCGCCGCGCTCCGGACCCCGCCAGCGCATGAGGAAATCGCGCGCCGCCGCGATCACTCGCGCCTGCTTGCGCGGCGAGACCGTCTCCTCCGGCCCGCCGAAGACAGCGGTCGCGCGGGTCCGCACCTCGACGAAGACGAGCAGCTCGCCCTTCTCGGCGACCAGATCCACTTCGCCGCGCCGGCAGCGGTGGTTGCGCGCGATGATCCGATAGCCGCGCGCGCGCAAGAGCTCGGCGGCCGCGCCCTCGCCGGCGTCTCCGAAGAGCCGCCGCGAAGTCATGCCTGCAGCACGACGTCGGCCGTACCCGCCGGCGGAGGCTCGCCGACGCGATGGATCACCTGCGTCTGCGTGGAGATGCCCTTGAGCATCTTGGCGACCAGCGCGCGCTTGGCCGGCTCGAGCGTGCCGAAGGCGTCGTCGATCACCACCGGCAGCCGCTTGTATCCGGCGACCCGCTCGACCAGGGTAAGCCGCAGCGCCGCGTAGACCAGGTCGCGCAGCGGCGGCGGCAGGCTGGTGTACGGCCCGCTGCGGCCATCGGGCGCGGCCAAGGTCAAGAGGCCCTTCTCGTCGGGCTTCCCGGAGAGGACCCGCTTGTCGGTCAGCGCCGTCAGATATGCCGTCAGCCGCGGCCCCATCTGCGACCACAGCTCGTCGCTGGGAATGTTGAGCAGCTCGGCGGCGCGGTCGATGAGGTTCTTGGGCACCTCCTGCTCGGGGATGACCACGGCGCCCTTGCTCGCCAGCGCCGAGATGCCCAGCGCGTGCTTCAGGTCGGCTTCGATCTCCCCGATCGGGCGCGAGAAACCCATCGCCAGCACCTGCTCCTCGAGCTTGCCCTTCTCCGACTGGAGGAGCGGCATCTCGATGGGAAGTCGCGACAGCTCCGGCTCGAGCTTGAGCTTGTCGAGCTTGGCCTTGGCCAGCTCGCGGCGCTGCAGCACCAGCTCGCGCTGCCGGAAGACTTCGAGCA
>Ga0209471_1000382_pt1 | contig 31113 bp, 31 predicted proteins | sample GraSoiAngelo_128_FD_185885 | JGI IMG/M metagenome (GOLD analysis project Ga0209471, IMG submission 185885) | Grasslands soil microbial communities from the Angelo Coastal Reserve, California, USA - 14_0927_12_20cm (SPAdes) (version 2) | ecosystem: Environmental > Terrestrial > Soil > Grasslands ... | reverse complement strand
TTGAGACACCGCCTCGACCCCGCCAAACTCCTCGATCAGGTCACTCGTCGCCAGAAGTACCTCGGAATGGTCGTCGGCGACGATCGCCTGGATGTTGCCCCGCACGTCACCTCCGAAGGTACGCCGTGGCCTTTTCGGTGACGACTGCCATTCGATAGAGTGCTCGCCGTCGCTCATCGGTTCTCCTGGATCGCCACGAACGCGTCGACGAGACCCGCGTCCCACTGCCGCTCACGACCGGCGAGCAGCTCTCTGATCGCAGTCGGGTGCGGCATTGCCGGCCGGTAAGGACGCTGGTTGACCATGGCGTCATAGGCGTCGCATACAGCCACGATCCTGGCCGCGAACGGAATCTCCTCGCCGGCTAGCGCGTCGGGATAACCGCGGCCGTCATAGCGTTCGTGGTGGTTGCGGACGATGGCCACAAGATGTCCTTGTGATGCCAACGGCAACACGATCTCCGCTCCCACCACGGTGTGCGTCTTGACCCGCTCGAACTCCTCGTCCGTCAGCGGGCCCGGCTTGTTCAATATCTGGTCCGGCACCGCCAGCTTGCCGACGTCGTGGATCAGCGCTCCGACGTGAATCTGCTGGATGACCTCAGGCGACAGCTTCACCCGGCGCGCGAGCTCGCTGGCACTGTCCGCGACCCTCTCTGCATGTTCCAGCGTGAAAGGATCTTTTGCCTCCGCCGCCTTCGCCAGGGTGAAGATGACCTGACGCGCGTCTTCCAGCTGGTCGCGCATGGCCTTTAGATGAAGAAGCGAGCGGGCCCTGGCCACCAGCTCGTTACGCTCCAGCGGTTTCGACAGGAAGTCATCGGCGCCCGCCTCCAGCGCGGCGACCCTGTTCGGGATGTCGTTGACGCCCGAGATCAGTACAACAGGCAGAAGCCGGCTTCCTCCGTCACGGCGAATGCGCCGGGTGACTTCGAAGCCGTCCAGGCCAATCATGTGTGCGTCCATCAGGATCAGGTCGGCCGTGTGCTCGCGGACGAGGTCGAGGACGCCCTTGCCGTCCGCGGTGTTGACGATGCGCCAGGGCTCGTCCCGCAACATCGAGGCGATCTGCCGGCAACCGTCCGCCGACTCGCCGGCGACGATGACGCACGGGACCCGGCTCACGCCGCGGCGGCCTTCCTTGCGGGCGCGCCGTCCCGCGGCAGGACCACCACGAACGAGGTACCGCGACCGGGCCGGCTGTAGAACCTGATGCTGCCGCCCATGGTGCTGACGAAGGCCTTGGTCAACGCGAGGCCTAGGCCGGTGCCTTTGCTCGCGGCCAACGGCCCGGCGTCGATCCTGGAGAACTCGGTGAAGACAAGCGACGTCTGGTCACGCGGAATGCCCACCCCTGTGTCGCTCACGACCACCCGGAAGGAGTCCTTGTCCACGCGTGCTCGTATCACGACGTGTCCGCCTTCAGGGGTGAACTTGACCGCGTTGGAGACCAGATTGGTCAGGATCTGGCGGAACCTGGTCGGGTCGAGCCGAACCTCGGCCTCGGGACTGACGGAGGCGCGGATGTCGACCTTTCGGTTCATCGCCATGGGCTGCATCGCGCTGGCAACTTCGGCTAACAGCGGCTCGAGCTTCGCCATCTCGTACTGAAGAGCGACCGAACCATCACGAACTCTCGCCAGGTCGAGGTAGTTGTTCACGAGAGTCAGCATCGTCGTGGCGCTGGTCTGCACATGCCCGAGGTGCTTGCGCTGCTTGTCGGTGAGGGTCTCGTTCGACGTGCTGAGCACGAGTCCGGTGAAGCCCAGGATCGAGTTGAGGGGGTTCCGCATCTCGTGGCTTACTGCCGCCATCACCTTCGACTTGACGGCACTTTCTGCACGAGCCGTTTCAGCTGCCTGCATGTGCATGCTCTCAGCGATTGTCGCCGCCACGGCGTCGAGCACCGCGAGCCCACCGTCTGGAATCGTCTTGCCGATGGCCGCGATGGCGATGATCGCCTGGCCTGCCTTGGACGTGCGCGGCAGCGGAACGACGATCGCCGCCGTCTGCGGCATGCCGCCGGCACCGTCGACGAATCGACTGTGCTGGCCCTGGCGGTCGGCGACCACCGCCTTGCGTGCTTCGACCGCGACCCGGCTCAGCGCAAACACCCAGACTGGGAGGGTTCGAGCCTTGTGTTGGGTACCGGAAGCGTCGACCCAGCCTCCCATCGAACCGTCCTCGCTCACAGTGGCGAAGATGCACGTGTCGAGACCCAGGGCATCGCAGGTCGCGGCAAGGCCCTCGGCCACCAGGTCCCCGGAGCTGGCTCCCTCCAGAGCTCGCTGCCCAAGACGCCTGATCAACGCGTCTCCGCGCTGCCTCTCGTCGAGGCTCTCGATCATCTGGTCGACGCTGCGTGCCAGGTTGAAGATCTCATCCCGGCCTCGGGCCTCCAGCCCCTCGGGCAACCGGACCGTCGTATCGCCGCGTCCGACAGCCTCCACGGCACGCTGCACACGACGCGTGCGCCGAAGGATGTTCAGGTATAGGACCGCGAGGACGAAGACCGAGTCCATCGCGACCGCGACCGTCCCGACGATCACAATCGTCTCAGTGATCGAGCGGGTCGCCGCCACCTGGGCCGACGTCGAGCTGGTGATGAAGACCGCGCCGAAGACAGCGTCGCCCAGCTTCAACGGCTCGACCGTGATGAGGTGCGAGCCCTCGCTCTCATCTTCCAGCGGGTAGCCACCCCAGATCGCGTTCAACTCCGCTCGATTGGCGATCCCGCTGGTTCCGATCTCGCCTGGATTGCTGCTGGCGATGATCGACCCCGTGTCGTCGAGGTTGAGGATCCGGATTGAAACCAGGTCAGAACGCGACTTGACAAGTCGCGTGAGGTAGTCGTTTATCTCGGCCGTGTCGTTCGGATGCTGCGCGAACATGGCCTCGACTCCACTCGCCGCCTCCTGAGCCTGGAGGTCGTAAGCGTCCTGGATCTGGTGCTGGACCGTGTTGACGACGATGGTTCCCAAAACACCGACCAGGACGACCGTGGTCACCAAGACCGGCACGGCGAGCTTGAAGGCGAGCGACAGGTGCTGGGCGGTCCACAGAACCCACCAATCGCTCGCGATCTTGAGGCGGCGGCGCACATACATCGTCACAGCCCGATCCGACCCCAGATCATGGCCTGACATTAAGTAACGGATGGATTGCTGTCGCCCCACTGGTGGTGGGGCGTCGGCTATATCGTTTGTGCTCTTAGCTCAGCCGTTGATCAGGCCGCTCTCACGGGCCACTGCAACTGCCTGGAGGCGGGAGCGAGCACCGAGCTTTTCGAGCACCCCGCGCACGTGGCTGCGCACCGTGCCGTAACCGATTCCGAGCTTGTCCGCAATGTCGTAGTTGTCGAGGCCTGACGCCATCATCTTGAGCACCTCGCGCTCTCTTGAGGTGAGATCCTCCGAGAGACGCTCCCTGGCCGCCTCCGACTTCCTCGCGTCTCTCTGCCTGGCGAGCAGGCGCGACATGGTCGCGGCGGGGAGCAGGAACTCGCCCTCCCCGGCGCGGCGGATCGCGTTGGTAAGCTCCTCAGCGCTCGCCGCCTTGGAGACGTAGCCGCAGGCGCCAGCGTCGATGGCGCGCATCATCGCCTCGTCGCTCACGTCGGCGCTGAGAAACAGCACTGCCACCTCGGGATGGTCCTGGCGGATCCGCTCAGTGGCGTCCGGTCCGTCGCCGTCAGGAAGTCGGAAATCCATCAATACGACCTGAGGCTGGAGCGTCCGGGCGGCTTCGATGGCCTCCTTCACAGAACCAGCCGTGCCGACCACGCTCAACTCAGCGGTCTCGCCCAGCAGCGCGGCCAGTCCCTCGACCATGAGCCTGTGATCCTCGACGATCAACACGGTGATGGGTTCGGCCATCTCAGTGCCCACGCATCAGGTTCATAAGCGAACCCTAATCTCACGGTTGCCCCAAGGGGCCGCCATTAGGTGACTTAGTTGTCGGTGTCACTCAACTGACTGATCCCGAGCCTGGTTGTCGCTTCTTTGACGAGCGCATCGGGCTGCAGGATGACGACCCCGCCCCGGTGGATCTCGAGGAGGCCCTCGCGCTTCAGCTGCTGGAGCTCGGAGGCGACGACCTCACGCACCGATCCGATCGCGATGGCCAGCTCGTGCTGCGTGCCGGCAACCCTCCCACCAGGGTTGAGCCTGTCGGCGACCGCCGCGCGCTCGACAATCGCACTCACGACTCGCTGCCTGACCGACCCGAACGCCCGGACATAGAGCGCCTTTTGATTTGAATTCAAGACGGTGGTCAATTCCTGGATCATTTCCCACGCAAAAGCCGGATTTGACAGGGCGAGCTCCTTGATCCGCTCGCTGTCGACAAGAAGCAGCTCGCCAGGCTCCAGTGCCTGGATACCCCTCGCAAGCCGAGGCAGGCGAGGCGCGAAAACGCCCGCCATATCGCCGGTTTTCAGATAACGGGTCGTGACCTGCCCTCCGTCCAGGGAGGCGATAAAACCCCTGAACGTCCCGCGCAGGATAAACCCCGCTTTAGGTGACTCGTCCCAACGCAGGGCGACAGCTCCGGTCGGAGTTTCAACCCGCGAGGCGCCCCGGACAACGGCCTCGACAAGCGACTCCGGTAAGCGGCTGAGCAAGCCGTGGGAACTGGCCGCCTTCAGCCAGTCAGGAACATGCCAGTTCGATCGGGGCAGATAGTCATCAGATTTGTGCATGTTCGCTTACTGAATAGTAGTACGCATTACTGAGCAGGTAGGTAACATTGGTGACAGTAAAGTATAGTACTGAAAGAATTGCTGAACACCAAAGAGGCGGCCGGTTTCCTGCGCGTGAGCGAGGCCTCGATTCGTCGCTGGTCCGATTCCGGCTTGCTGCCTGGGGTCCGTGTCGGCCGCCGTCGGGAGCGCCGGTTTATCGAGTCGGACCTCCTGCGGTTCATGGACCACTCCCATACGGTCGACTCCCCGATCAGCTCCGTGATGATCGCTGGGACCCCCGTTTCTGTTCCGAGCCACCTGGCAACGCTGTTCAGCACAGACGTTGGCGGCCTGAGGCTGACGGTTCCATTTTTCGCCGACGGAATCCGCCTGGGCCAGCCATGCTTGCTGGTTGCCGCCGGGGACCTTGCCCAGCGGTATCTCGACGCGCTCCGCGAGATGGACGGCGTCGATCTCGACCAGGCGATGCGTAACGGGACCTTCACGGTGGTCCGCTTCGATGGCGGCACCGTGGCGGATGCGATCGGGCAGTGGGAGCAAGACTTTGCCGCCGCCGTAGCGAAGGGTCCGACTGTGATCCGCGTCGTTGGCGAGATGGTGTCGGAGCGCACCATGTTCGTCTCCGAGAACGAGATGCTTCGCTATGAGGAGGCATTCGAGCTGATGTCCCGACGCTTTCCGACCGTGACCATGTGCCAGTACGACGTGCGGCATTTCGACGGCGTCGCGCTGCTGAGAGCGATCAAGGCCCACCCGGACTTATTCAGTCTCCGGTTCGGAACGTTTCTCAACTGAGGGTCTATAACCAACTTGTGGGAGCCGCCAGTCGTCGTTTGCTCAACACACCCGAGGCAGCCCGGTACCTTCGTGTAAGCGAGGCCTCGATTCGGCGCTGGAGCGATTCCGGGCTCCTTCGGGGATTTCGAGTCGGCCTGCGCCGCGAGCGGCGGTTCAACGAGTCCGATCTGCTGGCGTTCGTCGGCGGCACAGCTTCCACCCAGGCGTCTGCCGACGGAGTGAACATCGGCGCTGTCGCGGTTCCGGTCCCGACGCACCTGGCGACGCTGTTCAGCGCAGACGCCGGTGGCCTCCGGCTCACGGTTCCTTTCCTGGCAGAAGGCATCCGGCTGGGTCAGCCGTCCTTCCTGGCCGGAACTGACCCCATCCTGGAGCGCTACCTCGACGCGCTCGACCGAACGGAGGGGGTCGACCTGAAACAGGCTCGCGAGTCTGGATTGTTCACCCTCGTCAGGTTTGATGAGGGCACGGCACCAGCCGCGATCGCCCAGTGGGAGCGCCTCTTTGGAGACGCCCTCGCCAATAAGCAAACCCTCATCCGGCTCGTGGGCGAGATGGCCTACGTCCGGACCATGTTTGAGTCAGAGGAGGAGATGCTCAGCTTTGAGGAAGCGTTCGAGGTGATGTTCAAGCGCTACCCGGTGGTGGCGATATGTCAGTACGACGTCCGCCAATTCGACGGGGCCGCCCTCCTGCGCACGCTCAAGGCACACCCCGACCTGTTCGGTCTCCAGAAGGGCACCTTCCTCAACTGACCGGGCTGCCGACCCGCGGCAAGACCTTGTTGAAGAGCAGCCACACGAGCTTCTCGTCATAGGCCCGGCCAGACTGCCGGAGGAGCACGGCTCGCGCACGCTCGTCGGCCATCTGGGGCCGTTCCGCCCGCTCGCCGCTCACCAGCGAGTCATACGCGTCGCAGATGGCGAGGATCCTGGCCGCGGGCGAGATCTGGTCACCACCCAGGCCGTCCGGATATCCCGTCCCGTCGACGCGCTCTTTCTGGTGCCGGATGATCTCCGTGATCCCATGCGAGGAGCGGAGCGGTCCGCAGATCTCAGCTCCGAGCACTGGCACGGTCCGCATGACAGCAACCTCTTCCGGGCTCAAAGCTTCCTTCTTGTTGAGGATCGCGTCGGGCACTCCGATCTTGCCGATGTCGTGCACCCTCGCGGCGAAATAAGTCGCGGCCACGGTCTCGGGGTCGAGCCCCGCCGCGGTAGCGAGCCGCCTCGCGAGATCCGCCACACGTTCCGAGTGCGCCTCTGTGAAGTTGTCTTTCGCTTCGACGGCGCGCGCAAGCGCAAACACCACCTGCTCGGTCTGAACGAGCGAGTCGTAAAGCGTTTTGACCCTGAGCAGGGATCGGACTCGAGCGACGAGCTCGGTCTGCTCGACGGGCTTGGCGAGGAAGTCGTCGGCGCCCGCCTCGAGGGCGGCCACCCGGTCGTCGACCGCGCTATAGGCCGTGACGATCACGACCGGCACCATCTTGCTCGCATTGACGGCCTTGATCCGGCGGCATGCCTGGAGCCCGTTCATGCCAGGCATCTCGACGTCCATCAGAACCAGGTCGGCAGGGCGCATTTCCATGACGGCCAGCGCTTCACCACCCGAGTGGGCGACCTCCACATCGCAGCCGAGGTCCTCGAGGTAGGCGCTGATCAGCTCGCAGTTCTCGACGACGTCGTCGACCACCAGGACCCGCTGCCTTGCGTTGGGGTCGATCATGAGGTCAGGCCACCCTGTTGTCCTGGTTAGCCGCCGGAATCGTGAAGCGGAACGTCGAACCCTGGCCGTAGAGGCTCTCGACCCAGATCCGGCCCTTGTGCAGCTGGATGATCTGTTGGGCGATCGCCAGGCCGAGGCCGGTGCCAACGACCTGGCTCTTGCCGTCGCCTTCGTACCGCTCATAGCGGCCGAAGATCCGGCTTATGAATTCGGGCGGGATGCCCAAACCATGGTCCTGGACGCTCACCTCGACGCTGCCGTTTTGGGTCTGGCTGGTGACCAGGATCTCGCCGCCCTCGGGCGCGTACTTGACCGCGTTGGTCAGCAGGTTGGCCACCACCTGCGTCAGGCGGTCGGTGTCGCCATCGATCCGCGGCAGCTTGGGGTCGAGGCGAACGATGACCTCGTGCTTGGAGGTCGACATCTGCGCCCTTTCGACGGTCTCGGTGAGAATGCGATTCAGGTCGGTCGGTTCCATGTGCATCGCCATGCGACCAGACTCGATGCGGTCGAGGTCGAGCATCTCCGTGATCATCCGGTTGAGGCGCAGGGCATCGGAGTTGATGTCGCCGGCGAACTCCCTCACGTCTTCGGAAGAGACCTCCTCTGAGCTCATCAGCTCGCTGTAACCCTGGATCCCGGTCAGGGCGGTGCGGAACTCATGGCTGACCATCGACATGAACTCGCTCTTGAGGCGGTTGATCCGTTCCAGCGCCGCGAAGTTGGCGACGGCGGCCTGTTCGGCGTTGTGCTTCTCAGTCATGTCCTCGAACATGACCAGGTAGTAGTCGATCCGCCCCGCGATGCTGAGCACCGGTGTGACGATCCGGTGCACCCACACCCTCCTGCCATCCGCGCAGACCATCTCGCTGTCGACCTCCACGTGCGTGAGCTGGCCGGTCCTCATGAGCGCCATGCGCTCCGCGGCACGCACCCCTTCGTCGTCGGGCAAGAAGTGCCGCATGGAGCTGCCCAGCAGCGTTCGCTCGGGGGCAGCGAGCAACTCACACAGCCGTGGGTTGACAGCGATGAAACGAAAGTCGTCGCCCACGCGCGCGATGCCGAGCGGCGCGCGGCCGATGACCTCGTCCAGGAGCGCCTTCTGCTCGCCCAGCATCGTCTCCGCGCGCCTGCTGCGCACGAGAAGTTGCAGTGAGTCGTTCAGCGCCAGCACCTGGCTGAGCACAAAGAGAAGAGCGAACACCACAGCGATCCATTCGATTCGTGCATCACTTACGCGATGGGACACCGCGATGTAGACGACCGTGCCGATCACAATCAGCATCGCAATCCACGGCAGACCGCGCTGCCAGATCGTGACCGGCCGCTCACCCGCCGCCTCGTCAGCTGGGGCGGTTACGAGAGCAGCGAGACCGAGCATGATGAAGCCCGCTACCCGTCCGGCATCGAAAATGCTGCCGAGCGATCCGTCCTGTGACCCGAGCTCCAGGTACCCGAACGCGCTATCAGCGACCAGTAAGGCGGTGAACGCGCAGCCGAGCAGGAGGAAGACCGGGCGCACGCCTCGAGGCACCTGGCGAAATGCGGCGACCAGCAGCGTGAGCACGATGATGTCGGACGACGGGTACGCGAGCGCGACCATCGCGGCCACCTGACCGGCTGGCGCTCGGATAACCAGCGTGTCGAGGCCGACCGCCCATGCGCAGAAGAGCAGGGCCGAGGCGACCACTGCTCCCTCGATTACAGCGCGGTAGCGACTCGTGGCGTTGTCCGGTTTGGCGGAAAGGAACAGGACCCCAGCGACCTCTAGCGGTATCGCCGCAAGGAAGCCGGCGTCCGCCAACGAAGGGAACGGCGCTGAGATGCCGCGTCCCAACTCGTTCACGGTCCAGATCACCTCGCCGAGAGACCAGCTCAGGGCCGCCCCGCCAAGGAGCCACCAGGCTGTTCGGTGGTGGCCCGAGGCACGGCGGGCGGCGAGCGCACAGATTGCCGCGGCGACGAGCCCGGCGAGCGCCTGGCCCCCGTCCTCAAACGCGACAGTGGGCTTCTCGCCGCCGAGGCGCAGGGTCGACCAAAGGACATACACGCCAACTGCAAGCGCGCCACCGAAAGCGAGCCGCGCGAAACGAGAGGAACGCGGCATCCCTACGCCACCTTTCCGCCTGCCGGGGTGGCCTTAGCCCCCGCAGTCGCTTTGAGGGAGAAGTGGAACTCCAATCCCCTGCCCTCCAACCTGTCGACCCACAATCGACCTCCGTGCATCTCGATCACCTGGCGAACGATGCTCAGGCCGAGGCCGGTTCCGACGACCTTGCGAATCGGGTTGTCGGCGTAGACGTCGTCGTCACCGAAGAGACCGTTGTCGAAATCGGAGCGAACGGCCTCGCCTTCGTCCCTCACGCTCACAGTCACCGTGGCGCCCATGGCCGATGTGGTGATCGTGATGCGCCCTCCATCAGGTGAGTACCGAGCCGCGTTGTCGAGCAGGTTGCGGATCGCATCGCCGAGCTTCTCGACATCGCCGGACACCATCGGGAGTCTCGGCTCGAGCTGGAGCTGGATGGGATGCGCGTTCGACTTCTTCTGCGCAGCCATTACTTCGCGCTGGATCAGGATGTTGACGTCGACCGGGCTCAGACGCAGGGCCGTACCTGTCGTCTCGACTTGGTCAAGGGCCAGCATATCCGTGACCATCCGATCCAGCCGTTCTGCGTCGCGGTTGATGTCGGTAGCAAAGGCCCTCGCGTCGTTGACGTCGAGCTGGTCCGCGTCGCGCATGAATTCGCTGAAGCCCTGGATTCCGATCAACGCGGTCTTGAACTCGTGGCTGACGTTCTGCAGAAACTCGGTCTTCACGGAGTTGAGCCGCTGCATGAGCTCGAGCGTCGCCGCAGCCGCGGCATCAGCCTCGTGGCGAGCGGTCGTGTCCTCGAACATCGCGATGAAGTACTCGCTTTCGCCTCGTGCGTTCGGGACCGAGGTGGCGCTCCAGTGCATCCAGACCTTGGTCCCGTCGGCCCGTTGAGATTCCGTCTCTCCCTCGACCGTCTCCTGCCCGCCAGAGGTCAACGCCTCGATCTTGGCCACAAAAGCCGCCGCGTCCGGCTCAGTGAAAAACTGCGTGATCGTGGATCCGACAAAGTCCTGTCCTCGGTCGAGAAGTGAGGCAAAGCGAGCGTTGGCCTCGATGATGCGAAGGTCGGCGCCGATTCGCACCACGCCCGCCGGGGCTTGTGCGATCACCTCAGCGAGTGTCGCCTCCGATGCCCGGCTCTGGATCAGCATCGCCAGGAAGTCCTTGTGAGTGAGGACCATGTTCCCCGCCAGCAGCGCTGCCCCAATACCCGTGAGAGCTGTCAGAAAGAGATCCAGCGGGTGGCCTGTGACGGCAAGGGCCAGCGCGATGCCGCCTGCCAGGAGCACGGTCAGCCAGGGCAGGGCGAGCTGCCAAAGGTCGACCGGTGCCCTGTCGCCGACCCGCACGAGAGCTGAGCCCGGCCAGATCGCAGCGAGGGCGATGAGCAGGTAGCCGACCACCCAGCCGATGTCAAGGATGCTGCCCCCGACGCCATTCGTGCCGCTGGCGGTGAGATACGAAAACGCGCTGTCGGCGATGGAATATGAGGCGACGCCGGCGAAGAGCAGGAACATCCGGCCCTGCTGCTGCAGTGTGGAACGCCGGATGGCCAGGATCACCACCGTCAGAATCAAGATGTCCAGGACCGGGTAGGCGAGCTCGAAGAGCTTCTCGTTCAGCGGGTCCTGCGGGTCCTGCCAGATCAGCCGAAGGCCGAGCGCCCAGGCGGTAAAAGTTAGTGCCAGCGCGATGATCAGCCCATCGAGCCACACACGCCATCGCGAGGCCGTTCCGCGAGGCGCGTTCCAGAAGGCGAGGACTGAGGCAAAGGCGAAGGGGGCGGCGACCAGGAACCCGACATCTTCGGCAGAAGGAAAGGGCACGGCAACTCCGCGACCGATCTCATACGCGGTCCACGCCGCATCGCCGGCGGCCCAGCCTGCGGCCGAGATGGACATCAGGCTCCACGCCAGGCGAGTTCGTCCGGACGAACGGCGGGCAGCCCAAGCGCAGGCGGAAGCAGCGATGAGTGCCGCCACGGCCTCGCCCACATCGTCGATCGCGGAAACCAGCGGCGCGCTGAGGATGGGGAATTGAAGGATCGCCGCCAGGCTGAGCGACGCGAGCGCCGCCAGGGCGGCGGCCACGGCCAGCGGCCTGCGGCTCGGTTCCAGGACGGCCCCTTGCCTCATTGGGACTGCAAGTTAACCACTGGCTTAAGGCGAATCGACTGCCAATCGGTAGGGAGTCCCGAACTCAGGCGGTAGACCATCGGCAACCGACTCCACAAAGCTCGGGAATTGACGGCCGGCTGACGCTGCGATGCCGGTGGGTTGAGAGAGACGCCGCCGAGTCTTGTCGGCATGAGCACGGCTAGGCGGATGCAGACGGCTGGAGTCCTGGTCCTCGTGGCCGCCAGCCTGGGGATTGCGGGGGCAGGGTCAGTGCTGGCGGGTATGGGCTTTCAGCTGCCCGAGGGTCTGAGCACGACCGTGTCGGCCGCCCAGGATGCGCTGTGGTGGTCGCGGCTGGGGGTCTTCCTGCCCCTGGCTTACGCCGTGGTCAGGGTTCGCGAGGACTAGAACCCCCTAGTTGACAAGCTCCAGGTCGCGGGCGGTGACGACCGCGTTGACCATCGAACGCACGCCCAGCTTGTGACCGATGGAGCGGACATGGGTGCGGACGGTCGAGTAGCTGATGCCGAGCTGCTGCGCGATCCTCCGCGTGCCGACGCCGTCCGCCATCAGCTGGAGGACCTCCCGCTCTCGCGCGCTCAGGCTCTCTCGCGTGTGCTCGCGGTCCTTGCCGTGGCTCACGAGGAGGGCGACCATCGCCGGCGTGATCAGGCTGATCCCTCGCCCCACCTGACGCACCGCCGCGATGACTTCGGACGCGGGGCTCGACTTGTGGAGGTAGGCGCTTGCACCGGCCTCGACGGCGGCGAGGCGGGCGCCGTCGCTGTCGTCACGACTCAGGAACACAAACCTCGCGTTGGGAAAGGAATGGCGCATCGCGATGGCCGCGTCGCGGCCTGTGCCGTCGTCGAGATGGAAGTCCATCACGACGACATCCGGCGCCAGCTGCCTCGGCAGCGCGGCGGCTTCGGCCACCGATGTCGCGCTGCCGACCACCTCCATGTCCTTCTGGCCATCAAGTAGCAGGCTCAAGCTCTCGGAGACGAGCTGGTGGTTTTCGACGATCACCACCCTGGTCGCATGGGCATTGGAAGAGACACGTGTGATGGGCGGCAGGCGCCGGACCTTCAGCTGGCTCATCGCCCCGAACTCAGGACAGCTCGGCTACCGGAACCCGCTCGTCGTCGTGAGCGAGGCGGAGCCGCTCGCTGAACGTGCCCAGCCACCCGCAAATCTCTCCCAGGCTGTCGATCGCGGGCACGCGAACTGCCAGTAAGGAAGGCGAAGGGGCCCGACCCTCCCTCCGGGTCCTGGCCCCCTGCCCTGTGCGTGCCCCCCGGCGTGCTAAGTTCAAACCGCTGCGCCCCGCAGCCATGCCGGGATCACGATAGCCCTCCCACCGCAATATTCGGGGCCAAAAATAGGTCCCCGAAATCCATCTGGACGTGTAGATTCAGGGCATGGAGGCCAAGGTCCTTCCGCCGCAGCCTGACCTGACCGAGCTTCCGGGCGAGGACCTGACCACCTCGGCCTTGCCCGAGGTCGCCGGCTGGATTGCGATCTACGAGGAGCTGGCAGCCGTCCTTCGCTCGGTGATAGCCCGCGCGGACGGAAGCGAGGAGGTCCACCAGCTCCGCCGGAACCTCGCCTTCATCGAGGATCGGCTGATGGCATGGCGAGACCGCCACGCCGAGCTGGCGGGGGTGGTGATCGACCACAAGGCCCACACCCTCACCTATGGCGGTAAATCGATCCGCCTCACCCGGCGGGAGGCCGACCTCCTGGACTTCCTGCTCCGCCATCCGAAGCGGCCCTTCACGAGCAAACAGCTGGCCACGCTCGCCTGGCAGAACTCACGTCTCTCGGACGCTCAAGTGCGGACCTACGTCATGCGTCTGCGCAGCCGTCTACGGGACGTCGGCCTCGAGCAGGTGATCACCGTCGAAAGAAACCGCGGCTACGGAATCGCGGGCAGCCTGGGACGGAGCGCCGAATGATCAGCCCCGACGCTGCGGAGACCCTCATCGGCTCCAGGCTGATGATCTTGCAGTCCAAACGGCTGATGCTGAACTCGGCGAGGCGCCGGCTCGAGCGATCCGATGCCGATTCCTTGCGTCAACATGTGGAAGAGCTTCGCGCCGAGATCGACCATGCTCAGCATGCCTACCGGCAGACGATGCTCGGATACGGCTCCCCCGATCGCCCCGAGTACTGGCTGGTGGCGTACGGCCGCCTGATCGATGCGGGCAGCGCGCTCGTCGGCAAGCTGCGCCTGGCCGTTGACGGCCTGCCCATGGCCGAGCGTTACCAGGTCTCGACCGACGTGGAGGTCCTCGAAGGCATCATCGATCAGTGGAGCCGGTCGATGCGATCCGCGATGGCTGATGCCGTCTAAGGACTAGCTCCGCCGCCCGTTCCCGTTCTTCAGCTCTTCCATCACGAGCACGATGCCGGCGGGCTTTTCGCCGTCACCCATCGTGTGGACGATCACCCTGCATCGAATCGATCGCCCCTTGCGCGTCGTGGCTGAGACCACCACCTCGTCGTGGGCGGACCGGCCGCCCGCACCGGCCTGGATCAAGGCCCGCACCTTTTCCGCCGGCAGCCCGATGTCCAGGTCGAAGAACGAGTGGCCGACAACCTCGTCCGACCGCACGCCCCAGAGGTCCGCGGCGCGCTCGTTCCACACCTGGACCCGAAGCTCTCGGTCCAGGACGGCGGCGCCAACTTCGATGTTGCCGGTGATGGCGAGCAGCAGCGTGTTCAGCCGCTGGACCTCGTTGCTCCGCACCTGGACGTCCGTGTTGATGTTCTGGAGCTCAGCGTTGGTCGACTCGAGCTCCTCGTTCAGGGTTTCCAGCTCCTCGTTGGTGGACTGAAGCTCCTCATTGGTCGTCTCCAGCTCCTCGACCGTGGATTGAAGCTCCTCGTTGGTCGTCTCGAGCTCCTCCTTGCTCGACTGCAGCTCTTGAGCCATCCGGTCGAGCTCGGACCGAAGGCGAGTCTCATGCGTGACATCGATGAAGTTGATCGCGCTTCCGACCAGCGATCCGTCTTCATCGAGCAGAGGCGTGACGATCATGTCGAACAGGCCAGATGCTCCGTCTGGCTTTTTGACCTGGACGCTCTTGACCTCGACCGGGCTGCGCTCACGGGCGACGCGGTCGAGCGGCGTCCGGAGGTCGACCGGCCGGTAGGACAGCTCGAGATCCTTGAGGGATCGACCGATGTCGGAATGTGGGATCTCAAACAGCCGGCGTGCGAGCCGGTTGGCCGTGATCAGGGCACCCTGCGCGTCGACCACCATCTGCGCAAACGGGGATCCCTCGGTCATGAGCTCGCGGACCCGAAGCTGCCGCGCGATGTGGTTGTTGGCCTCCGCCGTTCCCGACTGCGCCATCAGCATCATGCGGTCCCGAAGCTGAAGCCGCGCCACCTTGGAGAAGATGTGCTCCCGCACATCGACGGAGCTGAAAAGCCCGGCGTGGGTGAGGAGCATCTCGGCTCGACCCAGGAACAGGTATCCGTCGTCGTTCAAGGCGTAGTGGAATCGGGCGAGGATCCGACCCTGCGCCTCTGACGTGAAATAGATGAGGGTGTTACGACAGATCAACAGGTCGAGGCGGGAGATGGGCGCGTCCTGGGTCAGATCGTGGCGGCCGAAGATCATCGTCCGGCGAAGTGGAGCCAGGAACATGAAGCGGTCGCCCTGACGTTCGAAGTAGCGCGACCTCAGGTCGGCGTCGATGGACTCGAGATCCTTCTCGGTGTATCCGGCGCGAGCCTTGCTCAGCGCCTGTTCGTCGAGGTCGGTGGCGTAGATCTTGACGCGGTCGATGTAGTTCGCCTGGCCGAGCGCCTCGCAGAAAAGAATTGCCGCGGAGTACGCCTCTTCTCCCGACGAGGTGCCCGCGCTCCAGATGCGAATGTCGCCGCCTTTGCCCACCAAGCGGGGAACGATGTTCTGGCCGAGATAGTCCCACGCTTGCCGGTCGCGGAAGAACTCGGTGACGTTGATCAGGATCTTGTCGAACAGCACCCCAAACTCTTCGGCGTGGACCTGGAGGTAGTCGAGATAGGCACGAAAGTTGTCTATGCCGAGCTCTGAGCAGCGGACCGCCACTCGCCGGATCAGGCTCGGACGCTTGTAGCCGGTAAAGTCGAAGCCTCGCGTGTCGCGAAGGTACTCGAGGAGGCTTTCAAAATCTGGGCCGGATTCGAGCGTCAATCCCGCACCTTGCCAGCGACCAACGCAATGAGCTTGGGCGCGATCTCGGCGAGTGGCAGCACGAAGTCGACTGACCCAGTTTTGATCGCAGCCGACGGCATGCCGAAGAAATCTGACGACGCCTCGTCTTGAACGACGACCGTTCCGTGCCGCTCTTTGATCGCGGTCACGCCCATCGCGCCGTCACGGCCGGTGCCGGTCAGGACGACCGCGATGGCGCCCTCGCCGAACGCCGCCGCGACGGATTCGAACAGCAGGTCGGCCGAGGGTCTGACGAAGTTGACCAGCTCCGTGTCGGTCAGCGTGATCAAACCCTTGCGGTTGATCAGCATGTGGTGGTCTGGTGGCGCCAGGTAGACGTGGTCGAGCTGCACGCTCATACCGTCCTGGGCATGCATCACCGGGAGGCGCGCCTGGCGACCGATGACCTGAGGCATGAGGCTGCGGTGGCGCGGATCGACGTGCTGGACGATGACGATGATCGCCCCGAAGTCGGACGGCAGGGCGCCAATCACCTGGCTGAGGGCGCCGACGCCGCCGGCCGAGGCGGCGATGGCGACGATGTCGAACCTGCTCACGGCACCCCTAGCGAACCCGGCAATTTTCTTACCTGTCATCATGCTCTCGATCGGGCCGGGGAGGAACGCGGCGATGGGACGAGACATACGGGCGGAGGTCGTGGGCAGTCTGCTGCGGCCCGACTTTCTGGTCGCGGCGCGCCAGGAGCTCGAGTCGGGCGAGATCGACCCGGCGCGTTTCAAAGAGATCGAAGACCGCGCGGTCGACGAAGCGATCGAGCTCCAGACCTCGGCCGGGATCGACGTCATCACCGACGGCGAGCAGCGCCGCTACGCGTTCTTCGGCCACCTCGTCGACTCGATGGCCGGTTTCGACAAGTTCGGGGGATGGGCGATCCCGTTCCGCGACGAAACAGGTGAGGAGCTCGTGTTCAAGCGTCCGGTGGTGATCGAGAAGCTGCGTCCGCTGCGCAGCATGGCCGCAGAGGACTTCACGTACTTGCGAGCGAGCACAAGGGTGCCAGCCAAGGTCACCATGATCAGCGCTCAGCAGGCGGCGGCGTACTACGACCCCGAGAAGTCGAAGGGCGCCTACCCGACTCGAGACGCGTACCTGGCCGACATCGTCGACCTGAGCAGGCGCGAGGTCGACGAGCTGGCGCGCCTGGGCTGCACCTACATCCAGATCGACGCGCCCCAGTACGCGGCGCTGCTCGATCCCGAGCTGCGCGAGGGCTACCGCAAGCGCGGCAGCGATCCCGAGAAGCTGATCGACACCTGCATCGAGATGGACAACGCGATCATCGAAGGCCACCCCAACGTGACGTTCGGCATTCACATCTGCCGCGGCAACAACCAGAGCAAGTTCTACGCGGCCGGCGACTACGAGCCGATCGCCCGCATCTTCGAGAGAACGAAATTCAACCGCTTTCTGCTGGAGTACGACGACGAGCGGTCCGGTGGGTTCGAGCCTCTGAAGCATGTGCCCGATGACCGGGTGGTGGTGCTCGGCCTCGTCACCAGCAAGAAGCCCGCACTTGAATCCGATGAGGAGCTCAAGCGCAGGATCGAGGAGGCGTCGCGCTATCTTCCGCTCGAGCGCCTGGCTCTCAGCCCCCAGTGCGGATTCGCTTCGACGATCGAAGGCAATCGCCTCACTGTCGACGATGAACGAAAGAAGCTGGAGCTCGTGGCAAGGGTGGCTCGCTCGACCTGGTGACCCGTCGGATGACAACGCGCGCCTCGAAACTTTAAGATCGAACAGGTGCTGCGGAAGTCGAATACCGCCGAGCCGAGGGATCTCGGCGATCAGTTCGCGCTGCTCGTGTCTGGTGTCGTGGACTACGCCATCTTCATGCTCGATCCCGCAGGCGTGATCGTGACGTGGAACGAAGGCGCGCAGCGGATCAAAGGCTACACGGCGACCGAGGTCGTCGGCCGTCATTTCTCCATCTTCTATCCGCCGGCGGAAGTTCGGAACCGCAAGCCTGACTGGGAGCTCGAGGTCGCCAAACGAGAGGGCCGCTACGAGGAAGAGGGTTGGCGCATCCGCAAAGATGGAACTCGCTTCTGGGCCAACGTCATCATTACCGCGCTGCGTGATGAGTCGGGCCGGCTCCGCGGCTTCGGCAAGGTCACCCGGGACCTGACTGAGCAAAAGAGAATCGAGGATGGTCGCAACGCGCAACGGGAGGCAGAGACGGCTCGCCTCCGCGCCCACGCCGACAGGATGGCGGAGCTCGAACAGACGAAGGCTGAGTTCTTGAATCTCGCCTCGCATGAGCTGCGTGGACCCATGACCGTAATTCGCGGCTACAACTCGATGCTCGCCGACGGGACCATCCCACCCGCGCAGTTCGCTTCGGTCGCACGCCTGCTGGAGGTGAAGATCGCGCAGATGGATCACCTCATCGAGCAGATGCTCGAGACGGCCCGCCTCGAACACGATGACATCCCGCTGGCACAAGAGACATTCGATATGCGGTTCGTGGTCCAGGAGCAGATCGACACCCTGCGGCCGCTAACGCGTGGCCACCGTGTCGTGTTCGACGCAGCCGACCCTGCACCGTTGGTGAGAGGGGACCGCACTCGGATCGCCACGATCGTGGCCAACTTCCTCGACAACGCGATCAAGTATTCGCCGGACGGAGGCGAGATCCGCTGCAGCGCCTGCGTGCGCGACTCACGTGCCGTCGTCAGCGTGCGAGATGAGGGCGTGGGTATCGCACGCGAGCACATGCCCCGCCTGTTCACGCGATTCGGCCGCCTGCCGACAGCCGAGAACATGACCATCCCGGGCACGGGCCTGGGACTGTTCCTGTGCAAGGAGATCGCGAACCGCCATGGCGGCAAGATCACGGTACGCTCAGAGCCCGGCTTGGGCAGCGAATTCACCCTGACATTGCCCGCGGTCTGAGCCTCGCGCCGGCTGTTTCCCCGGCGAGCTATGTTTGCGCAAATCCCTCGGACAAGGAGCCTTGCCATGGACCTGCCTGCTGGCGTTACCTCGCACATGATTCAGACGGGCCGGCTGCGGACGCGCTACATCGAGTCCGGGCCGTCCGACGGAATCCCGGTACTCATGATCCACGGCAACCTCTCGACAGGCCGCTTCTACGAGCACCTGATGCCAGGAGCGCCGGCGACCTATCGAATCGTCGCTCCCGACATGCGTGGCTTCGGCGACACCGAGCAGGTGGCGATTGACGCGACCCGCGGGCTGCGGGACTGGGCTGACGATGCCTACTCCCTGGTCGAGGAGCTCGGGATCACCCGGCCGGTGCACCTTGTGGGATGGTCGACCGGCGGTGCGGCGATCGCCAACTACGCCGAAGAGCACCCGGTCGCGTCCCTCACCCTTGTCGATCCGGTCTCGCCGTACGGATTTGGCGGGATGCGGCTCGATGGCACGCCTTGCTTTTCCGATTTCGCCGGATCGGGCGGCGGCACAGGCAACCCCGAGTTCATCAAGCGTATCGCGGAACACGACACGTCTTCGGATTCGCCGTTCTCGCCACGCAATGTCATCAACAGCTCGTACTGGGCAGGGACACATCGAGAACCCAAGGAACGCGAGGACATGCTGGTCGAAGAGGTCCTGAAGTCGGTCACCGGCGACGACGGCAACCCGGGCGACTCGACTGCTTCACCGAACTGGCCCGGCGTGGCGCCCGGGACCCGCGGCGTCCTGAATGCTCTCTCCGGCAAGTACTGCAACTGGGCCGGGATCGTCAACCTGGATCCCAAGCCTCCGATCCTGTGGACGCATGGCACGGCGGACATCGTCGTGGCGGACGGCTCCGCCTGGGAGATGGGGACGCTCGGCAAGATGGGATTTGTGCCCGGATGGCCGGGGGAAGAGATCTTTCCTCCTCAGCCCATGGTCACGCAGATTCGCAGCGTCCTCACGCGGTATCGAGCTGCCGGCGGGCGGGTCGAGATGGAGATGTTCGAGGGGTCCGGCCACGGACCGCTGTTCGACGCGGCGCAGCGCTGGAGCAAGTTGTTCTTCGAGTTCCTCGCCTCGGTGGAGGTGCCGGCGCCGGTCTAGGAACGCACGGATGGCCGATGTAGGCCACAGCATCGACGCGCAGAAGGAAGGGCTGCCGGAACAAGAGCGCCGCGGGAGGGCGTTCATGGCCGTCTACCTCAGTGTGCTTTCACTCGCGACTCTCGCGTTTGTCCTGCTCGTGATCTTCGTGCGGAGCGAGGACGTGATCGTCAACTTTGACGCGCCTGTCGCGCGCGCGATCCAGGCCGTGCAGTGGCCGGTCGGCGGGTGGGTGCTGACACACACGAGCGACCTCGGATGGCATCCCGATGACGTGCTTTGCGTGGTGCTCATCGCGCTCACGCTGTTTGCCCTGCGCCTGAGGCTCGAGTCGGTCGTGGTCGTGGCGTCCACCCTGCTCGCCGGAGGACTGGGAACGGTGGCTAAGGACGTCGTGCAGCGCGCCCGGCCGACCGCAACCTTCGTCCACCTCGCCGCCCACCTCGCGGACTTCAGCTTCCCCTCAGGCCACGTCATCTTCGCCACAGTCCTTTTTGGGACGACCTTCTGGATCGTCTGGACCGTGTGGAGCAGCTCATGTGTCCGAAATGTGGTGCTTGTGCTGCTTGCGCTGCCGGTGCTCTTGATGGGGCCTTCGCGGGTGTACCTCGGCGAGCACTGGCCGACCGACGTGCTCGGCGCCTACTGCCTGGCGGGCCTCTGGGTTGCAGGCACCGCCGAGCTGATCCTTGTCCTCAAGCCACGCCTGAATCCCTGGTGGCAGGGCCGAGCTCACCGGCGCCGCCGGCCGGCGCGGCGCTGAGCCCCAGGTCCCCCCTTGCTCGCGCCCGCGACGCGTGCGAACATTTGCTCGATGTGATTCCACCGTCGCCTGAGGCCATTGAGCTCGGGCTCAACACCGCCAACCCAGCCACGCTCGTGATCGACCTGAACTGCGCTTTCGCCTCGATCGAGCAGCAGCACGATCCGGCGCTCCGCGGCCGCCCGCTTGCGATCGCCGCCTACGCCACCGACGCCGCGACCGTCGTCTCGTCCTCGCGCGAAGCGCGCGACCTCGGAATCAAGACCGGCATGCGCGTCTTCGAGGCCAAGGCGATCTTCCCGACGATCGTGGTCCGCGAGCCCAACCCGCCGCGTTACCGATCGGTCTCGGACAAGCTCATGGAAATACTCGAGCGGCACAGTCCGGACATCCTTCGGATGTCGATCGACGAAGCGTCGATGGACCTGGCCGGCACTCCGAACCTCATGAAATTGGGTCCGGAGGGGGTCGCTCTCGCGGTCAAGAGGGCGATCCGCGAGGAGGTCGGGGAATGCGTCACCGCATCGGTGGGGATATCGACCTCGATCTGGATGGCCAAGCAGGCCTCGAACCTCGACAAGCGAGATGGTCTGCAGCGGATCGACCACACGAACCTGCTCGCGGTATTCGAGCGCCTCCAGCTCACAGACCTCTCCGGCATCGCTGAGGCGAGCGCGAGGCGGCTTGCCCGAGGCGGCATCTTGACGCCTCTGCAGTTTCTGCGCGCGACCCCTCCGCGGCTTCGACTTGCGGGGATGCACTCCGAGGTGGCCCGCAGTTGGAGCATGCGGCTGCGCGGCTTCGAGGTGGGCGGTTTTGAGGGGGTGAAGCGTAAGAGCTACAGCCACTCTCACGTGCTGGCTCGAGCGACCGCGTCGCAGTCCGATCTCGAAGAGCTGCTGATGCGCCTGTCGGACATGGTGGGCCGGCGGCTGCGGGCGGCGGGGAGGCGCGGCAGCGTCGTCTCGGTCGGAATCGTGTACCGGCCCGACGACGGCCACTTCTCGAGACAGGCCAAGCAGCCGGCGCCGGTTGCGACCGGTGACGAGATCTACCAGGCGGCGCTGCAGCTGCTGGCGGCGCGCGATCCCCGGCGGACGGTTGGCACGCTGGGGGTGGGGTTGTCGGGGCTGGTCGACGGGGAGGCGGGGCAGCTCGACCTGTTTGGTGAGGGTACGGCTCCTCGGTCGGCACGCCTGGAGGCGGCGGTCGACCGGATTCGGGACCGTTTTGGGGAGGATGCCGTTCAGCGCTCGCGTCTCCTGGGTCGCGCTCCAGTGGTGCGGGACCGGATCGCGTTTGGTAATACAGGGCATCCTGATGAACCGGCGCGAAATAAGTCGTGACTTCTCATCCCGTAAGGAACAAGATGAACGCATGGCCTCCAGGAGAGAGGAGGCTGTTGGGGCGGCGTGGGAAGGCGCCGATCTCGAGCGACCCATCACTGGAGAAGATCCCGCGACGGACTCGCTCGACGAGGCGCGGCGCTGGGTCACCGTTTACAGCCACCTTGTGAAGCTCGAAACGGAGCTGCTCGATGTGCTGGCGGGGACGATCACGAAGATGCCTAGCGAGGCGCAGCGGGAGGCGGAGCAGACGAACCTGCCCGTGCTCGCGTCGCAGGTCGAGAGGTTCCGGCATCGGCTCGATTACTGGATCGGGCGGAAGAATCTGCTCGAGGGGCGGCTCGCCGGGTAGGGAGAACTCGGTGCGCGCCTGGTGGCATTGGGTGCGCCTGGTGGCATTGGCTGAGCCTGGTGGCATTGCTGGGCGGGGTTGGACGGGCTGTGAAGACGGGTGGGGTGGGGTGGTCTGGCGGCCTCAGTGTCGGTCTGGGTGAATGGGATTTCCTGTTAATTTCGCTTGACGTCGAACCGATGTTTGGTATAATTCTCTCATGTCAGGCGAGCTCGAAACACTGGAGTCTGCGGCTCGCGATTTCGAGCTCTCGGCTGACTTTGATTTCGTAGATCCCAAGCGCCTGTCGGCGGTCATCGACCGGCTCCAGGGCGTCCTCTGCAGAGTGGTAGACGGGGCTCGGTCGCGTGGCGACCACCTGCTGGCCGGCCAGAGCGCGTGTAGCTGGGTCGCCAACACCTGCGCCATGTCCAAGAACGCGGCCAGCGACCGGCTCTGCGTCGGTGCCCAGCTCAAGACGATGCCCAGGATCGCCCAGGCGCTCAGCTCAGGCGAGATCGGCTACCAGGCGGCTTCTGTGATCTGTCATCTGCAGGAGCACGTCAATGAGATCGGGGCTCGGATCGATGAGGAGATGTGGATCGGCAACGCGCGCAAGTTCTCGCTCAAGGATCTGAAAGACATTGCGGTCAGCACCTGGCACGGGGTCGATCCGGAAGGCTTCTGCCGCGCAGTGGAGGAGAACTTCGAGCGGCGCCAATTCTTCATCAGCGAGTCGGGCGGCATGTTCCGCGTCGACGGATGGCTTGACCCTGAGGGTGGGGCAGCGCTGGAGTCGGCGATCGACGCCCTGGCCAAGCCGCTCGGTTCAGACGATCGGCGGACGCCGCGTCAGCGCCGGGCCGACGCGCTGACCGAGCTGACTCACCACGCGCTGCAAGCGGGCACGATTCCGCGGCGCAATCGGGTCCGGCCGCACATCACCGTCCACACCACGGTGGAAGGCTTGAAGGGCGAGCTTGGTGCAGCGGCCTCGGAGCTGCAGCCCGGGATGCCGATCTCGAGCAAGACCGTGCAGAGATTGGCGTGCGACGGGATGCTCTCCAGGGTCCTCAAGGCTGACTCCCAGGTGGTCGATGTGGGCCGAGCCACTCCGAATGTCTCGCCGGCGCAGTGGCGAGCCCTCAAGGCCCGGCACCGGACCTGCGGGTTTCCCGGTTGCGACCGGCCGGTCAGCTGGACCAGCCCGCATCACATCGAATTTCGAGCCAGAGGTGGGCCCAGCACGCTGCGCAACCTGCTCCCCCTCTGCCACCACCACCACCGACTCGTGCACGAGGGTGAGTGGCAGGTGGTCCAGGCCGGCGAAGGGGTGAAGTTCATCCCTCCCGATCACGAGGTTCCACGGCGAGTTCGCGGCCCAGGAGTCCGCTGGGCGGCTTAGCGGGCCAGCCACTCCTTCGCTTCTTCGACTGAGGCGAAGTAGGCGATCTGCATCGCGCTCTTCGGCACCTTGCCGAGCCGCTCGTGAAGATGACTCGCCGCTATGTCGCTTAGCGGCAGCACGACTGCGAATCGTCTCAGGCCGGCCTCGAGGACCTGGGGGGTCCATTCCTGGTCGGCCCGCTCCTGGTCTGCGGGGTTCAGCACGCGTTGGCGGCGGCAGTCGGCCAGGAGCCTGGAACCGCCGTGGTCCTTCAGTGCTTTGACTTCCGCCGCCAGCAACGCCGCGAACTCGGCTGTGTTCGCCCACCCGTCCCACTCCACGACCACGGTCGCGGTTGGTTCGTCCCACCTCACGGTGGCGACACCGGGGACCGAGAAATAAGGCGCCTCACTCATGCCGCCTTAGCATCGCACGGCCTTGCCGCTGTGCTAGTGACTTATGGCTCTCGGTTCGTAGGTCAGGAGTACGTTGCCGTTGCGGAACTGACGTGTCCCCAGCAGCTTCAGCGGGATCCGGCCCTTCGCCGTGCTCGACAGCGAGTTGCCCGCGCCCAGGATCACCGGGTTGACCATGATCCCCAGCTCGTCGACCAGGCCGAGCTCCATCAGCGCGGTCGTGAGGACGGAGCTTCCCAGCACGAGGAGGTCCTTGCCTGACTCGGCTTTAAGCGCGGCAAGCTCGTCCGCGTCCCTCACCAGCCGTGAGTTCGACCACGTCACGTCTGTGCTCTCGAGCGTGCGCGAGACCACGATCTTCGGCATTCCGTTCATCCGCGACGCGACCTCGGGGTCGTCCTTTACGGCGTCTGCGGTCGGCCAGTAGCCGGCCATTCCCTGATACGTCGCGCGACCGAAGACCAGATAAGCGGCCGCATCGAGCTGTTTCATGGCCAGCTCGTTGAACTCGTCATCCACGTTGTGCCAGTCGATCTCCCACGCCTTCTCTCCCTCGTAATAGCCGTCGAGGCTTGTCAGCAGGAACGCTTTGATCTTCCGCATCTCTATGCCGCCGCCTCGCACTCGTCGAATCCCATCTGAATGGTGGCGACCCGCTCAGGGCGCAGCAGCACCGCCGCCGTGGCAATCGTTACGACCACAAGGCCCGCGCACACCAGCCACGCAAAGTGGTAGCCGCCCGCCAGCGCCGTGACGCCGTCGGAGCCGGCCCCGACCAGGTCGACCGTTCGCGACCCCGCCACCGTCGCGAGGACCGCAAGGCCAAACGCACCGCCCACCTGGCCGGTGGTGTTCAAGAGGCCAGAGGCCAGGCCCGCGTCGCTCGGCAGCACGTCTGCCATTGCGATCATCGTCAGGGCGGGGAACGAGAGCCCGCCGCCCAGGCCCAGCAGCGCCATCGGCAGCATCAGGTGGATGAAGTAGTTGGGGTGGTTTGGGCCGAAGGCCACCATCAAAAGCGCGACAAGCGCCACGGCCTGGCCCGCACCCAGCATCGCGCCCGGACCGAAGCGGCCGATCAGCTGCGCGGAGAACCGGATCGAGAACAGCGCCATCACGATCGCGACGGGCAGGAACGCCAGGCCGAGCGCCATCGGCGAATATCCCAGCACGCGTTCGAGGTCAAGCGAGCCGAGGAAGAAGAATCCGAGGAACGCCATCGACATCAGAGCCTGGACGAGGTTGGAGCCCGCCACCCTGCGCGACCGGAACAGGCGGAGAGGAAGAATCGGGTTGCGCCCTCGCGCCTGGCGGACGATGAACGCCGCCAGCAGGGCGATGGCGGCCGTACCGAGGATCGCGGTCCGGACTGAGACGAGGCCATAGTCCGAGGTCTGGACGATCGTGTAGACGCCGAGCATCAACCCGGCGGTGACCATCAGCGCGCCCAGGACGTCTGCGCCCTGCCCCAGGCCCAAGCCCTTGTCCGATTCGAGCAGCCGGGCCGCCGCTACGGCCGTCGCGATACCGATCGGCAAGTTGACGAAGAAGATCCAGTGCCAGCTGACCGCCTGGGTGATCAGGCCTCCGGCGATCAGGCCGATGGCCGCACCCGCCGAGGCGACGAAGCTGAAGACGCCAAATGCCTTCGCGCGGTCGAGAGGCTCGGGAAAGAGCGTCACGATCATCGCCAGGATCACGGCCGAGCTGACCGCGCCGCCGATGCCCTGGGCGAAACGCGCGGCAATCAAGACGGGTTGGTTGAAGGACAGGCCGCAGAGCAACGATGCTCCGACGAAAATTCCGAGACCTGCCAGGTAGACCCGCTTGCGCCCGACCAGGTCACCGATCCGGCCGGCGAGAAGAAGCAGGCCGCCGAATGCGATCAGGTACGCGTTGATTACCCACGCCAGGCCCGACTGCGAGAAACCCAGGTCCTTCTGGATGGACGGCAGCGCGACGTTGACGATCGTCATGTCGACGACGATCAGGAGGAATCCGGTGCACAGAACGATCAACGACAGCCAGCGTGAGTTCTTCATGCCTGGTTAGACGATCCCGGCCCGCATCATTCATCGGTTCCCAACCGATGAGTTTTCGACTGCTATTCCGTCATAGATTCAATGTCGACCCGAAAGGTCACGCTGAACTGTGCGCACATCAAGGAATCTGATCTCTCAGTGGTCGATGACCTCGCCCGGATGCAGGTCGAGGCCCGGCGTTGCGGTTGCGAAGTGCACCTGGAGGACGTGAGCGGAGAGCTGCTCGACCTGATCTGCTTCGCCGGCCTGGACGGCGCCCTAGGCGTCGAGGTGGAGCGGCAGCCCGAAGAGTGGGAACAGCTTCGCGGTGTCGAGGAAGAACGTGAACTCGACGATCCGCCCCTCTGACAGCTCCAGGACCTGGAGCGCCCAGGGGTCGTAACCGCCAGCCGGCGACGGCTTGTACTGGCCGAAGGTCGGCATGCCGTTTGCGCTCTCCGGGCGAAGGATGCGCGAGCCTTTGCAGCCGATGCCCGGGCCGAACCACCATGCGAGGACGTCGTCTCTGCCGCTGAGCCACATGTCGAAAGGCGGCATGGACTGCTTGGCGTCTTCCCGGATCAGCAAGGTGAGGGCCTTGACGTCGTAGCGCTCAAAGGCCGCGACGTAGCGATCGAGCATCGCGCGGTCGGCTTCGCTCAGCGGCTGGTCTCCGGCACTTGAGCCCGAGTTGGCTTTGGCGATCGTGGCGCGCGCCCTTTGCAGCGCGCTGTTGACCGAAGCGACAGACGTGTCGAGGAGCTCCCCCACCTCCGAGGCCTGCCAGTCGAGTACCTCGCGCAGAATGAGCACCGCGCGCTGCTTGGCCGGCAGGTGCTGCAGCGCCGCGACGAAGGCGAGGCGAATCGACTCGTTGGCCACGGCCACGTCCGCCGGGTCGCGCTCCGGAGCGATCAATCGCATCGGGATCGGCTCGAGCCAGGTCACCTCGGCCGGCACGTTGAGGTTCGACTCGAGAGGTGCAGACGCAGGCCCGAAGTCCATCGGCACGGCGCGGCGATCTTTGCCCTTTAGCATGTCGAGGCACACGTTCGTCGCGATGCGATAGAGCCACGACCGCATCGCAGAGCGTCCTTCGAAGCTGTCGCGGCTGCGCCAAGCCCTGACGAATGCGTCCTGAACCGCGTCCTCGGCGTCGAAGGGCGAGCCGAGCATGCGGTAGCAGTAGGCCGTCAGCTCGCGCCGATACTGCTCGAGCTCGCCAAAGGCGTGAGGAGTTAGCGTTGCCTCCTGCATCAGACCGATTGTAGAGCCCCCCTCAGGACGCTTCGGTCTGCTCGCCTGCCTGCTCGTTGAGCCACGTCATGCCGCAGTGGTAAGCGTGCTCGACGGTCTCGTGATCGTGCGGGCATCCCCACGTCGGCTCGCGGAAATGGTCTGCCTCTTCGTATGCCTCGGCCCGGTAGACGAGGGCAGGCACCAGGCTCCGCTGGCGGGGCCGTGGGGCGGCTGTGATCCTGATCTTGAGCGCCACGGCGGAACCCTAACGGCCTGCCGCTCGGCCTGTCATCGTCCATTTGCGGTATCCAAGCTCAAGTGATGTGGCTGCCAAGTTCGGCCTCACGATCGGGTCGGAGGAGGCACAGCTTGCCGTCAGCCTCGGTAGCCGCCAGCACGAGCACCTCTGAGCTGACGCCCGCCACCCGGCGCGGAGGAAGGTTGAAGACGCAAACCACCTGCCGGCCGACCAGCTCGTCCGCCGCATAGTCGGTCTTGGCAGCGGCCACCGACCTGCGCAAGCCGTGCGGCCCGAAGTCGATGGTCAGGCGAAAAGACGGCTTCCTGGCCTGTGGTACGTCGATCACCTCGATGATCTTGCCGACCCGCATGTCGAGGCGTTGAAAGTCCTCGATCGTGGCGCTCACGACTAGTTCGCTGGGACGTACTCGAGCACCACGATGCCTTTCTTGAATCGTTTGACCTCGGTGGGCTCGAGGTTGCGCTTGATTTCCTCGGTGAACAGCTTCTTGCCGGCGCCCAGCGCCACCGGGTGCACCATGAAGCGATAGAGGTCGATCAGGTTCTCCTTCATCATCGCGTTGAATAGCTGCGCGCTTCCTGAGAGGAGCAGATCCTGGCCAGGCTGCTGCTTCAGCTTGCGGATCTCATCGGCGACGTTGCCCTTGATGTGACGCGACTCGGTCCACTCGAGGTTGTCGAGAGTCGATGTGACCACGTATTTCGGCATGGTGTTCATCTTCTCGCCGAATTCGCCGGTGCCCTGCATGGTCGGCCACGCAGCGGCAAAACCCTCGTAGGTCCTGCGCCCGAGCAGCAGCGCGTCACTCGCGCGGATCTCTGCGAACTTGAACTGCCCCGCCTCCTCGTCGAACCAGGGCCCGGACCAGCGACCGGGCTCTTCGAAAACGCCGTCCAGCGTCAGGTACTCGGTCGCAACCAGTCTCATCTCAGCCTCCCGTGAATGATTCCTTGTGCGCTCAGACTGCGATTCGGCGTGGAACTAATCGCCGCTATCGAGTGAGCCCACGAATCGATGGGATGAAGTAGTACGAACCCGTGAGAGGACGCGCGAAGTACGTCAGCGCGTCGCGGACACCGTCATGGACGCCCGCCATGCTTTCGAGCATCGCGACCAGGCGCGATTGCTCCGCGCTGAAGCCGACGAACATCGTGCCGTGGTCGGTCACGGTGCCGAAAGGCATGTTGCGGCGAAAGATCTTGCCGAGCTCATCCTGGTCGGTGCGCGCGACATGCGAGTCGGCCGGCTTGTCCTCGAGCTCCACGCCGTCCAGCTTGCGTCGTCCGATCACCTGTTCCTGCCGTGCCACGGGCTGCGCCTCCCATTCTGCCGAGTCATGGATCCATTTCTGCAGCAGGAGGATCGAGCCGCCCTCGCCCGGGCTCGCTTCCGGGATGACGGCGATGTCAGGCGCCTCGATCAACGTCGGGTTCTCGCTGCCGTCGATAAAGCCCGTGAGGTCGCGGTCGTGGTGGTATGGCCAGCTCGACGTTTCCTCCGCGATGCGCGCGACCTGGTTCAGCGCCGTGATCGCTTGCCGAGCGACGTCGAACACGACGTCGTACGCGCTGCCGGAAATCCACAGGACGGCATCGTGCTGAGTGGCCGGCATCTTGAAGCCGCCCGCGCCGACGATGTCGCGATCGAAGCCCGCGAGCCCCGGCGGTGCGTCGGCTGGAGCGACCGCCTGCCACAGCTCTGGCCGGAATCCCGCAACCAGGTTGACGCCCCCCATCGTCGTACGCGGTTCGCGGAGACCAGCGACGCCGGCCACCAGCGCCGCTGCCTCGACCCCGCTGTTGATATCGAACTCCAGGTAAGCGTGAGAAGCGGTGCCGAGCGCGAAGATGCCTGCTTGGGATGCGGCCATCGATGCTTGCAACCTGGTCTCGTCTCGACGCGCAACCATGCTTGGCTGGATCGATCATAGCCCGCTCAATACGGGTGCCCGAATCAGCCTAGGATCAAGGCATGGCCCAGGCTCCGCCGCCTGCCAGACCAGGTCAGAAGAGCCCCACTCCGTCACCGAAGCGGCCCAGCACGCTCGCGCCGATGCGCACCACTCGCTTCTGGGTCATGCTCGCGATCCTGTTCGCGCTCAACCTGCTCGTCAGCCAGCTGTTGCTCGGCGCCGGCCAGTCCCCGACCGTGACCATCTCCTACAACACCTTCCTGACACAGGTCAGCGAAGGCAACGTCTCCAGCATCACGAGCACCGGCGAGGCGATCACCGGAGTCGCCAAGAAGCCGGTCGCCGATTCGTCTTCGACCAGCACCACCTCGACCAAGTTCCAGACCCAGCGCCCGGCGTTTGCGACCGATGACCTCGAGACGATGCTCCAGCAGCACAACGTGGTGATCAACGCCAAGGACCCAAACCCGCCCACGCCCCTCTGGCTGTCGCTCCTGTACAGCTTCGGGCCGGCGATCGCGTTCGTCCTTCTATTTCTCTATCTGTCCAGGCGGGCGGCCGCGGCGGGTGCGGGAGGCATCCTGGGCAGCTTCGGCCAGAGCCGGGCTCGTCTCTACGACGCCGAGCATCCGGCGGTCACTTTCGACGACGTGGCCGGGATCGACGAGGTGAAGGCGGACCTGCAGGAGGTGGTCGACTTCCTGCGTGATCCCAAGAAGTATCAACGTCTCGGTGGAACGATGCCGAAGGGAGTGCTTCTCATCGGCGCGCCGGGCACCGGCAAGACGCTGCTCGCCCGCGCCGTGGCTGGCGAAGCCAAAGTCCCGTTCTTCAGCGTCGCGGCCTCGGAGTTTGTCGAAGCCATCGTCGGCGTGGGCGCCTCGCGGGTTCGCGACCTGTTCGCCAAAGCGCGCGCGGCAGCGCCGGCGATCATCTTCATCGACGAGCTCGACGCCATCGGCCGCAGCCGGGCGGCGGCGCTGAGAATCGGCGGCAACGACGAGCAGGAGCAGACTCTCAACCAGATCCTCACCGAGATGGACGGCTTCGACTCGCGGGAGGGCGTCATCGTGCTCGCGGCCACCAACCGCGCCGACGTTCTCGACCCGGCGCTGCTGCGGCCGGGACGCTTCGACCGCCGCGTCCAGGTGCAGCCACCTGACCGCCGCGGACGCGCGGCGATCCTGCGCATCCACACCCGCAACATCCCACTCGCGCCTGACGTCGACCTCGACCAGGTCGCGGGCCAGACGCCGGGCCTTGTCGGCGCCGACCTGCGCAACCTCGCGAACGAGGCCGCTCTCGGGGCCGCGCGAAGTGGCGCTGCGAACGTGACCATGAAGGACTTCCTGGACGCGATCGAGAAGACGCTCCTGGGAGCAGAGCGGAAGCTCATGTTGAGCGACATCGACCGCGAGCGGATCGCCTATCACGAGTCAGGCCACGCGCTGCTCGGTCTGCTTGTGCCAGGTGCTGACCCGGTGAAGAAGGTGACGATCATCCCCCGCGGACAGGCCCTGGGCGTGACATTGCAAAGCCCGATCGACGACCGCTTCAACTACGGCGAGGACTACATGCGGGCCCGCATGGTAGGCGCGCTCGGGGGCAGGGCCGCTGAACATCTGGTCTACGGAGTCGTCACCACGGGCGCGGAGAACGACCTGCAGCAAGTGACGCGAATCGCGCACGAGATGGTCGCCCGGTGGGGCATGAGCCCGAAGGTCGGCCCGCTGAACT